>Ga0209023_10008667_pt1 | contig 10154 bp, 2 predicted proteins | sample LakOneMetagenome_FD_187468 | JGI IMG/M metagenome (GOLD analysis project Ga0209023, IMG submission 187468) | Freshwater and sediment microbial communities from Lake Erie, Canada (SPAdes) (version 2) | ecosystem: Environmental > Aquatic > Freshwater > Lentic | place: Lake Erie, Canada | collected...
TCAATAAAGAAAAGCCCAAAGCTTTTAAAGCAAAAAACCTCCTTGGTTGTAAAAACAGGTATAAATTGTCCATAAGTTGATTCTATAAATCAGTTAATATTTATTGCAGGCCGAGGTTTGGAAGGGGATTTTCGAAGGTATGGAAACTACAAATTTACTATTAAAATACAGAATTTACGTATTATTCATTGGTTAAATAAATATCAATTTATCAACACTTAACGTATTAAACCTGCCTTAAATCAGCAAATGATATCAACATGGTCCCAATAGCTGAATGAAGGCATTTCTCAGACGCATTGAATCTGTGCTATGCTGCCTCTGATGACTTGCTTATTTTATTGATATTTAAGGAATAATGATCTGTTCCGAAATCAATGGCCCTGATGAACCCATGATTGTTAATGTATAATTACCTGCAGCCAATAATGGAAGCCGAACTTTCGCATTAAAATGGGAGCCTGAAACTATTACAACCTTTTCAAATACGGCTGCCCCGTAGTTAGACTTCAGCTGAAGCCTGTATTTTCCTTCGGGCTGGTTGTGAAAAGCAACCATAAATTTCCCGTTTGTAACTGGATTCGGGTAAACAACAATGCCCTGGTCCTTATCTTTCTTTGTTGCTGCAGATCTGTAATTCACATGCGAATTAGATTGTTTAAATACAAGGATAAACCTGTCATTTGAATAAGACCCCGGATCATTTACTACCTGGAAACGAATTTTTGTATTGGTATTTAAGTTAATGGAATGAGAGGTTAACAGGTATTTATCTATTAAAAATGCCGACAATCCTGGTTTTGCAATGCCCGCCGGAGAAAACTCAAATTCATACTGCTGTAACCGCAATTTATCGAGTTTATAAAAAACAGTATCCTTTGCTCTGATAGCTCCCCTGCGCTCTACCGCCAGTAATTTGTTATCTCGGTATGTTCCGATACCCTCATTTAAATTTTCCATTTTTAATGCGTCCATAATATCCAACGCATTTGAATTGACCGGATCGAATTCAATTAATGTTGCATCCAGGAGGGTATTACTTTCCGTATTCACGGCATATAGTGATGTTATAAGTTGTTTGGGCCGGTTGTTTGCTCCCAAACCTGGCCTGGTGACTATTTGACTACCGGCAGTTTTGGCATTTTCTGTAAAACTTACCGTTCCGGTGCCGCCGAAAGTTTTTACAAAGAATGCCTGGCCACTTTGTATTTTGTTTTGTACCGATCCCGGTGCGCCATAGCTTCCCCCACCCGGCAACACCGTGTAATCGGCTCCGCTGCCTTTTATAAAGGTCTGGTAACCTCCGTAAGCATTTCCCAACAGAGGATCCCATACATAAAATACTCTTTGGATATTGGCAGATTTTATTACCCCGAGGTCGTTGGAAAAATCAATCGCCGACGGGTAAGGGTTGCCGATAGATTCAAATTTTCCGGCCCCGATACTGGTTACAGGGGGAGGATTGGAAACTGTTTCAAATATTTTACCGGTGCTGCGCAAAGTGGTTGCCTTTGCTGCTGAATCAATTGACACAACAGTACGGTCACCCCGTACAAAAAGCATGTATCCCTTCTTGTTATACAATGCGGTATCGGTCCTGCTGATCCCTTTCCAGGAGCCTGCACCGGAAGTATCATAGGTTTTCATAGAAGGGCCGCTGCCGCCAATGATATCAAACCCAGTTCCGGCAATATTACTTGTTATGATGGTACCTAGCCCGGGCGTTCCGGGAACCATTGGCGCATTGCCCTCCTGCCAGGCTGCATTAACCGTTTGGCCTGATGCAGGCACCGCCAGGAACTGCCAGGCTTTGCGATGAAAAGGGATGTACCTTTCTACTATAAACCTGCCGGCGCCATAATTTAATGAACCGGTAACAGGTGCAACTGATGCAGTTGCGTTCATATCAGAATGTAACGTGATATTGCCGGTTAACTTCAATGTCCCAAGTACGATATCAAGTACACCGGCAACAACGATATCTGTTTCTACTGTGAGCTGAGGTGCAGTTACAAAACTGCTATTAAGCCTTACCGTTAATAACTTACCCAGTGTAAGTACCCCTGTGTTGTTTATCTTCTGTGCAACAGCTGAGCTGTTAAATGTAATTACACTTGCAGCCACCGGATCATAGCTGAATGAGGCGCCCGGTGAAACAACAAGATCTCCTTTTATAGCTGTATTAATGGGTTCACTGTTTGCGATCCCTGTAACCTGAACAGTTCCGTTCAATACACTTAAATTATTTACGGTAAAAACTTCCGGCCCGCCCGTGGAAATATTTGTACTGGCTTTGAATTCAACATTTGCGTATACACGTCCCAGTATAGATGGCTGGTTGCTATTGATATGCCTGTACACACTACCGCTGTTAAAAACCACTTTGGAAGCGGGTTGAGCCAATCCAAAAGGATTTGCGCCACTATAACATTCATAAGCAGCGCCCGAATTAAAAACAACCGTATTAGCCGGCAGGGTTGTTCCAAATGGATTTCCCAAAAGGTTCGCTGCTTTGATCACTCCTCCATTATTAACTGTTACAGCCATAGCATCACTGGCCAATAATCGATGAGGCCTGTCATCGCTGGTTTGCGAATTAAAGGAAATTGTTCCGGAAACAGATGCAGTGGCGCCGGCTCCAAGGCTAAGCTGCACAGCATCTGTTGCCGATGCTACCGTACCATCTAAAATAAGTGAAGATCCTGCATCTACCTGCATATCTGTTCCCGTTGCTCCCGCTATGGTTATAATACTTGCCGCTCCATCTGCAACAACATCCCTTAAATTAACTGTGCGGCTATTGGTTGCCGTTAATTGAGCAATGGTTTGAGATGGTATGTTCGTTAACACCGAAGATGCAGGGGAAGTATTGTTAAAAATCAGCTTATCGGTAGGCTTTGCGCATTGGCGAAAAGGCGTCCAGTTATATTGCGATTGAAAATCTGTTCCAAAATTACCGTTCCAGACATAGTTTCCTGTGCCGGCTGCTGCATTTGGGATATAGATATTATCAAACTTAGCCAGGTCGCAACTGCTTCCATGGTTCCAGACCTGGCCAAGCCATAAAAGATTGGATGAAGTAAATGTGCTGTTAATGCCAGTTGCACCAACACCGGAAATAGTAGCAGGATCTGCAAAAGAAGCGCCATCATCCCTTGCCGTTAGTGACCATTCATTGTTGCATGGGTTATACGTAACCTTAATGCTCATATAGTTTGTCTTAACAGCAGGAGACGCTACCGAAATTATATTGGTGAATGTTCCGCTGTTGAATGAATTCCCGTTGAAAGATACCAACCTGATGGGATCAGCTGTACCCGCTTCACCAAATATCACTGCATATCCATATTTTAAAGCTGCTGCCGGGTCGTTTGTATTAGACCCAATAACAAAAGCAGCCCCGTACTCACCCGTAGCAAAACCGTTAGGATCTGTCCTGCTTTGCTGCATGTTGAAATACCATTCCATGGTACTGGCGGCTGTGGAGAAGGTAGTAGGATAACGCAAGGTTACATCCATGCTGGTTGTACTTGTTGGATTGGCAATACAAGTAGCATTCGCTGAAGTGCAACCAGAAATTTCGAGCAGGTTATTTTTTATCCGCACCAATGATAATACGCTTCCACTAAAGCAAAATCCAACCTCAGTTTCTCTCCACCATTCCGGTCCACCGGTAGATGGTATGGCTGGACGGATGGTATCATTCCGGTTAAAGTTATCCAGCAATTTATACGCATTGGGAATGATGTTCCCATTCAATATAAAATCATCTATTCTAAAAGTACCTGTGCCCGATGCTGCAGAAAGTGCTATTACAACAGTTACTGTACCACTAAGGTAATTTACAGGATTTGCAACAGCGGTTGTTCCGATCGCTGCGCCTGTTGTGGGAACTGTTCCTGAACCAACAGCAATACCATTAATCGTCATTGCCCAGTTTTGTGCTCCAGTGGCACTTCTCATTCGCCAAAAATCAAAACTTGTGATATTTAATTTATACCCGGCTGCAATAGTGAATGAAAGCGTAATGGTTGGGCTTCCCCCGGAATTTGAAATAGCGATCGCTTCGCCGGTATTTCCGGCATAGCTGGTCCAGGCATTGGTACTGTTTGTCCAGGAAGATCCTGATAAATTAGCCTGCAGAATGGGAGGAACAACAATATATGGATGAGCAGAAATAGTAGTATTCCCAAAATCATGCATGTATACCTGCGACCTTGCAGTTACACATAAAAAGGTTAAAAAAAGCAAGCAAAGATGTTTCATAAAATGATAATTACCTGTACCAAATACCTTGTTTGTTCCGGTCCTGATCAATTTATCAATATCTATGATATTGGGTTTCAAGTATATACTAAAAGACTGTAAAACCGCTGTTGTGGTTGTTCCATAAAAATACTCTTTTTTTTGCTCGGCAGGTAGTAAAACAGGGTAAATATTAAAGAGGAATAACGGATACCTATGGCACTTTAACTTCCCTTACCGTATAGGCAAAACCAGGTTTATATATATAATACCTGTTTCCGGCATTGGGATATTTTTTTTCCCATGCTTTTATGATGGCATTAAAATTCCGCCTTTGAGGATAGGGAGCTGTCTTCATTTCCTTCACGCCCCAATAAAAAACCGATAGTGGCCTGGAACAGGGAACAATTTTAGAAACGTATTCATAATAAACAGCCATTTGCTTTTCTGCAGCTACACTGTTTGTACAAATATAAAGTTGCTCTACTCCACCACTGTAAAGCACAGACGATAAATACTTATCCCAATAACCACCCAGTTGAAGCCAGGGCAGTACCCACCAACATACAAGAATGATCCATGCCAGTGGCCTGTAAAAAAAATCATTGGCCAGGTTGAATGTCGTTTTATAAAAAAGAAGCACCAAAAGGCAAAGCATAACAATGTTCCAGGGCCAGATCACTGCATTCATATTTAAACCCAGTGGCCCCAGCATCATCAATATCATTACATGCATAGCTATCATTGCCAGGGCAGCTGGCTTTCTTGTCCGGCTTATCAGCAAAGCAGCTCCCGCTGCCATTTCAATCAATGGCAAAAGATAACCTGCCCTGATCACCCACACTCCTACCGGCCCGATGCCAAGCCATCTCCTGAGTATAAGATTCTGCCAGATATCATGAAGGAAAGCACTATTTAATTTACTAAGGCCGCTGAAAAAATATATTCCGGCAAGGATCAACCTGCAGGCAAAAAGCAAGTGTTTTTCTTCTTTAAGAAAAATAATGGCAGCAAGCATGAACAGGAACTGGTATTCCCAGGGCTGCCACCTGTTTTGGTCGAGACTGCAGGAAAATAATTCTGCCAGTAATAATATGACCGCAATTTTTTTATCAGGGAAGAAAAGTAAAACCAGCATTGCTGTTAATGAAATAAAAAACAATGCGCTGTGCAAAAAAACAGGCAAACCCGATAAGATATCTGCCACCGGTACAAGCGGAAAAAGCCTGTCGGCAAACCACAGTTTATAACAAATGACCTTTGTTATGAACCATGCTATACATACCAGGATTAATATCCTGCGTGAATGATAGGAAGAATTTATTCCCGGTGCTAACATGAAAATGATTTATTACCAGCATTTCAAAACACTGATTGAAAGAATTATCTAAACTACAAAAATCCTTTGTCTCATAATAAAAATAAAGAACGGTATCAAATGATACCGTTCTTCCGGATGATTCATGTGTATTAGGGGGTTATCAGTCTTTATTTTATAATAACCTGTTTTGTAGTTTTGATCCCATCGCCGGAAATAATAGATAACTGGTATACACCTGCTGTAATCTCCTTTGGCAATTGCAATTGCTTCATAGTATTATCACCTGCAAGTTGGATGGTTTCCTGGAATACAGGCTGCCCCAGCTTATTGCTTAGTTGTAAATTGTAAACACCTGCTTGTTGCATAACAAATTGCACCTGGAGCATTTTATTCTCTACCGGGTTTGGGTATACATTGATAGAAGGAATCAGGTTTTCTTCAGTAATATTATTCAGTTTCCTGTTTTGTGCAGCATCAATTGCAGCGGTTGCCAGCGGCAAAGGCTGATGTTTTTTCTTTTTCCGGAATACCATATAAAAGCGATCTGCTGCATAGGAACCGGGATCATTTATTATATTGAATGATACTCTTGATGTATCGCCTAAGCCAACCACTGTACTTGTGCCAAGGTATTTGTCCTCCAATATACCTTCAAGCCCTGTTTCCTGGAGGTTCTCAGGAATGAATTCAAATTCATACTGCTGCACTTTGCACTGGCCGATCCTGTAAAATATAGTGTCATTCCTGTCCAGTGGTTTACGGCGTTCTACCGCAAGTGTTTTACCTGCATTGAAGATGCCGAGATTCTCTCCTGAATTATTCAACTTTATAGCATCATTAATATCCACTTTATTTGACCAACCCTTATCATACTGAATACGGTTACCATCCAGCAATATGGTTTCATTGGCAGTAACAACATTCAGATTGGTGAGCAATTGCCTGATAACGGTATTGGATACCCTATTTACATTTGAACTGGAATCAACTTTGCAGGCCTCGGTAAATCCTACGGATCCGGCTGTTAGGGGTGCGTTTACAAAAAACGCCTGCCCCGATTCAATGAATCCCCTGAATTTTGTAGCAAAAACGCCAGTATTCGGGGTAATACTATATACACCTGGTGCGCCCAAGGTAACGGTACGAAAACCTCCAAGCCCCCAAGGTGAAAAACCTCCTGTAGTAAGCTGGGGATCCCATACATAAAATACGGTTTGCTGAACACCGCCGGTAAATGTCAGCAAGCGGAAGTCTATGGCTGATGCATAAGGATTTCCTACTGATTCAAAACCGGTGGTTGGCAGGTTTAGGGTAACAGGCGGATTTGCGGGTGTATGCAATGTTCCTTTAGTGCGCATAGTCGTAGCTGTTACCGGTGATGCCAATAATGTTGCACTCCTGTCGCCTCTTACAAAAACCATGTAACCTTTGGGATTTGAAATAGCCGTATCGGTGCGGTTCAACGCGGTATAACCGCCTGTTGCCCTGTTGTAAACTTTTATGGAAGGCCCGGGTAATGTCTTCGCATCAAAGCCCGGATTCGGCTGCGTGATAGCATCTGCCCTTGGGCTGGTTAATTGTGTACCATAACCACTATAACGGTTCTGGTTAGCAGCAGTAGCAGTATCCTGCCATGCCTGCTTTACGGTTTGAGTACTGGTTGCTGTAATTGGTGTAGAAAGAAATTGCCATGCTTTGCTATGAACAGGGATGTAACGTTCTACCCGAACATCACCCACTATACTATTTGTACCGGCCATTTTACCCAGCGATGCTGTGGCAGTATCGCTCGACTTTAAAGTAAGGAACCCATTTGTAGTAAGCCTCCTTGAAGCAGCACTTCCATAGCTAACAGCACCGAGTATATTCAATGTATCTGCCAACGATACTCCGGTAGTTGCTTCTGTATTATTAATGACCAGGTTCTTTAGATTATCTCCTACAAATAATTTAGAAGGTATTGATTTCAGATTAGAGCTATCCATCTCAACAGTACCATTACGCCCATTTATAGTTCCTGCAGTACGTGTTATGTTTCCATAAACCTGCAATGTGCCACCGCTGATTGTAAGAAGAGGTGTATTGGCAGGGGCAGGAGCTGAAAAAGCAATATTTCTAACAGCTTGTGTCGTACTAAGTGTTGGCATGAAAGTATATCCACCTGTGATGGCTACGTCTGTTCCACGATCAGGAATAAAGTTGGCTTCCCAGTTTGTTGGCACCAACCAGTCGGTATTTGTTTTACCAACCCATGAACCATTGTTTGGCTTAACCCACTCATCAGCACCAACATCCGGGTTCGTACCATTCCTTGTTTGATCATCATAGTCTGAAGTGATACCGGCAATAACTGTTCCGGTATTACTTAAACTATTATTGCTACCGGTATTCATGTGAAGGTCTGTAGCAGAAAGAAAAACAGGCAAAATATTTGTGGAGCCTACTTCTCCTCCTGAAGCCGTTTGCCAACCTGCCAATGTTGTCTGACTCGTATTAGCAATCCTGCCAATGGCTTTGGTACCAGTACCGTTACAATAGTAATTATTGTTGCTGATAGCAGTAAACTGTGCATTTGAGGTATAGGCACCAATACCAACACAGCCAAAGCCTATTGAGCCAACCCTGCCATTACTGTTTAATATCATATTATTTTTGATCGTTGCCCTGCTATCATCATCAAGGGCAATGCCGAAAGAAGCCGCTAAATCTGTATTAATTGTATTGCCATAGAGGTAAATCGTGTTATTATAAACATTCACCCCTTGCTGGTTTCCATAAAGATAAATACCAGCGGGGCAGAAAACGGCACCAAAATATTCATAATCATCCCCATCACCCGTAAAATTATAAAGCATATTGTTCTTTATGGAAACATTTGATGCAATAAGATCTGTGCTCACAACAATACCTTGCCCTGCATAACCATTCCCTGCTGTGTACATAATATCATGAATTGTATTTTTTTCAATGGTACAATTCACCGTTCCGGAATTTATCCATATACCATAGTCAACCTCGTCTTCCGTTGATTCAAAATTGCCAATATCATTTGAAGTGATAGAAACCCCATCCACGCCTTCAAGATAAATTCCTACATCACTTAATGCGTTGCTTCCTGAAGTATTCATCAGGTTTGACTGAATAGTGATCCCAGTTCCATTTCCTGCAACTGCTGTACCATACACCGAAATTCCAAAATATGATTTTTGTATCCGGTTATTTTCAATATTGATATTATTGAAATATCCAGTATTAAGCAAGGAAGATCCATCAGCAAGAGCAATGGCATCACCCGAACTGCTACTGGATATCCCATTCCTGATTGTACAATTTTTGATAGTGTTATAAACAATCGGAGAAGTTCCAGTAGAACCTAGATGAATAACAAAAGCGTTGCTATTATTTGTATTGATAATGGTAAGATTCCTGCTGGTGCCTCCGGTTGTGTTTGAACCATCGATCGTAACATAATTTCCCAGTACCTTGATCAAAGCAGCAGATGAAACGGATCCTGTAATTGTTGGGGTTGCACCCGATGCAGGTTTTATCGTGAGTGTATTCACCGCACTTGCAGAAGCGTTCTTATTAATAACGATCGGGAATGTTTCGCCTGCACTGGTATAAGCACTTAATATTGAAAAAATAATCGGGCCACCAATACACTGTGTATTATAGGCGTTTACTGCTGCTGTAAGTGTGGTGTAATTCCCACCAGGGCCAACGGTATATGTTCCGCTAAGCCCTGTACCATAACTTACAGCAACTGACCCGGTACCGGAACAACCAGTAGTAGTATTCGTTACCGTTACTGTATAATTTGTAGTAGCGTTAACATTCGTAGCTGTGGGAGCTGCAATAGCAGTATTGTTTAAAAAGGTTGATGGGCTCCATGAATAGGTAAGATTAGAAACAGGATAAAATGCCCATGCTTCCGAAGATGTATTCCACACCACATTATTTCTGCCTGAAGGAGTAACCCCTATTGTACCGGTAGCATTTTCTATACCGAGTGTTTTAGACCAGCTGTCTCCATTGTCGTTAACAGTACCTGCTGCTACTTCAATGTGATTATCACTCTGGTAAAGCCTGATCTGCCCTGTTACATTTTGTGCCCCTGTTCCTACAAGAAAACGAAGATTCGTATATTCTATTACCAAAACCTGGTTAGGCGACACTCCATTGGTAAAATACCTGACTCTTGCTCCCGGGTTTGTAGACGGATCTACAATAAGGTCTGCCCATGCCAATGCAACAATATTATTCGGATTGACTGTATTTGGCAAAGTTTGAGGTGTCCATTGTACAGCAGTTCCTGTTTGCAATTGAATATAACCTTCTGTTGAAACAAAGAAATTAGTAATGGCAGATCCATAAAAACTAAATGCAAATGGCATTGCAATGGCAGATGAAATATTATCAAGCTGGTAAGTATTCCACAATATGGTAGGGCTTCCAGATGGATTTAAACTGGTATAGGGGATACTGCTTACTGTATAATTACCGGAACCTCCAACCGATGCCTGTAAAGAAACACTATTGGTAGCCGAACATACCGATGAAGGGTTAGCAGTAGGCGTTACTGACGGAA
>Ga0209023_10008670_pt1 | contig 10152 bp, 8 predicted proteins | sample LakOneMetagenome_FD_187468 | JGI IMG/M metagenome (GOLD analysis project Ga0209023, IMG submission 187468) | Freshwater and sediment microbial communities from Lake Erie, Canada (SPAdes) (version 2) | ecosystem: Environmental > Aquatic > Freshwater > Lentic | place: Lake Erie, Canada | collected...
CATGTGATGATGGTTGTTCCAATAGATGCCCAGGTAGATAAAGCTCAGTACGTATGCGACGAAAGTCCATACTAGCGGACTCAATGCCTCAAACGTCGCCGAATTTTCTCCATGCGGCACCTTAAGCTCGAGCACCATGATGGTCATGATGATCGCAATGACGGCGTCGGAGAATGCTTCGAGTCGGGTCTTGTTCATAAGAAATATCGGCCGCGAAAAGGCACAAGAGACGCAAAAAAGGAATCTTACACGCTTATCTTTTCTATCGGGCGTTGGGATAAGGCGCTGACGCAAGAAGGAGATATTTTGTGTCTTCTGTGCCTTATTGCGGCAATTCCATTTTTACCAGGCCGTCGAACGCCACGTGGTAGGCGACGCCCTTGACGGGTACGGTCATTTCTTCCTCGGTCTTACCTTCGGAATTTGCGATGCCGACGCTGGCGAAGTAGCAGGACGCGCCATGATTATTGGCGTGTTTGACGAGGTGCTCGAAAGTTTCCTGATTTTCGATGCGGCCTCGGCCCGGGTACATCGCGGTGCGGACGACAAAGAAACCGATCTCGCCGTCTTTGTGAGCAACGATCTGCGGTTCCTGCATACGGTCGGCATAGACGTCGGCAGATTCCACGATCCACTCGGCTTCCTGCAACTGTTTGTAAACGATCTCGACGCCAAACGCGTGAACGTCCGATTCTTTCATCAATTCTGGTTCTGACATTGGATATATTTTACTAGCCGAAAGTAAAATTCCCAAAACGGCTTTATAGAACGCGGATTCAGCGGATGGAGCGGATCAAGACGGCTATGAATAGATATTTCTGATCCGTGACAATCCGCTTGATCCGCCAATCCGGGTTCAATTCTGCCCGACGCTGTTCTCAATGCTATATTACAGACATGGACATCAATGACATCAAATCCGCGGCCGAGCGGATAAAGCCGTACGTCAGACGCACGCATCTTGAGTACAGCAATAGTTTGAGCAAGCGTTTGGGTGTGCATACTTCGGTCAAATTCGAGTTGTTTCAGAAGACGGGGGCATTCAAGGCTCGCGGGGCTTTTAACAAACTGCTGACGATGTCGGATGCGGAACGTGCGAAGGGCGTCGTTGCGGTCAGTGGTGGTAATCACGCGCAGGCCGTCGCGTATTCGTCGAATGTTCTAGGCGTGGACGCGGTGATCCTGATGCCGGCGAATACACCGCAGGTCTATGTCGAAGCGACGCGCGGTTATGGGGCGACGGTGGAGTTGCAGCCGAATATCGGAGCGGCGTTTGAGCGGATCAAGGACTACGAGGCCGAAGGGCGCGTCTTTGTGCATCCGTTCGACGACGAAGTGATCATGGCCGGACAGGGAACTGTCGGGATCGAAATACTCGAAGATGCTCCCGAGACCACGGATATCATTCTCAGCATCGGCGGCGGCGGGCTCGCGGGCGGAGTTACGGTGGCGGCGAAAAGCATAAACCCGAACATTCGAATGTGGGCGGTGGAAACTGCGGGTGCGGACGCGATGTCACGGGCGATCGCGGCGGGAAAGGTCGTCGAGATGGATGCGATCACGTCCATTGCAAAGACGCTGGGCGCTCCGTACGTCTCCGAACTGACGCTTTCGCTGGTGCAGAAATACTACGAATCCGTCACGGTCGTCACCGATGCCGAAGCGGTCGAAGCGATGGTCTTCATCGGCGAGCGTCTAAAGGTAATCACCGAGCCCGCCGCCGCTGTGACTTTGGTCGCGGCGGAAAAACTGCGTGAAAACTTCGACGAAAACACCCGCCTTGTCCTCGTACTCTGCGGCGGCAACACCGGCGTAAGTGATCTATGCAGTTATTTGCCGTTGCTAGAGTCAGAACGATCTGCGTAAGAGGGTGGCTTCGGGCCCCATGTCGAGAGAGTCCGAGCCGCCCGCTAACGCTGGCGGTTCTGACAAGACATCGTCCGGCCCTTGTTAGCGTCCCTGCTTTTCCCGTTTCTGGTCTTCTAACTTTTCGAAGGCGAGGAGGTGTCGCAGTGAGGGCGAGGAATAGGTTGAACAGCCTTTACCTCGAAGGTATGTTATGAAATATTCCTTATCCCCTCGAACGCCAACCAGCCGTTTACCGAACGGGCGTTGATTGTCATCGAGTATCGGTATATTCTCAAATACCTCTTGAGCGTCTTTCAGGCTGCTGTCAAAACAACGAACCGCCTCATCTATTTCAGTGCAGTACGTATTTGGGGCAAGGACCTTTACTCCGTCCGAGGACAGGTAGTCTTTTCCGTTGGTAAGGCCACAGCCCGTCGTGAAGGGTTGTCCTTGAGCAGACTTTGTAATCGAAAAGCTGATCCCACCATCAACCAGCCTCTGTGCCTCGGCTTGCTCCCGTGACAGTTCCACTTTGCTTTCACCTTTAGACTGACATCCAAACTGTATAATGAACGCCATGCTCAATAGCGCGATAAGAGCTTTCATATAAAAAATCTTAACTTTCCCACTCTATTATTTCAAAGTCACGCGGACGCTCGTCGGCGTCGAGTCAAAACGTTTTGGGTTTTCTCCGCGTACCGTGTCGATAACGGATGCGGTCGAGGACCTCGATTTCGTTGCGGAACCGTGAAACACACCACCGCAGTCCAAATCAACGCGACCGCAGCCAAAAACCCGGTGACCGAACGCAAAAACCCACGGGTTTCTGTAAAAACCCTGGGGGTTCCCGTGAAAACCCGGCGAGTTTCTGTAGAAACCCTGGGGGTTTCGTGAAAACCCGGCGGGTTTCTGTAAAAACCCTGGGGGTTTCCGTGAAAACCCACGGGTTTCTGTAAAAAACCCCCGGGTTTCCGGCGAAACGGACGGGTTTCTGTAAAAACCCCACGGGTTTTCGTAAAAACCCAGAGATTGCGGCCCTGCGATTATGTTGCGGGCGGTCGGGAATGTCGTGTTTCGACCGTATTTACCGGGTTTTTACCTTGTCTTGTGTTCCGGGCGGTTATTCACCAACAATTTCGTCAAACGCCTCGCGGTGGGCGGTCAGGTCTTCGAGAAGGTCGGCGGGGGGCGAGAGGTGGTTTACAGCAGTAAAAGGCGCGAACATTACGCTCGCGGCTTTTTCTCGATTACTACGCGCTTAGGACTTACTGACAGGCCGGGCAGCCGCAGTCGCATTTTATCTCGTTTATGCTCTGCTCGGTGACTTCGCGGCAATGGTCACTGCAGAATTTTTCGTCGCCTGTCACTGAGCAATCACAAAGTTTACATTCACAAATACCAATATCAGCCATAATTTCCTCCGTGTGTTTTATCGGCCGTTCCGGCCGAATCTATCTAAGTTAACCAAGTCTAAAACTAGCAGGTTCGAGCATGGATCTCTGTGCGATAGATAACGTTCACGGATCCGTGGCGAGGTTCTTTTTAGGTATAAGTCCTACTCACGGACGATGGTATCGAAAGCCTCGCGGATGGCGAGGCGGTGGGCGGTTAGGTGTTCGAGAAGACCGGCGGGCGCCGCGAGCTTCATGCGTTCCGCGATAGTCTCTAGCGCGGTTTGATTCGCCAAAGGCAGACGCGTCGTGCGGCCGATCGTCAGGCGAAGCTCGTGGTCGAGGGCGGAGAGGAATTGGTGGCCTTCGCGAAGCGCGGAGATAGTGAGAAGATGAGAAGGTGGGTCGGTGAGCGTAGAGGCTTCGCGGTATTTGTTTTGGAGCTTATCAAGCATCGCGGCGGTTGAGCGGCCATTCTCACTTTCTCCGCTTCTCACTTTCTCACCTGCTTCCTCGTCCGGCACATTATCCCGCAACTGCAGATAGCGCATCGCGAAGTAGATGTCGAGCATTCCACCGCTGCCGTATTTGATATCGATGTCGTTGCCGCGTTGGGGGCGTTCGCGTTGTTTTTGCAGGGCGAGACGAACACGACGCGTTTCGGTGCGGAGTTCATCGGGGTCAACTGTCAGGGCACGTTCGTGGATGATGCGGCGGGTTTCGCTCTCCACATTCCGCGCCAGAGAGTCGTCACCGCCGACAGCCCGCAGCTTCACGAACGCCAGCATCTCCCAAACCGCCGCTGTGTCGCGCATGTAGTCCAGGAACGCGTCGATCGAGATCGCCGTCATTCCTTTTGAGCCGAACGGGCGCAGGCGAAGATCGACGCGATAAAGATTGCCGTCGCGGGTCATCGACGAGAGCGTCGTGGAGAATAGTTCGACAACGCGCGCATAGAATTCCGCTGCCGATAGCCCGGCGATCTGATGTCCGGGATCGAAATAGACGATCACGAGATCAAGGTCCGAATCATAATCAAGCCCGCGGCCGCCGAGTTTGCCAAGCGCCAGGATCGCGAGATCGAGATTGATCTCGTGCGGACGATAGCGGTTCGTCAGTTCGTCGCGGACGACCTCAAGAGCGGCTTTTATCGAAGCCTCGGCAAGCTCCGTCTGTGCCTTTTTCGCTTCGCGAAGGTTGAGTTTGCCAAAGATATCACGAACGACCAGCTCCAGCAGTAGCCGCGACCAAACCTTTCGCATCGCCGACAAGCGCCGCCCAAAATCCCGCGTTCCGTCGATTGCCGCCGACATTATCATCTCGTAATCGGGCTGTTCGAATTCGTCGTCCGGATCTGGCAGATCGACGGCCAGTTGCGGATTCGCGGCCAGCATCGCGGCAAAATGCGGTGAGACCGCGACCAGTCGGTCGAGAACCGCGACATTTGATTCTGTTGCATCAAACGCAACATCGGATTTCTCGATCGACGCAATGACGTGCGAACGCGTGCGTTCCTCGCGGTTCGGTACCTCGGTGATATCAAGATCGGCGACCTCGGCCGGCGTCTCGCCGAATATCCGCGTGAATATTCGGCTGACATTCGCTGTAGTTTCGTTTAGATCCGATTCGAAATCCCCCGCTGAGGCGAACGCCATCTTTCGGGCGACGAGTTCGCGCTTTTCCGGTTCGTCCGGCACCGTGTGCGTCTGGACGCCGTTTTTCATCTGCAAGATGTGCTCGGTGCGGCGGAGAAATTCGTAGGCGGCGGACAGCTCGGAGAGTTCGGCTTTGGATATATACTTGCGATCCGCGAGCCGTGAAAGGCTGATCAGAGTGTGCGGGACACGAAGCCATTTGTCCTTGCCGCCGTAGGCAAGCTGTAATGCTTGGGCAAGGAACTCGATCTCACGAATGCCTCCGCGGCCAAGCTTTACATCGAAACCGCGCTTGCTTATGTTTTCCTGATCGATGCGTTCCTTGGAGCGGCGGACGTTGGCCAGGGCAGTTTCGACGGTTTGCTTTTTGGAAAAGATCAGGTCCTCGACCGCCGCGAAGAATTGTTTGAATAGATCAATATCGCCCGCACAACCACGCGAACGGATCAGCACTTGGCGTTCCCACGCGCGGGCCTCGGTCTTGAAATAGCGGATCATATCGCCGACCGACAGTGCTAAAGCCCCGAGCGAGCCATGGGGCCGGAGCCGCAGGTCCACTCGATAAGCCGCACCTTCGCCCGACGGCGAGCCGACGAGTTTGGTGATGTATTCGGCGAGCTTTACGTAGTATTCGCGGTTAGTCACGCTCTCGCGGGAACCGCCCGTCGTTTTGCCTTCGGCGGAATAGATGAACAGAAGATCGATATCGGACGAGTAATTAAGTTCTTTAGAACCGAGTTTGCCGAGGGCAGCGATGCAGAAACCGGACGGAACGAAACGGCCTTTGTCGTCAGCCTCCTGCGGATGGCCGAAACGGTTGTCGATCTCGCGGCGTGCACGTTCTAACGCCGTTTCAAGTATCGCGTCGGCGAGATTTGATATCTCTTCGGTGATCTCGGCGATCGTTGCAAGGCGTCGAATGTCGCGGAGATATATTCGCAATAATTCGCGACGGCGGAATCGCGCGAACAGGACCTGGGGATCGAGTTGGGAATTTGTAAGAGCAAAACGTGCGAGCGATTCGATCAACTCCTCGCGGCTCCGCACGCCGGACTCGGCGCGTTTTCTGTTTAGCCACCAAAAGTAATCCGGATTCTGCAGAAGCGTCATCGAAAGCAAAGGACTGAACGAGACGAGCGTCAAAACATCTGACAACAGGCCGTCCTGTTTAAGTAATTTCTCATGCTGGGCGGCGTGTTGCTCGGCAAGCTGGCCGAGAAAACGCCGTGCGGCGTCGGCGTCGGGCAGGTCGCGGATCATTTGTTCGACTTTTTTCATCGGCGGAAACGCTTTCGATCGATCTCGTATTTTACTATTTTATAGCCGAGAATGCGTTCGGTCGAATCGAGCATGATCGCGGCCTTGGCGACGTTGCCGCGGGTCGATTTGAGCGTATCGATTATCATGTCCCGCTCGAACGCCTCGACCGCGGATGCGAGCGTGACACGCGTCTCCGTTCCGCTCACCTCTGCAGTTTGGAGTGTTGGCGGCAGATGATGGCCGTGTATGACGTTCGAGTCCGTTTCCCGGACAGCGAGGTCGATCACGTTCTCCAATTCCCGCACATTCCCGGGAAAGTGGTATGCCGTCAACATATCTATGGCCGGCGTCGAGATGCGGCGAACATCCTTTTTGTGTTCGCGGATGCTCGTGTCCAGAAAGTGCTCGGCGAGCAGGAGAATGTCCGATTTTCTCTCACGAAGCGGCGGGAGAAATATGGAAAATGGGCGGATCGCGTCAAAAAGATCTACGTGAAAACTGCCTTCATTCACGGCAACGTCGAGATCTTTGGTTGTGGCTATCAAAACGCGCACATTTATTGGAAGTTCGCTGTTTCCGTGGCCATGTTCGATGACGCGATCGCGGAGCGCTCGGTGCAGCTTGATCTGTGTATTTAAGGGCAACTCTGCGATCTCGTCGAGAAATATCGTTCCTCCGTCCGCGGCCTCCAATTTACCCTTTTTCAAACGCTTTCCACCTTGGCTGACGCCGAAAAGTTCGGCGTCGATCGAAGTTTGCGGCTGGGCCGAGCAATTTACCTTTACAAACGGACGCTTGGATCGGAGGCTGTTGTAATGAATTGCACCGGCGATCATCTCTTTGCCGGTACCGCTCTCGCCGCGAAGCAGGATCGTCGAATTGGTACGTGCGATCTGCCGAACCTGATCAAAGACCGTACGCATCGGGCCGGAATTGCCGATGAGGTTGCTCAGGTCGTATTTTTCGCGGAGCTCGTGCTTGAGATGAATGTTCTCTTCGACGAGTTTGCGGCTCTGTTCGTCGGCGGCGCGTTCGACGAGCATCGCCTGGGCGACTATCGGAGCGAACGCACCGAGCAACTTGATCGTAAAATTTTCGTCCGCCTTCTCACCGTTGCCAAAACCGGCGGCGATCATGCCGACGGTCGTACCTCTGAGTACCACAGGCACGGCGACGAGAAAGCGGGTTCCGGTTCCGAATGCGAGAAAATTGAGTGCGTTGTCAACGGCAAGGTCATCGATCGCGAGCGGCGTGGAGAGTTGAAAGATACGCCACAAGCTGCTCTTGGTAATTCGCGATTCGAGGCGGCGAAAATCGGCCACGCCGAGGCCATGAGCGGCAACACAATCCGCGACACCGCCGTCGGCACGGCCGCGAACGATGAACGCAATGTCCGCCGAGGCTCCGCTCGCGATATTCTCCACAACTATCTTGGCACCTGTTCGAAGTCCGGTGCCGTCAACAAAGGCGGAGGCCGAGCGTGCGAGGAGATCAATGTGGTCGAGTTTCATTTTACCTACAAAATTGTAGCGCAAACGGCGGGGCAACGGCAGAAACACGGCCGGTATGGAGTGTGCTTCTGCCCCGGGATTCTCGTGATACGGTACAATCAAGGGGTGGAAACGCGCGTACACATCACGGCTGGCGACGAGCATAACAAAATGCGGCTCGAAGACTTCCTGCTTGGGCAATTTCGTTCCCTGAGCAAGATGTATCTGCGCGATCTCGTAAAGACAGAACGCTGTGAGGTGAACGGGCGCTGGGAGAACCGCGGGTACAAGTTGCGGCCGAATGATTTTGTCGAGATAACGGTCGATCACACACGCGGGACGGCTATGCAGCCGCAGGCGATCGCGCTCGACGTCATCTACGAGGACGACGAACTCATCGTCATCAACAAGCCCGAAGACATGCTCATGCATCCCTCGCACAGGGACAACAGCGGTACTTTATTGAATGCACTCGCGTTTTATTTAAATGATGATCGTGAGGCGGAAGAAGGGGAGAAGAGGAGAAGAGGAGAAAAGGAGCAAGAGTCTGCCGCATACGACGTCTCCTCTTCTCCTCCTCTCCTCTTCTCCTTTTCTCTCGAGCATGTCGTTCGTCCAGGCCTTCCGCATCGTCTTGACCGTCTTACCTCGGGGCTTGTGGTCGTTACGAAGACGGCTCGGGCGCATCGGATAATTTCGGGGCATTTTCTAAAGAAGCGGGTGGAGAAACTTTACCTGGCGTTGGTTGACGGTTTGGTGGAGCAGGATCGCGGAACGATCGACGCGCCGATCGGGCGGTTTGCTGATATCAAACTATGGGGCGTAAAGGATGACGGAAAGCGCGCGGTGACAAATTATAAGGTGAGAGCACGTTACGAAAACACAACGCTGCTCGAACTGGAGCCGGTCACGGGCCGTACGAACCAGCTCCGCATTCACGCAGCGCATATTGGGCATCCGATTGTGGGCGACGTGCAACGTGCGGGGACGCCATACAAACGTCTGTGTTTGCACGCCTATCGTCTCGCGTTCCCGCACCCGGTTACCCGCGAGATGATGCGGTTTGAGAAGGAAATTGACTTCTACTCTTGATTTGTTTGGTGTCTATTAGTGTTGTTTAGTGGTTCCGTTTTAAAAGCCTAACCACGAAATAGCACGAATTACCACGAAACAAAGCATAACCACAAAAATCTACTGTAAAACTATATCAAACGCCTTGCCTCTCGTTCCTTTCTTAAAGCGGACGCTGACTGCGTAGTTTTTTCCGGCCTCGAGGGTCCAGCAGCCCTCGCCATAGCCTTCGTAGTACTTGTTATCGGCGTAGAGAGTGTTCGACCACAGTTTGTAACAGTACTTACCGGGCCCGTTAAAGGTGTAAAACTGTTTCGCGACGGGCGTATTGGTGTTGACGGCAAAGTCGCGCCGTACGAGATTGCTGCCGAACTGCATAATAATGTTCTCCGCGCGTTGGCCGGCGGGGATATTTAGTTCGTCGGTGATGGTAATGCGTCCGGGCGTGACAGTTTTGCGTGCACCGTATAGCTTTTGGATGCCTTCGACGTCAAGTTTCGACAGAATACCGTCGTTATTCCAACGCGGATTGCAGTAATTCATCACGCTGTCCGGGTCGTAGGCCGTGAGAAGCAGGCCGCCGGTCTTGTGAGCTTCGTTCTTGCAAGTAGAATCGGCGCGATCCTGTTCGTGCATGAGACCGAGCGCGTGTCCGAACTCGTGCACGGCGACGCTCGTGATGCACGACATCCGGCGATTGTCCGCCTGGCAACTTGGCGAGAAGTTCTTGAACGTAAAGTTCAGCTCCATGCCATTCTTATCGCCGTCCATGAAGCGTCCGATGCCCGAATTCGAACGGTTATCGACGATCAGGATGCGAATGCCCTTGCTCGCGGCCGTGCATTGCTGCCAGCCGTAGAAATTTATGTTCGCAACGGCTTGCCAAGTGGCGATTATCTTGCCGCTGACCTGAGCTTCCTCTTTGGCAAAGCCAGCGGGGTTTTCCCAACACACCGGAATGTACGCGATCCCGTCAGTTGACGCCGGCCACTGCCAGCCCGCGCCTGTGGCGGCGTAAGCCTTGTTCGAGTTCTGCGCGTTCGCGTTTAAAATAAGCCCCGCAAACAACACGATAACCACCGCCAACGTTCGTTTAACCCAAACCATCATCTGTCTCCGCCTATTTTTTTATTGAATAACTACGCCCTACAACATACCACAGACCGCGTTGTGGAGATTGATGTAGATAAGCGATTGCGGGGTTGCAGGGAAAGTAACACAACGCACAACCAACTCTTGTCGCCAACGGCGACGCATAATAAAGCCTAGGGTGAAGGGAGCTTTGCTCACGGAACCCTAGGAGCGGTTGTCGCGAACGTTTCCGTCCCTGTAGGGGACGAACAAACGGACGTCGATCGTTGCTCCCCTTCAGGGAGCGATGCGTCGAATCACTTCGATCCTAGGGTTACGGCCTTGCGGCCTTCACCCTAGGCTTTA
>Ga0209023_10008671_pt1 | contig 10152 bp, 11 predicted proteins | sample LakOneMetagenome_FD_187468 | JGI IMG/M metagenome (GOLD analysis project Ga0209023, IMG submission 187468) | Freshwater and sediment microbial communities from Lake Erie, Canada (SPAdes) (version 2) | ecosystem: Environmental > Aquatic > Freshwater > Lentic | place: Lake Erie, Canada...
ATGTCTTTACAGACAAGGATGAAAACCCTGAATTGTATGGTTCTGAATGGGATCATCATTTCAGCGAAGTAAACGGGGTAACAACAGTGAGCATTACTATTTACAATGAATCGCTTGAAAGGCTGGAGAGAATACTGGAAGGCTTTACACAAGGCATGAAAATGTCATTAAGTAACCTGGAAAATCTATTGGCAACTTTATCGAAGAAATGATGTTCACCTTTAAAACTGCCGGGAAAAGAAAATAAACAATTAAAAAATATAAAAATAAAGATCATGCCACTCATCAATCCCCACATTAACTTCAACGGAAATGCCGAAGAAGCATTTACTTTTTACAAATCAGTATTTGGCGGCGGGTTCACAAAAATTATCCGTTTCAAAGACCTTGCAGGCCCTGAATTCCAGGTTGCGGAAAAAGAGGAGAATAAAATTATGCATATTGCCTTGCCTGTGGGTAAAACAGGCATGTTGATGGCAAATGATGTTCCGGAATTTATGGGAAAAACAAACGAAAACGAGAACAGGAGTAAAATTGTGATCACTGCGGAAAGTAAAGAAGAAGCAGATAAATTATTCAACGGGCTTTCAGCCGGAGGACAAATAGAAGGGCCCATTGGTGACAGCCCCTGGGGTACCTACTTTGGTTGTTTCAGAGACAAATACGGTATTGAATGGATAGTGGAATTTGACCCCAACTATAAAATACATTTGTAGCCGGGGAAATACTATCACCACTTTAAAATTTCCGGAAAGCTGCCTTACTGAAAAGCTACAATAAGCAACCCGTAATTTTATATTTATATGAACATACAAAAACAAATTGCAGCGTATATTATCAGCCAGCCTGAAACAAAACGTACCGACATGCAGGCGTTGCACCAACACATACTTAAAGTGTTGCCAAAATGTAAATTATGGTTCCTGGATGGGAAAGACGATAAAGGAAAAATTGTTTCCAATCCTAATATTGGGTATGGGGCTTACACCATAAAATATGCTGATGGCACCACCAGGGAGTTTTATCAAATTGGTTTGAGCGCAAACACCACCGGCATCTCTGTTTACATCATGGGCATAAAAGATAAGACCTATTTGGCCGAAACCTTTGGAAAAAAAATCGGCAAGGCCAGTGTGAGCGGGTACTGTATCAAGTTCAAAACGCTTAAAGACATCAACATAGATGTGCTTGAAGCAGCCATACGGTTTGGGGTTGAGGCTTCGCTGCGGGACTAGTACTGCAGTGCAAAATATTTTCCGCCACTGCGGCCGGGCAAACAAATTTGCGTTGTAATGCTTAACTTCAACTGCAGATTACCCTGTTTTAACAGCAGTCCTGCCAATATTAACCAAGCATCGGCCCAATCAGCATATCATGAAAGAACTGGACAACTTAGCTGAAAACGTGAAAAACCAGCTCCAGCTGGACTATGATACTGCATCAGTAAAATTTATTGAAGCATTTATTGAAAGGCAGCGGCCCAATTTTGACAGCGAACAACGTAAAGGGCTGGTAAATTCCATCGGCGCTTTTATCGGCGCTTGCATAATAAAAAACTATGGCGGGCATTGGCAGGTTGATGAAGACTCAAAAGCGGTTTGCATTGCATTTGATGATAACAACAAAATATTCCCCTTTGCAAAAACTGCCAAACAATTTGAAAACGGGCTTGAGGATTCTGTTTATTCCTTCTTTATCATTATTCCAACTGTGTTTAAAAGCAGCATGCAGGCAAACCCTGGTTACAGCAATACTGCACAAACGGGTAACACCATCAAGCCCACAAAAAAATGGTGGAAATTCTGGTAGCAAAACAGTTAAACCAGCAATATGCTGACTGCTGTAAAGATTTAAACAATACCATTTCAAATATGAAATTATTTTTTGCGCTTGTCATTACAATAATTACGGTTTCCTGTAACGGGAATAAGGCACCTGGAAACAACAGCGAAACCCTGGTGGGTTATGAATTGGTAAATAGTTGGCCTGAATTAAGCCAGGGCTTTATACTAAGCCAGCCAACAGGCATCGGCATTGATAAGGAGGATCATATTTTTGTTTTTCACAGGGCGGGGCGCAGATGGACCGAGCCATTCCCGGACTCTGCTATTTCACAGCCTGCAGTACTTGAACTTGACAATGCGTCAGGAAAAATTATCAACTCCTGGGGAGCAGGTTATTTCATAATGCCTCACGGGTTAACGGTGGACAAACAGGATAATATCTGGCTGACAGATGTGGGATTACACCAGGTCTTCAAATTTAACCATGATGGAAAATTACTTATGAAATTAGGAGTGGCCAAAGTGCCGGGCAATGATACTTTACATTTTAACCTCCCCACCGATATCGCGGTTGCAGATGATGGTACATTTTATGTAAGTGATGGTTATGGCAACAGCAGGGTGGTTAAATTTTCTGCAACAGGAAAATATATTAAGGCATGGGGTACATTTGGAAAAAAGCCGGGTGAATTTATTATACCACATGGCATCGCCATTGATCAAAACAATATCATTTATGTTGCAGACAGGCAAAACAACAGGGTGCAATTATTTGATACGGCAGGTAATTTTATAAAGGAGTTACATAACGATGCGCAGGTAGAACAATTACCGTCCATTACCATTGATAAAGCAAACCGTCTTTTTGCTGTTGACTATGATCCCACTAAAAAACCAGACAGCACAGCAAAAGGGTCAACCATTTTTGGGTTCGATCCTTCCGGAAAGGCAGTAACCCATTTTGGAGCCACCGGTTCAGCTGAAAGAACCACCTGCTGGTTCCATGATATTGCCGTTGACAGCAAAGGCAATATATACGTTGGAGACATTACAGGTTTAAAGGTTTTAAAATTCAAGCCCCGCAAATAATAATACCATGATACAGGACACCCTTCCCATCATACAGGCAACTGAACTGCTTTCTCTTTATAATAGCAATACAGGTAATGTGATTATAGCGGATGTTAACCATGGTAAAGATGCCGGCCTCAATTATGAAAAAAATCGTTTAGACGGTATTTTTAAATGAAAAAAATTATAAAAATAGGGAGCCTGGCATTACTGGCCTTTATTGCAGTTTGCGGCATTTCCTACATGACTGACACGACTGCCTATACCAATTGGGAAATCGTAAAGGAGCCCGGCGACAGTAATACTATTGCGTGGACAACATTTGAATGGACAAGCGGGGAACTTAGTGGACAACATTTTGATAAACTATCGATGAATATACCCTGTAAGATTGACGGGTATACAAATACTTTCACTTTTCAATTTGACCTGGGCGCCAGCTTTACCGGTGTGTATGAAAACACTTTCAGCTCCCTGTTTACACAACACCCCGCAGCAGCGAACAGTATTAAGCGTTTAAAAAGCCGGTTGCAATTCTGGAACGGGAACAGGTATTTTGAAAATTTTAACCTGCACTTTGGAAAGTATACGGCAATAAACAAAATTGCACATATTTTTGAAGGCTATGGCGAAAAAATTGCAGCCTTCAACAACAATGATACCATTCACCTGGGAACCATTGGTGCCGATCTTTTTAAAAATAAAGTTTTGCTAATTGACTATCCCAACATGCAGTTTGCCATTGCAGACCATATTCCAAATGAGTACAAAAATAATCTTGTTGACATTGAAACAGACAAAAGCGGCAGGGTAATTTTACCAATGAAAATGCGTAACAAAAATTACAGGATCATGTTTGACAATGGCTCAAGCATCTTTCCCATAATTACAAGGGCTGAAAATATCTCAACCTATTCCACTTTGCCGGATATGGATACAATACAAATCTCTTCATGGGGAAAAGTGCACGGGGTAACAGGGAAGCTGATCACTGATACTTTTGAACTTGCAGGACAAAAATTCAGTCATGTAAAAGTGTATGCCAACCACAGCGGGTTGGGAATAGATAAAGAAACAGATGCAATGGCGGGCAATGCTTTGTTTTGGAACAAGACAATAATAATAGATTTTAAAAACAAAAAATTCGGTGTAAAGTAAAAAATGCATCTTAACGGGTGCGGTGGAGCCCTTTTTTAAAATATAACAGCAATGGAAAAGTCAAGAATATTTACAGCTTCATTTGCCGGTGTTTACCCGCATTATGTTCAGAAAGCTGAAAAAAAAGGGCGCACAAAAGAAGAGGTGGACACCATCATTTGCTGGTTGACCGGGTATAGTCAAAAGCAACTGCAACTGCAGATTGACAAAAAAACCAGTTTTGAAACCTTTTTTGAACAGGCACCACAGCTGCACCCGCATGCGTCAAAAATCACCGGCCTTATTTGCGGTTACCGTGTGGAAGAAATAGAAGACAAACTGATGCAAAAGATCCGGTACATGGATAAACTTATTGATGAATTAGCCAAAGGAAAAAAAATGGAGAAGATCCTGAGAACATAGGGCTACCTTATTATTGATAACCTCACTACCTGCTGCAATGCACCGTCACGCGTGCCTAAAAAAATTCAGCTACTATCAGTCTTATAGGGCAAACCCTGAACTGCAGGCTTTACAATTTATCTTTAAAAAAAATTAAATTGCGTGCGATAAAAAAAGTGGCCCTTTTCCGGGCCACTTTTATATTATTTACAACGGTGCTGTAATCAGGCCAGGTCAAAACGGTCCAGGTTCATCACTTTGTTCCATGCTGCTACAAAATCGGTAACAAATTTTTCGCCGGCATCTTCACATGCATATACTTCTGCAATAGCCCTCAGCTCGGAATTAGAACCAAAGATGAGATCTGCACGGGTACCTGTCCATTTCAGCTCGCCTGATTTACGGTCGCGGCCTTCAAATACATATTGTGCATCCGAACTTGCTTTCCATGTAGTGCCGAAATCGAGCAGGTTCACAAAGAAGTCGTTGGTAAGCGACCCCGGCCTGTTGGTGAACACACCATGTTTTGAATGATCGAAATTGGTGTTGAGCACACGCATACCACCCAGCAGTACGGTCATTTCCGGTGCAGTCAATGTCATCAGTTGCGCTTTGTCAACCAGCATTTCTTCTGCTGTTACCGCATGTTTTGGTTTAAAGTAATTACGGAAACCATCAGCCGCCGGTTCCAGCACAGCAAAAGATGCTATGTCAGTCTGTTCCTGCGAAGCATCTGCCCTTCCGGGTATAAACGGAACGGTTATGTTATGACCCGCATTCTTTGCCGCCTTTTCAATACCTGCACATCCCGCCAGTACAATTAAGTCAGCAAGCGAAACCATTTTACCACCAGTATTAAATGCCGCCTGTATGCCCTCCAGTGTTTGCAGCACTTTTGCCAGTTGGTCAGGATTGTTTACTTCCCAATTTTTTTGCGGGGCCAAACGGATACGTGCACCATTAGCACCTCCGCGTTTATCGGAACCACGGAATGTTGATGCGGATGCCCAGGCAACGGATACCAGTTCAGGTATTGTTAATCCCGAATCCAGTATTGCAGCTTTCAATGCGGCTATATCATTTGCATCAACCAGTTTATGAGTAACTGCCGGAACTGGGTCTTGCCATATCAGCTCTTCCTTAGGAACCTCAGGTCCCAGGTAGCGGGTAACAGGACCCATATCACGGTGGGTGAGTTTAAACCATGCCCGCGCAAATGCATCTGCAAACTGGTCCGGGTTTTCAAAGAAGTGCCTTGAAATTTTTTCGTAGGCCGGGTCAAACCTCAGCGACAGATCCGTAGTAAGCATGAAAGGGGCATGACGTTTGGAAGGATCATGTGCATCAGGCACCAAACCTTCGCCTGCACCGTCTTTCGGTTTCCACTGGTGTGCACCTGCAGGGCTCTTTGATAATTCCCATTCGTAACCAAACAGGTTTTCAAAAAAGTTATTACTCCATTTTGTAGGTGTGGTGGTCCAGGCGCCTTCCAGTCCGCTGGTAATTGTATTGGCTCCATTACCATTGCCAAAACTGTTTTTCCAGCCCAGGCCCTGTTCTTCAATGCCGGCCGCCGCAGGTTCACGCCCCACGTACTGGGCAGGATTGGCGGCGCCATGGGTTTTACCAAATGAATGCCCGCCCGCAATAAGTGCCACTGTTTCTTCATCATTCATGGCCATCCGGCCAAAGGTTTCGCGGATGTCGCGTGCAGCTGCAACAGGGTCAGGATTGCCGTTAGGGCCTTCGGGGTTTACATAAATAAGTCCCATTTGAACAGCTCCCAGTGGATTCTCCAGTTCACGGTCACCGGTATACCGTTTGTCTCCCAGCCACTCGGTTTCAGAACCCCAGTAAATATCTTCTTCAGGCTGCCAAACATCTTCACGCCCGCCGGCAAAACCAAACGTATTAAAACCCATCGATTCCAGTGCGCAATTTCCAGCAAGGATCATCAGGTCGGCCCATGAAATTTTCTTACCATATTTTTTTTTGACAGGCCATAACAGCAAACGTGCTTTGTCCAGGTTGGTATTATCGGGCCAGCTGTTAAGCGGTGCAAACCGCTGTGTGCCGGAGCCTGCACCACCACGGCCATCTGAAATACGGTAAGTACCTGCACTGTGCCAGGCCATACGGATAAATAACGGTCCATAGTGGCCATAATCGGCCGGCCACCATTCCTGCGAAGTGGTCATCAGTTCAAATATATCTTTCTTAACGGCAGCAAGGTCAAGACTTTTAAATTCCTCGGCATAATTGAATGTTTTGCCCATCGGGTCAGACAGTTCGTTATGCTGGCGGAGGATATTTAATTTTAACTGGTTAGGCCACCAGTCGCGGTTGCTTGTACCACTGCCTGCGCTTTGTTTAAGCGCACCACCATGAAAAGGGCATTTGCCTTCACCATTCATAGCTGTGGGCTGGGATATTTTATTTTCCATTTTAAGGGGTTGATATAAATTAATAAATGATTTTTTATGTGATTGTTCCGGGTTATTTCCGGTGAGTATACAAAGTTAGGCTAATTTGAATTGCTTTGAATTGTCCTGACCACAATCAGTCATCAAAAAATAAAAATTAAAAACACAAAAATTGATGGATTGTTTAATTAACCCGGAATTATTTATTAACGGTAATTATCTTAAAGAAATACTCACAGGCAGCAACAATAATCAGCCGGCCCTTTATTAAGGGTATTTAATTAGCTTTGTCAGGTAGCGCAGCATCAGCTGGTAAATCTTTAATTAATAATACGGCTGGAGAAACCCAGCCCTTCACGGCATATAAAATAATTCAATGAAAATTACAGGTAAGAAAATTTTAATTACAGGAGGCGCATCCGGGATTGGTTTTGCGCTGGCAGCACAATTTATAAAAGATGGCAATACCGTGATCATTTGCGGAAGGCGTGAAGCCGTTTTAGCCGATGCTGAAAAGCAATTGCCCACACTGATCACCAGGGTATGTGACCTGTCATCCGGCACCGAAAGAACATTGCTGTATGAATGGATCGCTGCCAAACATAACGACCTGAACATATTGGTTAACAATGCAGGGATACAGCAGTGGATGCCACTTAACGACCCCGCTTTTTTTGAAAAGGCAACACAGGAGATCAGCATCAACGTGGAAGCACCTGTGCACCTGAGCTGGTTATTCCAGGACTTGGCTTCACTGGATATGATTATGAATGTAACTTCCGGCCTGGCATTTGTTCCGCTTACCAAAACACCCGTTTATTCAGCCACCAAGGCCTTTTTCCATTCTTTTACCCTTTCGCTCAGGCATTTGTTACAAGAAAAAAATATAACGGTGATAGAAATTATTCCACCTGCATTGAATACAGACCTTGGCGGTAAGGGTATTCATGATTTTGCACCACCGGTAAGCGGTTTTATCGAATCCATTTTTGAGCAGCTGGAAGCAGGTAAGCTGGACCTTACTTACGGTTTTACAGAACAATTGTCAAAAGCCGGGAGCGATATACTGGGGGCTGCATTTAAAAATGTGAACCAGGTAAAATAACATTCAGCTCTCCATACGTTTTCACAAATTTTTTATGAAAAAATATTTTGCCTTAACTGTTTTTATTTTTTTAGCCGGCCAATTGGTCCTGGCCCAGTCGCCCGAACTGCTTACCATCAGGAAATACGGCAATGAAAATGCCGGCACCATTATCAATGAATTTACCGGGCTGCTTGCCATACCCAATGTTGCTGCCAACCCTGCCGGCCAGCAAAAGACGGCTGCTTTTATTATGGACATGATGAATAAGCGAGGCATTCAAAATGTACAGCTTTTAAATGCTCCCACCGCAGGGGTCCCTCCTGCTGTGTATGGCGAAGTGATGGTGCCGGGCGCCAAACAAACCCTTATTTTTTATGCTCACTACGACGGGCAGCCTGTAAATCCCGAACAATGGGCAAAAGAACTGGACCCTTTTCAGCCAAAATTGTTTACTGCTGCAATAGATATGGGCGGAAGCAATATTCCATTTCCTGCCAACGGCAGTTATGCCAGCGACCAGCGCATATATGCACGCAGCGCATCCGACGATAAAGCAGGTGTTGCCGCTATCCTTAATGCTTATGATGCCATCAATAAAAATGGATTGAAGCCAGGCTGCAATATCAAGTTCTTTTTTGAAGGGGAAGAAGAAGCCGGTTCCATTCATCTTAATGAAATACTGGAAAATCACAAGTCCCTGCTGCAATCTGACCTGTGGATCATTTGCGACGGACCGGTACACCAATCGGGTAAAAAACAAATTGTATTTGGTGTACGCGGCGATGCACGCCTTGATCTTACGGTTTATGCATCAAAGCGCCCGCTGCACAGCGGGCATTACGGCAACTGGGCACCCAACCCTGCCATGATGATGGCAAAATTATTGTCATCTATGAAAGATGAAAACGGGCGTGTTACCATAAAAGGGTTTTATAATGATGTAATCCCTTTAAGCCCCCGTGAAAGAAAAGCGCTGAACGAAGTGCCCGCTGCGGATGAACAAATGAAAAAAGAACTGGGCATCACTGCTGTTGATATGCCCGGCACGTCATTAAGTGAAGCCATTAACCTGCCCTCTTTAAACATCAATGGCATACAAAGCGGTAATGTGGGCAAACTGGCATCCAATCAAATTCCCACATTTGCAACAGCGGTGCTGGACCTGAGGCTGGTGTTGGGTAACGACTGGAAAAGGCAACAGCAAAAAGTAATTGACCATATCAAGGCACAGGGCTACTTTGTTACCGATCATGAACCTACGGATGAAGAGAGAAATACGTACGGTAAAATTATTAAAGTAATAATCAAAGATGATGGGTATAATGCCCAGCGCACTTCTATGGACCTGCCCATCATTGAAAAAGTGATTACAGCAGTTAAAAATACCACTACCGGCCAGGTGGTGCTGCAGCCCACTATGGGAGGCAGCCTGCCGTTATTTTTATTTGAGCAGTACCTGGGCGCTAAAACGGTTACCGTTCCCATAGCCAACCACGATAATAACCAGCATGCAGAGAATGAAAATATCCGTATCGGTAATTTATTTGATGGCATCGTAACTATGGCATCGCTGATGATGATAAAATAAATTCCTTATCTCAACTTAAATATTTACCTACAATGGGCACCCTCCTGCCCACGCCAAATGCTTTTGGCGAAATACGGATGATGGGACAAAACTGGTTACGTTTGTATTCGTTGATATTCACCATTTTTAAAACGCGGTCAACCAAAGCTGCATCAAAACCCTGCGCCTTAATTTCTTTTGGCCCCTGCCGCCTTTCGATATACTGGTATAATATCTTATCCAGTATTTCATATTCAGGTAAAGAATCACTGTCTTTCTGTCCCGGCCTTAATTCGGCACTGGGCGCTTTGGTAATAATATTTTCCGGGATGATGGCGGCATTACGGTTAATGTATTTTGCCAGTGCATATACCTGCTGCTTGTAACAATCGCCCAGCACGCCCAGTCCACCCGTCATATCGCCATACAATGTACCATACCCGGTGGAGAGTTCACTTTTATTGGAAGTATTTAATAAAATATACCCGAATTTATTGGCAATGGCCATCAATAAATTACCGCGGGTGCGGCTTTGTATATTTTCCTCTGCAATACTGAAGGGCAGGTTATTAAAAATGGGTTGCAGCTCCTGTAAAAAACTGTCAAAAATATTTTTGATGGGAACAATATCGTAAGGGTTACCCAAATTTTTACTCAGCAGTTCGGCATCACTCACCGAAT
>Ga0209023_10008672_pt1 | contig 10152 bp, 2 predicted proteins | sample LakOneMetagenome_FD_187468 | JGI IMG/M metagenome (GOLD analysis project Ga0209023, IMG submission 187468) | Freshwater and sediment microbial communities from Lake Erie, Canada (SPAdes) (version 2) | ecosystem: Environmental > Aquatic > Freshwater > Lentic | place: Lake Erie, Canada | collected...
TCGTCGCCGTCGAGCACGGCCGAGGTCTGGATCTGCTTGGCGTCGCTGGACATGATGCCCGGCTCGGTCATCACGTACGCGGAGCGGATCTCGCCACGCAGCAGCGGCTCGAGCCACTGGGCCTTCTGCTCGGGGGTGCCGACGCGCTCCAGCACTTCCATGTTGCCCGTGTCGGGTGCGGAGCAGTTGAGGCACTCGCTGGCGAGACGGTTCTTGCCGAGTTCGACCGCGATGTACGCGTAGTCGAGGTTGCTGAGGCCCTCGCCGGTCTCGGCGTTGGGGAGGAAGAAGTTCCACAGGCCCTGAGCGCGGGCCTTGGCCTTCACCGTCTCCAGCAGCTCCAGCTGGCCGGGTGCCCACGTCCAGCGGTCCTCGCGGTTGGCGCCGAGCCGGTAGAACTCCTCGGTGATCGGGTTGACCTCGTCCTGGATGAAGGCCTTCACGGCCTCGTAGAGCGGGCGGACCCCCTCGGACATACGAAGGTCGAGGTCGTCCATGCTGGACATCCTGAGTGCGCCACCAACCATCTTGAGCTCCTCTGTTGCAGCTTCGTCGCGACGAGTGCGTCGGTACGGCGCACGTTAGTCCGCAGGGTGTCCGCCAAGCAGTGGCGAACGGCCGGGACGGGCGGCGTTGCGGCGGTGGCGTTCCACGGGGTGGCGTCGGTGACATTCGGTGGTCGAAGACGCGCGCAGTACGGTGCGGGCCATGGGTCGCGTCGGGCGGATGATCATTGCGGGCGTCGTACTCGTGGGGCTCGTCATCGCGGTGCTGTTGGTCGCGTTCCGCGGCGATGACGGTCAGCGTTCGGTCCGGCTGCCTGCTCTGGGCGACGCCACGGGCAAGATCGGCGGTGCCGCCTTCCTCGACAATGGCGACGGCACGCTGGGCGACGGCGACTCGCCGATCGCAGGGGCCGATGTCTATGCCGGGTACTTCTCGACGCGCTTCGCCGGGGACGAGTTCCACACGACGACTGCGGCGGACGGTTCGTTCGTGCTGTCGCTGCCGGAGGGCTCCGCGCAGCTGACGAACCTGTTCGTGGAGGTCGCGCTCGCGACCGAGTCGCCCAATGGCACTCCGCACCGCTCTGCCATCAGCAGGCGGGTGGCGGTCACTGTCGGGACGCGGGATGCGCTCGTCTCGTTCACTTCTCTGCCGGCACGCTGCGGTGAGTCGCCGCTCCCGGCCTGTGGCGCGCCGTTGCTGCCGGACCTGCAACCCGTCCTCGACGGGGTGAGCACGACCCCCGACCTGCCCCTGCCGGCCGACTCGTGGAGCGTGGACACGATCACCCAACCGGGGCGCCGACTGCTGCGCTTCTCCTCGGTGACCGCGAACGTGGGCGACGGGCCTTTGCACGCGATCAGCAACGTGGCACCGGGCTCGACGGTGCCGACGACGGAGGTCTGGCAGCGCGTCTGGTACGAGGGCCTCGGTTTCAGCGACCGGCCGCTCGGCACTTTTCTCTACGACGGTGGCACCGGGCATCGACACATCCATGTGGCCGACTTCGAGGAGTACCGGCTGCTCGACGCCGGCGGCAAGGTTGTCGCGACCCACCAGAAGGTGAGCTTCTGCCTGATGGACAACCTGCAGCTGCACGACGCGACCACACCGGACGTCGGTGTCTACCGCCCGTCGGGGGAGTGTGGCAGTGTCGAGCAGTCGATCAATCCGGGCTGGACGGACTACTACGCGGCCCCGCTGTTCGACCAGTGGATCGATGTCACCGACCTACCGCCGGGCAGCTACTCGGTCGAGATCGTGGCCGATCCTGATGACCTGATCCTCGAGATGGACGAGACGAACAACAGCGTCCGCTTCCCGGTGATCATCCCGAACCCGTAGAAGGACCACGCAACGCGAACCTTCGAGCACGCTTGGTGCTTCTTGAGCGAATCATGATCCCACTTAGTTTCGCAAAAGTTTACACTCCGTGGTGATCCGGCAGCGGGCTGTGGTCGAGTGGGAGCGGATGCAATGTTGCAGCGGGCAAAGAACTGGTGCGCGCGGAGCGCGCGCGTGGCCAGCAGGATCGGTGGCGCCCTGGCGCTCACGATGTCGGCAGTCGTCGTCGGTACGGGCACGCTCGTGCCGGTCGCTCAGGCGCTCAACGCGTCGGGTGTCGTCAACGCCTACTACCAGGTGAGCTCGGTCGCGGCCGGCAGCGTCACGTTGGGTGCGGGCACTTCGGGCGCCGTGCACACATTGATCGCGGGTGATCACACGATGCTGATCCAGATGACCGGCACGGTCGCCCAGGGGCTGGGGCGCTACGAGCTGCTCACGGTCTCGTCCGTCAGCGGTTCGACGATCAACTTCTCGACCCCGGTCACCCGCACCTACGACGCGACCAAGCAGGTCCAGCTGGTGTGGATGCCCTACGACGCAACTGGTGTCACGGTCACCGCTGCCGTGACGGCCGCGCCGTGGAACGGCACGACCGGCGGCGTCATCGCGCTCGGTGGCTCCACCTTGACGCTGAACGCCGGCCTTGATGCCACCGGTAAGGGCTACACCCCGACCAGTGGCCCGGCCGCGTCCACGGACGGTGGCAACGGTCTCACCGGCATCGACTTCGGTGTGTACGCCGTCATGGGCGGCGGCGCCGGTGGTGGTGGCGGCGTCCTCGGTGGCGGTGGTGGTGGCGGCGGCAGCAACCAGCTGTGGAACTACTTCGGCACCAGCGTCGGCGGTAACGGTGGCACCGCGGCGGCCGGTGGCACAGCTGGCAACTTCTACGCCGGCAATGGTGGCAGCCCACAGGCCTCCGGCAACGGCGGCTCGTCCGGCCATGTGACGATGACTCCGGGTGACATCAGTATCGTGATCACCGGCGCAGGCGGCGCCGGCGGTGGCAGCTACGGCGGTGGCGGCGCATCGTGCGGCACCGCCTTCTCGGCGGCCTACGGCGCCGGCGCCGGTGGCGGCGGGTCGTACAACGGTGGCGGCGAGGGTGGCCTCGGCGGTACCAACTTCGGTGGCGCGGCGAACGGCGCGTACAGCGGCGTCAACCAGGACGGCCACGACGGCAACACGCCCATGCCTGCTGCGCTGCCGCTCGAAGGCGTGGTCAGCGGGGAGCACTACCTGCAGAACGACGACCCCCGTCTGATGATGGGCGGCGCCGGCGGCAACGGGCCGCTGCCTGCCACCGGCAATGTCGGTGGTAACGGTGGCGGCATCGTGGTGCTCGACTTCGCCAGCATCAACGGTGCCGGCAACCAGATCGCCGCCAACGGTGCCCAGGGCCAGCACAGCTCGCTCGCACCGTTCAGCGCCGCCGGTGGCGGCGGTGGTGGCCAGATGCTTATCCGCGCAGCGTCGCTGACCTCCGTTGCCGCCTTCGCCGTCGGTGGCGACGGTGGCTCGCAGACTCCTGGTGCCACGCACACGGGCTCGGGTGGCGGTAGCGGCGGCGGCGGCGGCATCTGGTTCGAGGGTGCCGGCGCCAACGGTACGAACTCCGGTCCCGACGTCGGTGCCACTTCTTCGACGGTTCCGCTCGGCGCTGCTGTCCACCTCGCCGGCGTGACCTGGAGCGTTGCTCCGGGCCAGAGCACGACTGTCCAGGCCTCACTCTTCACCCTCTCGGCCGGTCTTGGCACGCCGATCACGTTCACCGGTCACCGGATGGACGTCGACGCCGCCGGCCACCCGATCACACTGACCTACGAGGTGGCCACCGGCTACATCTACTACGACGCGGGCATGACCCAGCCGGTGCTGGGCGGTTCCGGCCCCGGTGGGCGCATGGTGTGGAACGTCGACTACGGGTACTACGACAAGGGTGGTCGCCCGATCAACCCGAAGAACGCCGGCTATGGCTGCACCCCGGCGACCGGTGGTGTCGGTCTGGTCCGTGTGTCGGCCCCGCCGATCGAGCTGGGCAACCAGGTGTGGTTCGACACCAACAACAACGGCACGAAGGACGCGGGCGAGCAGCCCGTGTCGGGCGTGACCGTGGAACTGTTCGTGGACGCTGACGACAACGGCACGCCGGACTCGTCGACGCCGGCACAGACGACGACGACCGATGGCAGCGGCTACTACCTGTTCGCAGACCTGACCGACGGACAGCACTATGTGGTGGGCATCCCGCCCGTCAACTTCGCAGCGGCCGGCGCGCTCGATGGCTACTGGTCGTCGAACACCACGATCGGTGCGACCGGCACCGTGTCGGAGACCGGTGCTCCGGACCCCGACAACGACACCGACAACGACGACAACGGCACCCTGCAGACGGCCGGCGGCTTCGCCGGTTACGTGCTGTCGGCCCCGGTGACGGTGACCCTGGGCGGCGAGCCGACCGGTGAGAACCCGTCGAACGCGACAGCCCCTGACGCGAACTCCAACCTCACGGTCGACTTCGGCTTCTACACCACCTCGGTGGGCAACCTCGTCTGGAACGACAACGGCATCGGTGGCGGCAACGACGACAACGGTCTCGACGACGGCAGCGAGGCCGGCGTGTCCGGCGTGTCGGTGGTGCTGTTGTCCTCCGACGGTTCCACCCAGATCCTGGTCGGCCCGGACGGCATCCTCGGCACGGCCGACGACAGCTCCGCTCCGGTGGCCACCGACGGTTCGGGCAACTACACCTTCGCGGGCCTGCCGTCTGGCAGCTACACCGTGCGCATCACCACGCCGTCGGGCTACCACTCGTCGGCGGACCCGGTGAACGGCGCGACGCCGCTGACCGACGACAGTGACGACAACGGTGCCGGTACCGGCACCGGCGCCATCACGAGCTCGTCGTTCACCGTGACGGCCGGTTCGGTTGCCAACGGCAACACGGTCACCGACGCGACCGGCTCCACGGCCACCACGCGGGTGGACTTCGGTCTGGTCCAGAACTACGACCTGACCATCGACAAGCAGATCACCTCGGGTGGGCCCTACCTGGCCGGCGCGACGGTGACCTACACGCTGAAGGTCACCAACAACGGCCCGGGTATCGCACTCGACGGTCTGACGGTCAACGACCTGTTGCCGGTGGGTCTCAGCTTCACCGGCACGCCCACGTCCACCAGCAGCGACTGGAGCTGCGCAGCGCCGAGTGGCCAGACGTTCCAGTGCCAGTGGAACGGGCCCACGTCGGGCACCGGCAACGATGTGCTCGCCTCCGGTGCCAGCACCTCGCTGATCACGGTGAACGCCACGGTCGACACGCCGATGCCGAAGGGCACCTTCGTGAACTATGCCAAGGTGCTGCCGTCCTCGTCGCAGTCGAACCCGGAGACCAATCCGGTCGGCAGCGCCAACAACGGCTACGAGACGGGCGATCCGTCGGTCGGCTCGAACAACGACGACTCGGCGTCGCTGACCACCCCGATCCTGATCTCGATCGGCGACTTCGTGTGGCTGGACATCAACCGCGACGGCCAGCAGACACCGGGCGAGCCCTTCGTCAGCGGTGTCACGGTCAACCTGTACGACGCTGCCGCCCCGGCAACGATCATCGGGACCACCAGCACTGACGGCGCCGGCTACTACTTCTTCGCCGATCTCAGCCCCAGCCACAGCTACATCGTCGAGTTCGTTGCCCCGACGGGTGATGCATTCACGACGCAGTTCGCTGCCGGTGGCACCACCACCGATTCGAACGCACTGCCGGCCACCGGTCGGGCGAACGTCACCACCCCGGCCGACGGCAACAACGCCACCGGCCACGGTGCCACCGACGAGCCGACGATCGATGCCGGCCTGGTCCGGGTCGATCTCGCACTGGCGAAGGTGCTCGTGACCGCAGGCGTCGTGCACCCCGGTGACACGGTCACGTTCACGCTGACGCCGTCGAACACCGGCACCACCGACGCACTGACCGGTTGGAAGGTCACCGAGGTGCTGCCGGCCGGCCTCACGCTGGTCAGCATGAGCGGCACCGGCTACACGTGTGTCGCCAACGTCTGCACCGCATCGGCCGGCCTCGCCGCCGGCGCGACCGGCAATCCGATCACCGTCACTGCGACGGTAGACGTGCCGACCGCAGCAGCGACATTCCACAACGTCGCCTACATCTCGCCCGGTGCGGGTGAGGTGACCGAGGTGATCCCGCTGGTCATCCCGACGACTGCGACGGACACGTCGTCGCCGGCGACGAACAACGACGCCCAGGCGGATGTGACGATCACGCCGCTGGTGTCCATCGGCGACTACGTCTGGATGGACGTCAACCGCGACGGTCTGCAGGCCGGCGAGACGGCTGTCGGCAGTGTCACGGTCAACCTGTACGCGGCTGATGGCACGACGCTGTTGCAGTCGACCAGCACGAACGGCAGTGGCTTCTACTCCTTCGTCGGCCTCACGCCGTCGACCAACTATGTGGTCGAGTTCGTGAAGCCCAGCGGCACCACCTTCACCACGAAGGACGCCGGCGCCGACGCGTCGGACTCCGACCCTGTGGTGGCGACGGGCCGCGTGACCATCACGTCGCCGGCGAACGGTCTCAACTCGGCGGTCACGCCGGATGACCCGACCATCGACGCCGGCCTGGTGAAGGTCGACCTCGCACTGGCGAAGGTCGTTGCATCGAGCGGCCCGTACTACGAGGGCAGCACGGTCACCTTCACGCTCACACCGAGCAATGTCGGTGCCACCAATGCACTCACCGGTTGGTCGGTGACGGACATCATGCCGGTCGGTCTGACCGCGACCGGGATCACCGGCACGGGCTACACCTGCGTGTTGGGCACATTGACCTGCACCAGCACGTCGGCACTGGCAGCGGGCGCGACGGCGAACGCGATCACGGTGACGGCGACGATCAACGAGAACTTCGTCGGCTCGGCGCACAACGTGGCGTACGTGTCGCCCGGTCCCGGCGAAGTGACCGAGGTGATCCCGTTGATCACCCCGACGACCTCGACGAACACGTCGACGACGCCGACGAACAACGACGCACAGGCCACGGTCAGCGTCGACTCGCTGGTGTCGATCGGTGACTACGTCTGGTTGGACATCAACCGTGACGGCATCCAGAACGGCGCCGAGCCGCCGGTCAGCGGTGTCACGGTGAACCTGTACGCGTCGAACGGCACGACCTTCATCGCGTCGACGACGACCGACAACTTCGGCTTCTACTCGTTCATCGATCTGGTGCCCGGCACCACCTACGTGGTGGAGTTCGTCGCCCCCGCGGGCGACTCGTTCACCAGCCAGTTCAGTGGCACCGCGGCCAACGACTCCAACGCCAACCCGGCCGATGGCCGGGCCACGGTGATCGCGCCCGCATCGGGTGTGAACTCGGTGGGGTCGCCCGACGACCCGACCATCGACGCCGGTCTGGTCACCATCGACCTGACCCTGTCGAAGCAGCTGGACACGGCACCGAACTACTACCCGGGCAAGACGGTCACGTACACGTTGACGCCGACGAACGATGGCGCGACCGGTGCCCTCGCCGGTTGGTCGGTCACCGAAGTGGTGCCGAGCCAGCTGACCCTGGTCAGCATGAGCGGCACCGGCTACGACTGCTCGTCGCTGCCGACGTGCGTGTCGTCGCTGCCGTTGGCCGCAAGTGCCGCCGGCAACCCGATCACGGTCACGGCAACGATCAACGCCGACATCTCCGGTCTGATCCACAACGTGGCGTACATCTCGCCGGCGCCTGCCGACGTGACGGAGACCAACCCGTTGGTCACCCCGAACACGTCGACCGACACGACCACGACGGACACCAACAACGACGCGCAGGCGGATCTCATCTCGGACATCTACGACCTCGCCCTGGCCAAGATCGTCACGGTCACCGGCACGGGTGAGGACACGGTGTTGGACTACGACATCACGGTGCAGAACCAGGGCACGGTCGACTCGGGCACGTACACGTTCTTCGACGTGATCCCGGCCGGTCTCGGCGTCGATGTGGACTCGATCAGCGATGGTGGTGTGTTCAACTCGACCGAGGGAACGATCACATGGACGCTGTCGGGGCTGGCCCCCGGCGACTCGATCACGGTCTCGTGGTCGGCGTTCGTGAGCGACTTCTCGGCACGTCCGTACCGCAACATCGCCGAGATCTCCAGCGACGGTGGTGGCCCATGGGGCGGGGACAACGACTCCACCCCGGACATGGACATCTCCAACGACGGCGATTACGGCCCGGTGTTGGACGGCACCATCGACAACCAGTCGATCGATGATGCCGGCGTGGGCGCCGATCCGGAGGACGACGCGGACATCGCGGACGCCAACATCCAGGTCAACTACGACCTCGCGCTGGCGAAGTCGCCGTCGGCGACCACGATCGACCCTGCGGGGAACGTCGTGTTCACCATCACGGTGGAGAACCAGGGTGACGTGAACTCGGAGAACTACACGATCACGGACACGCTCCCGGCCGGCACTGCTGCGTCGGTGGCGTCGGATGGAGGTGTGATCTCGGGTTCGACGGTGACGTGGGACCTGACCGATCTGGCACCGGGCGCGACGCGCCAGGTGACGGTGACCGTCGTGATCACGGACATCACGTTGCGGCCGTTCAAGAACATCGCCGAGATCTCGGCCGACGGCGCGGACTTCTACGACGCAGTGGTGATCATCAAGGGTGGCGACATCGAGGATGTCGACTCGACGCCGGACACGTTCACGGACAACGACAACTCGACGGACGGTTTCGACGGGTACGGCACGTTCGAGAACCCGACGAACGACATCGACGACATCGCCGATGTGGACGCGATCCCCAACGGCGAGGACGACGCCGATGTCGCCTTCTTCGACGCCCCGGTGCTCTACGACCTGGCGTTGATCACGACAGGCCCGGCTGCCATCGATGGCAACGGGACGGCGACGTTCACGATCACGATCCTCAACCAGGGCAATGTCCCCTCCGGGGACTTCCAGGTGACGGACTGGGTCCCGACAGGGCTCTCGCCGATCGCCGCCAGCGATGGTGGAGTGATCGTCGGTCAGATCATCACCTGGGATCTCACCGGTCTGGATCCGGGCGAGAGCATGCAGATCACGGTGACCGTCAACGTGTCGGACTTCTTGAGCCGCCCGTGGACGGACACCGCCGAGATCAGTGGCGACAGCGCGAGCACGTACAACACGGATGGGTACGAGAACCCGGACGATGGCGTCGTGACCGATGACGACTCGGTGCCGGACAGCGACCCGCTGAACGACGTGCTGGTGGATCAGATCGACCCGCCGGTGCCGCAGTACAACGACCCCGCCGTCGACGAGGATGATCACGACGTGGCGCCGTTGGACGCCAACATCGTGTACGACCTCGCGCTGGTGAAGGTGTTGCCGCCGGGCCAGTCGTTCAAGAAGGGCGCCCCGATCAACTTCCAGATCGTGGTCAAGAACCAGGGCAACGTGAACTCGGGTCCGATCACGGTGCAGGACGTCATCCCTGCTGGTCTCACGTTCGTGTCCGCCAGTGATGGTGGTCTGAACACGGGTCAGGTCGTGACGTGGGACCTGGCCGACCTGGCCCCCGGTGCCACCAAGACGGTGACGGTGACGGTGACGGTGGCAGTGTCCACGCTGACCTCGTACATCAACACCGCCGAGATCGTGGCCGACGGTGCGGATGCCTACGACACCGATGGCAGTGACGTGCACGACAAGGACTCGACGCCGGACACCGACATCACCAACGACCCGTTGGTCGACACCGACGACCCGAACATCGATCAGGTGCCGGGCGACGAGGACGACCACGACCGGGCCCTGCTGGACCCGGTGCAGGTCAAGCACGACAACCAGGCGCTGCCCCCGACGGGTAACGGACTGCTGCCGATCGAGCTCGGCTTCGGTCTGCTCGGTGCCGGCGTGTTGGCCCTCGTGGCCGGCCGCCGTCGCCGCCGTCAGATCGCCTGACCAACTGATCACCCCACGCCGACCCGTGCGCCGCTCGCACGGGTCGGCCAGGCTGACCCGGTCGCCGCTCGCGGCCGGGTCGGCCGGTGGTCGGTGGCCGTCACGACCGGGTGGCATACGGTGGCACCCGTGATCGACGGCCACAACGACTTCCCCTGGGCGATGCGCACGCTGTTCGGCAACGACCTCGAGCGCTTCGACATGGCGGCCGGTGTGCCGCAGGTGCACACCGACATCCCGCGGCTGCACGCCGGCGGGGTGACCGGACAGTTCTGGGCGGCCTATGTGCCGTCGACGCTGCCGGAGTCCGAGGCC
>Ga0209023_10008673_pt1 | contig 10152 bp, 14 predicted proteins | sample LakOneMetagenome_FD_187468 | JGI IMG/M metagenome (GOLD analysis project Ga0209023, IMG submission 187468) | Freshwater and sediment microbial communities from Lake Erie, Canada (SPAdes) (version 2) | ecosystem: Environmental > Aquatic > Freshwater > Lentic | place: Lake Erie, Canada...
TGTCCGAGAAAATACCGGCACCTCACACCGAATCGGGGGAGGACGACCGTGTGCGGTGGGGCGTCACCTTTCCGTGTGTCTTGCCGATGCAGAGGTTTGCCAGGTATTCGGCCGTGATCGATCAGGGTGCCGGTGAATGTCACAGTCGGTGGGTCGCCCAGGAGATCGACGTCTGACCAGTCCAGCCCTAGCACCTCGTTCGGCCGCGCACCCGTGGCCGCCAGCAAGTCGATGAACTCTGGTAACAACCGACCGCGCCGCGGGCCTGGACCCTGCCGGGTGCTGTAGGTGCGAACGGCCGCGCGGATCTGTTCGAATTCCGCCGCCGTCGCGGCCCGAACAGGCTTGCGTTTCGTCCTCACCGGCCGGGCCTCCCGGATCGGGTTGACAGGCAGGACGTCGTACCGCACTGCGAGGCTGAACATTCCGGACAGGATCATTCTCAACCGCGCCGATTGCGTAGTCGGCCCCATGCCCTGCAAGTGAGCGTGCGCCCGGCTCGTTGGAAACTCTGTCACCGTCAGGTGACCAATCTGCTTGAGACCGTGCACTTTCCATACATCGCGGTACTGCCCGACGGTCTGCTCGCTTACGGCGTCCTCGACGGACTTAGTTTCGATCCATAGCTCGAACAGGTCGGCTAGAGGGGTCCTCTCACTGAGGGTCTGGTTGGTCAGCGGCGCGCGCCGGGTTGCCAGGTGGCGTTGCAAAGCCCTGCGAGCGTCCTCGGCTGACCTGTCGCTAGACCGCTCCACCCGCCGGCGCTGACCATCTGGGTCACGGACGTAGGCGGACGCGAAAAACCTTCCACCCGTGGCCCTCTCAGAGATGCGACCATGCTCACCCGGAGCCATCCGCTGCCTAGGCATGATTCGCGCCGCCTTGGCCATCGGGAGGATTGTCAATCGATGCGGTGACGGCGTCGCGGTCATCATCGACAATAAGGCCGGCCCGTCGCGCAGCCGACTTTGCGCGCTCCAGGCCAATCAGTGCTTCCGCAATTTCATCTTGCCTACCGCCGATTCGCGCGGCCCACAGCACGACACGGCTCGATGTGACATCGAGTGACAGCTGCCACGAGCTGATCGCGCGGTGGTACTCGCGGTTTCGCGAGTCGACCTCGGCGCTGACAGCATTGGCGGCCGGATCGAGGTCGCCGTTGGCGCTGAACCAAGCCCAGGCGTCTGAGCTCGACATCACCCGATCGGGAACTACCTCTACCGCCCCGTCGACCAGATCGGGGAAAAGCAGCAAACCAGGTGCGGTATCAAGCGCCGCGGCCAGCGTCACGATCTCTGCCAGATCAATCTTGCCGGCTCGATGGTTGCCCTCAATCCGAGCGATGGTCGAGCGGGTCATCGGATATCCGATCGCTCGCGTCCGCTCGGACAACTGCACCGCCGTGAGTCCAAGATCGTTCCGGCGCGCGGCAACCGCCTGGCCGAACCGTCTCGACCGCTGTTCCTGCCAGGCCTTCGCTCGCTCGTCGACGTTTGGCATTGAAACATCATTGCGGCTCCTTCTTCCTATTGCCAAACGTACACTGCTATTGTTTGGACTTGCACGGACTTCACCCGGTTTGTGTGTCGTTACCAAACATTTAGACAGGAGCATCGAATGGTGAACGATTTGAACGATTGGCCGGCCACGGCGGCCAAACTGGGAGGTGTCGGCCGCAGCACGGTCTTTCAGCTGTGGGAGAGCGGTCAGCTCGGATCGGTGAAGCTCGGACGTCGCCGATTCAGTACCGACAACCAGATCCAGGCCTACATCGGCAAGCTCGAAACGCAGGCGAGCGGTGGTGCTGCCTGATGTCGGATTCAACGCCAACGGCCCTCGTTTCTCCCGGTGCGCCAACACCGAGCGAGGGCCGCTGCGAACCAACCGATCAGCAGAAAGGGCAGTCCATGAACACGATAACCCCGCCCACCGACAGTGTCGCTACGCGCGCGATACTCGACTTGGCGCGCTCGGCCGAGTTCATGGCCCGCGACTTGAACGTAACCACCGCGGGGCTGCCGGAGACGGGCGTGCCGCTGTTTTCGGTGGTGGATCTGACGGCCGCTGCGGCGCACCTCCGCCAGGCGAGTCGGCTTATCGACCGCGCGGTACGGGGTATCACCGCAGGCGCGGACCTGTGAGCGCGGGCGAGGATTCCGCCGCGTCCAACCGAGCACGTGTAATCCGCCGGAAAGCAACCAAGGTCGGGCTGAAACTTCGTCAGCGCGGCAACATCTACGAACTGCTCGACGTCCAGGGCGACAGCGTGGTGTGTGGCGGCATCTGCGCCGTTGAGAACCACATCGCCGATCTGTTCGTATCGTCGCCGCCGGGGCCGGCGCCGGTCGCACTTCCCGCCGGGTGGGCCGCTCTGATCTCGGCATACTGCCTAACGCTGGCGGCCGGCGGCCAATCTTCGTCAACTGTGCGGTTGCGACGGCTCACCCTGGCACACATCGCCCGCGGCCTGAACGCGCCAACCCCGGACGACGTCAGCGCCGCCCAGCTGGTCGCGTGGTTCGGCCGGCAGACCCATTGGTCCCGTTCCACACGGCGCGTCTATCGGTCGGCGGCTCGGGGGTTCTTCGCGTGGGCGTACAAGTACGGTCTCGTCGACGAATTCATTTGCGACGACCTGCCCAAGATCCGAGAAACGCCACCATCACCACGGCCGGTGCCCGACTCGGTATGGCGCGATGCCATAGCCGCCGCCGACCCTCGAGTAACGGTCATGCTGCGCTTGGCTGCCGAGGCCGGCTTGCGCCGCGCCGAAGTCGCCCAGGTCCACACCCGCGATCTGATCGACGACGGCCACGGGGCGGCGCTCGTCGTGCACGGCAAGGGTGACAAAGACCGAATCGTCCCCATTGATGAACCTCTCGTCAGGCTGGTGCGGGCCGGAGCGTGCGGCCACACTCCGGGTCTACCGGCAACCGGGTGGCTCTTTCCCGCGGACGGCGATAGGCGTGAAGGCGATCACCTCACGCCGGAGCGCGTAGGCGCATTGGTGAATGCGGTTCTGCCCCAAGGCTATTCAATGCACAAACTCCGCCATCGGTTCGCCACTCGCGCCTATCGCGGAACTCGAAACCTTCGGGCCGTGCAAACCCTGCTCGGTCACTCATCGGTGGCCACCACCGAGCGGTACACGGCAGTCGATGCTGACGAGATCCGTGCGGCCGCACTCGCAGCGATCTGGCCAACGAGCCCGCGCACGGATGGGCGGGGGGTGTAAACGTTGGGGCGTCGGAACCCGATTCACGTTATCGGTGACCCGATACGTAGAGGCGTCACCTGGTTGTCCGACGAGCTAATCCGCTCGGGGGCGCACGACGACGCGCTCGGTTCGGATGGGTTTGTGGTGATGGCATTCCTGCTCTCGTGGGCAAGCGGCCCGGGCAAGCGTACGTGGGAGACATCAGCGGCCCAGATTTCCGAGGAGTTCGGTTGGGGCCGAAACCGCGAAAGGGCAACACGGGCCATCGCGCGGGCTATCAAGGACGGCCGACTGATCAGGCGCGAATATGTTCGCGACGGTCAGTTGGTCGCCCGCCGGTGCGCATACGTTATCTGTTCCGGTGGTCGGCGGTTCACCGACGATGAGTTGGTCCGTTGGTCCGCGCCGATCCAACTGCCACCGGCCTGGCCAGCCAATCCCCGCGGCCCCAGCCGCCCATCGACAGCAGCGTCGTCATGCACTGAAACCGTGCAAGATAGAGCCGCGAACATGCACGAAAACCGTGCATCATGAGCACCACGACCTTGCACGTTTTTTTGTGCAACATTGGCGACGCTGATCTTGCACCGCTGCCGTGCAAGGTGTGTTGCACCCCCGGGGGTGCAACACAGGACAACCCACCTACGGACTACAGAACCCGTCATGCCATTCGGCAAGACGGACGTAACCCGCTGCCACGACTTGACGACTCCCCCTTTACGCAAATCAGCCGCGAAGGCGACCAACTGACCGCGCGCCCGCGGAATGAGGGCTGGCGCGCCGTCGCCGCACCGCTCGTGGCTCCGCTGCTGTGGCCTTCGCCATGTGCTAGCGTCGGCCACAAGCCCTTGGGCCAGGCCGAGGAGGTCGGGCAACGCGCGTCACCAGGGTGCCAGGCGTCCCAGGCGTTCGCTGACTGTCCAGATATCAACGTGACACAGCCAAAGACCTGGAGAACGCCACCATGGCAAACGTTCATCCGAACCACGCCAAACGGCTGGGAACTCCGAATGCCTGCGGATGCCAGGGCGTTTCCCGTGTCCGGTGATTCGATTGGCCCGGACGACGAGGGCGTGCGCCGACCGGTCGAATCGGCCTACGCCGACGCCGACATGGCACAGGCCTGCCGGAACTGCGGTTCACCGCCAAGGGATTGGTGCAGACGACGGGACGGTCGGATCCGGTTCGCGCCGTGCCTGTCGCGACGGGCGACGACCGGACCGGGAACGTGCTCACGGTGACCACGTGCTCGTGTCAGGTGACTGCGTGCGACGGGTGGCGTGGGGGTAACCCCCCTGCGTGCGTCCCAGCATCGAAGTGCCTTAGCACCTCATCAGCTGCGTGCGGGGGAGGACTGGGTTTTGAATCGGGCACTACACCGATCCGCCGAAGGTGATTCCGACCGAAGGTCAGATCTGTTCTCGGAGCGAGCTTCTCGGCGCCAACACAGGCACGCCATTGAACCGCAAAACGCTCTGCTACAGGCATGTTCACACCACCGAATGCCCGCGTTGCAGGTCGTCACGTGAACGAACTCAGTGCCGTGCTCGCGGCTCTCGTCGGCGCCCCGGCGTTGCCCGGTGCCCGTTGCCGCGGCCGCTCCGCGCTCTTCGACGAGCGTGGCCCCACAGAGCACCCGGACATCGCCGCCCAACGCCACGCCCAGGCCCTCATCCTGTGTGGCCACTGCCCGGCGCTCGAGGACTGCCGGACGTGGTTCGACGCACTGCCGCCGTCCAAGAAACCAGCCGGCATCACCGCCGGCCGGGTCCACTGCCCACGCAGCCCCGGCCGCCCACGAAAGGACCCCAGAACCGCGTGACAACCCAGCAAGTGCACACATGCGGCCATGCCGCCCCGATCGAGATCCCAGACACCACCTTGCGCGTCGGCGCACCCAGCGTGGCCCTGGTGCTCGATCCCGGCGACCACTACGGCGCGACCATCGTCAGTCTGCTCGTCGAACTGCCTCCGCCGATCGGGTCGGTCTGCGTCCGGCTCGACGGCGGTCAGTACGCCAACCTGCGGGCCTCGATGAACGCGCTCACTGGCCTGACGGTCGAGCAAATCAGGGCACTCGACATCCAGCTGCACAGTTCGCTACCGGGCACCGAGACCCGGAACCGCCGGAGTCCGGCGGCAATGCCGAAGCACAACCACAACCACGAATGGAAAGGCGAAATCACATGACTGACAACGCCAATGACCACGAGTACGTGCTGTACCCCGACGCTGAGGGCACAGGCGTGATCGTCGGGGCGATCCCACTCCGTCTGCCCGACGACACGATCCGCACCACCACCGGCGACCTAACCGTCATTCTCGACGACGCACCCGAAAACCCTCGTGCGACCATCGGGCTCGGCTTGTACCTCGAACTGGCGCCCCCGATCGGGCCAGTCCGTGTGCGGCTCACCGCCGGCCAAGCCGCGATCCTGCACGACAAGCTATCGACGCTGTTGGGGCTGGAGGCCGAGAAGGTCTCGGCGATCGCCGCCGAACTCAGCGGGCACCACGATGGCTGAGCCCGAACAGGAATTGGAAGTCATCGCCTCACCGGAGACCGGACTGCTCGGCATCACAGTCCCGTTCCCACTGCCTGAAGAGACGATCCGAACAACGACCATCGACCTCAGCGTGATGCTCGGAGAACTGCCCGACGAACTCGACGTAGGGCTCTACCTCGAACTGGCGCCCCCGGTCGGATCCATCCGCGTCCACCTCGACACCCGCCAACTCGTCGAACTGCACGACCGGTTGCACGTGCTGGTCTCCCTCGACGCCGACACCACCAAGAAAATCACCAAACTCGCGCACAATATCGGAGGCGAAAACCCATGAACAACAACACTATTGAAACGATCAACCCGGACGACAGCGGCGGCAACCAGGCGCCGGTGGCCGAAGAATCCGCGCCGGAACCCGCGACAATCGCCGCGGTGGCCACCGAACCCGACACCGCCGCCGCGACACCCGACGGTGGCGACGACCCCGACGACGAGCAGGCCGACGACGCCGACGACCAGGGCGACCCGTTGGCCAAGGCCCGCCGATCGGCAGCCAAATACCGCACCGCACTGCGCACCACCGAGGCCGAACGCGACCAGCTCCGCGCCGACCTCGACCACCAGCGCACCGCCGTCATCACCTGGTGCGCCGCCCAAGCCAACATCGACCCGGCACTGCTGACCGCCGCCGAGATGAACACCGACGAGCTGCTCGACGAAGCCGGCGCGATCGACCCCGCCAAGGTCGCGGAGTTCATCACCGCCACCAAACAGCGATTCAACGTCGCAACAGGATTCACCCCCAACCGAGGCCAAGGCGCATCCGGCACCCCACCCGCCGCCCTGCCGCCTTCACTGGCCGACGCGTTCCGCCCGGCGAACCGGTACTAGATCGGGCCTGGCGCCAAAAACCCGCTTGCCGTCGCCCCAACACGGCGGCTACCGTGCGATCCAAGCTCTCGACTGCCGGAGCGGCCGTACCCGAAGCGCCCGGCGCGCTGAACGGTCGAAGGCAGTCCCGCACCAGGTTGTGCAACACCCGGCGGACCGCTCGTCGCGGAACCACCGCCCGAGTCCACTCATGCACGCACAAACACCTGAAAGCGAGCACCCCTCATGACGACCTTGACCACACCCACCAGTGCCGCCGCATGGCGGCCCGACCAGTTCACCTACGAACCACAGCAGGTCCTCGCGGACGCGCTGATCCTCAGCACGACCACCCAGGCCGGCGTAATCGAAGGCGACCAGCCCGTGATCCGCGTCGCCTACTGCGTCGACGACGCCGCCGCCTTCGTCGACGAGGGCGACGAAATCGACGAGGGCGACCCCACCCTCAACGAAGCCCTGATCTACACCCGAAAGTTCGCCCAGCTCGTCCGCCTCAGCAACGAGCAGTACCGGCAGAAGATGACACCCGAGGAACTGAGCCGCAGCGTCGCCCGCGCCATGATCACCAAGGCAGACAACGCATTCCTGGCCCAGGTCGCGCCCACCAGCCCGGCCACCGCACCGGTCGCCGGCCTGCTGGCCACTACGGGCATCGCCAGCCAGACCGGCGTGGCCACCAACCTCGACAAGCTCATCGACCTGGAGGCCACCGTGCGCGCCAACGGCGCACTTCGGGACACCTCGGTGTGGGTACTGGCACCCGACACGTGGGCCGGCCTGCGCAAGCTCAAGACCGAAACCGCAAGCAACATCGGCATTCTCGGAGCAGGAACCGAGAACGCCGAGCCCCGACTCTTGTCGATCCCGGTGGTAATCAACTCCCAGATGACCACCAAGACGGGCCTGCTCATCGACAAGGCCGCCGTGCTGTCCGCTGTCAGCGACCTGCTCATCGCCACGTCTGATCAGCAGTACTTCAGTTCCGACAGCGTGGGTATCCGCGCAACCTGGCGAACCGGCCACGTCGTGCCGCGCCCCAACCGCATCGGCAAATTCACCCTCACCTAAGACCCGATCGAGTGGCCTTGGCGTCAAACCCCTACCAGAAATGGAGACACTTGCCATGGGGGCAAGGATCGCCATGACGCCTGGCTCAGCTTCTACGGCCAAGCGATACCTGCGCCGAGGCCACTCGATCGTCATCAACCCGGAGTTGACTGCGCAATGAGCAACTGGAGCCGAAGGTCCAACAGGCCCAACGTGCCCCGATCAACCAGACTGCGGCAACGGGCCCGCCGTGCACTGCCCTACATCTGCGCCGCGTGCGGCCTACAAGGCGGTAGCGTCCGGGCCGCCAACGGACCCGTCGTCATCGCCCTGGAACTCGACCACATCACCAACATCGCCGAAGGTGGCACCGACACCCTCGACAACCTGCAATACCTCTGCCCCGACTGCCACAAAGCCAAAACCCAAACCGAACGCCAACGCGGCATCGACCGCGCCCGCGAACAACGCGGTGGCCACCTCAGCCGGCGCTACCGCGACGACAGCGAACCCCACCCCGGACAGTTGTGACGAATCGGGCGCACGCCCAGCCCCCATCCGGGGAGCAAATGTGTTTCAGTCTCCACTTTCCTGATACAAATGGCAGTAGACGCTTCTGGTCTTCGAGCGGACGCATGGCAAACGAGTTAGGCTAATATTGCTGTCTAACAAGAACTTTGACGGACTCCGGTAGATGCCAATGGAGCCATGGCCACGCCAGAAGGTTAGGGGTTCGAATCCCTTCGGGCGCACTCAATGTCGGGGTTGCTCCACCGGCAACACTCTCGCCAATCTCTGATGCCAGGCCCGTCAGTCATTGGCCCGCCTTCAGGTTCAGGACCCGTCCGTACCGTTTGCGCCATTGGTCGCGGCTCCGGTGCCGTGCGAGACGGCGGTGCCGCCGGGTCCGCCGCTTCCAGGGGTTCCCGTACTGGCCTTGTTCCCGCCTTTACCGCCGTCGCCGCCGACCGCATTACCGCTGCTGTCAGTGCCGTTAACAACAGCCAGGCCACCTTTGCCGCCGGTTCCCCCGTGAGCGTTGCCGGAGGCATTGCCACCGTCGCCGCCGTCACCGGCCGTTGCATCTCCGCTGGAGTTCTGGCCGCCGACCGTGGCGGATCCGCCGTCCCCACCGAGACCGCCATCGTTGCTCCCGACGCCGCCGCTGTCGCCACCCCGGCCACCATCGCCGCCGATGGCCGAGCCCACCGCAAGGTCGTTCCCCTCGCCGACGACGTATCCATAGCCACCCGAGCCGCCCTTGCCGCCCGCGCCGTCGGTTGAGCTACCTCCAGTGCCCCCTTTTCCCCCGGTCGAGTCCCCGTTGAAAGACTGCGCGTTCCCGCCGCTGCCTCCGGCACCGGCGACACCGTGCCCGGTGTTCCCGCCGGCACCCGCATCGCCGCCGTTCGCAGCCATCAAGTCTCCTCGCGCATCGCCGCCGGCGCCGCCCTTGCCCCCAGCGCCGTTGGGCGTGCTGCCGCCGTCGCCCCCATGCCCCCCGGTGGCCACGCTCAAAGGTGCCACCGCCATACCGCCGTCGCCTCCCGCACCGGCCGGACCTCCACCGAAGAGGCCGAAGAAGCCCGGTGCCGCATTTCCGCCCTTGCCGCCGTTGCCACCGACAGCGGCAAGCCCCGCGCTCTGAGAGTCGGTCAAGTCATTTCCGCCTTTGCCGCCGGCACCGCCGGCACCGGCCCACCAACCAGCGTTGCCGCCGGCGCCGCCGGCGGTGGCCGACGCGACCCTGCCCCCGTGGCCGTCGTAGAGGGCGTCTATTCCGTCGCCGCCGTCGCCGCCGTTGCCGCCGAACCACCCTCCGTTACCGCCGTTGCCACCCTCGATGCCCTTCCCCCCATCGCCCCACAGCAGTCCTCCATTTTGCCCATCGGGATCCTCGGCGGTGCCGTCAGTACCGTTACAGATCAACCCGCAGAACGCGGGCCGTGCAGTGATGCCAGCGCCGATCATCGCGTGGGTCATCGGCGTTTGTTTGGATCCGATCGCCCGACTGGTGTCGCACCCGATGACGGCGGTGTCGCAGGCTTTGTCTGTTGCCGGGGAGAGCGGCAGCGCTACATCAATCGACGCCAATTGGATGGCCGCCGTAAGCGGTCCGGGCGTTGCCGATGGAATCGATGGGACAGTCAGCAACACGCCGACGCCGAGCACCGCGGCGCCACCCACTCCCGCGGCGAGGTTTTGGCAAGACCACATGGAGTTGCGGTATCCAGACATCGAGGGCTCTCCTCCCGACCGAGGGACCGCCGGCTCTGAACGCCGCCGGTTCACCTACGTTGACCCAGACGTCAACTGTCTGGCGGATCGCCATCGAGGTCGTCAGTAGTGCACCACTGCGATTTACGGCCAGTCGCCGCTGTGAATACGGCGGCGCAGACCAGCTACCGCGAGTGCCAGGTGGCCACGGCGTCGTCATCGGAGCGCGGCGGAGCGTCACCGTCCGGGCCGGTGGGCGCAGCCGACGAGCCA
>Ga0209023_10008674_pt1 | contig 10151 bp, 6 predicted proteins | sample LakOneMetagenome_FD_187468 | JGI IMG/M metagenome (GOLD analysis project Ga0209023, IMG submission 187468) | Freshwater and sediment microbial communities from Lake Erie, Canada (SPAdes) (version 2) | ecosystem: Environmental > Aquatic > Freshwater > Lentic | place: Lake Erie, Canada | collected...
GGTTCCATACTCGAAAATAGAACACGTTTCAGTTATCCTCGCCACATGGGAGATGCATCACTGACCACCGAACTCGGCCGCGTGCTCGTCACCGGGGGTTCCGGCTTCGTCGGCGCCAACCTGGTCGCGACACTTCTCGACCGCGGACTGCAGGTCCGGAGCTTCGACCGGGTGCCGTCCCGGCACGCCGAGCATCCTGGACTCGAGACGGTGGTCGGCGACATCACCGATACGGCCGATGTCGAGAAGGCCGTGGACGGGATCGACACGATCATCCACACCGCGGCCCTGATCGAGTTGATGGGCGGCGCGGCGGTCACCGACGAATACCGCAAGCGCAGTTTTGCCGTCAACGTCGAGGGCACCAAGAACCTGGTGCACGCCGGCCAGCGCGCGGGCGTGCAGCGGTTCGTCTACACCGCGTCCAACAGTGTGGTGATGGGTGGCCAGCGGATTTCCGGTGGCGACGAGACCCTGCCCTACACCGCGCGTTTCAACGACCTGTACACCGAGACCAAGGTCGCCGCCGAGAAGTTCGTGCTGGCCAGCAACGGCGAGCAGGGCATGCTCACCTGCTCCATCCGGCCCAGCGGCATCTGGGGCCGCGGCGACCAGACCATGTTCCGCAAGGTGTTCGAGAACGTGCTGGCCGGCCTGGTCGTCGTGCTGATCGGCAACAAGAACGCCAAGCTGGATAACTCCTACGTGCACAACCTGATTCACGGTTTCATCCTGGCCGCAGAGCATCTGGTGCCCGGCGGCACCGCGGCCGGTCAGGCGTACTTCATCAACGACGCGGACCCCGTCAACATGTTCGAGTTCTCCCGTCCGGTGCTCGAGGCGTGCGGCCGGCCGTGGCCGAAGTTCTGGGTGTCCGGTGCGCTGGTCCACAAGGCCGTCACCGTGTGGCAGCGGCTGCACTTCAAGTTCGGGCTGCCCCAGCCGCCGCTGGAACCGACTGCGGTGGAACGGCTCTACCTCGACAACTACTTCTCCACCGCCAAGGCCAAGCGCGACCTCGGCTACGAGCCGGTGTTCACCACCGCACAGGCGATGGACGAATGCCTGCCGTACTACGTCGAGCTCTTCCACACGATGGAGCGCGCACACAAGAGCAAGGCTCTGCCGCACGTGGATTCACTGACGACGGCCTGAGGAGTGTCGACCACCTCCTGATCCGCTGCCCCCTCGTCCGTTTCGGATGAGGGGCTCGGAGTATGTGGTGGGAATAGTCGAAATCGCCGTCTAGATCGGCCACGACGATCGTTCGACGTCGCGAATAATGGCGTCCATAGACCCTCATGATCGGAATTCCCCCGAGCGCAATCATGACGACCACGCCGACGGCGCGCGGTGGTCGCTGTCACGGCGAAAGATGCTCGGCGGCATGGCTGCCGCCGGAGCGGGCGCCGTGGCGTCTACTTTCGTCGCCGGGTGCGACAACTCCAAGAATGCGGGTGAGGGCGGCTCTGCGGATGGGCCGCCGGGATACGGAACTGGCATCAACGACGGATTCGACGGCAAGATCGAACTCGATGTCCGCGACTCGAAGGCCGACTGGACGCCGTTCGAACTGAAGAAGGCCCCCGACGGCGCTCCCAATGTCCTCGTCGTGCTGTTCGACGACACCGGCCTGGCGTCCTGGTCGCCCTACGGCGGCCGGATCAACATGCCGACGATGCAGAAGCTGGCGGACAATGGCCTGACCTATTCGCAATGGCACACCACGGCGCTGTGCTCTCCCACCCGGTCGTGCTTCCTCACCGGACGCAATCACCACGTGAATCGGTTCGCCAGCATCACCGAGGCGTCCAACGGATTCCCCGGCGCGGCGGCCCGGCTGCCCGCACAGTGCGCGACGGTGGGCCAGATCCTGCAGGACAACGGCTACAGCACCTTCTGGGTCGGCAAGAACCACAACGTCCCCGAGGAAGACGTCTCCAGCGGGGGTAGCAAGTCGGAATGGCCCCTACAGAAGGGCTTCGATCGGTTCTACGGTTTCCTCGGCGGCGAGACGAACAACTGGTACCCGGACCTCGTCGAGGACAACAAGTTCATCGAACAACCGCAGAGCCCCGAACAGGGCTACCACCTCTCAAAAGACCTGGCCGACAACGCGATCCGAATGCTGCATGATCAGAAGGCGACCAATCCCTCGAAGCCCTGGTATATGTGGTTCTGCCCCGGCGCCAACCATGCTCCCCACCACAGCCCGTCCGACTACAGCGCCAAGTACAAGGGCAAATTCGACGACGGCTACGAGGCCTACCGGGAGACCACCCTGGCGGCCATGATCCAAAAGGGCATCATGCCGGAGGGCACCGAGGTGACGCCGGTCAATCCGCTGCCCGACGACACCGGCGTGGGCCCCGACAAGGTGCGCCCCTGGAATTCGTTGAACCCGGACGAGAAGAAGCTGTTCTCCCGGATGGCCGAGGTGTTCGCCGGCTTCTCGGAGTACACCGACAGCCAGGTCGGCCGGATCGTGGACTATCTCGAGCAGACCGGACAGTTGGACAACACACTGATCATCTACGCGGCCGACAACGGCGCATCCGGTGAGGGCTCACCCAACGGCTCGGTGAACGAGAACAAGTTCTTCAACGGCTACCCCGACGACCTGGCCGAGAACATGCAGTACCTGGACCGGCTGGGCACCCCGGACACCTACAACCACTACCCGACCGGATGGGCGTTCGCGTTCTCCTCACCCTTCCAGATGTTCAAGCGGTATTCGCAGTTCTCCGGCGGCACCTGCGACCCGCTGGTGATCAGCTGGCCCAAGGGGATCAAGGCCAAAGGCGAAGTGCGCCATCAGTATCACCACGTGACCGATATCGTGCCCACGATTTACGACGTAACCGGCGTGAAGATGCCGGATGAGTTCCGTGGCGTCAAGCAGTACCCGCTCAACGGGGTGTCGATGCGCTACTCCTTCGACGGCAAGGACGCCAAGACCACCAAGAAGCGTCAGTACTACGCAATGCTCGGGACCCGTGGCATCTGGGAGGACGGCTGGAAGGCCTCGGCGGTTCACGTCCCGCTCAGCAACAAGGGCCATTTCGACGACGACCAATGGGAGCTGTTCCACGTCGACGAGGACCGCTCCGAATCGAAGAACCTGGCCGACCAGCATCCCGACAAGCTCGCGGCCCTCAAGGACGCGTGGATGGAGGAGGCCAAGAACAACTTCGTCCTGCCGCTGGATGACCGTGGTGCCACCGAACTACTCACCATCGAGCGGCCGCAGGCCGAGCCTCCCCGGACCCGGTACCTCTACTATCCTGGGACATCTCCTGTTCCGGAAGGCGTGGCGGCCAACATTCGCGGCCGGTCCTACAAGATCATCGCCAATGTCGATCTCCAACCCGATGCCCAGGGAGTGGTCTTCGCGCACGGCTCACGGTTCGGGGGGCACACGCTGTTCATCAAGGACAACAAGCTGCACTACGTGTACAACTTCCTCGGCATCAAACCCGAGCAAGAATTCGTGTCACCGTCCCTGACGCCGGGTAAGCACACGCTCGGCATGGAATTCAAGCGCGAGAAGGGCGGTGAGTACGGCGAATCTCTGGGCACCACAACGTTGTACGTCGATGACAAGCCGGTGGGGAACGGACCGATGCGGGCGCAGGTGGGCAAGTTCACCCTGGCCGGCGACGGATTGTGCGTCGGATTCGACAGCGGTGACGCGGTGTCCTCGCAGTACACGACGCCGGCCACCTTCACCGGCGGCACCATTCAGGGCGTCGCCATCGACGTCAGCGAAGAGCAGTTCATCGATCTGCAGAAGGAGGCCGCCGGCGCGTTGGCCCGCGACTGACGACCAGAGGCGTGATCGGTGCGTTCAGGCACGACACCCGCGTATGAACGCACCGAGATCACGGGGGTAGCGGGATGCTCGGAACGCCCGGGGTTCCCAGCCGGCCCGCCAGCCACGGCAGCGCCGAAGCGAAAGCCGCACCAGCGGAGGCGAAGTCGTGTGCACCGCCGTATCCGACCACCGAACACTCCACGTTGTGCCCGCTGAGCAGCAGGCACAGCTTGCGGGCATTGGCCGCGTGTTCCTCCGAATAGTTGTCCCAGTCACCGAGTTCAGCCGGTGATGGCGGCTGGTTGCCGGCGGCATGATGTTCGGCCGGGATCTTGTCCGACACGCCCAGCCACGCTGCCATATTCGGATACGGACCGTGCTTGTCGATGACCGTGCGGGGATCAAAGGCGTTCCACGCCTGCTCGTCTCCCCCGAACAGCCGTGCGATGGTCTGACGCTTGGTGCCGGTGTTCGGCCCGAGTTGGCCGTCGAGCGCGACGAACGCGCCGAAGAGCTCGGGGTGCATCACCGCAGTCATGACCGCACACGTCCCACCGGAGGACCACCCGACCAGACCCCAGCGCGACGGGTCGGTGCTGACACCGAACGTCGAGATCACGAAGGGCACAACATCTTTGACCAGATGATCCGCCGCGTTGCCGCGGGGCCCATTCACGCACTCGGTGTCGTTGCTCAGGCTGCCGGTGGTGTCCGGGAAGACGACAACCGGCGCATTGCCGCCATGGGCCGCGGCGAATCGATCCAGCGTCGTGATCGCGTCCGCGGCGACCGGCCAGTCCGACGGTTGGCTGAATTCGCCGCCGAGCATCATCACCGCCGGGAGCTGGGGCGGCGGGCTGGAGGCGAACCACGCCGGGGGTAGATACACCAGTTCCCGGCGGTGGCCGAATCCCGAGTGATCGTTCGGGGTATCGATCCATACGACGACGCCCTCCGCGGGCCGGACGCCGTCCCGAACCTGCTGCGCCAGCGACTCATCGTCCACCCAGTCATCGGGATGGCTGCCGGTCACCTGACGCCACAACGCGGACACCGTCGGAAAGTAGCCGGTCGCCGCGTTGAGGGCCAGGCCACCCGAGAGTATGCACAACACGACGGCCAGCAGCGAAATGGCGCGACGCCACCACGCGACGCCGCGCCACCCGAACACCGCGACCGCGACGGTAAAGCCGAGCACGACGTTCCAGAACACCGCCAGCCAGGACACCGCTCGCACCGTCCAGCCCTGGTGTGCGACGAACAACCGAAGGGCGGCGGCGGTCGCGAAGCCCACCATCAACGCACCCGGGATCCATCGGCGGGCCCAGTCACGGGATCGACGTCCGACCGCGAACGCCACGGCCGCCAGCGTGAGGACCTGGACGGTGATCGGGAGCCAACCCGTGGTCAGTGAAACCCCGCCGCGGTGGGGTGCATTGGGTGTCGCGGACGGGGCGGTCTCCTCGTTCGACACCCGGCGCTCATGCGACGGGCCGTAGGTCGTCGTCGCCGGCTCGTTCCTGGCGGCGAGGTACGCCGCGCAGTCGTTCGCGGCGCCGCTCCCCTTCAGCCGGTCGGTGATCCAGCCCACTGCCGCAAGGGATTCGACCCCGCCGGCATCGGGCCGGAACGACATCTGGATGCTGTCGCCCATCTGGCAGGCCCGCGTCAGCGCGCGTTCGGTCCACGCGGCCGGGGTCACCGGGTCGCGGCCACCGTAGATCACGTACATCGGCGCCGATGTCGGTCCTTGCGGCAAGGTGGTCTTCTGCAGGTAGCCCCGCAACCGGTCGAGCGCCTGCGGGCCGACCGGCTGCAGATCCTGCGGCGGGATCTGCGCGGCCAGCGCCAAGGATTCTGCGCCGTGGCAGGCCAGCAGGGCGTCCCAATTCTGTTGTGCCACACCGCGCCGGTAGTCGTCGAGATCGAGGTCGTAGGGATGTTCGTTCTCGAGCGCCGCCAGGAACCTGACGTACACCAGCTTCTGCTCGGCGGTGAGGGTGCCGGCGGCCGCCGTGTCGGCCAGCCCTTCGAAATCGGCGGTCGGCGACAGGCTGGCGGCGGCAACCAGGTCCAGGCCGGACCCGTAGTCCTCCACCAGTTCATCGGCCGCCCAGGCCGCCTGCCCGCCCTCGAAGCTGCCGAGCGCGGCCCATGAGTTCGACGTCGGCACGGGCACAAGGGTTTTGGCCGCCCGGACACCGTCGATCATCACGTAGCCGGCGGTGGTGGAGTCCAGGTACGGGTGATAGGTGACCTTGTCACCCGTCGGCTGTCCCAGACCCTGGTAGTCGGGGACGAAGACCACGTACCCGGCATCGAGCAATGCCCGTGCGGCCGCCGAGTTGCCGAGCAGATCCGCCGACGATGACGCGGCGCATTCGGGTGCGGTACCGACGGACCGGGGCGCCAGCGCCACCACGGGGAAGCCGCCGGCGGGTGGATTGCCCCTGGGCACGAACACCGAACCGGTGACGTGGGTGTTGTCGTCGTCGATGCCCGAGCGGGACCGATAGGTGATGCCACGCGCCCAGGCGGCGGCATCCCGCAGCGCCGGGTCGAGGTCGGGCAGCGCGGCGGCGGAGACCACCGTGCCGGCCCCGGGCTCCCCCGGGCCCGCGGGCTCGGGGGAGCTCCCGCATGCGACGACGACAAGGAGGATCAGCCACGACAGCACGAGGACGCGAACCACACCGCGTCCCGCACTCTCGGTCACCGGCACCGTACTGATGCCGTTCAGACTATGGCGTCACGCGAACGCTATCGCTCCGGCAACTCGGCGAACCGCTTCTTGACATCGTTGTACCAACCCATCGACTTGATCGGGTGACGCCAGCGCCCCTTCATGTCCTCGCGGGCGGCCCGGTGAGCGTCGTGGCCGGCCGCGACGGCTTCCTTCAGATGACGGTCCTGGGCCTTGATGATCTCGTCGGCGCTCGCACCGCGGTGCATGAGGTCGCAGGGGCCGCCGAGGTCCTGACAGGTCATGGTCTTCACTGGGTCATCCTTCCGTGGTCACACCCGGCGTTCCGGGTACGTCAGGATGGTGACGCGCCCGACGACGAAAGTGTGACCGGCATGGTGAGCGACGCCCATCTCGCGGATTTCGAGGCCGAACGTGCGCGGCTGCAACGCATTGCCACCGGAATCCTCGGCGACGCCGACGGGGCGCAGGACGTGGTCCAGCAGGCGTGGCTGCGGCTGGACGGCAACACCGAACAGATCGACAACCTGGCGGGCTGGCTGACGACGGTGACCTCGCGACTGTGCCTGGACCGATTGCGGGCGCGTACGCCGGTGCCCACCGAGTCGATCGAGGTCGAGGCGACGGCGCCCGATCCGGCCGATGACGTGGTGCTGGCCGACACCGTCGGCATCGCGCTGCAGGTGGTGCTGGACCGCCTGACGCCCGCCGAGCGGGTGGCCTTCGTGCTACACGACAGCTTCGGCGTGGATTTCGGGTTGATCGCCGCGATGCTCGACACGACGCCGGTCGCGGCTCGCAAGCTGGCGTCCCGGGCGCGCGCCAAGGTGCACCCGCCGGCGCCCGAGGACGCACTGGCCGACTGGGAAGTCGTGGACGCCTTCATGACCGCGGCCCGGGAGGGCGACTTCCGGCGGCTGCTCGAACTCCTCGCCCCCGACGTGGTGGTGTCCGCCGACGCGGCCGCCGGTGCGCTCGGCACGCCGACGCGCCTGGAGGGACGCGACGAGGTGGCCGGCTTCTTCAACGGCGCCGCCAAGGCCGCCTTCCCCGTATTCGTCGAGGATCGTCCGGGCGCCGCCTGGATTCACCGCGGCGAGGTCAAGGTGGCCTTCGACTTCACGGTCGAGGCCGGCCGGGTGCGCCGCCTGCGGTTCCGTGCCGCCGCGGACATCCTGGCCGGGGTGCGCCGCCGCCGGGGCGGGGACCCCGCCCAGCAACCCTGAGCGCCACCGAAAGCTATTGCGACTAACCAATGTTCGCGGCCTGAACTCCTGCTGAGAACTCACCGAAACCTTTCGAGCCGCCGATCGTGAACCTAGGCTGGGTTTCAGAAGGCCTTCAATCCACCGACATAGGGGGCAGCGATGCCTGACGGAAAGCCCAACATCCTGGTCATCTGGGGCGACGACATCGGGATCAGCAATCTCAGTTGTTACAGCGACGGCATGATGGGTTACCACACGCCGAACATCGACCGCATCGCCAACGAGGGAATGCGCTTCACCGATTCCTACGGCGAGCAAAGCTGCACGGCGGGCCGGGCCGCGTTCATCAGTGGACAAAGTGTGTACCGGACCGGGATGAGCAAAGTCGGCGTGCCCGGTGTCGACATCGGGTGGGCGGCCGAGGATCCCACCATCGCCGAGCTCCTCAAGCCACTGGGCTATGCCACCGGCCAGTTCGGCAAGAACCACTTCGGCGATCTGAATAAGTTCCTGCCGACGGTGCACGGCTTCGACGAATTCTTCGGCAACCTGTATCACCTCAATGCCGAGGAGGAGCCGGAGAACTTCGACTACCCCCACGAGGACCGGTATCCGCGGCTCTACCAGCTGGCCAAGCCGCGGGGGGTGCTCAAGTGCTTCGCGACCGACACCGTGTCGACCGAACCCGACGATCCGAAGTTCGGGCCGGTCGGCAAGCAGACCATCGAGGACACCGGGCCGCTGAACACCAAGCGGATGGAGACCATCGACGACGACATCGCCGATGCGACCGTCGACTACATCAAGCGCCAGCACTCCGCGGGCAACCCGTTCTTCGTGTGGTGCAACTTCACCCACATGCACGTGTTCACCCACACCAAGCCCGAGAGCGTCGGGCAGGCCGGCCTGTGGCAGTCTCCGTACCACGACACCATGATCGACCACGACCGCAACGTCGGGACCGTGCTGGACGTGCTGGACGAACTCGGCATCGCCGACGACACGATCGTCATCTACTCCACCGACAACGGGCCGCACCGCAACACCTGGCCCGACGCCGGCACCACACCGTTCCGCAGCGAGAAGAACACCAACTGGGAGGGCGCGTTCCGGGTGCCCGAGATGATCCGCTGGCCCGGGAAGATCAAGGCGGGCAGCATCTCCAACGAGATCATCCAGCACCACGACTGGCTGCCGACACTGCTCGCGGCGGCCGGCGACCCGGATGTGTCGGACAAGCTGAAGAAGGGCTATCAGATCGGTGACACCGAGTACAAGGTGCACATCGACGGGTTCAACATGCTGCCGTATCTGATGGGTGAGGTCGACACCAGCCCGCGGCGCGGCTTCTTCTACTTCTCCGACGACGGCGACCTGGTCGCAATGCGGTTCGAGAACTGGAAGATCGTCTTCCAGGAGCAACGCTGCAAGGGCACCCTGCAGGTGTGGGCCGAACCGTTCACGCCGTTGCGGGTGCCCAAGCTGTTCAATCTACGCACCGATCCCTACGAGTACGCCGACATCACGTCGAACACCTACTGGGACTGGATGATTCGCCGGGACTTCTTCGTGTTCTACGCCACCGCCATGGCGACCAAGTTCCTGGAGACGTTCAAGGAGTTCCCGCCGCGGCACCCGCCGGCCAGCTTCAGCGTCGACCAGGTGGTCGAGAAGCTCCACGAGTTCCTGGCGAAGGATTAGGGTCTGTTCGTCACGCCACCGCGCGGACAACTCGAGAAGGGAATCGCAATGACTGGCTCCAGGCCGAACATTCTGGTGATCTGGGGCGACGACATCGGCATCTGGAACCTGAGTTGCTACAGCCGCGGGATGATGGGCTACTCCACGCCCAACATCGACCGGATCGCGGCCGAAGGCATGCTCTTCACCGACAGCTACGGCGAGCAGAGCTGCACCGCGGGCCGGTCGTCGTTCATCACCGGACAGAGCGTCTACCGCACGGGCCTGTCCAAGGTCGGCATGCCGGGCTTCGATGTGGGCCTGCAGAAGGAAGATCCGACGATCGCCGAGGTGCTGAAGCCGCTGGGATACGCCACCGGCCAGTTCGGCAAGAACCACCTCGGCGACCTGAACAAGCATCTGCCGACCGCACACGGCTTCGACGAGTTCTTCGGCAATCTGTACCACCTCAACGCCGAGGAGGAGCCCGAGCACGAGGACTACCCCACCGCGGAGGAGGCGCCGCTGCTCTACAAGGCGCTGCTGCCGCGCGGGGTGATCCACTCCTGGGCCACCGACGAGGACTCCGGCGAGGTCGACGATCGCTACGGTCCGGTGGGCCGCCAGCGCATCGAGGACACCGGGCCGCTGACCAAGAAGCGGATGGAGACCATCGACGACGAAACCACTTCGGCCTGTGTCGATTTCATCAAGAGGCAGCATGAGGCCGACACGCCGTTCTTCG
>Ga0209023_10008675_pt1 | contig 10151 bp, 8 predicted proteins | sample LakOneMetagenome_FD_187468 | JGI IMG/M metagenome (GOLD analysis project Ga0209023, IMG submission 187468) | Freshwater and sediment microbial communities from Lake Erie, Canada (SPAdes) (version 2) | ecosystem: Environmental > Aquatic > Freshwater > Lentic | place: Lake Erie, Canada | collected...
GCACGATGTTCATGCCGGGCGAGCCGATGAAATAGCCGACAAAGGTGTGCGCGGGTTTCGCAAACAGCTCCTCCGGCGTGCCGCTTTGCACAACGCTGCCGTCATGCATCACCACCACAGTGTCGGCGAAGGTCAGCGCCTCGGTCTGGTCATGAGTGACGTAGATCATGGTGAGATCGAGCGCCTGATGCAGTGCCTTGAGCTTCGAGCGCAATTCCCATTTCAGATGCGGGTCAATCACCGTCAGCGGTTCGTCGAACAGCACCGCCGCCACATCCGAACGCACAAGGCCACGCCCGAGCGAAATTTTCTGCTTGGCGTCGGCGGAGAGCCGCACCGCTTTGCGATCCACAAAGGGCGTCAGATCCAGCAGATGCGCGATCTCTTTCACCCGCGCCTCGATCTTGTTGCGCGGCAAGCCTCTGTTCTTCAGTGGGAATGCGAGGTTCTCGCCCACCGTCATGGTGTCGTAGATCACCGGGAACTGGAACACCTGCGCGATGTTGCGCTCGCGCGTGGTGGAATGCGTGATGTCGTTGCCGTCGAACAGCACCTTGCCGTGCGACGGCGTGACAATGCCGCTGATGATATTCAGCAGCGTGGTCTTGCCGCAGCCGCTCGGGCCGAGCAGCGCATACGCCCCACCCTGCCGCCACGTCATATTCATCGGCTTCAGCGCATAAGATGCGCGGTCGGCGGAATCGCCGCCGTAGGAATGAGCCAGATCGACAAGGTCAATGCGCGCCATGTTACGCCCCTGTCCGAGGGGCGGCGACGAGCCGGCCGGATTGATCGAAGATAAACAGATCGCTCGGATCGAGCACCGCGTCGAGTTCCTGCCCCGGCAGGAATTCGTGGATGCCCGACAGCACCGCGACCCAGTTGTAGCCGTCGCGCTTGAGATGCACGAAACTCTCCGAGCCGGTGATCTCGGTCACGCTCACCGTGGTCACGAAGGCATGACGGCCCGGTGATTTGCCCGCCACCTCAAGCTGATGCGCGCGGAAACCGACCTTATATGCGCCATCACTGAGACCTTCATAAAGCCCCGCAACCGAGGCGCGCTCGCCGCCGGAATAAAAGATCGATCCGTTCTTCTTTTCGATGCCGACCGTGTTGAGCGGCGGATCAGAAAACACTTCCGCAACCTCGACCGTGTCGGGACGGCGGTAGACCTCCGGCGTCGGACCCATCTGCAGCGCCTGCCCTTCGCCCATGCAGATGGTGTTGCCGCCGAGCAGCAAAGCCTCGGACGGCTCGGTCGTCGCATAGACGAAGATCGCGCCGGATTCTTCGAAGATGCGCGGCAACTCGGTCCGCAATTCCTCGCGCAGCTTGTAGTCGAGATTGGCCAGCGGCTCGTCGAGCAGGACAAGGTCCGCGCCCTTCACCAGCGCGCGTGCAATCGCGGTGCGCTGTTGCTGTCCGCCGGACAGTTGTAGCGGCGTGCGTTTGAGATAAGGCTCCAGCTTGAGCAGCTTTGCGGCGTTTCGCACGCGGGTTTCGATCTCGTCGCGTGCAACGCCCTGCACACGCAAAGGTGAAGCGATGTTCTCATAAACCGACAGCGTCGGATAATTGATGAATTGCTGATAAACCATCGCCACCGAGCGCTTGCGCACATCGAAGCCAGTGACGTCCTTGCCATCCACCAGAACGCGGCCCGAGGTTGGCTTGTCGAGCCCCGCCAGCAGCCGCATGATCGACGTCTTGCCTGCGAGCGTCGGGCCAAGCAGCACACTTAAAGTGCCACGCTCCAGCGTCAGCGAAACATCGCGTATCCACGACACGCCGTTTACGTCGCGCGACACCTTGTCGAGGGTGATACTCATGCACGGCCTCCCGCTTCCTTCAGCGGCCGGTCGAGACCGCTGCGATGCGTGGCGATCCAATCGTCGAGTGCCTTCACCTCCGCAGCGGACAGGCGCAGTCCCAACTTGGATCGTCGCCAGACAATATCTTCGGCGGTGCGAGCGAACTCATGCGCCATCAAATAGCGCACTTCACATTCCGTCAGCGTATCGCCGAACAATTGGCCCAGACCGTTTGGCGACGACACGTTTGCGAGGATTAATCCGGCGCGCGTACCATAAGCGTGCGCGAGGCGAAGCGCGAGAGATCGCGACAGGAACGAATTGCCGCGGACGAGTTCCTCGGCCAGCGCCGGGATTGCCGACACATCGAGATCGCCGCCGGGCAATGGCGCCGTCGCCGTCCATCCGGCGGGGTTGGCCTTGCCGGGCAAATATTGCTCCAGCCGTTCCAGCGCTTCCTCGGACAGACGCCGATAGGTCGTGATTTTGCCGCCGAAGATCGACAGCAGCGGCAGCCCGCCCGGTGCATCGAACTCGAACACGTAATCACGCGTCGCAGCCTTCGCTTCGCTCGCGCCATCGTCATAAAGCGGACGGACACCAGCATAGGCCCACACCACGTCCTGCGGCGTCACGGTCTTGGCGAGATAGTCGTTCACGGACTGGCAGAGATAGGCAATCTCCTCAGCAGATGCTTTTACTTTGGATGGATCGCCATCGTAGTCGCGGTCAGTGGTGCCGATCAGCGTGAAATCCGTTTGAAACGGGATGACGAACACGACGCGGCCATCGCCGTTTTGAAACGTGTAGGCGCGGTCGTGATCGTAGAGCTTCGGCACCACAATGTGCGAGCCTTGCACAAGGCGCACCTTGGCCTTTGCGTTGATGCCCGCGCGGCGGGTCAGCACATCCTCGACCCACGGCCCGCCCGCATTGACCAGCGCGCGCGCCCTGATGCTGCTCTGCGCGCCGGTGATCGTGTCTTCCAACAGAACTTCCCAGCAATCGCCGGAGCGGCGCGCCTCGATGGCGCGGGTGCGCGTGCGAATGTCCGCGCCGCGATCAGCGGCATCCCGCGCATTGAGTACGACAAGACGCGCATCATCGACGAAGCAATCGGAGTATTCGAAGCCTTTGGTGAAGCGGCCCGGCGCGAGCGGCTGCCCAACGGAATCGCGCGCGAGATCGACCGTGCGCGTCGCGGGCAGTAGGCGGCGACCGCCGAGATGGTCGTACATAAAAAGACCGAGACGCAGGAGCCATGCGGGGCGCAAGCCCGCATGATGCGGCAGCACAAAGCGCAACGGGCGGATGATATGCGGCGCGATTTGCCAGAGCACTTCACGCTCCATCAGCGCTTCGCGCACCAGCCTGAATTCGTAATATTCGAGATAGCGCAGGCCGCCGTGGATCAGCTTGCTCGACCACGACGAGGTGCCGCTGGCCAGATCATTCATCTCACACAGGAAAACAGAATTGCCGCGGCCCGCGGCGTCGCGGGCGATGCCGCAGCCGTTGATGCCTCCGCCGATGATTGCGAGGTCAAAAACTTTTACCAAGCGCTTCCCCGAGCGTTCGCTCATTTTCATATTGAGCGATTTCGTCTCGGAAACGATTAAATCACAACTTGAAACGAAAACAAGCATTCTTCCGAACGCCTGGGAAAAACCCGGTCGAAAGATAAAAATGTAATCGATATCAAATAGCTAAGCGATACTGCCACGCTTTGCTTGTTTAAGGGCGCCAGACGCTACCCCCAAGATCGCGGGCTTTCGATTCGGGCAGGCCGATATCGAATCTCAGAGCACTTCTGCGGGCTTATCCGGCATCGCTGCAATGACCTCGATGCCGCGGCTGGAACAGATCGTCTGAAGGCTCGCCGGGAGAGGAATGTCGGTCACGAAGGTCTGGATCTGGCTGAGATGCGCGATGCGAACCGGCGCGCTGCGGTTGAGCTTGGTGCTGTCGGCCACCAGCATGACACTGCGCGCATTTGCGATGATCGCCTGCGCGGCCTGCACCTCGCGATAGTCGAAGTCGAGCAGAGCGCCCTCCTCGTCGATCGCGGACGCACCGATGATGGCGTAATCCACCTTGAACTGCGTGATGAGATTATTTGCCGTCGAGCCGATCACGGCCCCGTCGGCGCGGCGGACGGTGCCGCCTGCCACGATCACCTCGATACGCGGATGGCGATAAAGCAGCATCGCGACATTGAGGTTATTGGTGATGACCAGCAAATCCTCATGCGCCGTAAGCGCACTGGCCACTTCTTCTGTCGTCGTACCGATATTGATGAATAGCGAGCAGCCGTTGGGAATTTGCGCCGCCGCCGCCGCACCGATGGCTTTCTTTTCCTCGGCCGCGACGAAGCGCCGGGCCTCATACGCCAGGTTCTCGACACCCGACGCAATGATCGCACCGCCATGCACGCGGGTCATCGAGCGCCGGTCGCACAGATCGTTCAAATCCTTGCGGATGGTTTGTGCCGAGACTTCAAAACGCCGTGCCAGATCCTCCACCGTCACGCGGCCCGAGGAGCGCGCGATGTTGAGAATGTCAGACTGGCGGCTGGACAGTTCGGTCATTTAACACCTGAACAAGGGTGCAAACAGTTGAGAGATCGTCCCGGAAACGGGATCGATGGTGCTGATCTTCGCGCGCCGGGTCAACACGCTTTTAATCAAGCAAATGCCCAAATAGGCAGGTTGGTTAAGCCGCAGCGCAGTCTCACAGGCTCAACCCATCGTCAGCACGATCCGGAAGCGCGCCTTGTTGGCGTGCATCCGGTCGTAAGCGGCCTGAGCGTCCGCCAGCGGGAATGTCTCGTTCATCGCGCGGATGTTCTGCAACTGGCTGAAGTCGAGCGTGTCCTCGATCTCGATAGGCGAGCCCGTGTTAACACCGATAATGCTGCGCTCGCCGAAAATCAGATCGCCGACATTGACCTTCAAAGGCTCGAGGCCTGCACCGACCACAGCCAGTTGCCCATGAGGCTTCAGCCCGCTGATGAGCGGAGCCATCGCCGCCGTGCTGGAAACCGTTGCGACGATGACGCTCGCGCCGCCCATCTTGCGCAACGCCTTCGCGGCATTCTCGGCCTCGCTGTCGATATAGCTATGAGCGCCGAGCTTAAGCGCCAGTTCGGCCTTGTCCGGGCCGCGCGCGATCACGACGGTACGAAAACCCATATAGCGCGAGAACTGTACGGCCAGATGGCCCAGCCCGCCGAGGCCGTGAATGACGACGAGTTCGCCCGCCAGCGCGGGCGACTTGCGCAGCGCGTTGAACGTGGTCACGCCCGCGCACAGCAGCGGCGCGGCGTCGGTCGAGGACATATCATCGGGAATCGAAACCAATCCGCGATCTTTCGCGATCATAACCTCCGCATAACCGCCATCGTAGTGAATGCCGGACAGCAACTGATTTTTGCAATTGATGAGATCGCCGCGGCGGCAGAAATTGCAATGTCCGCAGCTTCCGCCGAGGAAGCCAACGCCGACGCGCTGCCCCACGCGCCACTGCTGAACGCCCTCGCCTACAGCATCGATGCGCCCCACGACTTCATGGCCGGGCACGCGTGGATAAGCGATGCCGGGATATTGACCATCGACGGTCAGCACATCGGTGTGGCAAATGCCGCAGGCCTCTACACGGATACGGACTTCGCCTTTGCCCGGCTCGCGCAACGGCAATGTTGCCATCGCCAGCTTACCTCCGCCGAGTGCCTGCATTGCCCAGTAAGTTTGATCCGCCATTGCTGCATTTCCCCCCGATTGGCAGCCGTTCTCCGACCGCGCATTATCGGCGCAGAATACATGGCGCGGCGCGAAACTAAAGATCAGCGCGAGGGAGAAATGACTTGCGCATTATCTAAAATGCGCGCGCCGAATGAAATTTCTAATGATCGTTTTCGCGGATGGACGACGGATGGCGGCATAATGGTGTCACACTGATCCGCATGAAAGGAAACAGCGGCAGTGTGGATAGAATGTCGTGCAGCGCCTCGTTGCTCTCCACATCGAAAATACTGACATTGGCGTAGCGGCCGGCGACCCGCCAGAGATGACGCCACTGACCGTTGCGTTGTAGATCCTGCGCCCGCTCGCGTTCCGTTTTCTTCAGATTTTCCACCACGTCGGGCGCAAGCGAAGGCGGTATCTGCACATCCATCTCAACCTGGAACAGCATGTTTGAAACACCCTATCCGTGTGCCCGGAGGCGCGGCTTGTCGCTGTCGCGCCGGAAGAATGCGACACGATCCATGTCCAGTTCGACGCCGATGCCGGGTCCGGCCGGCACCTGCAGCGAAAAATCCGCGTAGCTCAGCGGTGTCGCCAGAATTTCTTCGGTGAGAAGCAGTGGTCCGAACAGTTCAGTGCCCCATGCGAGCTTCGGCAGGGTCGAGAAGACCTGCGCCGACGCCGCAGTCCCGACACCGCCTTCCAGCATTGTGCCGCCGTAGAGACCGATGCCTGCGGCTTCTGCGATGGCGGCCATCTTCACCGCATCGTAAAGACCGCCCGCCTGATTGATCTTGAGAGCGAACACGTCTGCCACTCCGCGTTCTGCAATGTCGAAAGCATCAGCGATTCCGTGCAGCGCTTCATCGGCCATGATCGGCACCGCAAAGCGGCCACTGAGGCGCGACTGCCCACCACGATCGTCACGCGACAGCGGTTGCTCAATCAGATCGATGCCCGCTGATTCCAACGCAGGAATGCCGCGCCGCGCGTCAGGCTCGTTCCATGCCTGGTTGACGTCCACGCGCACGCTGGCGCGGTCTCCAAGGGCTTTCTTGATGGCCGCAGCATGGGCGACATCCGCATCCACCGCGCGCAATCCAATCTTCAGCTTGAAGATATTGTGACGGCGAAGATCGAGCATCTGCTCGGCCTCGGCGATGTCGCGCACTGTGTCGCCGCTCGCCAGAGTCCAGGCCACCGGCAACGCATCGTGACGGCGGCCGCCGAGCAATTCCGACACCGGCAATCCGAGCCGCTTGCCGAGCGCGTCTAGCAGCGCTGTCTCGACCGCGCATTTCGCAAAGCGGTTGCCCTTCACGCGCCGCTTCACCTCGTCCATGAGGACGGCGACCCGTGACGCATCCATTCCGAGAATTGCAGGCGCGATATATGTATCGATCGTGAGCTTGATGCCTTCGGGACTTTCCTCGCCATAGCTGAGGCCGCCGATTGTCGTTCCTTCGCCTACTCCCGTCGTTCCGTCCGAACACCGGATCAGAACCAGCACCAGCGTCTGGCTGTTCATCGTATGCATCGACAGGCGATGCGGCCGGATCGTCGGAACATCGACAAGAATGGTCTCAACGGCTTCGACACGAACAGCCGCGTGTGCGCTCATGACTGGCATTGTTTTTTCTTTCAGGCCTGATTGGCTGAACAGAAGCGCGCTCACTGGCTTCCGCGAATGCCTGCGGCCTCGACGATCTGCTTCCACTTGGCGCTCTCCGCTGCCAGATGCGCGGCAAGCTCTTGCGGCGACGACGCGATCACGCGGCCGCTGACATCGGCGAAACGCTTCTGCACGTCGGGGTCGCCAAGAACCTTGCGGATGTCGGCGCTGATACGTTCCGCAAGCGCAGGCGGCATCTGGGCAGGCGCGAAGATCGCCCACCAGTTGTCCAGTTCAAATCCCGGCACGCCGGATTCACCGATGGTTGGCACGTTGGGTAGCGCCGCGATGCGCTCTTTCGTGGTGACGGCAATGGCCCGAAGACTGCCGCCCTGCACCTGCGGCAGCGCGGTCGAAGCGTTGTCGAACATCAGGTCGATGCGGCCTGCCATCAAATCCGTCAGCGCCGGCGAGGAGCCGCGATACGGAACATGCGTCAGTTCGATATTGGCCTTTTGGCGGAACACTTCCGCGGCCAGATGCAACGACGAACCGACGCCCGCCGAGCCATAAGTTGCGCCGCCTGACTTCGCTTTCTCCTGCGCGAAGGCGATCAGGTCTTTCACGTTCTTGATCGGCGACGATGGCGGCACCAGCACCACATTCGGCGTGGTGAGCGCCAGCGTGAGCGGCGTCAGATCCTTCACCGGATCGTAAGGCATCGACTTGAACAGCCACGGATTGACCGCCACCGCAATCGACGCGAGCACCAGCGTATAGCCATCCGGCGCGCTTTTGGCGGCAGCGCTGATGCCGATGTTCGAGCCTGCACCGCCGCGGTTATCGACAATGACTTGCTGACCGTAATTCTGCCCGAGCTTCTCCGCGATGGTCCGTCCGATGATGTCCGCTGCGCCGCCGGCGGCGAACGGAACGATCAGCGTGATCGGCCGTGTCGGGAAATCCTGCGCCGGGGCGCGGTCCGCACCGACAATAAGAAAGCCAGCCACGGCAGCGAATTGGGCTGCGCGCGTAAAAAGCGTCCGTCGTGGCAGCATCAAAGCCTCCCATTTGTTCTTTGTATTCAGGTCGTGCCTGCAGATGCACATCCGCTGTTGACAAACAGTGCCATGCCAAGCGTCATAGGCCAATACAGTTGAAACTATACATCCTATAGGATTTTATAATCAGCGATGGACCCTCGGCGTTTGAGCTACTTCCTGACAATTGCCGCTCATCAACGGATGGCCAAAGCCGCCGAAGTCCTCGGCGTCGCCCAGCCGACGCTATCGCAACAGCTGCGTGCGCTCGAGCAGGAACTTGGCACCGTGTTGTTCGACCGGACGCCACGCGGCATGCAACTGACGGAGACGGGCCGCGCGCTCCGCGAGCATGCGCAGCGACTGATGGTGCAGACCGAAGCCGCCCGCACCGCGATTGCCGAACTGGAAGGCGGCATGACCGGCGTTCTTCGAATTGGCATCATCAACACCTACAGCACCGCGTTCCTGCCGAAAATGATGGCAAGTTTCAGCCAGAAATATCCGGAGGTCCGCCTCAGCGTCGAGGTTGGCAGCGCGCTGGGTCTTGAACAGCGGATTCTGACCGGACATATCGATCTCGCAATCGCATTCGACCCGCCGCATCACGATGAACTTGGGGCCGACCGGTTGTTCGAAGAACGGCTTGTGCTGGTGCTTCCGAAATCACCGAAGTCATCTGCACAGTCGATCTCGCTGACTGCGCTTTCAAAACAGCCCCTTGCCTTGCTGACAACTGCGTTCGCGACCCGGCGCATCCTCGACGAGTCGTTGCCGCCGAATGTGAAACTCGATATCCGGGCTGAAATGGATTCCGTCGAAGCCCTGATCGAACTCGCAAAATCGGGCGGACTGCCGACCGTGCTTGCCGACAAGAGCCTGACCGCACGCAGCGATCTGTCGATGGTGCCGATCGGCCCGCCCTGGATACGCCGATCCGGCGCGCTGTTGTGGCACGCTCAACGCTACCAGACAGCGGCGGCCCGCGCTTTCATGAGCACCGCAAGAGCAACCACGAAAAGCGCGAACGCCACTCGCAAACCTTAACGCATCGGATCACGCCCGATCCGAAACCGCGTCCGCCACAGCGACCGCTGCCATGTTGACGATGCGTCGCACGGTGGATGACGGCGTGAGAATGTGAGCCGGTTTCGCTGCGCCAAGCAAAATGCCGCCGACCGTCAGCCCCTGTCCTGCCGCCATCCGCAACAGATTGTACGAGATATTAGCGGCGTCGATATTCGGCATTACCATCAAGTTTGCCGGTCCCTCGAAATCGGAAGCCGGGAATTCGTGATCGAGCACCGACTGCGACAACGCCGCGTCGCCACGCATTTCGCCCTCGATGGCTAAGTCAGGTGCGCGCTCGTGAATGATCGCGCGCGCTTGTCGCATCTTGAGCGCTTCAGGTGCCGACGAACTTCCGAAGCTCGAATGCGACAACAACGCGACGCGCGGCGTGATGCCGAACCGTTTTACTTCCGCTGCCGCCAGCAGTGCGATGTCTGCAACCTGTTCGGCGGTCGGGTTGATATTGCAATGCGTGTCGCAGATGAACAATTGATGCTGTTGCAGAATGAGCATCTGCATCACCGCGAGTGTGCGCACATCGCCACGCGTTCCGATCACATTACGTATCGCAGCCAAATGGTCGGCGGTCCTGCCCGCCACGCCGCACAGCATCGCGTCGGCAGCACCCTTTTCGAGCAAAATTGACGCGAGCAGCGTGGCGTTTCCGCGCGTTTCCGAACGCGCCAACGCGCTCGATATGCCATCACGCTTTCGGCGCGCGTGATAGTGCTCCGCACACTTAGAATAAACTTGCGCGTCGTGAGGATCGATGATGTCGCAGTCGGCGCCCGGCTTGAGCCGGAGACCGAACGACCTGATGTTGTTTTCGATGACCGCGGGCCGGCCAATCAGCAGCGGCTTGGCGATTTTC
>Ga0209023_10008676_pt1 | contig 10150 bp, 9 predicted proteins | sample LakOneMetagenome_FD_187468 | JGI IMG/M metagenome (GOLD analysis project Ga0209023, IMG submission 187468) | Freshwater and sediment microbial communities from Lake Erie, Canada (SPAdes) (version 2) | ecosystem: Environmental > Aquatic > Freshwater > Lentic | place: Lake Erie, Canada | collected...
CCTCGGACCCGGTCGCCGTCGTCGCCGGCGTGGCCCGGTTCCTGGCGATCGAGTCATGCGGGCAGTGCTCGCCGTGCAAGCAGGACGGCCTCGCGCTGGCGGACCTGCTCACCGCCGTGAGCGGGTCGCAGGCGACGGCGCGCGACATCGATCTGATCGCCAAGAAGGCCTCGACGGTCGCCGACGGCGCCCGGTGCAGCCTCGCCCGCCAGCAGCAAGCCATCGTCGGTGGTCTCCTGGCGCAGAACCGCTCGGCCGTCGACGCCCACGTCTTCGGTGACGCCCCGGGCCGTCCACCTGAGCCCGTCGCGAAGCTCATCGAGATCGACGACGACGGCGTGAGGATCGACGAGCTCCACGAGCTCAAGCAACCGGACTGGTCCTTCTCCACCCCGTGGTCGGGCGAGACACCGGTCGAACGGTTCATCGACCACCGCCAACATCACGATGACGGGATCGGTGGATGACGCAGCGCTCGGTGCTGAGTGCTGCGGACGACACCGAGCGCCGGCGGCTGCACCGCGAGGCGGCTGGGAAGGCGTGAGGTCGTGAAGATCCACACCTTGGGGCACGGCACCCTGGCCCAGGAGAAGTTCGTCGAGCTGGCGACCGACGCGCGCCTGGCCGAGATCATCGACGTCCGGTCCTTCCCGGGAAGCCGCCACAACCCACAGTTCGGCACCGATGCCATGGCTCGATGGCTGCCCGAAGCGGGCATCGGCTACTCGTGGATGCGTGAGCTCGGTGGCCGCCGCAAGGCGGTTGCCGGGTCGAAGCACGTCGCGCTCCGTCACCCGTCGTTCCAGGCGTACGCCGACCACATGGAGACCAAGGCCTTCCTGGACGGAGTCGACCTCCTGCTGGCCTGCGGTGACCACCGAGCGGTGATGTGCAGCGAGACCGTCTGGTGGCGCTGCCACCGGCGTCTGCTGGCCGACCACCTCGTCCTCGTCCGCAAGATCGAGGTCGTGCACCTCATGCACGATGGGCGCCTCACGCCGCACAAGCCGACCGACGGCGTCCGTCTCGACGGCGACCGGGTCATCTACGACGTCGGAGCGACACCTCCGATGCTCGCAGACTGAACCCCGTCGCTATGGTCGAAGTCATGCCACCTGACGCTGTCCAAGGCCCGGTCACCGAAGCCATCGGGGCGCGTCCGCCGTTCGGAGCGATGGCCCGCCTCGAGCCGGCACAGCTCCGCGCCGAGCAGGATGCGACGCTCGCGTCGCCCCGTCGCAGGGCGTCGCTGTCGGCCAAGGGACTCTTCGCGGTGATGGACCTGCTCTACGGCAAGGAGCGGACACTGCCGAAGTTCCGGGTGCTCGAGCTCGTCGCGCGGGTGCCGTACCAGGCGTGGGAGAACGTCGCCTACGTGGCGATGACCCACACCGCCCGGGAGCACGACTTCGCCCGTCGCATCTTCGACAAGGTCCGGGTCAGCCGCTTCGAGCAGGACAACGAGCAGTGGCACCTGCTGATCCTCGAGGAGATGGTCGACCAGCAGCCCGAACGCCTCGGCTTCGTCCGCCACCGCATCATCCCGCAGATCCTGGCCTTCGCGTACTACCAGCTCTCCTGGTTCATGTACGCCCTGCGCCCCACGTGGAGCTACCGGCTCAACGCGGACTTCGAGGACCACGCCGAGCACGAGTACGCCCTGCTCGTCCAGGAGCACCCCGAGTGGGAGGACACCCCGTACGAGGGCTCGTTCATCGACGACTACGGCCGCTACGAGTCGCTCGCTGACCTCTTTCGCCAGATCGGCTACGACGAGCGGATGCACAAGGTCGAGAGCGAAGGCCGCATGGGGTCCTCACGGTTCCGATGACGCCCCTACAGCCCCCGGGGCGTTGGGACGCCAGTTAGATGAGCCCGAGAGCGACCATGGCCTGGCTGACACGTAGGAAGCCGGCGATGTTGGCGCCGACGACGTAGTTGCCGGGTGCTGCGTACTCTTCGGCGGTGGCTCTGCAGGTGTCGTGGATGCCCTTCATGATCTGAGCAAGGCGCTGTTCGGTGTGCTCGAAGCTCCAGGAGTCGCGGCTGGCGTTCTGCTGCATCTCGAGCGCGGAGGTTGCGACGCCGCCGGCGTTGGCGGCCTTGCCGGGCCCGAACGCAACGCCCGCTTCGAGGAACCGATCGACCGCTTCCGGGGTGCACGGCATGTTGGCGCCCTCGACGACGGCCACGACGCCGTTGCGGACCAGAGCGGTGGCATCGCGCCCGGTGAGCTCGTTCTGGGTGGCGCACGGGAAGGCCAGATCGCAGGTCACGTCCCAGATCGAGCCGTCGAGGACGACCGTGGCGTCGGCGCGCCGTTCGGCGTACGCGCTGAGACGGCCACGGTCGCGGAGCTTGATCTCCTTGAGGAGCTCGAGGTCGAGGCCCTTGGGGTCGACGACGTAACTGGTGGAGTCCGAGCAGGCGACGACGGTCCCGCCGAGCTGGTGGATCTTCTCGATGGCGAAGATCGCCACGTTGCCGGACCCGGACACGATGCAGGTCTTCCCATCGATGGCGTCGCCGCGGGCGAGCAACATCTGCTCAGCGAAGTAGACGGCGCCGTATCCGGTGGCCTCCGTGCGTACCAGGGCTCCGCCCCAGTTGGTGCCCTTGCCGGTGAGGACGCCGGACTCGTAGCGGTTGGTGATGCGCTTGTACTGGCCGAAGAGGTAGCCGATCTCGCGGGTGCCGACGCCGATGTCGCCGGCGGGCACGTCGGTGTACTCGCCGATGTGTCGGTAGAGCTCGGTCATGAAGCTCTGGCAGAAGCGCATGACCTCGTCGTCGCTGCGGCCCTTGGGGTCGAAGTCGGCGCCGCCCTTGCCGCCGCCGATCGGCATGCCGGTGAGGGCGTTCTTGAACGTCTGCTCGAAGCCGAGGAACTTCACGATCCCGGAGTTGACGGACTCGTGGAAGCGGAGCCCGCCCTTGTACGGGCCGAGGGCGCTGTTGAACTCGACGCGGAAGCCGCGGTTGATCTGGATCTCGCCGCGGTCATCAGCCCACGGCACCCGGAAGATGATCTGGCGCTCGGGCTCGCAGATCCGCTCGATCGTCTTGTGCTCGGCCAGCTCGGGGTGCTTCGCCAACACCGGCCCGATGGAGGAGAGGACCTCTCGGACGGCTTGGAGGAACTCGTCCTCGCCCGGGTTGCGGCGGGCGACGTCGGCGTAGACGCTCGTCAGCTTCTCATCGAGCACAGCTTCTACCTTCGTCAGGTTGGCGACAGGCTCCGATCGTAGAGACGGCCGAACCTGGTCCCGGCATTCCAGCGGTCCTCATCGCGGGTGATCCGGCTTTGGCGTCGAATCCCGACCGAACTGGTCGCCCATCCTCCGGCGTGATAAGTCTAGTGAGTACCAGAACTAAGGAGCTCGCATGACCATCCAGCTCGGCGACACCGCCCCCGACTTCACCGCGGAGACCACTGAGGGGAAGCTCTCGCTGCACGAGTACCTCGGACACGGTTGGGGAGTCCTCTTCTCCCACCCCGCCGACTACACCCCGGTGTGCACCACCGAGCTCGGGGCCTTCGCCAACCGCAAGGCCGAGTTCGACCAGCGCAACACCAAGCTCATCGGCGTCTCCGTCGACACCGTCGAGTCCCACAACGGCTGGTCCGCCGACATCGAAGAGACCCAGGGGAGCGCACTCAGCTACCCCCTCGTCGGCGACGAGGACCGGACCGTGGCGAACCTGTACGGGATGATCCACCCGAAGGCGCTCAGCACAGCCACCGTGCGGACCGTGTTCATCATTGGCCCCGACAAGCAGGTCAAGGTCACCCTGACCTATCCGGCGTCGGTCGGCCGCAACATCGACGAGATCCTCCGCATCGTCGACGCACTCCAGCTCTCGGTCGGCGCCGGCGTGTCGACCCCGGTCAACTGGAACCTCGGCGACGACGTCATCGTCCCGCCGACGCTCAGCGACGAAGACGCCGCCGCGAAGTTCCCGAAGGGCATCACGACGCTCAAGCCCTACCTGCGGGTGACACCCCAACCCGACCTGTAGGCCCGCCGGTTGACGGGCCGATGCGTCGGGAGCCGCATCGGCCCGACTGCGTCGACGTTCGAAGGAGCAACGTGGCTGAAGGCCAGAGGACCAAGGTGGAGGCTTCGAAGGAAGCTTCGAACTACCTGCGCGGCGACCTCGCTGCGGAGTTGCACAACGACGGCGATGGCGCGTTCACGCACGAGTCGTACCTGCTGTTGAAGTTCCACGGGATCTACCAACAGGACGACCGTGACCTGCGCCGGGCCCGCAAGGCCCAAGGGCTGACCCCGGCGCACTCGTGCATGGTCCGGGCCTCGGTGCCCGGCGGCGCGCTCACCGCAGCTCAGTACCTCGAGCTCGACAAGCTCTGTGACGCAGTCGGCAACGCGACCATGCGCATCACGAGTCGTCAGGGTGTCCAGTTCCACTTCGTCGCGAAGTCGGACCTGCCAGAGCTCATTGCGGCGCTGAACAGCCACCTGGTGACCACGCTCGGCGCTTGCGGTGACGTCGTCCGCAACACCACGTGCTGCCCTGCCCCGTACCGCGACCCGGCCCACGACGAGCTCCGAGCTCACGTCACGCAGGTGGCTGCCCACTTCCGGCCTCGGACGCCGGCGTACTACGAGCTGTGGCTCGACGGTGAGCACGCGGTGACCGCTCACCGGCGACCCGAGCCGCTCTACGACGCTGCCTATCTGCCCAGGAAGTTCAAGATCGGCTTCGCCCACGAAGGCGACAACTGCATCGACGTCCTCGGCAACGACGTCGCGGTCATCCCCGTCCTCTCCACAGGGACCATCCGTGCCTTCACACTCGCTGTCGGCGGAGGGATGGGCCGCAGCCACACCCGCCCCGACACCTTCCCCCGCCTGGCCACACCACTGACCACGATCGCCCCGGTCGAACTGCTCGAGGTCCTCGAAGCGATCGTCACCCTGCACCGCGACCACGGCGACCGCGCCGACCGCCACCACGCTCGGCTCAAGTACCTCGTCGACGACTGGGGCATCGCCGCCGTGAGAGCGCACCTCAGCAGCGCGCTCGGACGCTCGCTGCCGCCACCAGCACCGATCACGTTCGCCGCCGCCGACGACCACCTCGGCTGGCACCCGCAGGGCGACGGGACCTGGTTCCTCGGCATCAAGGTCGAAAGCGGACGGCTCATCGACCGACCCAACAGCGCGGTTCGCTCAGGCATCCGCGCCGCCGTCGAACGCTACGGCTGCAACGTGCGCCTCACCGCACGCGAAGACCTCCTCCTCACCGACATCGCGCAGCAGGACCGCGACGGCGTCAGCGCGCTGCTCGAAGCCCACTGCGTCGCCGCCTTGAGCGACTGGAGTCCCTTGGAACGCGCCTCGTTCGCATGCCCTGCCCTCCCGACCTGCGGTCTCGCTCTGACCGAATCAGAACGAGTCCTCCCGAGGGTCCTCGCCGAGATCGACGACGAGCTCACCAACGTCGGCCTCACGGGTCTCGACGTCGAGGTCCGCATGACCGGCTGCGCGAACGGCTGCGCTCGTCCCTACACCGCAGAGATCGGTCTCATCGGCCGTGCCAAGGACCGCTACGACATCGCCCTCGGCGCCGACCGCCTCGGCACCCGGCTCAACGTCACCTTCGCCGAGAACGTCCCCCGCAGCCAGCTGGCCGCCGTGCTCAGTCCGGCGCTCGCCACCTACCACCGCGAACGCCACACCCAGGAGGCCTTTGGTGACTTCTGCGCCCGCTGGGGTGTCGCCCGGCTCCGAACCGAGGTCGGCACCGAGCAATGGACCCGGGCGCCACGATCGGCAGCAGACGCCCCATGACCCCCATCGAACCCGTCTCGGCGCATACCAACTCGTGGACCGGCACGGACGGAGATCTCTCCACTCCGACCCAGGTGCATGACCTCGTCATCACCTTCTACCGCGAGATCGTCTTCGACGAACTGCTCGAGCCGGTGTTCGGGGAGGTGGCCGAGGTCGACTGGGCCGAACACATCCCGCATCTCATCGACTACTGGTGCCACATCCTGTTCCGGACCGGGCCCTACGCCGGATCCGTCACCAAGACCCATCGTCACCTCCACGAGCTCGCTCCCATCCGACCCGAGCACTGCGACCGCTGGTACGTGCTGTGGACCCGCAGCCTCGACGAACGGTGGGCCGGCCCGTACGCCGACCTAGCTGCACGTCACGCCGCCACGCTGATGGCCGGGCTGGCAAAGCGCGTCTTCGGTTTCGACTGGGCCCCGCCATCCTGAACCAGAGGTCGCGCTCCGGCTATCCGGTGGTCGTGGCTTCGCCGTCATGGTTTGCTCGATGAGGTACCCGGACTGGCCACTCGGGGTGAGCACCGGGCCGATGGTCAGAACAGTCCGAGCTCGAGCCGCGTGGCATCGCTCATGCGGTCGGTTCCCCAGGGCGGGTCGAAGACGAGGGTGACCTTGACGTGGTCGACGGTCGGGATCCGTTCCACGACCCGTTGGGCGTCGGCGCACAGCACGTCACCCATGCCGCAGCCCGGTGCGGTCATGGACATGTCGATCTCGATGCGTCGGGCGCCATCCTCGTCGTGGAACTCCTCGCATCGGTAGACGAGGCCGAGGTCGACGATCGACACAGGGATCTCTGGGTCGTACACGGTGCTGAGCGCGGCCGTGACCTGCTCCATGTTGAACGGCTCGGCGCTCGAGATGGTCACGTTGCGCTCGGACAGCTCGAGTCCGAGAGCGTCTGCGTCATCTGCGTCGATGCGCAGAAGGGTGCCGAGCTCGGTGCGAACGGTGATGCTGCCGCCTCGGCGCTGGACGAGCTGGACGAGGCCGCCGGCGGAGAGGGCGACAGGTTCGCCGTGGGGAACCGTCGTGGCCGGGCAGTCGCGGCGAAGGACGATGGTGCCGTTGTCCGATGTCGTCATCGCGGCTCCTCGGGTCGGCGTTGCTTGGCGTGGATGCGGGCGCTGAGGAGGTCGCGCAGCGATTCGACGGCCACGGAGTCGAGGATCTCGCTGGTGAACCCCTCGATGAGCAGGCTGCGCGCTTCGGGTTCGGGGATGCCCCGAGTGCGAAGGTAGAAGAGGGCCTCGTCATCGAGCCGGCCGACGGTGGCCCCGTGCGTGCAACGGACGTCGTCGGCGAGGATCTCCAGCCACGGCCGGGTGTCAGATTCGGCGGTGGCGGTGAGCAAGAGGCTGTGGTTCGTCTGGTCTGCCACCGTGTCGACGGTGCCGGGTCGCACGATCACGTTGCCGGTGAAGCACCCACGGGCATGGTCGTCAACCACGCCCTTGAGGCGTTGCGTGCTCCGGGTGTGGGAACCGACGTGCTCGATGGTGACCATCTGGTCCTGGCGCTCGTCTCCGGCGGGCACGTAGAGCCCGCTGAGGTCGAGCTCTGCCCGGTCGCCCAGGAGGCTGATGTCGAACGCGACGCGTGAGATGCGTCCGCCGATGTTGAACGAGGTGCACGTCACGGTGGCATCGCGGCTGGCCCGGATGCGGACGTGACCGACGTGGGCTGCGTCGCGAGCCTCGGTCTGGACGCGGTGGTAGGTGAGGGTTGCGGTGTCGCCCACGTCGATCACCGTTGACGCGTTGGTCAGGGCTGCTCCGCTGAACCCGACGTAGGACTCGATGACCGTCGCCGTCGCGCCGGGCTGGATCCGCACGGTGGAACTCGGGTGAGTGATGGCGCAGGTGTCGAGATCCGGGGCGGCCACGTGGACGATGTGGATCGGCGCCCCGGCGGTGGCGTCGGCGTGAACCGTGACGGCTGCGCCGTCATCTCCGGCGAGACCGTTCAGGGCAACGAACCCATCGAAGCGATCGGCCTCCAGTACCGGGCTTGGCGGCGCGTTGCGGTCGAGGTCGCTCAGCGGACGAGCGGTCACGATGTCCTGGACGCCCAGGTTGGATGGTCCGGCGGCGAACGCCCCGTTCACGAACACCAACCTGACGCCGCCGTGGTCGCCGGCCATGAGATCCACCTGCCCGGACGCCAGGCCGAAGCTGGTGCGCGGGTGCACCCCGCGGCCGAGCAGGTCGGCGAGCTCGTCGACCGGCGTGTAGCGCCACGACTCGTCACGCCGGGTGGGCATCGGGTTGGTGGCCAACCAGTCGATGGCCGCAAACCTGGCCTCGCGGCGCCATGGTGGCTCGCGCTGGTTCAGCCGATCAGGGAGGTCGAGCGCGGCGAGCGCGACACCGGTCATGGCTGGCCGGCCCCGACGGGTTGCGCCGGGCCGTACCCATCCTGCTCGAGCTCGTGGGCCAGTTCAGGTCCGCCGGAGCGGACGATGCGACCATCGCGCAGGACGTGCACCACGTCAGGGCGGACGTGCTCGAGGAGTCGCGGATAGTGGGTGATCACCAGGAGAGATCGATCGGGGCTCCGGAGCCGTTCGATCCCGTCGGCAACGGCGCGCAGGGCGTCGATGTCGAGACCCGAATCGGTCTCGTCCAGGATGGCGAAGGCGGGCTCGAGCATTGCCATCTGGAGGATCTCGTTGCGCTTCTTCTCGCCGCCGGAGAACCCGGCGTTCACAGCTCGGCTCAGCAGGTCCGGGTCCATCTCCAGCTCGAGCATGCGGGCGCGGGCCTCGTCGAGGAAGGTGCGGGCATCCATCGTGGGCACGCCGCGCGCCTCACGTATGGCGTTGACGGCGGTGCGCAGGAAGTACATGTTGCCGACCCCGGGGATCTCGGTCGGGTACTGGAAGGCGAGGAAGATGCCGGCAGCCGCTCGGGCCTCGGGGGTCAGGTCGAGCAGGTTGGAGCCGTTGAAGGTGATGGTCCCGGTCACGTCGTAGCCCTCGCGGCCGGCGAGGACTGCTGAGAGGGTGCTCTTGCCGGCGCCGTTGGGGCCCATGATGGCGTGGACCTCGCCTGGCCCGATGTCGAGGTCCAGACCCTTGAGGATCTGGTGGCCGTCGATGGATGCGGTGAGGTTTGCGATGTGCAGCATCAGCCGACACTTCCTTCGAGGCTGACCCGCATCAGGGCTTGTGCTTCGACCGCGAACTCCATGGGGAGCTGGTCGAAGACCTCTCGGCAGAACCCGTTGACGATCATCGAGGTGGCCTCCTCTTCATCGATGCCGCGTTGGCGGCAGTAGAACAGTTGGTCTTCGCCGATCCTCGAGGTCGACGCCTCGTGCTCGACCTGCGCGCTGTCGTTCTTGACCTCGATGTAGGGGAAGGTGTGTGCCCCGCAGCCGGGTCCGATGAGCAGGGAGTCACAGCGGGTGTGGTTGCGGGCGCCGGTGGCTGATCGGAGCACCTTCACCAGGCCCCGGTAGGTGTTCTGGGCCTTCCCGGCCGAGATGCCCTTGGAGACGATGGTGCTCGAGGTGTTGCGTCCGATGTGGATCATCTTCGTGCCGGTGTCGGCCTGCTGGTGGTTGTTGGTGACCGCCACCGAATAGAACTCGCCGACCGAGTCGTCGCCTTGGAGGATCACGCTCGGGTACTTCCAGGTGATGGCCGAGCCGGTCTCGACCTGGGTCCAGGAGATCTTCGAGCGGGCGCCTTGGCAGCGGCCCCGCTTGGTGACGAAGTTGTAAATGCCGCCCCGACCATCGGCATCGCCGGGGTACCAGTTCTGCACCGTCGAGTACTTGATGCGGGCGTCGGTCATGGCCACCAGTTCCACGACCGCGGCGTGGAGCTGGTTATCGTCTCGCATCGGGGCGGTACACCCTTCGAGGTAGCTGACCGTGGCGCCTTCCTCGGCGACGATGAGGGTGCGTTCGAACTGGCCCGTGTCCGCAGTGTTGATCCGGAAGTACGTGGAGAGCTCCATCGGACAGGTCACGCCGGCGGGCACGTAGCAGAACGATCCGTCGGAGAACACGGCGGCGTTGAGCGCAGCGAAGAAGTTGTCGCGAGGTCCGACCACGGACCCGAGGTGGGCCCGAACGAGCTCGGGGTGCTCGCGCACGGCGTCGGAGAACGAGGAGAAGATCACGCCGACCGCTGCGAGGCGCGCCTTGAACGTGGTGGCCACCGACACGGAGTCCACGATGGCGTCGACCGCAACGCCTGACAGTCGCTCCTGCTCCTGGAGCGAGATGCCCAACTTGTCGAACATGGCCCGGACGTCGGGGTCGATGTCGTCGAGGCTCTCGGGTGCCGGGCCCTTCTCCTTGGGGGCCGCCCAGTAG
>Ga0209023_10008677_pt1 | contig 10149 bp, 9 predicted proteins | sample LakOneMetagenome_FD_187468 | JGI IMG/M metagenome (GOLD analysis project Ga0209023, IMG submission 187468) | Freshwater and sediment microbial communities from Lake Erie, Canada (SPAdes) (version 2) | ecosystem: Environmental > Aquatic > Freshwater > Lentic | place: Lake Erie, Canada | collected...
GTGCCGCTTTGAAACTGGTTAAGGTCTTGCCCGATCCCGTGGTGTGCCAGATAAAACCACCGCTTTCCGTATTGCTCCAGTTTTTGGCTTGATAGGCGCTTTTGATTTTCCACAAAATGCGCTCGGTAGCAGCAATCTGGTAAGGGCGCATCACCAGCAGGGTATCGCTGACATCAAATACTGAATAATGCAGCAGCACATTGAGAAGCGTGTTTTTTTGGAAGAAGGTAGCCGTAAAGTCTTTCAGGTCTTTAATCAGGTTGTTGTCAGATTTCGCCCAGTTCATGGTGAAATCGAAGCTGTTTTTGTTACGCTGGGTAGTGTTGGCAAAGTAGCGGCTATCGGTACCGTTGGAAATCACAAACAGTTGTAAATACTTATATAGCGAATTCTGGCTGTTAAAGCTCTCTTTGCTATAGCGGTGCACTTGGTTAAAGGCTTCACGTATCGCTACACCGCGTTTCTTCAGCTCGATCTGCACTAACGGCAAGCCGTTTACCAGTATGGTGACATCGTAGCGGTTGGCGTGGCTACCGGCTTGCTCAAATTGTTTGATGACTTGCACTTTGTTGCGGGCAATATTTTTTTTATCGAGCAGATAGATGTTTTGAATGTGGCCATCGTCAAAGACAAAATCATGAATATAGTCATCGTGGATTTTGCGGGTTTTTTCGATGATGCTATCGCTGGGTTTGTCTAGATAAGTTTCGACAAAGCGCCGCCATTCGACGTCAGTAAACATCATATGATTCAAGGTTTGTAGCTGCTCGCGTACATTGATCAGCATGGCTTCAGGGTTGTTCAGGCTAGGCAGATATTCATATCCCTGATTGACCAAATCTTGAATAAATTCGCGTTCCAAATCACCTTCACTTTGGTAGTTTTCACCTTGCGATTCCTTGGAGTATTTATCTAGAACGATAAAGTTGTTCGACTCTGCGATGGTCTTATAGTCGCTCATGTTTTATCCTTGAGTCCTGTTTCACTAGCTTTCAGTCAGCTGAAAAGCGATACATGGTATTGAGTTCTTTAACAAGATAACGCAAAACACGTTTGTCATCTTCCGTGAGATCGGCCACTTCTTCCCCTGCGTGTTTCGAGTGGCTAGAGATATTGATAATTCTAGCCTCGTACGGATTGGGTTTACCGTCATTGGTTTTAGGAAGTAGGTCTCCCCATTTCTTATAGCCCAGAAAAGTTGAGGTTTTTTCCAGTACGTTGCGTAAGAAATTAAAGTGATACTTACTCAGTTGACCACTCTCGATGGCATTTTCGAGTTCTGATTTCAAATAAAGATGATACGAAAATGGCGAGTCATTGGGTTGAGTGGTGAGCTGATATGTGCCGTCATCAAGTCGGGTCATCCGATATTTGTCGAAATTTTTCTTCTTGTAGCCAGCGGAGTCACTATTGAGTTCATTGAATAAAACATTATAAAAAAGTGGATTGTGGGTAGTTAGGATGAATTTAATCTCTGATGCATTTGACTTGATCAGCTGGGCAAGATCTACTGCTAGCTGAATCAAATGATTCTCATCTAACGAACTAACCGGATCATCGATAAAAATATATTCTAACTGATCAAAATCGTCGGCTTCACGATCGCTGGGTTCCGGAATATTGAGAACACTTATCACTTGCTCAATCAGTGTGTAGAAAATACTCCAGATGAAATTGCTTTCTTCACCTTTTGAGATTTTGAGATTGCCCGAGTGTTCATCATCGCCACGCTCTAGCGAGAAAGTCACTTCCGAGAAAGCCTTTACAGTGATCTCTTTATCCTTATCATTCTTGTCTTTAACTTTATATTCTTCGTTAAAACGCGGCGTGAGCTTATCATTCGTATAGCGTTGAAAAGTCGTGACAATGTTTCGATCTTGCCCTTGCTCGTTTAGCACCCAGTCTGTAAATGAGTTGGGCTGGATTTTCAGTTTTGGCTCCGTATCCAACTCTAAATCGTTATCCCAATAGAATAAATCTTCTGTAAATGCACTGTAATAAAGAATTTTCTTTTGAGCCAACTCTGATTGCTGTTCGTCTTCAGTATCAGTTTTTGGCGCAATCAACTCTTTAAACTCGCGTGAAAGGCGCGTTTTACCCGTACCATTAAAGGCATAGATCAACTGTACCTTTTTATTCGCATCCTTAAGCTGCTGGGCTATTTCCGTTAGCGTCTTGCTCATTTTATGCCGCTACCTTTTCAGACTTGGGAAAGCTCAACAGCAGATCGCGATAATACTCGTATTGCTTTTGCCGCAGTTCAATTTCACGCGGCAAGCCTTCGGTAATGGAGCTCGTCAATGCATCGAACTTGTCCAAAATGGCGACGATGCGTTCTTGTTCAGCGGGAGGCGGGATGGGAATAGAAACTTTATTTAGAGCGTCATACGAAACGAACGGGTGGGATGCACTCTTCGCCATTGAATTAAAGTCTTGTTTTAATAATTGATAGTAAGCATATTTTGGATGCACAAGCTCATTTACAAGTTTGCATATAACACCATTATACGTAACAAAATGCTTGCCTGCGCCCCAATTTACGATACCTGCATATGCTCCAATATGACCAATTACAGGCGAATCCTCGCTGTTGAACTCATTGTGAGTACCAACGATGCCATTGCTTCCATAAACAGGATATTCGCCGCCTGATGTTGGAATGGTATTGCCCATGCCATATTGAAATTTATAGACCTGCTCCAACGTTTTCCACTCCACCGCACCCTCTTCAAAACTCAACAACTGATCACGATAGTAGTTGTATTGTTTTTTGCGTGCGGTAAGCTCGGTGGTAAGCTCGGTGGTAAGCTCGGTGGTAAGCGCTGTAAATACGTCCAAAATGCGGACGATTTCAGCTTGGATTTCAAGCGACTCTTTGGAATTTTCTGGGCATGGGAGGGGGATTTTTAGCTCATTCAAGACTGACTGAGTTTGGCTTGGTACGCCGCCCGCTTGGTTCATCTCGCCAAGACCTACAGTTGTTAGGAAGTAGTAAAGGAATTTTGGGAGAATCTGTGCTTCATCAATTTCCGTATAGAAGATAGTGTCAACATTCCAAAACGGAACATCGACGAAGAATAGGTTACCAAGCGAGCCTTTTCTGGGAATCAAGACCGAAGGCCTATTGTAGGCGTAGGTGTCGGCATATCGCATGACTCCACCGGAGCCATAAACTGGAAATGCGCCATCACCAAGCGATTTGTGATCCTTGCCATTCTTGATGCGCACAACGTCGCCAAGACGCTTGAACTCCACCGCAACCCCATCCAGCAGCTTTTCCATAAAGTTTATATTGCTCATGCGTCCAGTTCCTCACCTTCAATCTCCGCCACAATCGCATCAATATCAGCCCTTAGCTTGTCGATCTTGGCGACGGTGATTTTTAGCTCGGCATTCAGTTCGGAAATATCCACAACTTCGCGGTTGTCCTTAGCCTGAACGTAGCTACTGACCGATAGGTTGTAATTTTTCTCCGAAGAGGACACTTCCTCAATAGGCACTGATTTGGCAAAGTGTTCAACATCCGCTTTACTGTCGAAGACCTGCATGATCTGGTCAATATGCGTATCTAACAGAGTATTGTTATTGGTTTCTTTTTTGAACAGGCCGCTGGCATCAATGAATTGAGTTTTGGTATCGGCTTTGTGCTTGGATAGCACCAAAATATTCACAGCAATGGTGGTGCCAAAAAACAGGTTAGGTGCTAAGGAGATGACCGTTTCGATATAGTTGTTATCCACCAGATACTGCCGGATTTTTTGCTCGGCACCACCACGGTAAAAAATACCGGGGAAGCAGACAATGGCGGCGCGGCCTTTGCTGGAGAGATAACTGAGCGCATGTAATACGAAGGCGAAGTCAGCTTTCGATTTGGGAGCAAGCACACCAGCTGGCGCAAAACGGTCATCGTTGATCAGGGTTGGGTCGTCTGAACCTATCCATTTCACTGAATAAGGTGGGTTGGAGACGATGGCATCAAAGGGTTTGTCATCACCAAAATGAGGATTACGGAGGGTGTCGCCCAGTTGAATGTTGAACTTGTCATAATTGATGTTGTGCAAGAACATGTTCATCCGCGCCAGATTGTAAGTGGTGTGGTTGAGCTCTTGACCAAAAAAACCGTCTTCTATGATGTGGGCGTCAAAGTGCTTTTTAGCTTGCAGCAACAGCGAACCAGAACCACAAGCGGGGTCGTAAATTTTGTTGACGCTGGTTTGCTTGTGCATTGCAAGCTGAGCAATTAACTTGGATACATGCTGCGGGGTGAAAAACTCGCCACCAGATTTACCTGCATTAGCAGCATAGTTGGAGATCAGATACTCATAGGCATCGCCAAACAGGTCGATGTGATTGTCGTCAAAATGACCAAACTCAAGCTTTGCCACGCCACCAAGTACGTCTGCCAAGCGCTTATTTTTGTCTTTTACCGTATTGCCAAGGCGGTTGCTAGTGGTATCAAAATCGGCAAACAGGCCTTTGATATCACGCTCCGATGGGTAGCCATTGGCTGAGCTTTCAATCGAGGCAAAGATGGCAGCGAGATCCGTATTCAAGCTTTCGTTGATGTTGGCACCTGTAGCGATAGTAGCGAACAACTGGCTGGGGTAAATGAAATAACCCTTGGTTTTAACCGCATCATCTTTGATGTCGGGGGTGATAATACTGTCGGAGAGTTCAGCATACTTGACGCTGTCATCGCCTGCTTCAATATAGCTAGCAAAGTTCTCGCTGATAAAGCGATAGAACAGAGTGCCGAGTACATATTGTTTGAAATCCCAGCCATCCACAGCGCCTCGGACATCATTGGCGATGGCCCAGATTTGGCGATGCAGGGCGGCGCGTTGTTGGGTGCTGGTCATTAAAATATTTCCTATTAAAATCAATAAATTTATTGCTAACTCTATCTAAAAACTGTAATTCAGTAATACCAATTACAGTAAATATTTGAAGCATTATGATTGCACTGAATGCCCTACGACCAATCTAGTTGTGTAGGATATTGGCGATATTCCACAATTGTTGTTGGAGTTGACGGCGTTGTTCTTCATACATATTTTTTTCAATTCAATACAGTATAAAACGATGGAGGGAATATGACAGATAGGGAGATGAAGTTCAATTTATGGTTTTTTTAAAACCGATAATCCGTATTCATTAACCGAAAATTCGTATCTGACCCCTGCTGAAAAAGAAGGACGAATTATTAAGAGATATAATTCACTCAACAGGAGTTACATCTCATGCGTCGAAGATACAGTCCAGAATTCAAAGCTGAAGTGGTTAAGTTAGTTCTTGAACAAGCTCAAACCATAAGAGACGTTAGTCACAATTTAAAGATCTCAATTCAAACCCAACACGAATCCAGAGAAGAAGCAAGGCGTGAAATCGTGGAATGGATCGAGATATTTTATAATCGAGTGCATCGGCATACAAAATTATGCTGAAAGCTGCATAACCATTCTCTTAAAAAACTGTCCCTCAAACTCAACAGGGGTCATTTTCTTAGGATACCTCGCTGAATACCAATTCTTTGGATACCGCTATTCAAAAATATGTGGTTTCAGTGCGAACCTCCATGCGAACCGCTTTTTTGCGAACCTAAATTCAAGCTGTTTTGCTGCGTACTTCACTGCGTACCTCTACTTTGCGTACCAGCAAAAACATGTTTTAGCTGTTAACGTACCAAGTGCATTAAGGTGTAACCTAATCCGTAACCACCACTCGCGTAACCATCAAAACAACAAACCCGCACAATGCCGGGTCTAGTTCAACATGACATTCACGAATACAGCCAATTGAGAAACGTGCGGCCAGTCTCATCATCTAAAATAAAATCATGATGATTGTGGTAGGTCCGCTGTGAAGTCTGTCCTTTTCCATGCATTAAACAAGTTCCTGCATTGTCATAAGCCAGTAACCCATCCTGTATCAGCTCACGCTCTAAGCGGTCTGTCTGTTCAGAGGACAAGTGCATGACGCGCTGAATACTGGTTCGCCAATCCTTCCTATTTACTTTGGCGTTATCCAACCTGTCGCTATAACCTTTTTGAATTAGGTGGCTAATCTTATTTCTTAACTCATATTCATAAGCCCCCATTGCTCGTTGTTTGAGTCGTTCCCATGGGGTCGGTTCGTCGTTGGCATGCTCAAGGGGTACAATCATTGACGCATCGCCAGCAGATAAATGAGCAAGTAAATCAGGCTTGTGTTGTTTAAGGAGGTTCACGGTTTCAAGTGGCAAGCGTTGACCGTTTACCACTTCCAACATATCTCCATGAAGTTTGATTGTTGCGCCCTGCTGTTCAACTATCTCGATAATTTCAGCGATGTTCATAGATATAAACTCCCCTGAATATCATTCGACTGTTTTTCTTTAGGAACAGCGGGAACAATGGGAACAAGTAAGTCATTGCAATGGTTTGCGCTTGTTCCCCTACTTAAATCATGTTTGGGAACAGTGGGAATAAGCATATTAAAACCAGTTGTCCCCTTTTTCATTCCCGTTGTTCCCATTTCACTCTTTCCACAGGGAACAGGATTAAATTCTTCATTATCAGCATTGTTCCCGCTGTTCCCATTGTTCCCACACAAAATTGGTGATTCCGATAACTCATCGTCACACCATAACTTAGGCGTAAGTACATACATGCGAGTTGATTTATCTTGATCAGGAATACGTTGTTTACTTGCACCACCACCGCGCTCATCGGCTTTGAGTACACCATGGGCCAACAACACTTTTTCAACATATTTAAAATCAAAACCTTTACAGATTTCACTTCTAAACGCTTGAGGGAATACCAAGTATTGTCTTCCTTGGTTGGTATCTTTGAAATATCCGACACGGTTAACAATCCGTTCACGGTTGTTATCAGGAGTCATGCTCTCAAAACGGCTTGAACCATGCGATTCTATAAACGCCCTAACATGCGCCAAAATGGATCGCTCTTCATGGTTACCAGTACCGCCAAAGTTCACAAGCCAGTCATTAAAGCACCGCACCGCCGCCGCTGTCGCATCACCATGCTGCCAGCCTGTTATCCCCGCTTGCGTTGCCATTTCACCAGCCGCCGCAACCAATGCAAAGCGACGTGATACGCGCATCGCCTGCCCCTGTGCAGCTTGTGGGATATGTTGATTGAATGCTTTGATGTGCGCTAATAGCTGCTGTGTGCAGGTGGTGCGGTCATTGGATAGATAATCCACCCATGCCATGCCAGCCATGCCGTAATAAGTGGCGGCTGCATCATTGAGTAGCTTTGCAAAGTCGCTAGGGCTGGTTGTACCGTGTAGACGTTCAAACAATCCCATATTTGCACCGGCATCAGCGGCAATATCAGCAAGGCGGTTTTCTTGGCCAGCTTTGGCTCGTTGCCCAGCTTGGTTCATCAATGATGCTAGTGACTCCTCACCACTCGACAAAACCAACAGCCGCCATGTTGCTGCATTTCTTGCGTTGCCTGTCCGACCTGCACGCCCTTTGCCTTGTTGGTTTGCCAGCATGTAGACGGCTTGCCCTACATCTCGTGGCTCACATTGGCTGATCTCATCTAACACCAGCAAGCCGTCATTATGCAGAACGGCTAAACCTTCTAAACCATTGGTCGTGGTGCGCCATTGCCTACGATATTTTGAAGGATTGCCCCATACACTTGAGGCAACCAGTAAGGCGGTGGATTTCCCAATAGAACTGCTGCCACGCAAGTGAAAACCGCCGCTTTCTTCATTGGCCAGTTCGAGGAGTGCGCCAGAAAATGCCAATGATAGTGAGAACATCAAACGGCTATTACCTTGAGCTGGTAATGCAATGTGAGTAATCCAATCTTGTAAAGTGCCAGCCTGTGAGAATGCAGGCTCTAAACCGCTAGGGTTTTGAAAGACGGTTAATTGCTCGCTGTTGCCTGCTGTACGGTCTGGTAATACAAACACTGCGCCATGCCAGCCAATACGGTCAACACATAAGGATTGCTTAGTTGTTGGGAACATTTGCAGGTAATCAATAAATCGATCACGCGCAAACTTACTATTACCCAGCAAAACACCTTGTCGCAACAGTTCACGGCGTATATCACCCCCATCCCCAGCCAACAATTCCATAGGCATTGCCCATTTGTGGGTGACGTTGGCGCGGTCTGTCCACTCTAATAATCGGCCCCATGAATTGCTTTTTGCATCACTGGTGACTGCAATAACACGCAGTGGTGAGCACAACCAAAGCGGCTTAGTGTCTTCACCTTCCTTATCTTTACCAATGAACCAAACACCTTTTTCAGGCCCATTAGCATTTAGCCGATATGTTCCGCCGCCGTATCTGAATGGTTCATTATCAATGGGTTTAACGTTCACAAGTGCAGCAAGTTCTGCTTTAAGTGCAGGCGTTGCGATATATTGAGTGATAGCCGTCTCCATCGCCAAAACCTGCACAGACAGGTCTTTAAGCCATAGCTGATAAGTAGAAGCTATATCACAACCTACAGGCGCATATATCCGTACATAACCAGCCTTAGACCACTCCTTAATGATATAAGCCATGTTGCCGCCGTCTTTGGGTTCAATGCTGTTTTTGCCGCCGTAATCATGCGGTGTAAAAGTCAGTAGACATGCATTACCCGTGAGTGAGATTGCAAATGCTGCCTCTGGACTACTGACAATAAACAATGATTTGTCCTTGGCTGGTGTACCAAAGACAACACAACCATTTAATTGTGGGTCAAAGATAGGTTTGATGTTCCGATCTGCGGATAAGTAGGCAATGCCAATAATCCTACTGGTGCTGTCGTGCATTGGCATGGCAAGCCAACCATCTAAGGCCTTACCGTCTATAGCAAAGCCAACAGGCACATTATAAAATGAGGCAGTCACTTCACCGAATTGACAAAAAACCATGTGACTTTGATCTGCTGATTCAAATGAATTAATAATAGCCTCTGCTAAACCAGGAGCTTTTTCTTGTTCAAGCATATCTGTTGTATCTGGGCATTTAGCATTCATCGCGAATCCCCACAATTAAAGCGTCAACCTCAGCGCGTTCAAAAATAACAATATGTTCATGCGTACCAAACTTGAATGGTTGATTGTTCAACATGACTTCGGCATCGGGCAGAGGACAGGGCGTACAGGCCATAACGAGATATAGGCTCATGCTGTCTTCTCCCGCGCAGCCTTCTTTGATTCAATCCATTGGTCAATTTCAGACGAATCAAAATACACAGGCGATTGCATAGTTTCGCCCAGCTTTATTGGTTTCGGGAAGGTAGGATCTTTGGCTGCAAGTTTATGTAGGCCATTGGAACTCATGCCCAATTGAAGGCATACGGTTGCTCGTTTAAGTAATGTCATGATTACACTCCTATACCAGACGCAGGTAGCGACGGCTTATTTGGGGAGTGTGGTTATTAGGGTTTACTCAATCCAGACCTACAGGGGTGAGTGAGTATGTATGGGTGTAGATACAGGGTGTTGAAATTGGTCACTAACACTCAAATTGGCACTATATTTGGACTCAAAACAGGTTTTTTATTATGAATATGGCATCTACTACATTCTGCCTTGATTCAATAATCCCTACAGGGGTGATATGGATACATATGGCGCTTTGTGTAGACATATCGATGTTTGTACGCCCGCTCTGAACAGACAAGATCCACACTTCAAAAAGAAAACCGCCCTTAAAGGCGGTTCTAATTTCATGAAGTCGAAGCTCACAGACATCCGCTCACGCCTTCCTAAACGCAACAATATTGTCACCCGCCAATCTATCCAAATAATCAGCATAAGACTGCATCATGACACGTCGCTGCTCTAGGTACATTGCTTTGTTATATACGCCTGCTACGCCACCTTTGACGTGTGCAAGCTGTGCCTCGATGTGGTCTGCATTAAAGCCCTGCTCATTTAAGGCAGTACTGGCAATATGTCTAAAGCCGTGTCCTGTCTGTCTTCCTCCATAACCCAAACGCCGCAAAGCCATACTGAAAAACATATTTGAAGGTGGTTTGCCGTTATCGTTACGCCCTAAAAAGAGCAAAGGATATGCGCCAGAATAATATTGAAGTTCTTTTAAAAGCTGGACGGCTTGAATTGGCAAAGGTACTAAATGCTCTCTACGTTTCTTCATGCGCGCGGCTGGTATCGTCCACAATGCTTTGT
>Ga0209023_10008678_pt1 | contig 10148 bp, 8 predicted proteins | sample LakOneMetagenome_FD_187468 | JGI IMG/M metagenome (GOLD analysis project Ga0209023, IMG submission 187468) | Freshwater and sediment microbial communities from Lake Erie, Canada (SPAdes) (version 2) | ecosystem: Environmental > Aquatic > Freshwater > Lentic | place: Lake Erie, Canada | collected...
ATCGACGTCAAGGTCGAGCTGGTTCGTGCCGCCGCTGGTGACCGTTGGGATCGCCTGCAGCTCAACGCGTGGGTCTCGTTCGCGCAGCTGACGGACGATGCCGCGAGCGTGGTCGGCTGGCTGGCGCAGTACGCGGGCGCGGGCGTCGACGACGTGCTCGACAGCCCGATCGTGCTGGTCGGCAGCGAGGCGGAGGTGGCCGAGCGGCTGCGAGCGCGGCGGGAGCGGTGGGGCTACAGCTACACGTGTCTCCCGCAGAGCGCTGTCCACGAATTCGCCCCTGTGGTCGCCGCGCTCGCCGGGCGGTGAACGCGCCGGCCGGCGTCAGTCGATCCGCAGCGTGAAGGCGCGGTCGGTCGTCGCCGGCAGCTCCACGGTGTCGCCTTCGCGGGTCAATGGCAGGTCGTGACCGAGCAGCGTGACGGCGCCGGCGGGCAGTCCGCCGATCCGCAGTGGACCGGCCGGACGAGGTGCCATCACGATCGCGTACGACGCGCCATCTGCACCGCGGGTCAGGCGAACGGTGTCGCCGTCATCGGTTGCGAGCCGCGGCGTCTCGTGCGGGTGTGAGCCGTAGATGGCGGCGCCGTTCACGGCCAGCCAGGCGCCGATCGCCTGCAGGCGATCGCGTTGCGGCGCCGGCACCTCGCCGGTCGGCAGCGGGCCGACGTTCAGCAGCAGGTTCCCACCGTCGGCGACGGTCTCGATCAACAGGTGAATGAGCGCGTCGGCGCTGAGGTACGTGGCCTCGCTCTCCAACTGGTTGTAACCGAAGCTGGTGCCGATGCCGCGGCACACTTCGAACTTCTTCTCCGAGGTGGTGCGTTCCAGCGAGTACTCGGGGGTGATGAAGTCGGCGTGCGCGGTACCCACGACGACACCGATCGGGTCGAAGCGGTCATTGACCACACCGTCCGGGTTGGTGTTGAAGTAATCGGCCATCAGCGGTGCAGCACCGGCGCCGAACCCCGGGTAGCCGACGTCGTTCCACAGCACGTCGGGCCGGTAGCGCTCGATCAGCTCGTGGTAGTGCGCGTTGGCGTAGTCGCGGTACTCGTCGCTCTGCGGGACCGCCGCGAACACCGTCGCCCAGCTGTTGAAGCCGAGCCCCTGGAACGTGATGTCCAACCCGCCGCAGTAGTAGATGCCGGCGCGCATGCCCTTCGCTCGTACCGCGCTCATCGCCTCGCCGACGAGGTCGCGCGGCGACGTGTACGCCTCGCCCTTGAAGGGGTTCGGCGTTGCGCTCGGCCACAGCAGGGCGCCGTCGAGGTGCTTCGTGCCCATCACGCAGTACATGGCGCCGGCTGCCTCGAACAGGTCGGCCCACTCCTGCGGCCGCCACTGCTGCGCGGCCTCGAAGAACTCGGTGACGAACTCGTCGTACGGCTTGTCGCCGTAGGTGGCGACGTGGTGGCGGTGCACCGACGAACCCTCGGTGGCGAGCGAGTTCACGTACCACTCGGAGTACGGCGACTCGGTGAACGCGACGAACTCGCCCTGCTCGCGCGACAGCGTGAACGGGTCCGGGTTGAGCGGCGCGTACGCGGGCACCGACGACGGGTACCAGTGCACGAAGATCCCGAACTTCGCATCGTCGAACCATGTGGGCAGCGGCCGCCCGCGCAGCGACTCGAACGTGCCGAGATAGTCAGCCATGGATGCGGACGGTAGCTGCGGGACGTGCTGAGGTGCCGCAGCGGAGGAGTGCCGCGCTACCGTGCGGCGATGGTGCCGATCCTGCCGTCGACCGCTGACACGCCCGACGCCGTCGCCGTGACGGCCCCACAGGGCTCACTCACGTGGGCAGCGGTCGAGCGCAACGCACGACGGGTGTCGAACGGACTGGTCGCGCAGGGGTTGGCCGTCGGCGACCGGTGGGCACTGCTCGCGCACAACCGGCTGGAGTGGGCCGAGCTCGTGCTGGGCAGCCTGCTGGCGGGCACCCGCTACGTGCCGCTCAACTGGCACCTCACGGTGCCCGAGCTGGAGTACCTGCTGACGAACAGCGGGGCCACGCTCCTGGTCGTCGACGAGGCCAACGCGGAGAAGGGTAGGGCGGCCGCGCACGCCGCCGGCATCACCGACGAGCGCATCGTGGTGATCGGTCCGCAATACCAGGCGTGGCGAGACGCGCAGCCCGATGACCCGCTCGACAACACCGTCGCCGGGTCTCCGCTGCTGTACACCGGTGGCACGACGGGGGCGTCGAAGGGTGTCGTCCGCTCGGACACCGGAGTGCCCATCCACGCCTGGGTCGCCGGCTCCAGCATGTGGGGCGGGTTCTTGCACATGCCGGAGACGGGCACGATGCTCGTGTCCACACCGCTGTACCACGCATTCGGGGGCGCGGTGCTCGGTGCCGGGCTGAGCCGTCGGCATCGCGTGATCCTGGCCGACCGGTTCGACGCCCACGACTTCCTCGCCACCGTGGCACGCGAGCGCGTCACGAGCGCGCCACTCGTGCCGACCCTGATGATCCGCCTGGCCAAGCTGGACGCGGCCGCGTTCGCTGCCCACGACCTGTCGTCATTGCAATGGATCACGCACACCGCGGCACCGTGCCCGGCGTGGGCGAAGCAGATGTTGATCGATCGTCTCGGCCCGATCGTCGTCGAGTTCTACGGCAGCTCCGAGGGGACCGGCCCCGTGGTCTGCACCAGCGAGCAGTGGATGGAACGCCCGGGCACCGTCGGCCGCCCGAACCAGAACCTGGAGATCTCCGTGGTGGGCGAATCGGGAGACGAGCTACCGTCGGGCGAGATCGGCACGTTGTACTTCCGGCGGGCCGACGGCGCGCCGAGCTACCACGGCGACGAGGCGAAGACGCGCGCTGCGCAACTGCCCGACGGTCGTTTCACCGTCGGCGATCTCGGCTACCTCGACGAGGACGGCTTCATGTACCTCGTCGATCGGCGCACCGACCTGATGCTCGTCGGTGGCGTCAACGTGTACCCGGCCGAGATCGAAGCGACGATCAGTCACCACCCGGCCGTGCGCGACGTCGCGGTGTTCGGCATCCCCGACGACGAGTTCGGGCAACAGGTGAAGGTCGCGATCGAGCTCGAGGCCGGTGCCATGCTGACCGAGGCCGAGCTGATCGGCTGGTGCCGTGAACGCCTGGCCTCGTTCAAGTGCCCGCGCTCGGTGGACTTCCACGACGCACTGCCACGGGAAGCCCACGGCAAGCTCAAGAAGCGCTTGCTCCGCGACGCGTACTGGCCCTCGGGCTGAACGGCGCGACGGTCGGTCTGCGAAAGTGAGCGCATGACGTCGCCCTTCGACACGGTCACCTTCTCGCACGGCCCGGCCATGGCCAACCGGCTGATGCTGGCGCCGCTGACCAACCAGCAGAGCCACGCCGACGGCACGATGTCGGACGACGAGTTCCACTGGCTGACCATGCGCGCGCAGGGCGGGTTCGGGCTGACCATGACCTGCGCCAGTCACGTGCAGGCTGTCGGGCAGGGCTTCGCCGGGCAGATGGGCATCTGGTCCGACGACCACGTCGACGGGCTCACCCGGCTCGCCGCCGCACTGAACTCGGCCGGCACCGTCAGCTACGTCCAGCTGCATCACGCCGGCAACCGAGCGCCTGCCGCGGTGATCGGCACGCAGCCCGTCTGCCCGTCCGACGACGAGGCGACCGGTGCCCGCGCACTCACCCGCGACGAGGTGCAGCAGGTCGTGGCGGACTTCGTCGCCGCAGCGGTGCGCGCCGAACGGGCCGGCTTCCACGGCGTGGAGCTGCACGGCGCCCACGGTTACCTGATCTGCCAGTTCCTGTCGGCAGAGCTGAACCACCGCACCGACGAGTACGGCGGGTCCTTGGAGAACCGCAGCCGTCTGCTGTTCGAGATCATCGACGGCATCCGTGCAGCGTGCGGCGAGGGCCTCGCGCTGGCCGTACGCCTGTCACCCGAACGGTTCGGCATGCGAGTCGCCGAGATCGTGGAGGTCTACGGACGGCTGGTCGCGAGCGGCAAGCTCGACCTGATCGACATGTCGCTGTGGGACTACGAACGCGTCGTCGACGAGCCGGGTTTCGAGGGCCGCCGGCTGATCGACATCTTCGCCGAGCTGACGCGAGGCGACGTGCGCCTGGGTGTCGCGGGCAAGATCCACGACCCCGCCGACGTGCTGCGGGTGCTCGAAGCGGGCGTCGACATCCCCGTGCTCGGCCGAGTGGCGATCCTCCACCACGACTACCCGCGACTGCTCGGCACCGAGGGCTTCGTGCCGCGCCGGCCGCCGGCCACGCCGGAGTCGTTGCACGCCGAAGGCGTCTCGCCGACGTTCGTGAACTACCTACGCTCCAGCTTCCGTGGCTTCGTGGCGGGCTGACCGCCGCAGCCACCTCACGCCTTGCGCGACGACGTTCCCCAGAAGATGAACACGACCGCAAGGGTCACATAGGCGAGGACGAACATCGAGAACGGGCGCACCGTCCCGTTGAACGCGCTGCTCGCCCAGCCGCCGAGCAGCGCGCCGCCCGCAGCGGTGATCGTGGTGACGATCGACGAGGCCGTCCCCGCGACGTGCGGCACTGGTGTCATCGCCAGCGTGTTGCTGTTCGGCGACAGCCCTTGCACCGCCGGCATCACCGCGCACAGGGCGAGCGTGAACAGCCAGAAGTTCGGCCGGCCGCCGTGCAACAGCGACACTGCGGCCAACGCCGCGGCGGCGACCAGCGCGACCACTGCCTCGACCCGCACCAGTCGCGTGACGCCCAGCCGATTGACGAGTCGCGCGTTGTTCAGCGAGTTGACGGCCAGCAGCACGGCCACGCCGGCGAAGAACAGCGGGAACCATGCGCCGTACCCGTAGACCCTCTCGACGATGATCTCCGAGCCGCCGAGGTAGACGGTCATGATCGCGTAGAGGAACGTCATCGCGATGATGAGCGTCATGGTCTGCCGATGGGTCACCACCTCGCGGCCGGCCTGGCCCACGGCGCGCCAGGTGAACGGGCGGCGCCGGTCGAGCGGCAGGGTCTCGGGCAGCCGGCGCGCCCACACCATCAGCAGCACGCCGCACACTGCGGGGAACCAGAACACGGCCCGCCACGGCAGCAGGGCCAGCAGCCCGGCACCCACACCGGGCGCAGCGATCGGGACCAGCAGGAACACGGCCATGATCATCGACATCAGCCGCGCCATCGTGTCGCCCTCGAACCGGTCGCGGACCATGGCGACGCTCAGCGAGCGCGGCCCGGCGGCGCCCAGGCCCCACACGAACCGGGCGATCACGATCATGTGCCAGGTCGGCGCCATCGCCGCCGTCGCCGCGCTGAGTGTGTACAGCAGGAGCCCGGCGTACAGCGGCACACGGCGCCCGAAGCGGTCCGATGCCGGCCCGTACAGCCACGGCCCGGCCGCCATGCCGAGGAAGTAGGCGGTGACGATCCAGGTGACCTGCGTGGAGTCCACGCTCATGCCGAACTGGTGGCGGATGTCGGGGAACGCCGGCAGCATCAGGTCGATGCCGAGTGCGGTCGTTGCCATCAGCGCGGTCACGAGCAGGATGAACTCGCGCCCGGTGGCCACCCCTCTGGTGGGCGGTGCGTCGTCCACGTCTGCGGGCGGGGGCGCGCTGCTCGTCACCGCGCAACCCTATGGGAGGGTTGCCGGACGGGCCGAATCAGTTCTCTCGGCGCGGTCAGCCGGCGGCGGCGGTCTTGTACCGGCGCAGGATGCGGCGGCCGAGGCTGGTCTTGTGCACCTCGTCGGCGCCGTCGTAGATGCGGGCGGCGCGCTCGTGGCGGTACCAGTAGGCGAGGATCGTGTCGTCGGTGACACCGAGTGCGCCGTGCACCTGGATGGCGCGGTCGACGGATTCCAGCATGGTGTTGGCGACCACGAACTTGATCGCGGCGATGTCGTCGCGTGCTGCGCTGGCGCCTTCCTGATCGATGCGCCACGCGGTGTGCAGCGTCTGCAGGCGGGCGCCCTGGATCTTGGCGTACATCTCGGCCGCCCAGTGCTGGATGACCTGCTTGTCCGCGAGGGTGCCCCCGTCGAGGTCGACGACGCGTTCGTTGGCGCGGGCGCACATCATCTCGTAGGCACGCTGCGCCACGCCCAGCCAGCGCATGCAGTGGTGGATGCGGCCGGGGCCGAGGCGGTCCTGTGCGAGCAGGAAGCCGCTGCCCTCAGGCCCGAGCAGGTTGGTCTTGGGCACACGGCACGACTGGTAGATGACCTCGGCGTGGCTGGCGTGGCCGGAGCCGCTGTGGCCCATCACGCTGACGTTGCGCACCAGGTTGAAACCGGGTGTGTCGGTGGGGACGAGAATCATGCTCGCGCGTTGGTGCGGCGGCGCATCGGGGTTGGTGACCGCCATCACGATCGCGAACGCCGCGCCGTCGGCCGAGGAGGTGAACCACTTCTGGCCGTTGATGATGTAGTCGTCGCCGTCGGAGACGGCGGTGGTGGCCAGGAGTGTCGGGTTCGACCCCGCAGTCTCCGGCTCGGTCATCGAGAAGCAACTGCGGATCTCGCCGGCGACCAGTGGCCGCAACCAGCGCTCGCGCTGCTCCTCCGTCGCGTACTTGTGCAGGATCTCGATGTTGCCGGCGTCGGGCGCCTGGGTGCCGAACACGGTCATGCCCAGCGGGCTGCGGCCGACGGCTTCGGCGAACAGGCCGTGGTCCACCATGTTGAGACCGAGGCCGCCGAACTCGACCGGATGGTTCGGTGCCCACAGGCCCATCTGCTGGACCTTCGCCTGGGCGGCCTTGACGCCGGCCTCGAGCGCGGCGGCGCTGCCGTGCAGCATCTCGCCTTCCAGCGGAATGACCTCGCGATCCATGAACTCGCGGATCATCGCGAGCATGGTCGACATCTCCTCGGACACCTTGAAGTCCATTGCGCCTCCTGGGTTTCAGGCCCACCGTAAGGAGGTACCCGCCGCCCAAACAGGGCACTTGGTCACTGCCGGTGGGGCTCAGTCGGTGTCTGCGCCGACCAGCGCGGCGACCTGCTTCGCCGACGGGTTGACCATCGCAGTGCCGCCGACGACCACCGTCGGGACGGTCTCGTTGCCGTTGGCGACCGACCGCACGAACGCGGCGGCCTCCGGGTCCTCCCAGATGTTGACCTCGCGATGGGGCACGCCCCGCAACCGCAGACCGGTGCGCAACATGCTGCAGAACGGGCAGCCGGGGCGCCAGTACACGACGGCTTCGCGGAGACCGTCGGCAGGGGGAGTGTTCGAATCGTCGTCAGGCACGGGGGCTGCAACACGCAGCGGCGCGGATGGATTCCCGACCGATGTGCCACACGTCGCTGACACGGACGGCCCTGTGCCCTGTTCCCGACGGCACGCCTGAGCGCATGATCGCGTTGCAAGGAGGCTTGCCATGAGCACCTCGACATCCTTCCGCCCCCGCGTCCGGCTGACGGCCGGGAGCGGAGTGGTCGCCCTCACCGCGTTCGGCGGTGCGATCGGGTTGATCACCGGCGGTCTGAAGCTGGGCGACACCGTCGCCGCCCGGTTGCCGTTCCACAGCCCTGTCGTCGGTGGCCTCGCACTGGCCCTCCTCGTCGGCGCGCCGTTCTCGATCCTCGCGGTCCTCGCCTGGCGTCGTGATCGCACCACCGGTGTGGTCGCGTTCGGTGTCGGCTTGCTGCTGATCGGCTGGATCCTGGTGGAGTTGGCCTTCATCCGTGAGTGGAGCTTCTTCCACCCGCTGTACCTGGCGATCGGCGTCGCCTTCGCCGTGGTCGGGTGGCGCAGCCGCTCGGTCGGTCGCGACGTCGTGTCGCACGTGACCGCTCGGGAGTTCCTGGCGCGGCCGCAGATCGCGGTGGTCGGGGCCAGCGGCGTGCACGCCAAGTTCGGGTACACGGTGTTCAGCGCACTGCGCGACCACGGGCACTCCGTGATCCCGGTCAACCCACGAGCGATGGAGGTGGACGGTCAACCCTGCCTCGGTGGTGTCGATCAACTGCCCGCCGAGGTGGATGCGGCGCTGATCATGCTCGCGGGTGACGCCGCGGTCGATGCCGTCAGCGCCTGTGCCGCCCACGGCATCCGCTACATCTGGCTGTTCCAAGGAGCAGGGGAGGGTGCCGTCAACGAGCGGACGATGGCCATCTGTCGCGAGCAAGGGATGATCACCGTCCCTGGCGCGTGCCCGCTGATGTTCCTGGAGCCGGTCAGCGGCGTCCACAAGGCGCACCTCCGCGCACGGTGCCTCTGCGGGGCCGTGGACAGCGTGCCGTGAGGCACAGCCGGCAGATCGAAGTTGTGTCGCAGGGCCGTTGTGGGCCGGTGCAGCGGGTGCGACCCTGAACTCGGAAGTGGCTGGCTCGCCCGGTCGGGCCCGGCCCGACGAAGGAGGTTTCGCCGTGACGATGTCGTTGAACGGTGTGGTGGCGCTGGTGACCGGTGCCGCTCGGGGAATGGGTGCGGAGCATGTGCGTGGTCTGGTGAAGGCCGGCGCGAAGGTGGTCGCCACCGATGTGCTCGACGACGATGGTGCGGCCCTGGCCGCGGAGCTCGGTGACGCGGTCGTGTACCGCCACTTGGATGTCACGAGTGCCGCTGAGTGGGCCGACGTGGTCGCCACGACCGAGTCCACCCTCGGCCCGATCGGCGTGCTGGTCAACAACGCCGGCATCGTCACGTTCGGCCCGGTCGACGAGATGCCGCCGGACGTGTGGCAGCGCACGATCGACATCAACCTGACCGGCGTGTGGATGGGCCTGCACCATGTGGTGCCGTCGATGAAGCGTGCCGGTGGCGGTGCCATCGTCAACATCTCCTCCACCGCCGGCCTGCAGGGGTACGCCAACCTCGGTGCGTACGTGGCCAGCAAGTGGGGCGTGCGTGGACTCACGAAGACGGCAGCCCTCGAGTTGGGTGCCTTCGGCATTCGCGTGAACAGCATCCACCCAGGGCCGATCCGAACGCCGATGATCGCCGGCCTGCCCGACGACATGGCGGCGATGCAACCGATCGCCCGTGTCGGCGAACCGTCCGAGGTGACGGCGCTGCTGATGTTCCTTCTGCAGGACGCGACCTACTCCACCGGCCACGAGTTCGTGGTCGACGGCGGAGCGATCATCGGCCAGGTGACGCCGATCCAGCCCGAGTGACGAAACCCTGAGTGACGTCGTTGGACACGACGGCCGCGGCTCTCAGCCGCGGCCGTTGCGCATCAGGCTGCTGAACGGCACGTCGCCGTCGATGGTCGGTTCCTTGGGCAGGCCGAGCACGCGCTCGCCGAGCGTGTTGCGTTGGATCTCGTCGGTCCCGCCGCCCAACGACATCCCGCGGCAGTTGAGCACGTGGTACTGCCAGTAGTCGGCGGGCACGTCGGCGGCTTCCCAGGCGACACCCGCGGGGAACTGCAACGCGGCAGCGATGTCCGCCGCGTGACGGCCCTGACGGGTGCGCCACAGCTTGCCGATCGAGGGGTGCATGCGCCGATCGCCGAGCCAGCGCATCAGCAGTTCACCCGTGTAGGCGGTCGCCAGTTGCTGGCGCATGCCTGGGTCGCCGGCACGACCGGTGGCGCGAGCGAGTGCGATCAACTGCTTGACCGGTAGCGGGTTGCGACCGGCTTTGCGCTGTTCGTCGCGGCTACCGAGCACCGAGCTGGTGCCGGTCTGGACCCGCTCGTGCGCGAGGAGCGCGGTGCCCATCCGCCAGCCGTCGTTGAGATCGCCGACGATCCAGCCGAGCGGGATGCGCGCCTCGTCGATGAACACCTCGTTGAACTCGGCGACGCCGGTCATCTGCCGCAGCGGCCGCACGGTGACGCCCGGTTGGCGCATGGGGAGCACGAACATCGTGATGCCGCGGTGCTTGGGCAGGTCGCCATCGGTGCGCGCCAGCAGGATCGCGAGGTCGGCGTGCTGTGCGCCCGAGGTCCACACTTTCTGACCGGTGACCACCCACTCGTCGCCGTCGCGTTCGGCCTTCGTCGCGAGCGAGGCGAGATCGGAACCGGCGTTGGGTTCGCTGTACAGCTGGCACCAGATCTCGTCGCCGCGCAGGCCGGGGCGCAGGAAGCGATGCCGCATCTCGTCGCTGCCGTGGTCGCGGATGACCGGCAGCGCCATCCCGATGCCGATACCGAACGTGGCCTCGACGGCCGGCACGTGGCCGCGGCTCTCCTGCTGGTAGATCGCATGCTCCTC
>Ga0209023_10008679_pt1 | contig 10148 bp, 12 predicted proteins | sample LakOneMetagenome_FD_187468 | JGI IMG/M metagenome (GOLD analysis project Ga0209023, IMG submission 187468) | Freshwater and sediment microbial communities from Lake Erie, Canada (SPAdes) (version 2) | ecosystem: Environmental > Aquatic > Freshwater > Lentic | place: Lake Erie, Canada...
TGCCTTCTGACTCTTCTGGTCATCAGTTTCGCTGGACCGGCGCGGGCGCAAGGCCTTGTAAAGTCGAAGCATGGGGATTGGGAATTGCGCTGCGAAACCCCTCCGGGTGCGGCGCGTGAACAATGCGCCTTACTTCAAAGCGTTGCGGCGGAAGACAAGCCCAACATCAATCTGGTCGTTATTGTTCTGAAAACAGCGGATGGCAAAAGCCGTCTGTTGCGCGTGATCGCCCCGCTTGGCGTGCTGCTGCCCTCCGGTCTTGGGCTGAAAATCGACGCCACCGACGTCGGGCGTGCGGGCTTTGTCCGCTGCTTGCCGACGGGCTGCGTCGCCGAAGTGGTGATGGAAGACAAGCTGATCGACCAGATGAAGGTCGGCAAAAGCGCCACCTTCATCATTTTTCAGACGCCCGAAGAAGGCATTGGCATTCCGTTGGCCATGACCGGCTTCAAGGAAGGCTACGAGAAATTGCCCTGATCAACATCTGGTTGAGGCTCAAAAAAACAGCTATAAGGCCTCGGTGTTCTTGAATGTTGGTGCCCCGTCGTGGAGTGCCCACACATCAAGAGGGCGACCTGTCCGTTCGGCAGGCCTGTTCAGGGAGTGTGTTGATGCAGCGTCAAGTCGTTGGATATGTAGGCAAATGGGCTCTGGTGGCCGGTCTGGCGCTGGGTCTTGCAGGCTGCGGTGGCAGCGGCGTCGCCTCGTTTGATTCCGGTAATTCGGTATCGAACAAAATGGCCAATCTTCTCGCCTTCAATTCTCCCAATGCGCCCGCGCAGCCCACCAAGGTTGTTGAAAAAGAAGTCACCTGCCCTGACATTCAGGTGCTGGAAGGCACAGCGGCCCATCGCGTTTACGCGGGCGGCCAGTCCAGCAGCAACGTTCGCTATCAATATTCTCTGGGTGATGTCGCCCGTGAATGCACGGTCATCGGCAACCAGATTTCCATCAAGGTCGGCGTTGAGGGCAAGGTTTTGCTCGGTCCCGCAGGCAGCCCTGGCTCGTTTAACGTCCCGGTGCGCATGGCGATTGTCGGCGAACCCGGCGGCAAGGTCGCCGCTTCAAAGATTTATCGCATCGCAGCCAGCATCGGCGCGGGCCAGACCTCAACCTCCTTCTCGGTTGTCTCCGAGCCGCTGGTCATTCCTTACACCCGCGAAGCCGCGAATGAGGATTATACGATCAAGGTCGGTTTTGATGGTGCCGGTGGCGGTGAAGCCAAGCCGGCAAAACGCCGTCGCTGATTCACAGGCAATTTGGTTCAAGCGCCGCGCCGTGCATTGACTCTTGCGCGGCCTCTGCTTAACCGGAAAGACGTCAGACCAAGACCCCTCGCGGAAGAGACCGACCCTTTGAGGTCGGCGCCGAAGGCGCAACCGCCCCGGAAACGCTCAGGCCAATGGACCGCATGGGGGATGACACTCTGGAAAGCGATGTGAAACGCAAGTTTTCACATCCACCGACGGGCGTAACTCGTATTGGCTTCGCGCCAACGCGGGGAAATCTCTCAGGTACCCGGACAGAGGGGGCGCACAAGGATCTCGCAGCATTATGCCGTGGGGTTTCAAAACGCGCGCTCCGAACGGGATTCTTATGGCTGACCATACCAACGATACGGCCCTGAAATACACGCCCCTCAATGATCTGCACATCGCGCTTGGCGCGCGCATGGTGCCGTTTGCGGGCTATTCCATGCCGGTGCAATATACGGGCGTGCTAGCTGAACATCTCCACACCCGCACCTCGGCAGGCCTGTTTGATGTCTCTCACATGGGTCAGGCGATTCTCACCGGTAAGGGTGTTGGCAAGGCCATCGAAACCCTGGTGCCGGGCGATGTGCAGGTGCTAGAGCCAAGCCGCATCCGTTACACCCAGTTTCTCGATGAACAGGGCAATATCCTCGACGATCTGATGATCACGCGTCTTAACCCCGAAGGCGAGGGCGAGAGCCTGTTCCTCGTCGTCAACGCGGGCTGCAAGGACGCCGACTTTGCCCATATTACAAAGCATCTGCCGCAGTTCGAGCTGAAAATTCTCGAAGACCGCGCTTTGCTCGCGCTTCAGGGCCCCAAAGCCGCTGCAGTGCTGGCGCGGCGCTTGCCCCAGGTGGCCACAATGCCCTTCATGTCGATGGCGGTGGTGCAGGACGGTGCTGACACGCTCTACATCTCCCGCTCGGGCTATACGGGCGAGGATGGCTACGAAATCTCGGTGCCGGAAACCAGCGCCCGCGCTTTTGCCGATTGGCTGCTGGCCCAGCCGGAAGTTTTGCCCATCGGCCTCGGCGCGCGTGATTCCCTGCGCCTCGAAGGTGGCCTCTGCCTCTATGGCCACGACATCGACACGACCACCAATCCGGTGGAAGCCGGTCTGCTCTGGTCGATCAGCAAGCGCCGTCGTCAGGAAGGTGGTTTTCCCGGCGCAGCGCAGGTGCAGAAGGCCATTGCGGACGGCCCGAAACGCCGCCGCGTTGGCATTTTGCCCGATGGCAAGGCCCCGGCGCGCGAAGGCACCGAAATCACGGGGCTTGATGGCGTAAAAATCGGCACCATCACTTCCGGCACGTTTGGTCCGAGCCTCGGGCGGCCCGTCGCCATGGGCTATGTCGATGCCGCTCATGCCGCTGTCGGCACGCAGGTTCAGCTCATAGTGCGCGGCAAGGCTTTGCCCGCACAGATCGTTTCCATGCCTTTCATTCCCAACAATTTCTACAGGGGTTCATGATGACCACGCGCTACACCAAAGATCACGAATACATCCGCGTTGATGGCGACGTCGGCACGGTGGGCATCACCGATTACGCCCAGAACGCGCTTGGCGATGTCGTCTTCGTTGAACTGCCCGAAACCGGCAAAACCGTCGCCAAGGGCGGCGAAGCTGCTGTGGTCGAAAGCGTCAAGGCCGCGTCCGAAGTCTACGCTCCGGTAGCAGGCGAAGTCGTCGCGGTGAATGACAAGCTCGAAGGCGCCCCTGGCACGGTCAACGAAGACCCGACCGGCGCAGGCTGGTTCCTGAAAATCCGCATCGCCAACCCGGCCGATCTCGATGATCTGCTGGACGAAGCCGCCTACAAGGCTTTCGTCGCTTCCATCTCGTAAAGAAAACAGCCTCATTGCGGCCGCACACCGATGCGGCCCGATGATGCGTTGAAAAAAACAGGACGTTCCGGCCCATGCGCTATTTGCCCCTGACAGATATCGAACGCAGCGACATGCTCTACACAATCGGTGTGGAGACCATCGACGATTTGTTCGCGGACATTCCCGAAAAAGGCCGTCTCAACGGCCTTGTGGATCTGCCGCGCCGCAAAACGGAGCTGGATGTGTCGCGTCTGCTCGGGCGCATGGCCGCCAAAAACGTCGCCGCGTCGAACGTGCCGTTTTTCGTCGGCGCAGGGGCCTATAAGCACCATGTTCCGGCAAGCGTTGATCACCTGATCCAGCGCTCGGAATTCTTGACCAGCTACACGCCGTATCAGCCGGAAATCGCGCAGGGCACGCTGCAATATCTGTTCGAATTCCAGACGCAGGTCGCCAACCTCACCGGCATGGATGTCGCCAACGCCTCCATGTATGACGGCTCCACCGGCTGCGGCGAAGCTGTGCTGATGGCGCATCGCGTCACCAAGCGCCGCAAGGCGGTTTTGTCGGGTGGTGTGCATCCGCATTATGCCGATGTCGTGCGCTCGCTTTCGGCCATGGCCGAGGACGAGGTCGTCAGCTTGCCCGCCGACGCGCTGGGCAACGAGGATATTCTCAGCCAGATCGACAAGAGCGTCTCCTGCGTTGTCGTGCAAAGCCCGGACGTGTTTGGCAACATCCGCGATCTTCGACCGATTGCCGAAAAAGCGCAGGCCAATGGCGTGCTGCTGATTGCGGTGTTCACCGAAGCTGTGGCTCTTGGCCTCATCGAGCCGCCGGGCGCACAAGGTGCGGATATAGTGGTTGGCGAAGGCCAGTCGATCGGCAATGCGCTGAACTTTGGCGGCCCCTATGTCGGCCTGTTCGCCACCCGCCAGAAATATGTGCGCCAGATGCCAGGCCGCCTCTGCGGCCAAACGGTGGATGCGGAAGGCAAGCGCGGCTTCGTGCTGACGCTCTCCACCCGCGAGCAGCACATCCGCCGCGACAAGGCGACGTCCAACATTTGCACCAACTCCGGCCTCTGCTGTCTGGCGTTTTCCATCCACATGACGCTGCTCGGTGAAACCGGCCTGACGCGTCTGGCGCGTGTCAATCACGCCAATGCGGTGAAGCTGGCCGACCTGCTGGCCAAAGTGCCGGGCGTGGACGTGCTGAACACCAGCTTCTTCAACGAATTCACCATCCGCGTGAAGGGCAATGCAGCCGCTGTGGTTGAAAAGCTCGCCCAGAACGGCGTGCTTGGCGGCGTGCCATTCGCCCGCCTCGCGCCCGACACTGGTCTTGATGATCTCATCATCGTCGCCAACACCGAAATCAATACGGATGACGACCGGGCCGCCCTTGTGGCCGCATTGAAGGGGGCTTTGTGATGTCGGAAATGTCTCCTGATACATATGCGGCGGTTGCTAATGAATTGGGTTTAAAAGGATTTCGACTTAGTAATCCAAGGACGCACTCAGTCGAGTTTTCCGATCCAAGCGGATTAGTTATCTATTTGCAGAGAACTCAGAAAATCTGTTTGGTTGCAAATCCTGAATCTATTTCAGTTCCTGTATCCATTGATGATGTGGATGGATATGAGACTTGGAACAGTAACTTCAGTCAATTTGCTCGCAAAGACCGCACTGGGAAAAAACCTGAAAAGTACGGCATCGGGTTTGATCTAGAATCGTCAGAAGAAGTTGGCGAGTTTATTGATGAACTTAGGAAGGTGCTGTGATGCTGAACAATCAGGGACGCCCCACGTCAGCAGGCAATGCTGAGGCAAAAGAGCACAAAACCTTCACCGGCAACCGCGCCTTGGCGATGGAAGAAGGCCTCATTTTCGAAACCGGACGCTATGACGTGACCGGCGTCGATCTTGATGAGCCGGAAGCCTTCACGCCGCGCCTTGGTGGGCAGGAACGTAAAGCGCCGCTTGGGCTTCCCGGCCTCAGCGAGCCGGAGGCGATGCGCCATTATGTTCGCCTCAGCCAGAAAAACTACGCCATTGATTCCGGGCTCTATCCGCTCGGCTCATGCACGATGAAGCACAACCCGCGCCTCAATGAATCCATGGCGCGTTTGCCGGGCTTTTCCGATGTGCATCCGCTTCAGCCGCAATCCACCGTGCAGGGCGCGCTCGAACTCATCGAGGAACTCGCGCGCTGGTTGATGGTACTCACCGGCACTGAGGCTGTCTCCATGAGCCCCAAGGCGGGCGCGCATGGCGAGGCCTGCGGCATGATGGCCATCAAGGCCGCGATTGCCGCCAAGGGCGAAGCGGCCACCCGCCGCACCGTGCTTGTGCCCGAATCCGCTCACGGCACCAACCCGGCCACCGCAGCGCTCATCGGCTTTGAGGTGCAGGCGGTTCCGGCGGGTGCCGACGGCAACGTCCATCCCGACGCCGTGAAAGCTTTGCTCGGGCCCCATGTCGCCGCGATCATGCTCACCAATCCGAACACCTGCGGATTGTTTGAAAAAGACATCATTGAAATCGCCGAAGCCATTCATGCGGCGGGGGCGTATTTCTACTGCGATGGCGCGAATTTCAACGCCATCGTCGGAAAAGCGCGCCCGGGGGATCTTGGCGTCGATGCCATGCACATCAACCTGCACAAAACCTTCTCGACGCCCCACGGCGGCGGTGGTCCGGGCGCTGGCCCTGTTGTTCTGTCGCAGCGTCTCGCGCCCTACGCCCCGGTGCCCTTCATCCGCCGCGACGGCGATGCATTGCGCATGGTGGAACACACGACGGAGGCAACGACCAGCTTTGGCCGTATGACCGCCTTCCATGGCCAGATGGGCATGTTTGTCCGTGCGCTCGCCTACATGCTGTCGCATGGTGCCGATGGATTGCGTCAGGCCTCCGAAGACGCAGTGCTCAACGCCAATTACGTGCGCGCGCGCCTCGCGGATCTGATGTCGCTGCCGTTCGGTAATCGCCCCTGCATGCACGAAGCTTTGTTCGACGACGAATGGCTCAAAGGTTCGGGTGTCACTACGCTCGATTTTGCCAAGGCGATGATCGACGAGGGCTATCACCCGATGACCATGTATTTCCCGCTGGTGGTGCATGGCGCGATGCTGATTGAGCCGACCGAGTCGGAGTCGCTGGCCTCACTCGAACTCTTCATCATGACTTTGCGCGATCTGGCGTTCAGCGTGCGGCGGGGCGAAACAGAACGCTTCTCCGGCGCGCCCTACCACGCGCCGCGCCGCCGCCTCGATGAAACCAAGGCCGCGCGCAACCCGGTTCTCAAATGGACCAAGCCGCTGCCGATTGAGGTCTAACTCAATTCTGTTTTCTTGGCGGAATTCAAAGATTGAAGGCGCGTTTCTTATGGAAGCGCGCCTTTACTTTGCCGGGGAGGGCAGGGCGGCAATCGTACCTTGCGCAGCGGCGCACAGGCTTTCGACACCACCTTTCTCCGCATAGACCTCGCAGCGGCAGACGGCCTGCGTACGTCCGGCATAGATGACCTCGGCGCGGGCAATCAACCGTTCGCCGACAGCGGGGCGCAGGTAATTGATCTTCATTTCATTGGTGACGACTCCGCCACCACCCAGCGCCGCGCCACCCGCAAAGGTCAGCGCATTATCGGCGAGATAACTGAGCACGCCGCCATGCACGAACCCGTGCTGCTGCTTGATCTCATCCGTAATTTTTAGCGCCAGCTCGGTCTTCTGGGTCGTGAAGACAAGGATTTCCGTTCCAAGAAGAGCACTGTAGGGCTGCGACGCCAAAACCTTTTGACCAAGGGCGAGGAGATCCATCGAGCTAAACCTGTCATTGTTAAGATGAAGTCAGTTTAGCTGTGAACAATTTGCGGTCAAGGCACAAAAAACGCCGGGTAAAACCCGGCGTTTCAAACTCATTCAACGATTCAGAAGGCTCAGTTGAGCAGCTTCTTCACGTCTTCAATGCCCTTGGCGATCAGCGCACCGCCGCCCGCACCAGCGGTTTCAGCGCGGAGCACGATCTCAGCAGCCTTGGTGGCAACGTCAGCCGCAGCCGCGCGCACATCCTGGGTCGCCTGAGCTTCAGCCAGAGCGATCTTCTGCTCGGCCTGCTTGGTACGACGCGTCACGAATTCAGCGATACGTTCCTGAGCTTCCTTGGCGAGGCTTTCAGCTTCCAGCTTGGCCTGAGCCACAATGCCAGCGGCTTCAGCTTCAGCATCAGCCTTCTTCTTCGCGAACGAAGCGAGCAGGGCCGACGCTTCATCGCGCAGACGCTTGGCTTCGGCGAGTTCGTTGCCTATGCCGGCAGCGCGATCATCCAAAGCCTTGGTGATCTTCGAGAAAACGCCCAGATAGCCGAGCAGCATGATGAAAAGAAGGAAGCCTAGGCCTACGAAAAATGCAGCGTCCATAATGGTCTCCCGCTTACTTCACATTGGCCACAGCAGCGGCGACAGCATCAGCGCTGGGCGCCTTGCCGGTCAACTGCTGCACGATGGCGCTGGCGGCGTCGGATGCAATCGAACCGACATTGGCCATAGCCTTGGCCTTCATTTCGCCGATCTGGGCTTCTGCCGCAACCAGCTTGGTGTTGAGTTCAGCTTCCAGCGCATGGCGCTTGGCATCTGCTTCAGCGGCAACCTTGGCCTGAGCCTGCTGCGCCAGAGCCTGAGCGTTCGACTTGGCTTCAGCCAAGGTCTTCTCAAAGGCGATCGAAGCTGCATTGGCTTCGTTCTGCATGGCAGCGGCGGCGTCAAGATCGCCAGAAATCTTCGTCGAACGGTTTTCCAGAATGTCCTTCACGCGCGGCAGGGCCACACGGGACATCAGAATGTAGAGAACGCCGAACGTAATCGCGAGCCAGATCAGCTGCGAAGGCATATGCGACGGGTCGAAGGGAGGAAATACGCCGCCAGCCTGAGCAGCGTCATGGGCAGCCGCAGCCGCATTTTGAACGTTTGGTCCAGCCATTATCGTGTCTTTCGATCCGCGTACTGGGTAAAATCAAGCAACGTCATGAATTGACGTGCAAATAGAAAAGCGCGGGCGATCAGGATGAACCGATCGCCCGCAGCAAATATTACTTCATCACGAAGAGCAGCAGAATCGCGACGAGGAACGCGAAAATGCCAAGACCTTCGGCGAGTGCGGCGCCGATGAATGCGCGGCCGAACTGGCCATCAGCTGCCGACGGGTTGCGCAGAGCGCCCGAAAGGAAGTTGCCGAAAATAGCACCGACGCCGACGGCGGCAATGCCCATGCCGATGGCGGCGAGACCAGCACCGATATACTTGGCTGCAACGGGATCCATATTACTTCTCCTGTGATGAGACATCTGTCTCAAGTTGTTTGGGTCAACCGGCTGTTGTTGAATAAGATTTATCAGTGACCCGGGTGGAGTGCGTCATTGAGATATACGCACGTCAGAATGGTGAACACGTAGGCCTGAAGGAAGGCGACCAACAGTTCAAAGGCGGTGAGCGCAACAATGCCGAGCAGCGGCAGCGGCGCGATGACGGCGAACACGCCAGCACCGAGCAACATCGACACGAACCCACCGAAAACCTTCAGCGTGATGTGACCTGCGAGCATGTTTGCGAACAAACGAATGGAGAGCGAAATCGGACGGGAAACGAACGAGATGATTTCGATCAGGGTGATGAAGGGCAGCAGTGCCGGGGGCAGACCCGACGGAACGAACAGGTGCAGGAAGTGCAGACCGTTCTTGTAGAAGCCGTAACCGATCACCAGAAGAATGATGAAGCCGGCGAGAGCGAACGTCACGACGAGCTGGCTGGTCACCGTGAAGGTGCCGGGGAACAGGCCGATGAAGTTCGAGAAGAAGATGAACATGAACAGCGAGAACACGAACGGGAAGAAGCGCATGCCTTCTTCGCCAATCGAGCTGCGCAACGTTGATGCCACAAACTCGTAGGCCATTTCAGCCATGGACTGGATGCGGCCCGGAACGACCGAACGAGCGGAAGTGCCACCGATCATCAGCAAGCAGATCACGCCAACAACGATCACCATGAACAGCGAAGCATTGGTGAACGAAGCAATTCCCATTTTGTCAGAAAACAGAGGATGTACTTCGAACTGGTGGATCGGATCGATGCCCTGTGAAGATGCAGACACTGTTCGAGCCCTCATTCTCGTCGGCGCGGCACATGCCGACGCTCAAGATTTCATTTTTCGCGCTTAACCTGACGACTATCCGTCGGGTTCATCGCAATGCGATAGACATTCCAAAATCCTGATGCGGTTCCGAAACCGAGCAGGACAATCAAAAACCATGGCCCCGTACCAAGCCACGCGTCGAGTTGCCAGCCAACAAAGCCGCCCACGACAATGGCCGCCACGAATTCCGACAGAACACGAAAGCCGAGGCTCATGGCGCGTCCCATGGATTCGACGGGCTTTGCGGCTTCGGCCTCCTGCTGAACCCGATTGTTCGAGTTCTTGCGTTGAGCCTCAAGTGCGGTCGAGAGTTTCTCGAGCCGCGCCTGCAATGCCTTGTCGTCGTCTTTCTCGCCTTCGAGATTACCCATTCAACTCTCCCGCAAACAAAAAGCGGACCCGAGAGCCGAGCATACGGCTAACCTTCCAAAAAGCGAGCAGAGAGAGGACCCAAACGAATCCCTTGACGTCGATTTAGCATGAAGTCGACCTGCCCCTGCGAGCCGGGGGCAACATATGGGGAGGTCGAAATTATGTCAAGGTTTTGCGTGGGCGATATAGTGCAATGAAAACAAAGGAAAAAGAGGCTAAATTTCAAGCCCGAGACGAAGGTCTGACACGCTTTTTCACGCAGCCAAACCCTTTGTGTCCCGGGCTTTTAGTTCAATATTTCAGTCCACCAGCACGGTGCGGCCAATAACCTTGCCACTTCGCAAGGCATTCATGGCCTCATTGGCCTCATCCAGCGGGCGTGTATGGGTTGGAATCACCTGCACATCGGCGTTTTTCACCAGCTCCATCAGCTCGGCCATTTCGCCGGGGCTACCCGTGTAAGAGCCCTGAATCGTCATGGCGCGCTGCGGAATATAGGGAATC
>Ga0209023_10008680_pt1 | contig 10147 bp, 10 predicted proteins | sample LakOneMetagenome_FD_187468 | JGI IMG/M metagenome (GOLD analysis project Ga0209023, IMG submission 187468) | Freshwater and sediment microbial communities from Lake Erie, Canada (SPAdes) (version 2) | ecosystem: Environmental > Aquatic > Freshwater > Lentic | place: Lake Erie, Canada...
CCGGCACCCAGCGCTACTTCTACAGCAGCTCGGCGTGTGTCTACGCCGGCGACAAGCAGACCGACCCCAACGTCACCGCCCTCAAGGAGTCCGACGCCTATCCGGCCGACCCCGAAGACGGCTACGGCTGGGAGAAGCTCTTCAGCGAGCGGATGGCCCGCCACTTCCGCGAGGACTTCGGCATTGAGACCCGCGTCGCCCGCTATCACAACGTCTACGGCCCCGAAGGTACGTTCGAAGGCGGCCGCGAGAAGGCCCCCGCAGCGCTGTCGCGCAAGATCGCGCAGGCCAAGCTCAGCGGCGATCACACGATCGACGTGTGGGGAGACGGCGAGCAGAGCCGCAGCTTCATGTACATCGACGACTGCGTGCGTGGCAGCCAGGAGATCCTGGCCGGCGACAATGTCGAGCCGGTCAACCTCGGGTCCTCCGAGCTCGTGACGATCAACCAGATGATCAGCATCCTCGAGGACATCGCGGGCATCACGGTGACCAAGAATCACGACCTGTCGGCGCCGCAGGGCGTACGTGGCCGCAACAGCGACAACACGATGTTCCACAGCATCTATGGCTGGGAACCGTCGATCTCGTTGCGCGACGGGTTGGAGAAGACCTATGGCTGGATCTACGACCAGCTGAATGCCCGCAGCTGACGCGATGAAGGTCCTTCTCCACGACTTCTCTGGACATCCATTCCAAGCGGAGTTGTCGCGCGAGCTCGCCAAGTCAGGCCACCAGGTCGAGCACGTCTCTTCCGAGCAGTACGTCAGCGGCAAAGGCCATCTGGAAGTCCAGGCCGACGACAGCCCAACCCTGACCTTCAGCCCGATCGAGATCGACCTGCCGTTCCAGAAGTACGCACCGCTCGCTCGGCTGCGCTTCGAGCGTGCGTATGCCAAGGAATGGATCCGGCGACTCAAGGCGTCGCCGCCTGACGTCGTGATCGCCTGCAACCTACCGCTGGTCTCGATGTATCGGTTCGCGCGCTACGCCCGCAGGACCAAGCTGCCATACGTCATGTGGCACCAGGACATCTACAGCGCGGGCCTATCCGACGAGCTGTCGCGCAAGCTCCCCAAGCCGCTGGCCAAACTCGGTTCTCGGGTCTTCGTTCGGATGGAGGCCTACTGCGCCCGCAACGCCACCCATCTCGTGGCGATCGGTGAAGCGTTCCGGGCCGTCTACCCGGCCTGGAAGGTCGCACCGACGAACGTCTCAGTGATCCCCAACTGGGCACCACTGGACAAGGTGTTCCCCGTCGAGCGGACCAACCGTCGATCGGCAGCACTGTTCGGCGACGAAGATTCACTGCGGCTCGTGTACGCCGGCACCCTTGGCCGCAAGCACAATCCGCAATTGCTCGTCGATGTCCTGCGCGGAGCTCTGGATGAGGGCATTCCTACCGCACTGGTGGTCGTCTCGGAGGGTCAGCCTGCGGACGAGCTGGCAGCCCTGAGCGCCCGCGAATCCGGCCTCCCGCTGCGTGTGATTCCGTTCGAACCGGCACAGTCCCTGCCAGACGTCTTGGGCTCGGCCGATGTCCTGGTCGCGCTACTTGAGCCAGAGGCCACGACGTTTTCCATCCCGAGCAAGGTCCTCTCCTACATGGCGGCAGGTCGCCCGATCCTCGGATTGATGCCTGATGGCAACCCCGCAGCGGCGGACATACTCTCCACCGGCGGCCACGTCTCACCGCCGGACCGCGACGGCGCCAAGAGCTCGATCGGTTGGCTCGCCGAACTGAATTCCGACCGCTCCAGGGTGACGGCCATCGGACGCCGGTCACGTGAGGTCGCCGAGCGCAAGTTCGACATCGTCACTGTCGGGAAGCAATTCGAACGAATCCTTGAGAGCGCGACGTGACCCGCTGACCGGCTTGCTACTCTGAGCCGCTCCTCCACCGATCGCCCAGGAAGGCCCGTACGTGTCGTTCTCCCGTCGCACTCGCGATTTCGGCAAGCGCCGACTCTTCGGACTCTTCCGGTTCGGTCAACGACTGGGAGTAGACGTACTCCCTCACCACTTCTATTCCTCAGTGCCCGACATCCGGGAGCTCACCGGGTCGGAAGAGTGGAGAGCCCCGAGCACCATGCCCGGCGTTGCCGGCACCGACGTCGATGCACAGCTCGCCGAAGCTCGTGCATGGTTTACCCCCGATGTCGTTGCGGCGCTGAAGGAGACCGACGTGCACGCCAATGCATGTCGCGAGAACGGCGCTGACGGCTACGGCCCGATGGAAGCGCAATTCCTGCACGCGTTCGTCGCGACCTGCAAACCCCGTCGCGTCGTCCAGGTCGGCGCCGGCGTCTCAACCGCTGTGATTCTGGCAGCTGCCAAACGTCACCACGTCGACGTCGAGGTCGTGGCCATCGATCCTTATCCGACGCCACTGCTTGAACGTCTCGCGGCTGACGGGTCGATCACGCTGCTCCGAAGCCCCGCACAGACCGTGGCACTCGACACCTTCACCTCACTGGGCGACGGTGACCTGCTCTTCGTCGACAGCACCCACACGGTCAAGGTCGGCAGCGAGGTCAACCGTCTGATCCTCGAGGTCTTCCCTCAGCTCGGCCCGGGTGCCACCGTTCACGTGCACGACATCATGTTTCCTTACGACTATCAGCCCGACACTCTTGACGGCCGGTTGTTCTTCTGGGACGAGAGCACTTTGCTGCACGCGTTCCTGATCGACAACCAGCATGCTGAGATCCTGCTTTCGGAGTCGATGCTCGTCCACGCCAAGCGCCCTGAACTCCTGGAGTTGCTCATCGGTTACACGCCTGCCGCGACCCGCGACGGTCTGTTCGACGGTGCGCGCCAGGGGAAGCACTTCCCGTCGGCGACCTATTTCATCACCAAATAGTCCAGGTCCTCTTCGATACCGTTCCGGACACGTCGCTGGTCGACCGAGACCATCTCTCGTACGAGGTCCTCGAATGACGTGGCCGGCGACCAGTGGAGATCGCGGTGCGCCTTGTCGGCATCACCGCTGAGCCCGGGTGCGTCAGCCTTGCGCAACAGTGCCGGATCCTGCTCGACATGGGGCCACGGGTCGTCGATGCCCGCCGCAGCAAAGGCAAGCTCCAAAAGGTCCGAGATGGTGTGCAGTCGGCCTGATGCGATGACGTAGTCGGACGGTCCCGAGTGCTGCAACGCCGCATGCATTGCCTTCACGTAGTCACGCGCCGCCCCCCAGTCGCGGGAGACGTCAAGGGCCCCCAGGGTCACGCTGTCGCGCAGTCCCTCGGCGATCTCGACCGCCGCCCGGGTGATCTTGCGAGTCACGAACTGCGGCGGCCGCAGCGGGCTCTCGTGGTTGTAGAGCACGCCGACGCAGGCGAACAACCCATCCTCCTCGCGCGCTCTCACCGTGGCCGTGTGCGCCCGGCTCTTCGACTCGGCGTAAGGGTTCTGGGGATCGTGCGGGGTCGCCTCGTCCTGGGGGTTGGTCGCATCAGGCCCGAAGACCTCAGAGCTGGACGCCTGGAAGAACCTCACCCCTGGCCGCTTCGCCATCGAGCGCAACATGGCCTCGACGGCGACCGCGTTGACGTCCGTGACGAGCTCGCGATTGTCCCAGCTCGCACCGACCGACGTGAATCCCGCGAGGTTGTAGATCTCGTGAGGGCCGTACACCTCGAGCAGCCGGTCGAAGCCGGCCGCGTCGCGCAGGTCGTGCTCTTCCAGCTCGACGCCGTCGAGGTAGGGGAGCAACGTGGTCGGCACCCCCGGCTGGGTGGTGCCCACGACGCGGTAGCCCTCAGCGAGCAGGTGGCGTGCCAGGAACACACCATCCTGACCCGCGACTCCGGTGACGAGGGCCGTGCTACTCATCGATTGCGCGTGGCCTCGAACAGCGCGATGTCGGCGTCGACCATGAGCCGCGCGAGCTGCCCTGTGGTGGTCTCGGCCTTCCAACCCAGCAAGGTGTTGGCCTTCGTCGGATCGCCCAGCAAGGCATCGACCTCGGTCGGCCGCTCGTAGCGCTCGTCGTGCTTCACGAAGTCCTGCCAGTCGAGATCGACGTGGGAGAAGGCCAGCGAGCAGAACTCACGAACCGTGGTGCCGGTGCCGGTGGCGAGTACGAAGTCGGTCGGCTCGTCGTGCTGGAGCATGCGCCACATGCCCTCGACGTACTCCTTGGCGTATCCCCAGTCGCGGATCGAGTCGATGTTGCCGAGCACCAGATCCTTCTGGACGCCAGCCTTGATCCGGGCCACGGCGCGGGTGATCTTGCGGGTCACGAACGTCTCGCCGCGGCGGGGCGACTCGTGGTTGAACAGGATGCCCGAGACCGTGAACATGTCGTAGGCCTCGCGATAGTTGACCGTGACCCAGTGCGCGTAGAGCTTGGCCGCGCCGTACGGAGAGCGCGGATAGAACGCCGTCGTCTCGTCCTGGGGTGGCGGGGTGGCGCCGAACATCTCGGACGTCGACGCCTGGTAGAACCGGGTGTCGAGCTTCGCCGCGCGGATGGCCTCGAGCAGCCGGATCGTGCCGATGCCGTCGGCCGACGCGGTGTATTCGGGCATCTCGAACGACACCTTGACGTGGCTCTGCGCGGCCAGGTTGTAGACCTCATCGGGCCGGATGTCGCGGATCAGGTTGACCAGGCTGACGCCGTCGGTCATGTCTCCGTAGTGCAGGAACAGCCGGGTGGCGGCCTCGGGATCCTGGTCGCGGATCGGATCGATCCGGCCACGGTTGAACGACGACGAGCGTCGTACGAGACCGTGCACCTCATATCCCTTGGACAGCAGCAGCTCCGCGAGATAGGAGCCGTCCTGGCCGGTGATGCCGGTGATGAACGCGCGCTTCATTGCCACCTCTGGGTCGGGGTCATAGTTTTGACGCACTAGCGACTATTTCAGCGCCGGCGCGGATCACAGCATAGTCAGGTCCATCGGAGTATCGGGCGTGTACGCCGCCTCGTGCAAACTCAGGCGCCGGAGAGCGGGGATGTCTCGGCCCCCCGCGTGAAGGCCTGCGCGGAGTACAGCAACCACTGGTGCACGCCATTGGGCCGCCCGCTGGCGTAGCCGGCGAGGGCAGCCCGATAGGCCTCGGGCTGAGCTGCGTGACCGGCCTCGGGCACCGTGACCGAGGCCGGATCGACACCCTTGGAGACCAGCATCAGCCGCTCAGCCGCTCGACCGACCATGCCGTTGTGGCTGCTGAACGCGCCGGCTGCCGTGATCTCGGCATGCACGAGCGCGGCCACCACCAGACCCGGCGCAGAGGTCTCGAGCTCGAGCATCCCGCCGAGAGCCGCCAGCCGGGCCACCCCGGCTGGATTCACCGGACGGCCGAGATCCTCATCGGCCACCGATCCGGCAGCGGCCAGAGCATGCATGCGGGCGATCGCCTGGACCGGCGACCGATTCCACACCGGGAGCAGTCCCAGCAGCTCGGTGGAGAGCCGGACCGCCGCACGCGCGAGCTCATCACCACCACCGGCGGCGAGTGTCTCGGCGTCGTACGTGCTGCCGTCGAGCGACGCCGTGGCAGCAGCTCCCAACAACAACGATCGAGCGGTGTCGTCCGGGGTCGAGCGGCGCAGCCCTCTGTCCCGCAACATCGAGTCCATTCCGTCACGGGTTGCGGCAAACGCGGACGGCACACCCTCGAGGAGAGCGGCCGCGATGAAGGGATCGGACACGCCCGAAGCGTACCGGCCGTCCCGCGCTCGGACGGTAGCCTTGAGGGGATGAATGACTCCCCCGCAGATCGCACAGCCAAGTGGCTCGTCGGGGACCGTCTGGCCTGCGTCCTCCACCTCGGTGACGGGTCACTCGCCTACCAGCTGGCCGAGCAGGGGCACGAGGTCGTGGTGGCCGGCGACGACGTCACCGCCCGCCGGCACGACGACATTCTGTACGTACGTACGCGTGGCGAGAGGCTGCCATTCCTCGCTGAGGCCTTTGACGTCGTGATCGCACCAGAGCTGCGTGACGCACCCATCGCGCTCGGTGAGTATGCCCGCGTGCTCCGCCATGACGGGCTGCTGTCGACCGTGACCCAGCACTACGACGACTCGATCCCCTGGATGCGCAAGCTCCGTGAAATCACCGGCGACCGAGGCGCACCGGCCCCTCAGGTCGACACCTTCTCCGCGTCGGGGCTGTTCCATGAACCCGAGGCCCACGAGTTCGGCACCTGGGAGCAGCTCGACCTGCCGGGGCTGATGCGGTTCGCCGAGGAGACCAAGCATCCGTCAGTGGGCGACGGTGCGCTGAGCCAGGTGCGCGAGCTGTTCATGAGCTACGGCGCCCAGACAGGCTTCCTGCGGCTGCGGCACGAGACCTCGTGCCTGCGCGCGAGGGTCGACAAGAGCAGCATGACGGTCGATGCCGAGCCGCCCGACACGATGCTGCTCGACCTTCGCTGACGCCCGTAGAATCAATGGGTGAAGTTCCTCAATGATCTGTCGCCGTCGTTCGACCTGACCTACAACGACGTCTTCATGGTTCCGGCGCGTTCTGACGTCGCGAGTCGGTTCGACGTCGACCTCACCACTCCGGACGGTCTCGGCACCACCCTGCCGCTGGTCGTCGCCAACATGACCGCGATCTCGGGGCGCCGGATGGCCGAGACGATCGCCCGGCGCGGTGGCATCGCGATCATCCCCCAGGACATCCCACTCGACATCGTCAGCAAGACGATCCAGCGGGTGAAGGCCGCCCACATCGTCTATGACACCCCGGTAACGGTCGATCCCACGACCACCGTCGGCGAGGCGATGAGTCTGCTCCCCAAGCGCGCCCATGGTGCCGTGGTCGTGGTCGAGGACGGCAAGCCGCTCGGCATCGTCACCGAGCGCGACGGTGCCGAGATCGATCGATTCGCCCAGGTTCGAGAGATCATGACGACCGACGTCCTGACGTTCGACGTCGGAGTCGACCCACGCACCGCCTTCAACGAGATGTCAGCGCGCCATGTCGCGATGGCCCCGGTGCTCGACGGCGGGCGGCTCGCCGGCGTACTCACTCGCAAGGGCGCCCTGCGCTCGACGATCTACGATCCGGCGCTCGACGCCGACGGCCGCCTCGTGATCGGAGCGGCTGTGGGCATCAACGGCGATGTCCGCGGGAAGGCCAAGGCGCTGCTCGAGATGGGCATCGACGTGCTCGTCGTCGACACAGCTCACGGACACCAGCAGAAGATGCTCGAGGCGCTGCCGATCGTCGTGGCGGCTCGCGACGAGCGCGCCGCGTCGTCCGGTCACCGGGTGCCGATCGCAGCCGGCAATGTGGTGTCGGCGGACGGCGTACGCGATCTGGTCGCCGCCGGTGCCGACATCGTCAAGGTCGGCGTCGGGCCCGGCGCGATGTGCACGACCCGCATGATGACGGGAGTGGGTCGCCCGCAGTTCTCGGCCGTGCTCGAGTGCGCTGCCGCGGCTCGCGATCTGGGGACACAGGTCTGGGCTGACGGTGGCGTCCGCTACCCACGCGACGTGGCGCTGGCACTTGCCGCCGGCGCCGCCAACGTCATGATCGGATCGTGGTTCGCCGGCACACTCGAAAGTCCTGGAGACCTGCGTTTCGGCACGGACGGCCGTCCATACAAGGAGTCGTTCGGCATGGCGTCGGCCCGCGCGGTGTCCAACCGCACGCGTGACGAGGCCGGCTTCGAGCGGGCCCGGATGGCGTTGTTCGAGGAGGGCATCTCGTCCTCGCGCATGTACCTCGACCCGGATCGCCCGGGCGTCGAGGACCTCATCGACGAGATCACCGCTGGCGTACGTTCGAGCGCCACCTATGCCGGCGCCCGCACGATCGCTGAGTTCCACGATCGCGCGGTGATCGGGTTGCAGAGCTCCGCCGGCTATGAGGAAGGGCGCCCGCTGCACGCCAGCTGGTAGCAGCCGGGCGCTCGCTTCGCTCGCTCATTTCGCGGCTCGCGTGGACGCTCGCCGCGGCCGGCTGGCTCGCTTCGCTCGCATTGTTCGCTTTGCGGCGGCTGGCGCGCGTCATCCCGCGTTCTGTCGGTGGACGTTCTTAGAGTGAGAGCAACGGAAGGAGCCGATCATGAGCAGCTACATCGACATCGCACCACTGCTGCTGTGTGACGTCTGCGAGGGCGAGATCATGACGCCCGACGAGCTGGCTGCGACCACGGGCTGCTGCCGGTCGTGCGGGCTCGCCTACGACTTCATCGTCGACGAGCTCGACGAGGCCGTCGGTCGCTGATCCGGCAGGCGCAGGCGCACACCGTCAAGGATCAGAGCCAGCCCGAGGGCAAATGACTCCGAACCGCGCGCGGCCAGCGGAGCGTCATCGATCGCGCCGACACTGTTGGCCTGCAGGTGGGTCTGTTCATCAGACACATGCCCGAAGGCGAAGTAGACGATCGTGATCGCGGCGGACCCGGCGAACTCCTCGTCGAATCCGGCCGACCGGATCGCCGCGGTCAGTCGCTCGACCGGCGCATGCGCTCCGAGGCCGAAGGCGTGCATCGTCGCGATGAGCTCAGCACCGTCCCTATAGGCCAGCATCGCGTCACGCAGCTCATTGCTCAGCCCCACGACCCGCTCGTCCCAGGGTTGATCGGCCGGGCCGTCGGGCCTGGTGCCGCGGGTCAGGAGCTCGTCGGCGACCGCTGCCAGCAGCGTCTGCTTGTTGTCGAAGTGGTGATAGAGCGCGCTCGGCTGCAGACCGAGCTCACCGGCGATCCGGCGCATCGACAGGTCCGGCAGTCCGTAGAGGTCCAGCACGCCGATGGCTCGTTCGACAATGTCTGATCGGCGATAGCGCACGCGTTCTCCAGCCCCTCGGTTTGACATCGTCAAGAGTGTATCCGCTAACCTGAACGCCGTTCACCTGATCACTGTTCAGTGATCCCGCTCAGTGAGGCCTCACCCCATGGCTCAGTCCACCAACGCCCCCACGTCCACTCGCCGTACGTCGAGCACCACCGACCTCGCGCTCGTCACGACCTTCGCCGCCTTCATCGCCGTATGCGCGATCCTGCCGAATCTCGGCACGACCGGCGGCGGCGTCCCATTCACCCTGCAGATGTTCGGCATCTTCCTGGCCGCGAGCGTCCTCGGCGCCAAGCGGGGCGCCCTGGCGGTGCTGCTCTACCTCGCCGTCGCCACGGCCGGCGTGCCGGTGTTCTCCGGCGGCAGCGGCGGCCCGTCGGCGTGGACCAGCGCATCGGGCGGATATCTGGTTGCGTTTCCGATCGCGGCGTTCATCGTCGGCCTGGTGGCGAGCCGCGCAGCGCGCCTCAACCCGGTCACGTTCACCGTCATCGTCTCGATCGCCGCCGCCCTCGTCACGGTCGGCGTGACCGGACTGATCGGCGCGATCGGCATGTCGATCAAGCTCAACGTCGACTTCGGTGTCGCCTGGGGCTACGCCACACCGTTCTTCTTCTTCGACATCATCAAGGGAGTGGTCGCGGCGATCGTGGCGGCCGCCGTACTTCGCGCGTTCCCGCAGCTGGTCGCCAAGCGCTGAGCGTGACACCTGCGATCCAGCTCGATGAGGTCGCCGTCTCGGTATCCACCGCAGACGGCGACCTCGCACTTCTCCACCCCACGACGCTGACTCTCAGCGAGCGACGGATCGCGCTGATCGGCAGCAATGGTTCGGGCAAGTCGACGTTCGCCCGGCTGCTCAACGGGCTGATCGAGCCGACCGCCGGCCGGGTCACCGTCGACGGCCTCGATACGAAGCGCGACGGCGCGGCCGTACGCCGGAAGGTCGGCTTCGTGTTCACCAACCCGGACTCCCAACTGGTGATGCCGACCAGCCTCGAGGACATCGCTCTGTCGCTGCGCCGCGCGATCAAGGACAAGGACGCCCGGCGGGCCCGGGCGCGCGAGATCCTCACCGAGATGGGGCTGGCGGAGCGAGCCGACACCTCCATCCACGCTCTGTCCGGTGGCCAGAAGCAGCTGCTCGCCCTCGCCGGCATCCTGGCGACCGAGCCCGACGTACTCATCGCGGACGAGCCGACCACCCTGCTCGACCTCCGCAACACCCAGCTGATCGCCGACCGGCTGTTCGCCCTGCGCCAGCAACTCATCCTGGTCACCCACGACCTCGACCTCGCCCTGCGATGTGACCGCGCGATCGTCATCGACGACGCCCGCGTTGCCTTCGACGGCCAGCCGACCGATGCCGTCGCGTTCTATCGC
>Ga0209023_10008681_pt1 | contig 10146 bp, 9 predicted proteins | sample LakOneMetagenome_FD_187468 | JGI IMG/M metagenome (GOLD analysis project Ga0209023, IMG submission 187468) | Freshwater and sediment microbial communities from Lake Erie, Canada (SPAdes) (version 2) | ecosystem: Environmental > Aquatic > Freshwater > Lentic | place: Lake Erie, Canada | collected...
GAACAGTTCGCAAATCTCATGGTGAGCCTCCCTTGCGTGCTCCAGCTCGCGCCGCGTCTGCCGGCACTGATCCAGGCTTTCGCGCATGAGCGTGATGCGCCGCTCCAATGAGGTGTCGGGCGACAGCAGATAGTCGCGCAAGCCGGTCTTGATGAGTGTGGCCAGTGCGGAACCCTCCATCGACGTGGCAAGCACCCGGTAGAAGCGTTCCTGTTCCTCGTGGGTTGTCATCGGCATCGGTGTGATACCGTGATCGAACAGGACCCGCATGTAATCGGCAAGCGACTTGTGCACGACCATCCTCGCGCCATGCATCGCAAGCTGCTCGCGCAGGCGCGCCAGGGGCGGCACGATCACGCCGGATGGCTCACGCAGCAGCAGAACATCATGGGGACTGGCATCCGGCGGCAGATCGTGGATGATGAAAGGTTTGCTGTCGACCGAGGGCATGCCTGCGCGCGTCATCGCAACCCCGGCCCACAGGTTTTTTCCGCGCGGCGTAACCCATTCGATCAGGGTATAGCAGGTACCGAATTCGCCGATGCGTCCCCACAGGCCGCCATCGCCACGCGTGGACGGACCACCATTGATGTTCTTGAAGGAGAGCAGCCGCTGATTCGGCAGGATCGCGGTGACGTAGGCCGCCATGACCGTGGTCTTGCCGGCGCCATTTTGCCCCTCGAGACCGGTAACGTGCCGGTCCAGATCGAACGAATGGAAAACGATACCCTTCCAGTTTGCCAGGACCAGGCGCTTGGCAAACGCACGACGCAGATTCATCTGGGTTCCTCCCGGCCGTCGGCATCCGGATCATCCGTGCCATCCGCGATCTGTCCTTGTGCGATCAGGCTTTGCAAGGCTGCCTCGAGATCCGCCGACGTGCGGACCGGGTCGGCAAAGCGCATCACGGCGCGTAGCGGCCTGATCACGGTTGCGTCGGCGCGCCCCTCGCGCTTGATGAAGCCCTGGCGCTCCAGCGATCGCAGCGACGTGGCGAAAGTCTCGCGCAGTTTGCGCGCATCCTGATCGACGTCCTTGCCGCGCCGCCGTGGACGGGGGATAAAGCGCAGCAAACCCTCCTCACCCAACAGTTGCTCGAGCAGCGTGAGCACGGCCTTCTCGGGTATGCACAGATTAGTCTCGAGCCACTTCGGATCGAGGCGCATCAGTACGAGTGCCTGGCCGATCAGCATGTCCATGGCCGAGAGCCTGCGTTGCCCAAGCGGCGGCGGTATCGCCAACCGGTCCGGCACGAGATAGAAGTACGCTTCCTCGCGGGTCAGCAGCGACACTTCGTAGCGCCCGTAGAAGCTGTCGAGGTGCGGCTTGGCGGCCGTCAGGAAATCGAACAGGGCGGCATCGTAATCCGCCCCGATGTGCTTGCCGGCGCGCAGCTGCAAGTCGGCACGTGGAAATAGCGGATCGGAAATGACTTGTTCCAGGGACTGATAGATCATGGTTGGTGTCCTTCATCATGGACCGGCAAGGATGGCGTGAACGGCAATTCCAGCGCATCGTTATCGGCCTGGGCTGCAACCAGGCGAAGGTGCAGGTCCAAGGTCTGGGCATGGAGATGCTCCGACAGCTTGACCCATGCCTGCTCGAGCATGTCACGGGTCGTCATCCCGAACTTGAGCAGTTCGGGCGTGACGCGCATCAGCAGCTGGAAATACGCGTTTTCGGTGAAGTCAGGGGCGATATCGCGTACCGCGGCCACGATGTCGATCCGGCCGTCGTGCCGGAGGCGCTCCACGAGGGCCGCAACCGCGAGTTCGATCTCGTCGGGGCACGGCTGCACGCGCTCGGTAAGTGTCCGGTTCGCGAGCACCTCGTCCGGCACCGTGATCACCACGGAAGCGGAAGGCCGTGTCACATCGCGCAAGTGCAGGAACGGTTCCGGCGCCACGGCCAACAATCCGAAGGGCCGGTTCTGGAATCGGCGGATCTGCTCGCTCAATCGGCTCCGCAGCAGGTTGTCCGGGTCGGTGCGGACAACGTCACGGATGTAGATCTGCGCATTCCGGTAGTAACCACTCCAGTCCTCGTAGCGCTGGTGTCCCCAGAGTGCGAGCCGTCCGAGCTGGTTGCGCGTGCGGTCGAGCAGCCTGGGTAGATCAGCGTGCTTGCCGCTATATGCCGCGAGCTCGAAAAGCTGGGTTTCAAGGTGCTGGACATGTTCGCTCAGTATTTCGTTGAGCTCGCGCAGCGTCCGGTGCACGCGGTCGATCATGGCAACGCAGCGGTCGATGGCTTCCGCCCATTCGCTGTCCACCAGTTCGGTGATCTCCTTGCGCAAGGCCTTGTGCGCAAGGTCGAGCCCTCGCTGCCGTTGATCGACCAGGCGGATCATTTCGGCAACAATGTCACGTAGTGGCCAGATGACCCTGCTTTCCCAGTCCTCTTCGGCATTCGCACTGGCAGCACCGCGCAAGATCTCGGCCACGACCGTCCTGATGTTCATCAGCATGAAAGACAGGTTTCGTTTCGTCAGTTCCCGATCTTTTTCCATGGACCTGGCCAGTGCCAATCCCAGCGGAGAAAGCGAAAATTCGCCTTCGCTGGCCAAGCCGGCCCCATCGGTGCGCAACAAGATGCCCTGCGCTTTCAAGCGCGCGATCATGTTCGTTGCGCGCTGGGCTTCGGTTTCGCTGTCGACCTGGGCAAGTTCATATACCGGCGCGAAGATACGGCGCAAGGTTTCACCGTCGAGGCTCGGCTCTACGGCATCGAGCAAATACGCGTGCAGACCAGCCAGGAAAGCCGCTTCTTCCCTGTCGAGATCCAGGGTGAAGTTGGCATGCCACGCCTCTGCGACGACTTCGGCGACCGATACGGGCGCGTCTGGTGGATCGGAAGATGGATCGACGCGCATGAGTGGTCGGCACGGTTTGCGTTAAAACATGCAGTCTACTGACGGGCAACTAGCCGAGTTTGACGCATATCATGAACCGCCGGCGCTCCGGGGAAGGTCACCAGCCCTGCCAAAGCGGTGGCAACAGGACAGCCTCGGCACACGCCATTTGTGGCTGGACAGGTGAACTCGCCGAGCCCCTTTCCTGGAAGCTTGTTTCGTGATTTGTATTTTGTTTGTTGCCCGAGACGGATCAGTTTGATTCTTGTCTGGAAGCCAGAGTTAGTTAGTTACGCTTTTAGCCCGGCGCAAGCCCTGCCACAAGTTGACAAACTTTTCGGCGGCTTGCAGATGATAATGATTCTGATTTACCACTCTCGCTTACGCCACCACATGCACCTGCTCTCGAACCCAGTCAACACCGCACGCCGCCGCTGCGCCCTCGCCGCCGCCGGCGCCCTGCTCGCCCTGTCCGCACTCCCGGCCCTGGCCCAATCCAAAGTCGACATCAAGCACGCCAGCGGCACCACCGCCGTCGTCCCCAATCCAAAGAAGGTCGTCGTCCTCGACCTGACCAGCCTCGACACCATGGCCGCCCTCGGCATCGACGTGACCGGCGTACCGGAGTCGCCGATGCCGAAGCACCTGGCCCGCTTCAGCGACAAGAAGTACGCCCGGGTCGGCACCCTGTTCGAACCCGACTTCGAGGCGATCCACGCCGCCGCGCCGGACCTGATCGTCGTTGGCGGCCGTTCCCAGGCCAAGTACAAGGAACTGGCGAAGATCGCCCCGACCATCGACATGACGGTCGATCGTACCGACCTGATCAAGAGTGTCGAGCGCAACACCAACCTGCTGGCCGGTTTATTCGGCAAGCAGGCGCAGGCCAAGGTCCAGCTCGACAAGCTGCACGCCTCGATCGCCGGCCTGAAAGCCAAGGCCTCCACTGCCGGCAGCGCACTGATCGTGCTGACCACGGGCGGCAAGATGAGCGCCTATGGCCCGGGCTCGCGCTTCGGCGTTCTGCATGACGCCTTCGGCTTCAAGCCGGCCGTGGCCACGCTGCAGACTTCGAACCACGGCCAGGCGGTGTCGTTCGAATTCATCCAGAAGACCAACCCGGACTGGCTGTTCGTCATCGACCGCGACGGCGCCATCGGCCGCCAGGGCGCCTCGGCGCAGCGCCTGCTCGACAACGAACTGGTGCGCCAGACCAAGGCCTGGCAGAACAAGCGGGTGGTCTACCTCGATGGCGGCAACTGGTACACCCTGGGCGGCGCCGGCTTGACCGCGATCCAACAGAACATCGACCAGCTGGCGCAGGCCCTCGACGCCAAACGATGAGCCATCTTGCCGAACCGGCGCCGGCATCTGGCGGCGCCGCGACGGCAGCGGTCCGGCGCCCGGCCTCGCATGGCTGGCTGGCGCTGGTGCTGGCCGTCGCCCTGATTCTCTCCCTGCTCAGCATCAGCATCGGCGCCGGCGACTTCAGCTTCGCCGGCTTAGTGGCCGGCACCGATACCCAGGCCTGGCAACTGTTCGCCGTCAGCCGCCTGCCGCGCACCGTCGCCCTGCTGCTGGCCGGGATGGCGCTGGCGGTCGCCGGGCTGATCATGCAGATGCTGGTGCGCAACCGCTTCGTCGAACCCTCGACCGCGGGCACGATCGAATCGGCCACGCTCGGCATCCTGGTCGTCATGCTGCTGGCGCCGGACACGCCGGTGCTGGGCAAGATGCTGGTTGCCACCGCCTTCGCCATGGTGGGCACGCTCGCCTTCCTCGGCCTGCTGCGCCGTATTCCCTTGCGCTCGCCCTACCTGGTGCCGCTCGTCGGCCTGATCCTGGGCGGCGTGGTGCAGGCCGTCACCACCTTCTTCGCCGTCCGTCACGACATGCTGCAAACCCTGCACGCCTGGACCGTCGGCGATTTTTCCGGCGTGCTGCGCGGGCGCTATGAATTACTGTGGATCGGCTTCGGCCTGGCCGGGGCGGCGTACCTTGCGGCCGACCGCTTCACGGTGGCCGGCATGGGGCAGCAGTTCACCACCAACCTGGGCCTGGACTACCGGAAACTTACCCTGGCGGGCCTCTTGATCGTGTCGGCCATCGCCTCGGTGGTCGTGGTCACGGCCGGCAGCATCCCCTTCCTCGGGCTGATCGTGCCGAACATCGTCAGCCTGCTGTTCGGCGACAACATGCGGCGCTCGGTGCCCTGGGTGGCGCTGCTGGGCGGCGTGTTCGTGCTGGCCTGCGACATCGCCGGCCGGCTGGTCGCTTATCCGTACGAGATTCCGATCGGTACCGTGGTCGGCATCGTGGGCAGCGTGCTGTTCCTGGTCTTGCTATTGCGGGGGCGCCGTGCGGCTTGACGTCTCTCCACACATGCGCATGGGCATCCTGGCGGCGCTGGCCGCCGCTGCCATCGCCACCTACATGCTGGCCGGTGCGAACGGCAACTGGGGCTTCGTGCTGCCTTTCCGTGGCGCCAAGCTCGCGGCCATGCTGCTGGTGGCGTTCGCGATCGCCGTCTCGACCGTGCTGTTCCAGGCCATTACCCACAACCGCATCCTGACGCCCTCGGTGATGGGTTTCGATGCCCTCTACATCCTGATCCAGGCCTTGATGGTGCTCGGCATGGGGATCAACCCCGCCCAGGGCGAAGAGCGGCAGACGGTGCAGTTCCTGGTCGAGGTGGCCGCCATGACCGGCTTTGCCTGCCTGTTGTTCTGGGGCGTGTTCAACGGCGCGGCGCACAGCCTGCACCTGATGCTCCTGATGGGGATCGTGTTCGGGCTGCTGTTCCGCAGCCTGTCCAGCCTCGTGGTGCGCCTCATCGATCCGAACGAGTTCGCCTACCTGCAGGACCGCATGTTCGCCTCGTTCAGTGCAATTGAGACCGGTTTGCTGTGGGCATGCGCGCTGGCGATCGGGCTGGCGTCGGCGATTGCCTGGCGCCTGCGCCGGTCCTACGACGTGCTGGCGCTGGGGCGCGACGTCGCCGTCAACCTGGGCGTGCCTTACCGGCGCACCGTGATGGCGACGCTGGTCGCAGTCTCCGTGATGGTGGCCGTGTCCACCGCCCTGGTCGGGCCGGTGCTGTTCTTTGGCCTGCTGGTAAGCAACCTGGCGTATGTGACGATGGGCAGCGACCGGCACCGCTGGCTGGTGCCAGCGGCCGTGCTCTGGGCGGTCATTTTCCTGGTCGGCGGGCAGGCCCTGCTCGAACGGATACTCAAGTTGAACGCGACCATCAGCATCGCCATCGAATTCGCGGGCGGGCTCCTGTTCCTGCTCCTCGTTACCCGCAGAAAGCAATCATGATCAAGATATCCGGACTCGGCAAACGCTACGGCCACACGGTCGTGGTCGACGGCGTGTCGCTCGAGATTCCCGCCGGCGGCCTGACCGCCATCATCGGTCCCAACGGCGCCGGCAAGTCAACGGTGCTGTCGATGGTGAGCCGGCTGCTGCCCGCCAGCAGCGGTAGCGTGCTGGTCGACGGCATCGACGTCATGCACGGCGACACCAAGGCCTTGGCAAAACGCCTGGCGATCCTGCGCCAGGACAACCACCTGCCGCTGCGGCTGACGGTGCGCGACCTGGTAGCCTTTGGACGCTTCCCGCACTCGGGCGGGCGCCTGACGCTGGCCGACAAGGAGCACGTCGAGCGCGCCATCGGCTGGCTGAACCTGGGCGAACTGGCCGAGCGCTTCCTCGACGAACTGTCGGGCGGCCAACGCCAGCGCGCCTTCGTGGCGATGGTGCTGTGCCAGGACACCGACTATGTGCTGCTCGACGAACCGCTGAACAACCTCGACATGCGCCATGCGGTGGACATGATGGGCATCCTGCGCCGCGCCGCGGACGACCTCGGCAAGACCGTGGTGCTGGTCCTGCACGACATCAATTTCGCGTCCTGCTATACCGACCGCATCATCGCCATGCGCGACGGCCGCCTGGCCCACTACGGCACGCCACAGGAGATCATCCGGCCCGAGATCTTGAGTCCCTTGTACCAGCTCGATATCGCCGTGCACGAGGTGGGCGGCCAGCGTATCTGCACCTATTATCGTTGATTGTCCATCCGCCGCTGGTCGCCCCGCTCCCGGGGGCGGCCAGACCGGCTACCGGGCGACCCCTCATCTTGGTGGCTCGCCTGCAGGATGTAGTGTGTCCGTAGTCGGTTACGGTAATTTTTTTGGTTTTAATGTGGGTCTTTGTTGGTTAGTTACGTTTTTATGGTAGGGTGTGGCATCTCCTTTTGATGTGAGCGCATGATGCATACCATCGTTTCCTGGGATGCCGATCCCATCAAGGCCTTCAAGGCGTTCATCGCCAGCACCGCGTTTGCCGAGACCGGCCGGCGCCAGCGTGCCGACGGCACGCTGCGGGTGCTCTCCGCCGAGTCGGCCAGGATCTATGTTTTCATGTTCCAGAACTTCGCGAGCTGGTGCATGGAACAGGGTCTTGTCTTCTCCACCCTCACCCACGCCGACCTGCACCGCTTCATCGACCGCAGCGTCAAGGGCAAGCGTGTCCTGAACAGCAAGATCGCCTACCGCTACCTGCGCCTGCTGGAGCGCTGCTACGAGCATCTTGCCGTGGACCCGAACCCGGCCCAGCAGGCCATCCTCGGCATCGACCGCGCCCACATGACGAAGGACGAGGCCGGCCGCACCCTGTCCGATGACCAATTGCAGCGCTTCTTTGCCGCCCTCCCCGCCGATGCCCCGCGCAAGCGGCGCAACACGCCCTTCGACGGCTGGAAGCGCCGGCGCGACCGCGCCATGCAGGTGGTGATTGCCCTGGCCGGGCTGCGTGTGTCGGAAGCGGTAGGCCTGCTGGTGGCCGAGGTGGGCAGCCAGCCCGGCCTCGACGGATCGATCGTGCTGACCATTACCCCCGACGAAAAGCACGACACCAGCCACGAACATGCGGTCACCCTGCCGCGCGAAGGCGTCGAGGAATTGCTGCCCTGGCTGCAGGAGCGCGCGGCGATGAAGATTCCCGGCGAGTTCGTCTTCCCGGCCAACGTGGGCGGGGCCAGGCTGACCCGCAAAACGGTGTACGTGCAGATGCGCGCCACCTTCGAGCGCGCCGGCATGGACCTGTCGCGCGCCGGCGGGCGCACCCTGCGCAACACCTTTGCCCGGCGCCAGCTCGACAGCGGCACCCAGCCCGACGAACTGAAGGACGTGCTGGGCCTGGCCCTGGAACGCTCGGCCGCCGACTACAAGCTCACGCGCGTGACGCCCGATCCGTCGGAGTGAAGGCCCCGGACATCGCCGGCGCGCGATTGAGCGGCATCAAACGCCGCGCTTGGCCGGACGGCAGAATGGGTCCGTCCGCGCGCCCGGCGCGCCAACCCGAGGAGCGACCATGTTCAAGCAGATCCTGTTGCCCACCGACGGCTCCGCGCTGTCGGAACGCGCCGTGCTGGCCGGTGTCAGCTTCGCAAAAGACGTCGGGGCCCAGGTGGTGGGCTTCGCCGCCCTGCCCGACTTCCGCACCTTTACCGCCGACGCCGAGATGCTCGCCACCACCGAGGACGAATACCTGGCCACGAGCGAGGCGCGCGGTGCGAAGATCCTGGCCGTGGTCGAGAGCGCCGCGCGCAGCGCCGGCGTGCCCTGCGCCAGCCTCATCGCGCGCTCGAACCAGCCCTACGAAGCGGTCCTGCAGGCGGCGCGCGATCGCGGCTGCGACCTGATCGTGATGGCCTCGCACGGCCGCCACGGCATCACCGGCATGCTGCTCGGCAGCGAGACGCAGAAGGTGCTGGTGCACAGTGCGATCCGTTCTTCCAAACTTACGCAAAGCTAACCATAATCAACTTTTCTGTTGGATTCCTGCTTCACTGGGGCCGGTTTCACTCTGCGCATGCAGCACAGGGCCAGCGCCTTCCCCTCCACAGGCCGACACGGTGGAACTCACCGCCATGTTTCTTAGGTTGACTGCCGCATTGACGTCGCGGTCATGCAGTGTTGCGCATCCAGGACAGGTCCACTGGCGTACGTCGAGGCTGAGTGCATCTAGCTTGCAACCACAGCACGAACAGATCTTGCTGCTGGGGTACCAGCGATCGGTGACGATCAACTGGCCACCGCGCCGCTGCGCTTTGTACAAGAGCTGGCGGCGCAGTTCGGCAAAGCCCATGTCGGCAATCGCACGCGACAGGCACCGGTTGCCGAGCATGCCCTTGACGTGCAGATCCTCGATGCCAATGGTGTGAAAGCGCCGGGTGATACTTGCGCTGAGCTGGTGCAAGCCGTTCGCGCGCGCGTTAGCGATCCTGGCGTGCAGGCGAGCCAGTTTGGCTCTTGCCTTCTTGCGGTTGCACGAGCCTTTCACTTTGCGTGACAAAGTGCGTGACAGACGACGTAGGCGATCCAGTAATGTTTGCAGCGCTCTTACCCCAACAACTTTCTCTCCAGTCGACAAAGTGGCCAGGTGCGTCACTCCAAAATCGATGCCTACCGCGCCTTGGTTTTCGGCTGGCGGCAGCTGTGCATCGGGAGTGTCAATGCTGATGCTGGCATACCAGTGGTCGGCCGCGCGTGAAACGGTCGCAGCGACAATTCGTCCGGTGTAGCGCGGAGCCTCGCGCATCCTCAGCCATCCGAGTTTTGGAATACGAATGCGACACCCATTAACCTTGATCAGGTCGTTACTCAATGTGAACCGGTCGTTGATGCCCTTGTGCCGGAATCTCGGATAGCGTGCGCGTTTCTCGAAGAAATTCTGAAAAGCGCGGCCCAACTGCATGATCGCCATCTGTGGCGCATTCTTCGTCACTTCCAGCATCCATGGGAACTGCGTGCGCTTGATGGCATTGAGCTGGCGCCGCAGCGCCGCTTCGTTTGGCTCGGGCAAGGCTGGGTCGAATTTGCACGCTTCGAATTGCCGTCCCCATTCGGCCAGTGCCCAGTTGTAGGCGAACCGCGCGGTCCCAGCTGCACGCGCCAAATACGTTGCCTGAACCTTGTTGGGGTCGAGCCGAATATGATGGGCAAGGATCATCACGCCTCCTTTGTCCCACGTTTGACACCGTCGATCAGTTTCTGGTTCCGATGATTGCGCCTGTCACTCAGCTGTACAGTAGACCAGAATAAAAGTGCTATTACGGATGGTAATGAGGGAAGAAACTTATCCATCTTGGATAAGTGTGGACATGTTTGAATGAATTACCGGTTACTGCTAAAAGACCGGTGCTGGTATATCGCTGCCGCACTCGCGCAGACGCCCCAGGAAATCGGCAAGAAAGCGGCGAAAAAAAAAGCGCCGCAACGAATGCG
>Ga0209023_10008682_pt1 | contig 10145 bp, 6 predicted proteins | sample LakOneMetagenome_FD_187468 | JGI IMG/M metagenome (GOLD analysis project Ga0209023, IMG submission 187468) | Freshwater and sediment microbial communities from Lake Erie, Canada (SPAdes) (version 2) | ecosystem: Environmental > Aquatic > Freshwater > Lentic | place: Lake Erie, Canada | collected...
CTCGTGCTCATGGCGGTGAAGTTCGCGTGGCTGTTCGCGCTCGGCCTGCGGCCGGGCAAACTCGACTGGCGCGGCGCGCTCAAGCTCGGCGCGGTCCTCGCGCTGGGCGGCGAATTCGCGTTCGTCGTGTTCAACGAAGCGCTGAAGTCGAAACTGCTGGACGAAGTCAGCCACGATCGGCTCAACGCCATCGTCGGACTGTCGATGGCGCTGACGCCGCTGCTACTGATCGCGGTCACGCGCCTGCTCGCGCTCGGCAAGCCGAAGGCGGCCAGGCGCGCGTTCGACGAAATCCCGGACGACGCGCCGCAGGTGCTGATCGCTGGGTTCGGGCGCTTCGGCCAGATCATCGCGCGCATGCTGTTCGCCCAGCGCATCCGCTTCGTCGCGATCGACCCCGACGTGGAGCAGGTGGACTTCTTCCGCCGCTTCGGCAACCCGATCTACTACGGCGACCCGGCCAAGCCCGACCTGCTGCGAGCGGCCGGCGCGGCGCGGATCAAGGTGTTCGTGATCGCGGTGGACGATGTCGAATCCAGCCTGCGCATCACCCGGCTGATCCGCCGGCAATACCCGAAGGCCACGGTGATGGTGCGCGCGCGCGACCGTCGCCATGCGTGGCAGCTGATGGATTTCGGGGTGAAGCCGCTGCGCGAAACCTTCGGCAGCAGCCTGGAGATGGGCCGCGACGTGCTGGTCGCGCTCGGCGTCCCGCCGGATGTGGCGAACGACCGCGCCGAGCGCTTCCGCGAACTCGACGAGCGCCTGCTCGAGGCGCAATACCTCGTGTACGACGACGAGGATGCGCTGCAGCAGACCAATGCCGACGCGCGCAAGGAACTGGAGCAGCTGTTCGCCGCGGAGATCGGCGAAGGTGCGCTGGGCGGTGTCGTGAAGGCGCAGGACGAGGCGGCGGGGAGTTAGGCGCGCTTACTCGTTCGGGACAACCACGACGGTGTCCAACTCGTTGACTCTATGCAGAAGGTCGCGATACCACGCCGCCTCGATTTCATCGATCGGACCGACCAAGGCCTCGAAGTCGCTTTCACCGCCGCCTTGCGCAATGAACCGGAGATAGCCCTTCGCATATCGCTGTTGGTCCTCATGCAACAGGAACTGGGTCAGGCTCCACGCGCACAGGTAGTACGAATTGAAATAACGGTCCACGTCGGGGCCGCCCTTTCCCGTCAGCAGCGCACGCAACGGGATGAATTGCCCGGATGCGACGTCCTGCAGTCGATTCCCGCTCATCGGATGGCGACGCAGCCACCAGACCGGATATGCATTCGGGTCCGGATTCCCCGCTTCGAGTCCGTTGGCGGTCAGCGCGCTCGCTCCCAGATAGCTTGCGAATCCTTCGCCGACCCAACGCCCGGGGCGGAATCCGGACAGCCCATGCATCAACTGGTGCGTCGCTTCGTGCAGCATCCAGTGATACGGATTCGCCTCGCTCGTCGCGACATAGGCATGGCTGGCCGGCGGCCTGTAGTAAGCCTCCGCCCATGGGCTGCTGCGGTTGTGCAGTTCGAATTCCCCGCGGTCGCGATACAACACCAGGATCATCTTTCCCCGTTGCGAACGGGATGGCGGGAACAACCGGGTATAGGCATCGCGCAGGGCTTCGGTCGCCGCGCCGACATCGCGGGCCTGCGCATCGGTCGCGCTCGACCAGAGCGTGTAGTGCTCCGTTTCGTAACGATGCGCATTCGCCGGCAATTCGAACTTCTTCGCCAGCGCCTGAGCGGCGGACGGAGGATCGTGGCGCTGGCACGCCTGCAAGCCGGGAACCATCAGCAGGACCGTGAAGACGAGCGTGCGCACGAGAGGAATGGCGTTACCCCTGCTTCTTCCCGCCTGCACCGAAGGCCACGCCCAGCGCCACGCCGATAGCGATGCCCACCGCGAGATTCTTCATCGCGATTCCGATCGCGACGCCAATGGCGATTCCGACGGCAAGGCCGCGAGCCCGGCGCGCGTTGTCGGTGTTTGGCGGCGTGGCATCGTTCGTCCTGCGTTCCGGATCTTCTCCGCTCACGCGTTCACTCCCGCAAAAACCGCGCCATCGACGGCGGTTGCGCCGCGGCGGCCGGCGCGAGTTCGGCGGCGACGTCGACGAAGCCGCGCATCAGCGCGACCTCGCGCGGACGGCGGTTCAGCGCATCGCGCAGGTCGGGATCCGCGCCGGCGCGCAGCAGCCGCTGCGCCACCCGCAACAGGCCATGCAATGCGGCGAGATGCAGCGGGCCGAAGCCGCGCGGGTCGCGCGCTTCCAGCGACACCGGCTCGTCGAGCAGGTGGTCCAGCGCGGCGAGCAGCACGTCCTCGTCGCAGGCCGTGCCCGGTTCGGCACGCGCGCCGAGCAGCAGCAGCAGCGGCGTGACCCCGCCCGCGGCCGCGGTATCGGGCTCGGCGCCGGCCAGCAACAGCGTGTCGAGCAACGCGAGCAGGCGCGGGCGCTCGCGCGCGGTGAAGCCGTACAACATGGCGCAATGCAGGGGCGTCAGCCCCTGTGCGTCGCCCGCGTGCACGTCGGCGCCCGCCGCGAGCAGGCGCGCGCACACGTCCGGCAATCCGAGCGCTGCCGCGAGCATCAGCACCGTGACCTCGCCCGGCAGGCGCTGTTCGAGGCTGGCGCCGGCATCGAGCAGGCGTTCGACGATCTCGACATGGCGCATGCTCACCGCCGCCGACAAGGGCGTCGCGCCGGTATTCGCCGCGAGCTGCGGATCCGCGCCGCGCGCGAGCAGCAGTTCGGTGGTCGCGCGATGCCCGCCGCCGGCCGAACGCAACAGCGCGGTGCATCCCTGCGCGTCGGCGCTGTCGATGTCGAAGCCGAGTTCGAGCAGGCGCCGCACCGCATCGGTGTCGCCGACGATCGCCGCGGCGGGCAGGTCCGACGCGCGCAAGCCGCGACGCGGCAGCGGCCAGCCGTTCCAGTCCAGCCAGTCGGCGAGGTCGCGACGCCCGCCCGCGAGCGCCACGCCCAGGGGCGTCTGTCCGTCGGCGGCGCGGATGTCCGGCCGCGCACCGGCGGCGACGAGTTGCTTCAGCACCGATTCGCGCCCCAGCGCCGCCGCCAGGTGCAATGCCGCCATGCCGTGCGCGTCGCGGGCATCCAGGTCGGCGCCGGCGGCGATCAGCCGCGCGCAGAGTTGCGGCCAGCCGAGGCGCACCGCGAGCGCGAGCGGCGGATCGCCGGCCGCGCTGGCGCCGAACGGATCGGCGCCGCGATCGAGCAATTCGCCCGCGAATTGCTGGTGCGAGGACGAAGCGTGTTCGCCGTTCGCGCAGGCGGCGAGGAAGCGGGCCAGCCCGCCCCGTCCCGCCGGCGAACAGCCACGGCGCAGGTAGGCCTGCAGCGCCGGCAGGGCTTGCGCTCCGCGCGCAAGCAGCGCGAACACGGGAATGTCGCCGCGCGCATCGCGCGTCTCCGGGTCGGCGCCGCGCGCCAGCAGCCACGCGATCGCGTCGACGCGCAACGCAAGCTGCGGCTCGTGCAGAAGTTCGCCGAGTTCGCGCGGATCGAGCAGGCGCGCGAGCGCATCCAGCCCTTCGGCATGGCGTTCGACCAGGCCATCGCGCAGCAGCGACAGCGGGGTACGGTCCGGCGGCGCCTGCGCGGCGTCGCCACCGACGCTGGCCGGCAACGGATACGCGGGATCGAGGAGCGCGACCAGCGACCACCGACCCGCGGCCGCGGCGATGTCGATGGGCGTGCGCCCGTCGGCGCCCGCGAGCTGCGGATCCGCGCCGAGTTCGAGCAGTCGCTTCACCGTCGCCGCCGACGGGAGTTCGGCGAGCGCGGCGATGGCGAGCGCGCCGCGGCCTTCGTTGTCGATCGCGGCGATGTCCGCGCCGGCCGCGTGCAATGCATCGACCACGGCGGCATTGCCGCCCTCGGCCGCGTCGAGCAGCGGCGTGCGCCCGGCGCTGTCGCGCGCGCGCGCATCCGCGCCGGCTTCGAGCAGGACCGCGACGATGCCCGGATGGCCCGCCCGGGCCGCCGCGTGCAGCGCTCCGCGGCCGTGCGCATCGCGCGAATCCACGCGCGCCTTGTGCTTGAGCAGCAGCTGCACGCCGGATGCATCGTCGTCGTCGCCGCCGGCCGCGGACAGCAGCGCCGGCGCCGCGTCGGCGGGCTCCGGCCTGGCCCCGAGCTCGAGCAGGAAGCGCGCGAGCCGCCAGTTGCCGCAGGCGCAGGCGACGCCCAGCGGGGTCACCCCTTCCTCGTTGCGCGCATCGAGTTCGGCGCCGGCATCGCGCAGCAGCGCGGCCACCCCGGGATCGGAACTGCGCGCGGCGTGGTGCAGCGGCGTGTTGCCCTCGCGATCGCGTCCGCGCGCGTCGGCGCCGTTGGCGAGCAGGGTCATCACCGCTTCCGGCCGCCCGTGCCAGCTGTCGCGGGTCGCCGCGAGCAACGGGGTCATGCCGGCGTGCGCGAGGTTGAGGTCGACGCCGCGTCCGATCAGCGCGCGCAGCAGGCGCAGGTCGGGCAGCACCGCGGCGAGCACCGGCAACACGCGCTGGTCGCGTTCGTCCGCGGGGGGCAACGCATGCGCATCGGCGCCGGCCTCGAGCAGTTCCAGGGCGCGTTCGACCCGGCCGCCGCGCGCCGCGGCGTACAGCGCAGCGGCGAGTTCGGCGGCGGGCGGCACCGCCGCGACCGGCGAGGGAAGCGGTTCGACCGGCGATGCGGATCCAGTCCGGGATTCGGTTTCGGGTTCGTGCTCGACGGCGCCGGCACGCGGCACGATGTCGCGCTGCATCCACCAGTGCAGGGCGGGCCACAGCAGGACGCAGGCGATCGCCAGCGCGCGCCGCGCAGTCGCCGACAGCGCGTCCGGCCATGCCAGCAGCACCACCGACGCGAGCACCAGCGCCACCGCGCAGGCGACGCCGAGCCCCTGCCACGACGTCCATGGCGGGGACGCATCGCGCGGGCGCCGTGCGCGCGTGGCGGTTTCGGCCCGATGCCAGGCGTTCCATCCGTACCAGAGCAGCACCAGGCCGAGCCCGAACGCCGCGCTCAGGCCGAGCACGCCGCCGAGGCCGGGCTTGAACACCAGGCTCGCCAGCGGCCAGGCCAGGAGCAGCCCCGCGACCAGCAGCGCGACCGCCCATCGCTGCGCCAGCGCGAACAGGTCGGCCCACGCGAACGGCGCGTCGCGTCCGCGCAGCAGCAACGCGAACAGCGGTTGCGCGAGCCAGCCCCCGACCGCCGCGCCGATGCCGCCGAACGCGGTCGCGCCCGCGGCCAGCACCGCGCCCATGCCGAAGGCGAATGCGCGCAGGTTGCCGTTGCGCTCAGGCATCGGTGCCCCAGTCTTCCGTCATCGGATCGGGCATGGTCGGCGGGAACTGCAGGTGGAAGCCGCGCGCGGCGAGGTTGCCGCGCACCACCTCCGGATCCTCCTGGGCCAGCCTGCGACCCGGGGCGAGCTCCACCTCGAGCACGAACTGCAGCGGCCCCAGTTGCGTGCGCAGCGGTTCGGGCAAGCGGGCGAATTCGTCGCGCGCGGCGAGGTAGACGTAGGTATCGGCCTTTTTCAGGCTCTTGTAGACATGGGCGTGCATCGCGATCCGGGGGAACTGCCTTTCGCGGGAGTCGCGGCGATTGTGCGGGAAAGCGCCGAACGACGGAACCGCCGCGTTCAGCGAAGCCGCGTCAGTGGTAGCCGGCGTCGGCTTCGACTTTCCCCGCGAATACCCGGTACGACCACCACGTGTAGCCGAGGATCACCGGCAGCAGCAGCACCAGGCCGACCAGCACGAAGCCCTGCGACGACGGCGGCGACGCCGCCTCCCAGATCGTCAGCGCACCCGGCACGAGGTAGGGCCAGATGCCCAGCACCAGGCCGGCGAAACCGAGCACGAAGAAGCACAGCGTCAACACGAACGGGCGCGCGTCGCGTCCCGTGTCCATGACCGCGCGCCAGAGCAGGAACGCATTCAACAGCACCAGGAGCGGCACCGGCGACAGCCACCAGAAATGCCCGCCTTCGAACCAGCGCGCCATGATCCGGCTGTCGAGGAACGGCAGCCAGGCGCTCACCAGGCCCATGAACACCACGACCACCAGCATCAGCGGCCGCGCCAGCGTGCGCGCGACCTTCTGCAGCGCGCCGCCGGTCTTGAGGATCAGCCAGCAGGCGCCGAGCAGGGCGTAGCCGAACACCACCGCCGCGCCGGTCAGCATCGCGAACGGGCTGAAGAAGCCGAACATCCCGCCGACGTACCTGCCCGCCTGCATCGGCAGTCCCTGCACGATCGCGCCGAGGATCACGCCCTGCCAGAACGCCGCGCACAGCGAACCGAGCGCGAACGCGATGCCCCACAGGAACTTGCTGCGCTGGGCCTTGAAGCGGAATTCGAACGCGACGCCACGGAGCACCAGCGCGATCAGCATCAGCAGCACCGGCAGGTAGAGCGAGGACAGGATCAGCGCATAGGCCCTGGGGAACGCCGCGAGCAGGCCGGCGCCGCCGAGCACCAGCCAGGTTTCGTTGCCGTCCCAGATCGGCGCGGCGGTGTTCATCATGTGGTCGCGCTGCGATTCGTCCTCGGCGAAGGGCAGCAGGATGCCGAGCCCGAGCACGAAGCCGTCCAGCAGCACGTACATCAGCACGCCGAAGCCGATCACGCCGAACCAGACCACGGGGAGCCAATGCTCCATCAGCGCCCCTCCACCGGTTCGTCGGGCAGCGACAAGGGCCGCGCGGGCGTCTTTTCGCCGCCGTCGAGGTGCTTGGGCGGCTGCTTCACCGGACCGATCGCCAGCAGCTTGCGCAGGTACCAGGCGCCGAAGCCGAAGATGAAGAGGTACACCGCCGCGTACACGAGCAGCGACGACAGCACCGCCGCGGCCTGGATGTTCGGGCTGACCGAATCGGCGGTGCGCAGCACGCCGTACACGGTGTAGGGCTGGCGACCGATCTCGACCACGTACCAGCCGGCGAGCAGGGCGATGAATCCCGCGGGACTCAGCCAGCGCCAGCCATCGAGCAGGATCCCCGATTCGAACAATGCCTTGCGCTTCCACGCCCACAGCGAGGCGAACGCGAGCAGCAGCATCAGCATGCCGAGCCCGACCATCACCCGGAACGCGTAGAACACCGGCATCACCGGCGGACGGTCCTCACGCGGCACCGCGGACAGCGCCTGGATCCGCCCATCGAGGCTATGGGTGAGGATCAGGCTGCCCAGTCGCGGGATCGCGATTTCGTGGTCGTTGCGTTCCGCGCGTTCGTCCGGCACCGCGAACACCACCAGCGGCACGCCGCGGCCGTCGCCTTCGTCGTGCCAGTGCGCCTCGATCGCGGCGAGCTTCACCGGCTGGTGCTCGCGCACGTTCAGTCCGTGCAGGTCGCCCGCGACGATCTGCAACGGCACCGCGATCGCGGCGAACGCCATCGCATGCACCAGCATCCGCTTGCCGGCTTCGACGTGCACGCCGCGGCGCAGATACCACGCGCTGGCGCCGCCGATCACGAAGCAGGTGGTGATGAACGCGGCCAGCACCATGTGCGCCAGCCGGTACGGGAACGACGGGTTGAACACGATCGCCCACCAGTCGGCGGGTTGCAGCACGCCCTGCGCATCGATGCTGAAGCCCTGCGGCGTCTGCATCCAGCTGTTGGCGGAGATGATCCAGAAGGTCGAGACCAGGGTGCCGAGGGCGACCATGCAGGTGGCGAAGAAATGCAGGCGGTCGGACACGCGCTTCCAGCCGAACAGCATCACCCCGAGGAAACCGGCTTCGAGGAAGAACGCGGTCAGCACTTCGTAGCTGAGCAGCGGGCCGAGGATGTTGCCGGCCTTCTCGCTGAGCACCGCCCAGTTGGTGCCGAACTGGAAGCTCATCACGATGCCGCTGACCACGCCCATGCCGAACGACACGGCGAAGATCTTCAGCCAGAAAAAATACAGGTCGCGCCAGAGGTCGTCCCTGGTCCGCAACCAGCGCCATTCGATGAAGGCCAGCCAGTTGGCCAGTCCGATCGTGAAGGCCGGGAACAGGATGTGGAACGAGATCACGAAGCCGAACTGGATCCGTGAAAGGAACAGGGCATCCACCGCGTTCTCCGCGCGCCTCGGGGGCAGGCGTGCGCCGCGTATTTTGCGCCCCGTGCGCCGGGCGTGCAAAGGAACATGACCACCGTCGGATTCGCGCGCGGGCGCAGGCTGTTACGCTCGCCCGGTTTTCGCCATGGATCCGCCGCCGATGCGCCTTGCCCCGATCGCCTTCGCCTTGCTCCTCGCTTCTCTGCCTGCGTCGGCCATGGCGGCGCCGGCCCCCGAACCGCTCGATCTCGCACGGATCATGGCCGACCCGGACTGGATCGGCCCGCCGGTGGAAGACGCGTGGTGGCGCTGGGACGGCAAGGCCGCCGAATACACGCTCAAGCGTGCCGGCGCCACGATTCGCGACACCTGGCAGCAGCCGCTCGACGGCTCGGCGGCGAAAGCCGAAGGCGCCGCGCGCGCCGACCTGGATGCGGGCGATCCCGTGTACGACGCCAGCGGCTCGCGCATGGCCTTCGTGCGCAACGGCGACGTGTTCGTGCGCGACCTGCGCAACGGCGCGTTGACCCAGCTGACCCGGAGCAACGACGACGAATCGCGCCTGCAGTGGGGCAGCGACGGCGCGCTCGTGTGGCGCGATGGCGACGCTTGGTACCGCTGGAACGGCAGCGTCGTTTCGCAGGCCGCGCAACTGGTGGCCGAGGATTCGCCGGACGCGCCTGCGAAGGACGACAGCCTGCGCGATCGCCAGCTGCGACTGATGCGCACCCTCGCCGACGACAAGGCCAGGCGCGAGGCCGCGCGTGAACAGGACGAGGCATGGCGCCGCGAGGATGCGAGCCGCGCGCCGGCGCCGCTGTACCTCGGCAAGGACGTGGACATCGTCGATTCCTCGCTCTCGCCCGATGGGCGCTGGCTGCTGGCCGTGACGACGGAAAGGGGCGCGGATGCGGGCAAGGCCGGCCAGTTGCAGAAGTTCGTCACCGAATCCGGGTACGAGGAACAGGAAGAGGAGCGCACCCGCGTCGGCCGCAACGATCCTCTGCCGCAGAGGCTGTGGCTGGTGGATGTCGCCAGCGGCAAGGTCGACGAATTGAAGTTCGATCCGTTGCCCGGCATCGCCACCGATCCGCTCGCGGACTTGCGCAAGGCGGCGGGCAGGAAGGCCCTCGAGGGCAATCGCCCGCTGCAGGTGGCGACCAGCGGCGACAACGGCGACGCGCCTTCGATCCGCTGGACCGCGGATTCGCGCCAGGCAGCCGTGATGCTGCGCGCGATCGACAACAAGGACCGCTGGATCGCGTCGGTCGATTTCGCGAACGCGAAGCTGCAGCCGCGCCACCGCCTGCACGACGATGCCTGGATCAACTGGGAATTCAACGATTTCGGCTGGCTGCCCGACGGACGCACGCTGTGGTACCTGAGCGAGGAAAGCGGCTTCTCGCACCTCTATGCACTCGATGGCGCGAAGCGCACGCAGCTGACCGACGGCAAGTGGGAAACCTCGCAGGTCGCGGTGTCGCGCGACGGGCGCGGGTTCTGGTTCCGCTGCAACCGCGACCGCCCGATCGATTACGAAGTCTGCGCCGTGCCGGCGAACGGCGGCGCCGTGCGCGAAGCGACGAACTACGACGGCGTGGAGGGCTTCGTGCAGTCGCCGGATGGTTCGAAGCTGCTGGTGCGGCATTCCTCGGCCTACCTGCCGCCGCAACTCGCGGTGGTCGATGCCGACGGCGGCGATGCGCGCGAGCTCACGGACACCCGCAGCGACGCGTTCAAGGCGATCGACTGGATCCGCCCCGAATCGGTGCAGGTGCCGTCCAGGCATGGCGCCGGCGCGATCTGGGGCAAGTTCTACGGCCCCGCCGACCCCGAACCCGGCAGGAAATATCCGGTGGTGATGTTCGTGCACGGCGCCGGCTACCTGCAGAACGCCGAATTGCGCTGGCCCGATTACTTCCGCGAGCAGATGTTCCACAACCTGCTGGTCCGGCAGGGCTTCGTCGTGCTCGACCTCGACTACCGCGCGAGCGAAGGCTACGGCCGCGACTGGCGCACCGCGATCTACCGCTGGATGGGCAAGCCCGAACTCGAGGACTACCTCGATGGCCTCGACTGGGTGG
>Ga0209023_10008683_pt1 | contig 10145 bp, 9 predicted proteins | sample LakOneMetagenome_FD_187468 | JGI IMG/M metagenome (GOLD analysis project Ga0209023, IMG submission 187468) | Freshwater and sediment microbial communities from Lake Erie, Canada (SPAdes) (version 2) | ecosystem: Environmental > Aquatic > Freshwater > Lentic | place: Lake Erie, Canada | collected...
AGGGCACCGAAACGGTTGCCGCGACCGCCGAGCAGCCGGGCAAGATCATGCACGAGCTGCGCCCGGGCACCCTCAATATGCCGGGCGAGGAGACGTCCCTGCCGCCGCTTTACTACGGCACCGTCGACGCGACGGCGCTCTGGATCAACCTGCTGCACGACGCCTGGAAGTGGGGCATGCCAGACGCCGAGGTCGAGGAACTATTGCCCAACCTCGAGAGCGCCCTGGTCTGGATGCGCTCCTACGGCGACAGCGACGGCGACGGCTTCCTGGAATACGTCGACTCGACCGGGCACGGCCTGGCCAACCAAGGATGGAAGGACTCCGGCGATTCCATCCAGTGGCGCGACGGACGCCTTGCCGAAGGGCCGATCGCGCTCTGCGAGGTGCAGGCCTACGCCTACGAGGCCGCCATCGGGGGCGCCGCACTGCTCGAGCACTTCGGCCGCTCCGGCGGCGCGGACTGGCGCGAGTGGGCTGGCGCGCTGAAGACCCGGTTCAACGAGTCGTTCTGGATCCAGTCCCCTGACGGCGCCTATCCGGCAGTGGCGCTCGACGCACACAAGCGGAAGGTCGACACGGTGACCAGCAACATCGGCCACCTGCTCGGCACGGGCATCCTCGACGAGGAAGGCTCGCGCCTGGTGGCGGCGCGCCTGGTCTCCCCCGAGCTCAGCTCCGGCTACGGTCTTCGCACCATGTCCAGCGACTCCGCCGGCTACTGGCCGCTTAGTTACCACGGCGGCTCGGTCTGGACCCACGACACCGCGATCGCCATCGCCGGCCTGGGCCGTGCCGGTTTCGCTGCGGAGGCAGCAACCCTGATCGAGGGACTGCTGCGCGCCGCGGAAGGCTTTGACTACCGCATGCCCGAGCTTCATTCCGGTCACTCGACCGCGGAGTCCGCAGCACCGATCCCGTACCCTGCTGCCTGCCGCCCGCAAGCCTGGTCCGCTGCGTCCGCCATCGCTGTTCTCGGCACGATCCTGGGCCTCGAAGCTGACGCCCAGGCCGACGAGCTCCGGATCACGCCCCTGCCGGTCGCCGGGGCGCTCACGGTGCGCGGTCTCGTCTTCGGTGGCCACCACTTCGATGTGGCAACGGACGCTGCCGGCACAGTACGCCGCAACACGCTGATCAAGGCGCCATCCGTGGTCCCCATCCTGGACTAGCCCAAGCGCAGCGGGTGACACCGCGGCGGGGGATGTCGGGGGTGCCACCTACAGTGGGGAGTCGGGCATTTGCTCGCAGACCCTGCCGGGAGGCCACGCTCATGATGGGTGCTCACCACGCCATGACCGGCGCCGCCGCCTGGATCGCCGTGACCGCAACCGCGGGTCACGGCCTCGGACTCTTTCCGGTCACCCCCACGGGCACGATCCTCGGGGCGCTGCTCTGCGCCGGGGCGGCGCTGCTGCCGGACGCCGATCACGGTTCGGCCACCATCGCGCAGTCCGTGCCTGTGCTCGGCAAGTTCGTCACCTCGGGTATTTCCCGTGCCTCCGGCGGGCACCGGCACGGATTGCACAGCCTGCTTGCCGTGGCCTGCATGTGGATTCTGGCGACCGGGCTCGGGCTGCTCGTCTGGCAACCGAGCGGATGGCCGCAGCCGGTCAGCGCGGGCCCCGCCGTGATGACGGCCATCACCGTGGCCTTCGCCGCGAAGGCGCTCAGGCTGGCCCGGTGGTGGACCCTCGCCTGGCTGATCGGACTTGCGGTGGCGGGATTCATCGCGTTCTTCGCGCCCGAGCAGCAGGCTTGGTTCGTGATCTGCATGGCCCTCGGCTATGCCGTGCACCTGCTGGGTGATTTCCTCACCACCGGCGGGTTGCCGTTGCTGTGGCCGTGGGTGCCCAAGCCGCCGCGGCTCTGGCGGAAGACCCCGGTGCTGCGGCGCCTGTGGACCTCGGGCGGGTACCTGGCCCTGCCCGTGCTCGGCAACGCCGGCTCGGTGCGGGAATGGATCGTGCTCATTCCCGTGTCGCTCTATGTGGCCTACGGCTTGGTCTTCGCCGGATTCGCCGCCGCGGGCGTGTCCGTGCCGGCATTGCTGACCCGCTGAAGACCTGAACCGCTGAGCCGTGGCGCCGCCGCCGGGCCGCGCTGCCGCCACGGCGGGAGCGGGCGGCCGGAACGGCGCGTCAGGCCGTTGGGGACCCGGCCGTTGGGGACCCGGCCGGCGGGGATCCGGCCGGGAGCGTGAGCACGAACGACGCCGGATCGACGTACACCAAACTTCCTCCGTGTGCCCCGGCGAGCGCCCGCGCGATGGGAAGACCGAGTCCCGACCCGCCCTGGCTGCTGCTGCGCGCCGGGTCGAGTCGAACGAAGCGCTCGAAGATGCGCTCCCGGTCGTCGGGCGCCACCCCGGCGCCGGAATCCGCCACCGTGAGGTGCACCTCCCCCGCGATCACGATCAGGGTGGTCACCACCCTCCCGCCGGGCGAGGCGGCGTGCCGGGCGTTGTCGAGAAGGTTCGTGAGAATCTGCCCCAGGCGCTCCGCGTCGCCGACGACCCACACGTCAGGTTCCGCGTGCAGCTCGATCACGGAATCAGCGGCGAGCAAGCGCTGCTCCGCCACCACCCGGGCGGTGAGCGCCGAGAGGTCGACCGGACCGGTGATCCGCTGCGCCTCACCCTGGTCGAGGCGCTCGATGAGGAGCAGGTCGTTCACCAGCCGGGCGGCGCGCTGCGTCTGCTGAATCATGCCCACGGTCAGCCGCTCCCGTTCCACGCGCGCCGGGTTGGCCCGCAGCAGAGTTTCGGCACTCGCCTGCAGCCCGGCAATCGGGGTGCGCAGCTCATGCGAGACATCGGCTAGCAGCTGCCGCATCCGCTTCTCGGCCGCCGCGGCGGCATCGGCCGCCTGGCGAGCGGTCATCTCGGCGGTCTCCAGCGCCTGCAACATGTCATCGATCGCCGAGGCGGTGCGACCGATCTCGGTGCGCGGGTTGCTCGGGCGCAGTCGGCCGCCCCGGTCGCCGTGGGTGATGCCCACCGCGAGCGCGGTCATCCGGCTGAGCGGCCGGAGCGCCACACGGACGACTCCGGTGAGAATCAGTCCCGTCACCACCAGGGTCACTCCGGCCGCGACCGCCTCAATGGTGCGCAGTTGGCTCAGCGTGTTCGTGATGCCGGTTTCGCTCGCCGTCAGCATCATCGTCCCGCCGGCCACGGTCTGCGTGACGATGATGTCATCGCCGCGTTGCGACAACACGGCGCCCGGGAGCCGAGTGGCGTGCGGGCGAGGGGCCCGTCCCGAGCGGGGGGCGGGCTCGGAGCGTCCATAGACAATTGCGCCCCCCAGTGAGTAGGTGACGGAGATATCGTCACCGGTGAGCTGGTTGGCCAGGTTCTGCGCCGGAAGCCCCTGCTCGGCGAGGATCTGCGCGTAACCGGCGCGGTCGATGAGGCGCTGCTGCAAATCCGCCCGCAGTTGCTGCCCCAACACCACATTGATCAGCAGCCCGGCGCACACCAGAACAACCGTCAGGGCGGCCAGTACTGCGGCGATGACGCGCAGCCGCAGCGAGGTGGTGCGCATCAGCCCTGCATCCGGTAGCCGATGCCGCGCACGGTCTGAATCAGGCGCGGTCCGTCGACGTCGAGCTTGCGGCGCAGGGCACTGACGTAGGCCTCCACCAGGTTAGGGTCGTAGTCGTCATAGCCCCACACCTGAGTGAGGATCTGGGTCTTGGACATGGTGCGTCCGCGGTTGCGCAGAAGGTAGGTGAGCAACCGGAACTCGGTGCCGGTGAGGTCGATGACCGCTCCGGCCCTGGTGACAGTGGCCGCTCCCTCATCGAGGACGAGGTCCGCCACCTGTATGGTGGGTGACACCAGTCCCCCGCTGCGGCGCAGCACGGCTGTGACCCGGGCCACCAGCTCCGCCAGGATGAACGGCTTGATGATGTAGTCATCGGCGCCCGCGCTGAAAGCGGCCAAGCGCTCGTCGACGCCGTCTCGAGCCGTGACGAACAGCACCGGGGTGTTGCCGGCGGTGCGCAGCCGTTGCGCGAGTCTCAACCCGTTCTCTCCGGGCAGCGAGATGTCGAGCACCGCGACATCCGGCCGAAAGAGCGCGACGCGGGCCGCGAAGTCGGTACCGTCGCCGGCCGTCTCCACCGCGAAGCCAGCCTCCCCGAGCGCTTGGCCGATGGCGGTGCGCAGCGTCTCCTCGTCTTCGACAACGAGCACACGGGCGGGAGCTGCAGGCATATGCCAAGACTCCTGCGCAAACCTGAAGGCTCGCTGACGATTATCTGGGTGCGCATCGGTGGCAGCGAAGATTCAGTTCGTCTTCAGATTCACCGCTGACCATGACAGAAGAAACGAAAAACCATTCGACAGGAGTCCTCATGAAACGCCTCAGCGACATCCATCGCATCACGTCCCTCGACGCCACCACCCCGGCGCCGCGCCGACGTGCGCCGATCATCATCGGCGCCGTGGCCGCAGCCGCCCTCATTTTCGGCGGCGCCGGAGCGGCTTTCGCCGCCACCGCCGATCCCGGAACCACCCCCGACGGCACATCGAGCACCATGGAACGCCCCGCACACGTTCCGCACATCCATGGCACGGTGGTGTCGGTTTCCGGCAGCACGATCACGGTCACCGATCGGGACGGTTTCACGCGCACCATTGTCGTCACCGACAGCACCACATACGGCGACGGCCTGAGCGCCGACCTCGCCGTCGGCACGAAGATCCGCGCCGCCGGAACGGTCGACGCGAACGGCACCAGCCTTGACGCGACGAAGATCGCCACCGCACCGGCCGGTGGCGAACACGGTGGCCAGCACAGGGGTCACCTGGGCCATCCCGGCCAGCGTCCGACGCCCCCGACCGGCGCCCCGGCTCCGGAGGGCTCGGACGCTCCGCCCGCCACACCGGGCCCGACCTCCTAGTCCGGCAGACCGTGCCACAGTGTCCCGCCTAACGTCGGGGCACTGCGGCACGGTCACCTCGTCAGGGGAATGCTGATCCGGCCAGCATCGCGCTGACCACGTCCACCGCGATCACCGTCTCCACCCCGACCGCGGCGAGGGCAGTGAACGCAATCCAGAACATCCAGGCCATCCGGCGACGCCGTGACGCCCGAACATCCGTGTCAAGCTCGGCGAACCGGGCCCGCACCCGGCCCTGGTCCACCTGCGTGCGTGCACCCCAGGTGGCCGGGTCGTCCACCAAGAGAACGATTTCCATCCGCTCGCGAGGGCTCAAAGTGGGGGTGCGATCCAACAGCCAGTCGTTGAGCTGCCGGGAATCGACGACCGTGACCACCTCCGGTTTCTCTCGAATGACCAGCTCGCTCGGTTCGACGAGGGCGATCACCGATCGCACCGCGGTCAGCCGGGGCATCCGTCGTCGAAGAACCCGGGTGGCCCCCTCAGCCGCGGCTTCCGCGTCATGCAGGTACGGCACGCGGTGGCCGGACTCCAGAAGAAGTCGTTTGTGCAACCAGATGCTCTTGCCACGCGGGTTCTTCACGGTGATGGTGAACACACCGCCCGGACCCACAACGAGATGTCCGATCTCGGCCCGCAGCGTGCCGATCGGCAGGGAGTGGAACACTGTCCAGTCCGGCGGGAGCTTGGCCAGGGCTTCCCCGACGGCGATATCGTCAATGGCCCCGTGATACCACGCGACGCTGGATTGATCCAGCGGCGAGCTGCCCAGCAGCCGGGCGAAGCGTGAGCGCCGCGGCACGACTCGCTGGTCCATCAGGTCTTCGATGACCTTCTGGGCCGCCAGTCGAGTTCGCATGGCGTGGATCTCGATAGTCACGGAAGTTCCTCCTGCCTGCAACCTAGTGCCGGCAACTGCGTGCCTACGAGCCCCACTAGAGGCACTGGAACGCCTAGTGCGCTCCCATGACGGCCGACACGGCAGCAATCGCGTAGGGCAATCCCGCTGCCGACGCGACTACGACCGCGCTGCCCAACGGCACCCAGAACAAGCGCTGCGTTCGCGCGTCACGCACCGACTTGTCGAGCTGGGCGAACCTCTCCAGCAGTTCCTGCGGATGCGCGGTCGGCAGGGCGTTCCATGTCTCCGGGCTGTCAATGATGTCGGCGGCCGTGATGCGGTCCTCCGGGTTGAGCATCGGCGGCCTCGTGGCCAGCCACGGCGTCAGCTCGGCGGCCTCGATCACTTTCACCTGGGCAGGTTTCTGGTAAACCGTTACGTCCTTGGCTCCGACAATGGCCACCACCGGCCGCACGGATGCCCTCAGCAACATCCGTTCGCGAAGCAGCGTCGTCACCCTCGCAGCTTCCACTTCCGCCCGACGGATGTGCGGCATCCGTTCCCCCTCGACGACAACCGTGCGCCCGGCAACGCGTACCTTCTTGCCGCGGTGCAGTTTTGTGTGAATCGTGAAGACCCCGCCTGGCCCGACGACCACATGATCGATGTCCGTGCCCTCACTCCCGGCCGGAAGGGCGTGGAAGACCGTCCACTCCGGGGACAGCCCGCCGAGCAGGCCCGCCACGGCGATTTCTGCCTTGGCACCGCGGTACCACATGAGCCCCGCCGCGCCGAGCGGGGACCGCCCGAAGAGCTTTGCCAGTGCGGACCGCGGCGGAACCAGACTTTGCTCGAGCAGCAGCACCTCGATGATCGATTGCGCTGCAAGCCTTTCGCGCATGGCCGGAGCGTTGGGCACACTTATCTCCTCAGGTGTACATCGAATTTAGCGAGTGTGAGCCTGCTCGCTAAGCCCCACAACGGGATTGGATGCCCGCGCTCCCGTACACTGAGTCGAAAAGCCTGATGTACCCCTCTTCCGAGGGACAAGCCTGGGGCCCTGAGTACGAGGACACATCAGCCATGAATAAGAAGATCATCGCCATCACAGCGGGGGCGGTTCTGATCGTCGGACTCGCAGGCGCGGGTATCGGGCTCGCCGTCGCCGACGTAAACGACAATGACACCCTCAGCGGGGACACCCTGGAGCGTGCCAGCAACGCCGCCCTCGCTGAAGTCGGCCGCGGAACGGTCACCAGCGCCGAACGCAGCGATGACGGCGGACCGGCCTACAACGTCGAAGTCCGCCTCGACAACGGAGACGACGTCGACGTGGAGCTCAATGATGCCTTCGACGTCGTTTACGTGGGCGACCTCGACCAAACCGGATCCGGGGCCGCCGGATCCGACGCGCCCGTCTCCACACCCAAGCCCGTCATCCCGATGCAGCCGTCAACGGAACAGGCTGCCGCCGACCAGGCCCGCGCCGAAGCGGCCGCCGTGGCCGCAGTGGGCAGCGGAGCGGTGACCGAATACGACCGCAGCGACGATGCGGATCACCTGTATGAGGTGGAGGTGACCCTGGCCGATGGCCGGGACGTCGATGTGGAACTCGATGCGAGCTTCCGAATCACCACGATCGACGACGCCGTTCAGTAACGGCGCGCGGAGCCGGGCGAGCGGGCGAACCGCCCCGGGTGATCGCCGGGCAGCGCTTCTTCAGGACTTGAGGTCAGCGTTCAACGAGGATGCCGTCTTCGTCACAGTAGATGGTGCGGCCGGGGGTGAACGTCACTCCTGCGAACGTGACGACGGAACCGGCGACACCGCTGCCAGTCTTGGCGCTTGTGCGCGGATTGCTGCCGAGCGCCTTGACGCCGAGCTGTAGGGCGGAGATGGCCACGCGGTCGCGGATGGCGCCGTTGATCACGACGCCGGCCCATCCGTTTGCCACGGCGGAATCTGCGATCCTGTCGCCGATCAGGGCGGTTTCGAGCGAACCGCCGCCGTCGATCACCAGCACGGCACCGGCGCCGGGCGAGGCAAGGATCGATCTGAGCAGGGCGTTGTCTTCAAAGCACTGCACCGTGCGGATGGCACCGCTGAACCGCACGAGTCCACCCATGTTCTGAAGCTGCAGGGGAACGGACTGCAGCGCCGCGCCCTGCTCGTCGAAAAGATCAGCGGTAAGAAACGTCATGAGTGTCCTCCAACAGACTGCGGTAGGTGTTCGATCTTTCCAGCGTAGGGGCCTCCGTTCGCAGGTGCATTGACAGCCACCGACCTACCCCTTGTTTGGGCCCGCCGGGGGACCGCGGTGAAAGCTGGCGTAGCGTTGTTGCATGGTCCTGCGCGAGCGGGCGGTCTTTTTCGAGGGGAGCAGGTGTGCGCAGACGGTTCGGCGTTGCCCGCCTGCTGCTGGCAAGCCTGGGAATAACGTCGTTGATCGGCTATTTCATCTACACTCTCGGCGTGCAGAGTTTCTCGATGAGCAACTTCTTCGCCTACTTCACCGTGCAGAGCGCAATAGCCGCCGTGCTGGTGCTGCTCACCGCCGCCGTGATCGCCCTGCGACGGCCCGAGGATCCGGCCTGGCTGGACATGGCCCGGGCCATGATCACGACCTACGTCCTGGTCTCCGGTGTCGTCTACGCGCTCATCGTCGTGCAGGCCTCGAGCGCCCACTATGCGATCGGCGTGCCCTGGTCCAGCCAGCTGCTGCACTTCTGGATCCCCAGCCTCGCCCTCCTCGACTGGATCGTCGATCCGTTCAAGGCGCGCGTGCCCTGGCGGTACCTCGGTTGGGTGATCGTGTTCCCCATCATCTGGTTGGTCTTCACGCTCGTGCGCGGCCCGATCGTGGGCTGGTACCCCTATTTCTTCCTCGATTCCCGGCAGGTGAGCGGCCCCGCCGAGACGATCTTCTACTGCGCCATCATTGTGGGGATCATCACCGGCATCGCCGCGCTTCTGATCGCGCTCACCCGGATCAAACGGATGCCTCGTCACCTGCAAGCACCGTGGGCGTCCGCCAAGAACACCCACGCCCTGCCCGCCCCGGTATCCCAGCCAGCGGATCCTCTGCCGGAATCGGACACAGACGAATCCGCACTGCGCCTATTCGGCGGCGCGGAACGGCTGGAGGGAGTGCAGGGCTGACGCCAGGAATTCCTCGTCTGTGGCCTCGGCGAGGCGCACGGCGTTCTCAGCGGCAACCATGCCGACCAACACCGGTTCACCGGTGATGGGCATCATGTTGACCCAGACCGGGAAGTCTGAATCGGTGCCGACAACGGTCCAGTACTGGGCTTCGGTGTCCCAGAACGGCTCGTCAAAGCGCAACCAGACCTTGTCGAGCAGGCCCACACCCAAAGCCGCGATTGCGCCCTTGTGGCTGAACGGGAGCGCCGGGGAGAATTCCACGGCACCGTCCTTCAAAACGCCCAGCGGCACCGTGACGATCACCCGATCACCGGAGAGCGCCTCGCCCGCTCCGAGCCGCAGGCTGACGCCGGCGTCGTTATAGGCGACCAGGGTGACCACGCTCGAGGTCACCACGTCGAGCTCAGAGGCATCCCCCGTGAGCAAGGTGGCGTAGCCGCCCACCACCACGTGGTCGTCATCGGCGACGGACGCGCCGGGGGCATACCAAGCGGATTCCCCACTCGGCGTTGATCCGGAATCCATCTTGAGTTGGGTGGCGATTTCATAGTCGAGCCAGTCGGCATCCGAGAGCCCGAGTTCATTTCTCGACGACGACTGCTCCATCTGTCCGGAATCAACCAGCGCCCGCTCGACGGAGACATCGGCCGACTGCTCCCCCGCCCAGGCGAGTGCCGCCGCCACCGCCTCGGCTCCGACCGGATTCACCGCCGTGATGGCGCCGGCTCTGGTTCGCACCTCCGGCGCGCGCGTGAAGGCAACGGTGCGCACGCTGAGAGCCGCGAACTCGTCCACCAGAGTGTTGGTTGTGGTGCTCTGGATGAAGGAGGGTCCCAGCTCGATGGGGAAGGGCCAGTTTTTCGTGACGGTCTCAATACGGCCGCCGACGCGGTCGCGCGCTTCGACCACGATCACGGTGTATCCGGCCGTGCGCAACTGGGTCGCGGCGGCGATCCCGGCGATCCCGGCTCCGATCACCGTGATGCGCTCCCCCGGCTGGGCGACAGCCTGCACCTGACCGGCGGCTCGAACGCCTGATTCGCGGGCGCCCTGCACGGTTCCCGGCTCGGTGGCCGCCGTCGCCTCACCGGCGAAGAAAACCCGGTCGAGAACGGGTTCGGCCAGCGCCGCCCGGTGTCCGGGGGCGGCTCCGACGGCCGGAAAGCTGAAGGAACCCCGCGCGAACGGGTCAGTCGACCAGGAGGTGCGCTGCATGGCTGCCGGCTGCGGCATG
>Ga0209023_10008684_pt1 | contig 10144 bp, 6 predicted proteins | sample LakOneMetagenome_FD_187468 | JGI IMG/M metagenome (GOLD analysis project Ga0209023, IMG submission 187468) | Freshwater and sediment microbial communities from Lake Erie, Canada (SPAdes) (version 2) | ecosystem: Environmental > Aquatic > Freshwater > Lentic | place: Lake Erie, Canada | collected...
CCTGGGCGTTCGCGACGGCGATCTCGTGGCCGTGCTCGTCGCCCACCGCCGCGAGCGCGAGGCGGCGTGCGCGCGCACGGTCCTGCCCCATCACCCCATCGCGATAGGCGAGCTCCGCGCGGGCGGCACGGATCGCCGGGGACCGGGGATCGAGCTCGCGGGCCAGTCCGTCGATGTCGAGCGCCGCGAGGTCGTCGAGGTTCTGCGCCCACTCGCTCCGCCGGTGCGGATCGGAGCGCAACGCCACGAGGCGGGTCGCCTGCAGCTCGATCGTGAGGCCGACGTCGGCGCCGTCGTCCTCGTCGACGGCGGCTTCGAGGACCGATGCCGCGGCCCCCGGTTGGTGCGCCGCCATCAACACCGCGGCGAACCGCGTGCGGAGGTCCATCCGCGAGGCCACATCCGGCGCGGCGGCGATCGCGGCGTCGTAGCGGGCGGACGCGTCGGGCGCGCCCGCGCGTGCGGACGCGCGTGCGATGAGCGCCAGGATCCGGGGGCGATCGTCGGGGTCCGGTGGTTCGGCGAGCGCTCGATCGAGCAGGCGCACGGCTTCGGCGTCAGCGCCCGACCGGCGGGCGCGGTCCGCGGCGGCCAGGAGGGCGTCCACCGTGGTGGCCGCGCCGCGCGGCAGGCTGGCCAGCGCGTGCATGGCGATCTCGGTCTCGTCGTGGCCCGCGGCGCTGAGGACATCGATCGCCCGCCCGTGCATGCGGTCGAGCTCGCTCGGCCGACACAGCTGCGCCACGGCGTCGCGCACGAGCGGGTGTCGGAACCGCAGCCGCGTCGAGAGCTCCACCGCCGGCGAGCTCACGCGCTCGTCGGCCCCGTCCGCCTCGATCCACTCGCGGGCCAACAGGATCGAGGCGCCGTCGAGCCCGGTCGCCGCGGCCATCTCCGCGACCTCGACGGCGCTGGCCAGCGGTCGATCGGCACCGAGGACGGCGATCGCCTTCGCCAGTTGCTGCACCCCGGCATCCAGCGCGCCGAGCCGCCGCCGGACCTCGTCGTGGAGCAGATCCGTCGATTCGTCGGCGACCTGCGCGGCGATCTCCACCAGGAAGGGGTTGCCCAGGGTCGCCTCGTACACCGCCGCGCACCGTTCGTCGGTGGCATCCGGTTGGACCTGGCGCACGAGGGAGGCGACCGCAGCCCGGCTCAGCGGTGGCGGTGCGAGGTGGTGCGCATCGCCCTGCGCCCGGATCCGGGAGCGGTCGGCACTGGTCTCGTTCTCGACGCCGACGCGGGTCCCGATCACCATCGCGATCGGCAGATCGCCCAACCGGCGGGCCAGGTACCCGAGGAACGAGAGCGAGGTCGTGTCGATCCAATGCAGGTCGTCGACCGTGAGCAGCACCGGGGCCTGCTCGCTCAGCCGCACCAGGAGCCAGTACAAGCCGTGGTGCAGGGCTCCGGAGCGCAGCTTGGCCGCGACGGTGTCGGCGGTGACCTCGTCGGCACCGGCGCGCTGATCAGGGGATGGCTCGAGAAGGGCTTCGCGGGCGCTGGTGGCGGGGCCACGGAACAGCTCGTCGAGCGCGTCGCCCGGCGTGCGCCGCACGATCGGGTCGAACAGCTGGTGCACGACACCGAGCAGGTGGTCGGACTCGAGGTCCTCGGCCGTCGCCCGCAGGACCATCATCTGCTGGTCGAGGGCGGCGGCGCTCGCCGCGCGCACGAGGCTCGTCTTGCCGGCCCCCGCCGCCCCCTCGATCCAGAGCAGCTGGCCGCGGCCGGCGCGAGCCTGCGCCAGCACGACATCGATGAGCTCGAGGTGCGGGTTCCTCTCCAGCAACCGCCCGCGTGCGGAAGCGATGTGGCCGTCGGTGCGCCCGTCAGGGCTCACGCCCGCACGGTCCGGCCCCGTCGTGGGCCCCGGCTTGGGTCTCGGCTTGGGTCTTGTCGTGGGCCTGGTCGCCTCGGCTGGTCGGTTCGCACGACCTCACTGTACGGAACCTGACTGCCCTCGAGATCCGCCGCGGACGGCACGGAACTCTGGGGTGGGCCCCCAGTGCCACGCACCCGCGGTGGGGGGATGATCCGATGATGCCGCCGCCCGTGCCGACCACCACCGAGCCCGGCGCGTCGGCGTCGGTCCACTGGTTGCACGGGCTGTACGAGCGGATCGACGCCGGCGACATCGACGCGCTGCGCTCGTTCGCGACCCCGCAGTACCACCTGCGCATCCCGGAGCTGGGCGTGGACATCGCCGGGCTCGAGGCCGTGCTCGCCTGGCTGCAGGTGCGGGGGTCCCAGGGCCGCCACCGCCTGCAGACCATCGCCGAGCACCCGTCGTTCGTGGTGGCGACCCTGCGGCTCGAAGGCTGCGACGGGGCGGAGCCGGTCGAGCACTGCCACGTCTTCACCCGGACGCACGACGGGCTCGCGGCCTGCTGCGTCCTCTCGGTGCTGCGGGAGGGATAGGGCGGCCACGCGCTCCTCCTACCCGGCCCCGGCGTTCGTCAGCCACCGCTCCCTCAGCCAGCCCCGGGAGCGACTGGGAGCGGCCGGTGGCGGCCGGGCGGCGACGGGCTGCAGGGACAGCCGCGCACTACGGTCGGGTCCGGCGCGCCACGAGCGAGGTGGCTGCGTTCGGGGATCGGTCGTCGTCGGCCGTGGCAGCGGGCTCCCCGTCTTCTCTGGGGGACGTCATGGCGGTTGTGGTGAAGGCGACACGGCGCGGGCCCGATCTTCGGGCGCCTCGCGGTCGGGCCCAGGGACGGGCGGCGGCGTTCGCGGTGCTCGTCGGCCTGCTCCTCTCGGTCGTCGTTGGTGGCGCGGCGCCGGCCGGCGCGGCCCCGACGACCCCGGTTGCGCCACCCGCGGCGCGGTCGACGACCGTCGAACCGGCCGGCGCCACCCGGTACGCCGACTCGGTCTTCAGCGCGGTCGACGTGCACCACGACCTCACCTACGGCAGCGCCATCGGCGCGGACGGGACCGAGGAGACGCTGAAGCTCGACCTGTACGAGCCGGTAGGGGACACCCTCGCGAGCCGCCCCGCCATCGTCTACATCCACGGCGGGACCTTCGCCTTCGGCGACAAGAACGAGGGCGCCACGGTCGCCACCGAGCTCGCGAAGCACGGCTACGTCGTCGTCTCGATCAACTACCGGCTCTACCCGGGCGACCTCGGCGACGTCAACCGCATCGCCAAGGGCCAGGGCGCGGCGGCGCTCGACGCCAAGGCGGCCGTGCGGTGGCTCCGTCGCTACGCGGTCGCGCAGCGCATCGATCCGAAGGCGATCGGCGCGATCGGCTACTCCGCCGGCGCCATCACCTCGTTGAACCTCAACTACGAGGCCTACCTGCCGGGGGAGAGCGGCAACCCCGGCTTCCCGGCGAACGTCGAGGCCTCGGTCTCGCTGTCGGGATACGCACCGCACCTCGAGGCCGGCGCCTCGCCCGTGCTCATGTTCCACGGGGACCAGGACACGACGGTGCTGTACCCGTGGGCGGTGCGGACGTGCACCGACACCAAGACCCTGGGCAACGCGTGCGAGCTGGTGACGTACCCCGGGATCGCCCACAACATCTATGACCGGTACTCGGACTGGATGCCCAAGGCCGTGGCCTTCTACTACGCGAACCTCGTGCCGCACCTGACGGCGCCCGTCGCCGCGCGGTACCACCCCGTGACCCCGACCCGGCTCCTCGACTCGCGGACCGCGGTGGGTGGCTGGCCCGGCCCGTTGGCCGCGGGGGCACCCCGGGTGCTCCAGGTCGGTGACGTCGCCGGCGTGCCGGCGGGGGCGAGTGCCGTCGTGATGAACGTGACCGCCACCAACGCATCGAAGGCCTCGTTCCTGACGGTCCACCCGGGTGGTTCGCCGGCCCCGGCCACCTCGAACCTGAACTTCGGGGCGGGCGAGACGATCGCGAACCTCGTGACGGTGAAGCTCGACGCGGCGGGCCGGGTCGGGTTCGTCAACGCCGTCGGCACGACCGACGTCGTCGCCGATCTGGTCGGCTGGTACGACTACGGCGTCGGCTCCGGTGACCTGTTCACGGGGGTCACGCCCAGCCGTTACCTCGACTCCCGCACGACCACGGGCGGCTGGAACGGCTCGCTCGGGGCCGGACAACCACGGGACCTCTACGTCCGGCAGCCGCTGAACGCGGGCGGCCTCCCGAAGACCGCGACCGCAGTCGTCGCCAACATCACCGTCACGGGAGCGACGAAGGGCAGCTTCGTGACGGCGTGGCCGTCGGGCACCCCCCAGCCCACGGCGTCGGCGCTGAACTTCGCGCCCGGGCAGACGATCCCGAACCTCGCCATCATCCCGCTCGGCGCGTACGGCGGCATCCGCCTCGCCAACGCGGCGGGCACCGTCGACGTGATCGTGGACGTGGTCGGCTACTTCGACCCGACCACCGGATCCCGCTTCCATGCCATCGACCCGACCCGGGTGCTCGACGATCGCGTGGGAACAGGGCTCAGCGGACCGTGGGGTCCGGGTCAGTCGCGCGCACTGCCTCTCGCCGGCGCCACGGGTACGTCCATCCCGGCGGACGCCACCGGCGTCGTCGCCAACGTCACCGCCACCGCCGGCACGGCCAACAGCTTCGTGACCGTCTACCCGGCCGGCGCCCCGCTCCCATCGAGCTCGAACCTGAACTTCGGCGCCGGGGCGACGATCGCGAACCTCGCGACAGTGAAGGTCGGCGCCGACGGCGCGGTGGCGATCGCCAACCACGCGGGTTCGGTCGACGTGATCGCCGACGCCGTCGGCTACTACGCCGCCGGCTGACGCCCGACCGTCGCCGCGCGGCAGGGCCTGGGTCAGCCCAGCAGCACCGGCGCCAGCGCCCGCCACGCCTCGACCGGCGGGGCGGCGTCCTCGGTGATGACCTGCACACAGACGTGGTCGGCGCCGGCATCGTGGTGCGCCTTGACCCGCGCGGCGATCGTGTCGAGGTCGCCCCATGCCACGATCGCGTCGATCAGACGGTCGCTGCCGTTGTTCTCGAAGTCGGCGTCCTCGAAGCCGAAGCGCCGGAGGTTGTTCGTGTAGTTCGGGAGCGGCGTGTAGATCTGCGTGTGGTTCTTGGCGATCTCGCGAGCGCGCGTCGGGTCGGTCTCGAGCACGACGGCCAGCTCGACCGCGAGCAGGCGATCCGGGCCCAACGCCTCGCGGGCGACGGCGGTGTGCTCGACGGGGACGAAGTAGGGCAGCGCGCCCTGGGCCTTGTCCTTGGCGAGCTCGAGCATCTTGGGGCCGAGGGCGGCGAGCACGCGCTGCGGCTCGGTTGTCGGCTGGGCCGCCATGAACAGCGACGAGTCCATGGCGTCGAGGTACTGCTTCATCGCGGAGTACGGCTTGGAGTAGTCGTGGCCGCGCAGTCCCGCGACCATCGGCTGGTGGCTGACACCCAGGCCGAGCAGGAAGCGGTCGGGGAAGGCCTCGGTGACGGTGCGGTGAGCGGCGTTCATGTTCATCGCGTCACGCGAGTAGATCGACGCGATGCCCGTGGCGATGACGATCCGCTCGGATCCCGCGAGGAGGATCGCCGACCCGCTGAGCGGATCGCGCCCCACGGCCTCCGGCGTCCACACCGCGCCGTAGCCGAGGGCCTCGAGCTCACGGACGTGCGCCTGTCCTTCGGGGGTCGGTACGAGGTCGAGGGTGAAGGTCCAGATGCCCACGGGGCCGAGATCGATCGTCATCTCGGCGACGCTATCGGTGCGACCTCCGAAGTCCGGGGCGCAGGCCGTCGCAAATCCCGGAGATCCCGGTAGAAAGGCCCGGGTCCGTCGCCGCCCAGCTCTGTGGGCGCGGACCGAGCGCCGTGACCACCGCGGCGCGCCTGCTTCTGAGGGGGAGCCACATGATCCGCGCCGGACTCCAGATCCCGAACTTCACGTACCCCGGTGTCGCCGACATCGATCTCTTCGAACGGCTGTCATCCGTGGTCGTCGCCGCGGAGGAGTCGGGGTTCGACACCGTCATGGTGATGGACCACTTCTACCAACTGCCGATGATGGGTGCGCCCGAGAACAACATGTTCGAGTCGTACTCGCTGCTGAGCGCGCTGGCGGCGCGCACGAAGAAGGTCAACCTCGGCACGCTCGTCACCGGCGTCACCTACCGCAACCCGGCGATCCTCGCGAAGACGGTCACCGCGCTCGACGTCATCTCCCAGGGCCGGGCGTTCCTCGGCATAGGCGCGGCGTGGTTCGACGTGGAGCACGAGGCGCTCGGCGTCGACTTCCCGCCCGTCAAGGAGCGCTTCGAGCGCCTCGAAGAGGCGATCCAGATCTGCCAGGGCATGTTCCGCGGCGAGCGGCCGACCTTCGAGGGCAAGCACTACCGCACGAAGGACGTCTACAACTTCCCGGCGCCGATCCGCGGCGACATCCCGCTCATGATCGGCGGGTCCGGCGAGAAGAAGACGCTGCGGATGATGGCGCAGTACGCCGACATGGCGAACTTCACGGTCGGCGAGGACGAGATCGAGCGCAAGCTCGAGGTGCTCGCCGGGCACTGTGCGGACCAGGGCCGCGACATGGCCACGATCAACAAGACCATGCTCGGGTTCCTGCTCGTGGCGGAGACCAACGAAGCCGCGGAGAAGAAGCGCAACGACTTCCTCAAGGCCCAGGGCATGGACTGGGACACGCTCGACGAAGGCACGAAGGCCATGATCGGCTCGCGCCTTGTGGTGGGGGATCCCGACACCGTCGGCGAGACCGTCCAGCGCTACCTCGGGTACGGGCTGGACGGCGTCACGTTCAACATGCCCGCCGACGGCCACGAGCCGGAGGCCGTTGCGCTCGCCGGCGAAACTCTCAGCAAGGCATTGGGGTAGAAAGGCTCCCGTGCTCTACCCCGATGCCCTCGAGTCGTGCGCCAGCAGAGCGGTTCGAATGGAAGTCGCAGCTCCTTGTTTCGAGCCCACGTTCCACGCCCTGCGGGTTCCATTCGAATTGTCGCAGGGGCGTTGCCCCCGGATCGCCCGACTCGACGAAGTCGTGAGGGCGATTGGTTCGAGCGAACGTAGTGAGCCCAGATCGGTGACTCGCCGCAAGAGAGCGAGCGAAGCGAGCTCTCTGAGGACGAAACCATGACCGAACCTGTTGTCCTGACCACCGGCGCGAACTCGGGGATCGGGCTGGCCACCACGGTCGAGCTCGCGAAGCGCGGGTTCCACTCCGTGGGGTCGGTGCGCTCGGCGGCGAAGGCCGAGGTCGTGCATGCCGCGGCCGCGGAGGTGGGCGTCGACGTCGAGACGGTCATCATGGACGTCAACGACGCCGAGCAGTGCGCCGAGGTCATGGCCAACCTCGACCTGTACGGGCTCGTGAACAACGCCGGCTACGCGCTCACGGGCGCGATCGAGGACATCGGCGACGACGAGGCCAGGGAGTTCTTCGAGACGATGGTCTTCGCACCGATGCGCCTGGCCAAGCTCGCGCTGCCGGGGATGCGGGCCAACGGTGGCGGGCGCATCATCAACATCTCCTCGATCATGGGCCGCATCAGCGTGCCGCTCGGCGGGTGGTACACCGGCGCGAAGCATGCGCTCGAGGCGCTGTCGGACTCGTTGCGCGTGGAGACGGCCAAGGACGGCATCAAGGTCGTGCTGATCGAGCCCGGCGGCTTCAACACCGGCATCTGGGACGACGCCCAGCGCGACATCGACAAGCACACCGCGAGCGGTTCGTCGTACCTCACCTCGTACGACCGCTACCTGCGCATGCAGAAGCTCAGCGCCCCGATCATGGGCTCACCCCAGCAGTGCGCCGAGGCGATCGCCAGCGCCATCGAGTCCCGCTCACCGCGGGCGCGCTACCTCATCGGCATGGACGCGCAGGCGATCAGCCTGACGACGCGGCTGACCCCGTCGTTCGTCCAGGACCGGGTGACGAGGCTGTTCCTCGATCTGTGACTCACTGCCATCTCTCAGAGAGATGATCGATCGGCGTTCGATCTTTCGATTCGGGACCTTTGGCCCTGGGGTCACCCCCCGCCGGGGCGGACGATGCGGTGGTCTCGTTTCGAGGGAGCCCCATGAACGCCTTGAACATCGCCCGGTGGCAGTTCGGGATCACGACCATCTACCACTTCCTGTTCGTCCCCCTGACGATCGGTCTGGCCCTTGTCGTCGCCGTGCTGCACACCCTCTGGTACCGAACCGGCTCGGACGCCTGGCTGCGGCAGACCAAGTTCTGGGGGAAGCTCTTCCTCATCACCTTCGCCATGGGCGTGGTGACGGGCATCGTCCAGGAGTTCCAGTTCGGCATGGCCTGGGCGGGGTACTCCCGCTTCGTCGGCGATGTGTTCGGGGCCCCGCTGGCGATGGAGGGCCTGGCGGCGTTCTTCCTCGAGTCGACGTTCCTCGGGCTCTGGATCTTCGGGTGGGACCAGTTGCCCAAGAGCGTGCACCTGGCCACGATCTGGATCGCGGCGATCGGCACGACCATCTCGGCCTACTTCATCCTCGCGGCCAACTCCTGGATGCAGCACCCGGTCGGCGTCGTCTACAACGCGGCTCGCGGCCGGGCGGAGATGACCTCGATCGGTGACGTGCTCACCAACTCCACGGTGCTCGCGGCCTACCCGCACACGATCCTGGCGGCGCTCACCACGGCAGGGATCTTCCTCGCCGGCATCTCGATCTGGCAGCTCGCCGGGCGGTCCGATCCGCTGGCCGACGACGATCGCGCGGCGTTTCGCTCGGTCATGCGCGGCGCGCTGGTCCTGGTGCTGGTCGCGTCGTTGGGCGTGGCCTTCAGCGGGCACGCCCAGGCCCGCCTGATGATCGAGCAGCAGCCGATGAAGATGGCGTCGGCCGAGGCGCTGTGCAACACCGAACAGGGTGCCGGCTTCTCGATCCTCGCCATCGGTGACGTCGGCGCCAGCTGCGACGTGCGGACGCTGAGCGTCCCCGGCGCCACCTCGTTCCTCGCGACCGACAGCTTCGATGCGACCGTGCAGGGCGTCAACGACCTGCAGGCGTCGATGACCGCCCGGTACGGCCCCGGCGACTACCGCCCCAACATGGTGGTCACCTACTGGTCGTTCCGCTTCATGATCGGCTTCGGGCTGATCGCCGCCGCAGTGGCGGCCTGGGCGCTGTGGCGCACGCGCAAGGGGCGCGACGTCGGCGGCAAGTGGTTCGTGCGCCTCGCGCTGCTCGGCATCGCCACACCCTTCCTCGCCAACACCTTCGGCTGGATCTTCACCGAGATGGGCCGCCAGCCCTGGGTCGTCGCCCCGAACCCCAGCGGGCTCGACGCCGTGCGCCTGTTCACCGCCGAAGGGGTGTCGGGCTCGGTCTCGGCCGCGACGCTGCTCACCTCCGTCATCGTGTTCACCCTGCTCTACGGCGTGCTCGCCTTCATCGAGGTCGGGCTCATCGTCCGCACCGTGCGCCGAGGTCCTGAAGGAGCACTCGGCTCCGTCACCGCCCTGGCCGACGACGACGACGAGGTCGACGACCGGATGACCTTCGCCTACTGAGCGTCGCTCTACTCGAGGAGTTGCTGTGGATCTCCCCACGTTCTGGTTCCTGATCATCGCCGTGCTGTGGACCGGCTACCTGTTCCTCGACGGCTTCGACTTCGGGGTGGGCATGCTGCTGCCCGTCGTCGGGCGCACCGACGACGAACGCCGCGTCGTCATCAACACGATCGGCCCCGTCTGGGACGGCAACGAGGTGTGGCTGCTCGTCGCGGGCGGTGCGACCTTCGCCGCCTTCCCGAACTGGTACGCCACGCTGTTCTCCGGCTTCTACCTCGCGCTGCTCGTCATCCTCGTGGCCCTGATCATCCGGGGCGTGGCGTTCGAGTACCGCAGCAAGCACGACGACGTCGCGTGGCGCCAGCGCTGGGACATCGCCATCGTCGTGGGGTCGGCGGTGCCGGCGCTGCTCTGGGGTGTGGCGCTCGCCAGCATCGTCCACGGGGTGCCCATCGACGCGGCCGGGGACTTCACCGGTTCCTTCTTCACGCTCCTCAACCCGTACGCCCTGCTCGGCGGACTCACCACGCTCGGGCTGTTCGCGCTGCACGGCGCGCACTTCCTCGCCCTCAAGACGACCGGCACCGTGCGGGAGCGGGCGAACCACGTCGCGGCGGTGATCGGCCCGATCGTGATCGTGATCGGGGCCTCGTTCCTGGTGTGGACGCAGCTGAGCCTGGGCA
>Ga0209023_10008685_pt1 | contig 10144 bp, 10 predicted proteins | sample LakOneMetagenome_FD_187468 | JGI IMG/M metagenome (GOLD analysis project Ga0209023, IMG submission 187468) | Freshwater and sediment microbial communities from Lake Erie, Canada (SPAdes) (version 2) | ecosystem: Environmental > Aquatic > Freshwater > Lentic | place: Lake Erie, Canada...
GGGCTCGGGATCATCGACGAGTCGGCCGACGTCGGACCGCTCGCCGCGAGCGTCACCGACAGCGGCGGCGTCTACCTCGTGCCGGCGTTCACCGGTCTCGGCAGCCCCTGGTGGGATCCGTACGCACGAGGCACGTTGATCGGCATCACCCGCGGGACCAACCGTGCGCACATCGCCCGGGCGACGGTGGAGGCGATGGCGTACCAGACCCGTGACGCCGTCGCCGCGATGGTCGAGGCGTCCGGCACGGCGATCCGTGACCTGCGGGTGGACGGTGGGGCGTCCGTGATGGATCTCCTCCTGCAGATCCAAGCGGACCAGTTGGGCGTCACGGTGCGCCGCCCGAAGGACCAGGAGACGACAGCACTCGGTGCGGCGTTCCTCGCTGGTCTCGCCGAGGGCGTGTGGCCGTCGCTCGATTCGATCGCGCAACGGTGGGAGCTCGACGCCGAGTTCACCCCTGCCGACGGCGACATGAAGTTCCTCGCCGATCTCCTCCACGCGCAGTGGACGGAGGCCGTCTCGCGCTCACGGGCGTGGTCCCCCCGGCTCTGACCTCCGCCCCACCGTCGTCCGCGGATCAGCCGCCGATCAGCCGCCGATCAGCTCGAGCACCTCGACCTGCTCCGGTGTCGCGGTGAAGTTGCCCGCAAGATCCGCGACGAGATCGGTGGTCTTCAGCGTGTAGATGCACACCGTGCCGGTGGCGGACAGCTTCGCCGTCACGAGGTTCGACACCGTCTGCCCCCGATCGAAGTTGAGGTTCGCCGCCAACGGACGGTCCTGGTCGCACGGGAACACCGTGAGGAACCCGTCCGACGCAGGATCGGTCACGGTGACGTTCATCGTCACGGCGGACGCGCCGCTCGCGGGCACGCCGCCGCGACCGGCGACCTGCAGGGTGAGCACCTGGCCGGCGGGCAGCGGCGCCTTCGACGTGGTCCCGATCGGCTCGCGGGTGTCGAGCAACCGGTACGGCACGAGCTCGTGGAAGCCGTCCACGTTGGCGGCACCGAACCACGCGGAGAGATCGGCGACCAGGTGCGTCGTCGCATACGTGAACAGGCACAGGGTGCCGGTGGCCGAGACGGCGACGGTGACGGCGTTCGGCACCGTCTGGCCGGCGACGAAGTTCAGGTTCGCCGCGAGCGGCCGCGGCCGGTCGCACGGGTAGGCCGTGATGAAACCGGGGCCTCGGGCACCCACCACCGCGACGTTCAGGGTGACGGCAGTGATGCCGGTCGCCGGAGCGCCGCCGCGGCCTGCCACCTGCAGGGTGAGCACCTGCCCGGCAGGGAGCTCGCCGGCCGCCGCGACCCCGGTGCCGTCGCGGGTGTCGAGGAGCCGGTACGGCGTGAGCGGGACGATGCCGGCCCCACCGATCCGCTCATACGTACCGGAGAGGTCGGCGACGAGGTCCGTGGTGGCATAGCTGAAGAGGCACACCGTGTGGTCCGCGGCGAGCTTGACCGTGACGAGGTTCGGCCTCGTCTCCCCCTTCACGTAGTTGAGGTTCGCGGTGACCGGACGGCTGGGTGCGTCACATGGATATGCCGTGATGAACCCGTCGGCGTCCGGATCGACGACCGCGACGTTGAGGACGGCTGCAGTGCTGTTCTCGTCGACGTAGCTCGTCAGGTCGAGCCTGATCCAGCTCCCGCCGACGAGCTTGGCCTTCGTCGGGACGCCGATCGGTTCGCGGGTGTCGAGCACACGCGTCGGTGTGATCGCGACCAGGCCGGGTGGGGGCAGGGTCTGGCTGACGTACCCGAGCGTCGGTGGGAGCCGTGTGGGGTCGGGACCATCGTGACGCAGGTATCCGAGCAACGTGAGCTTGACGTGCGACGCGTTGAGGGTGTGCAGGCACAGCGCCGCGGCGCCACCGCCGGGAATCTCGACGTAGGCCATCGCGGCGTAGCGTCCACGTCCCGACGCCTGCACCGTCCCCACGTAGCACGTCCCGTCCTCGACCACCGCGGCATAACCACTCGTCGGACCCTCCACGTCGAGCCGGAGGACCGCCCCGCCACCGTCGGCCGGCGGGTTCGGGAGCGCGATCTGCCTGACGTCGTGGTCGTTCGCCGACGGCAGGTCCTGATCGAGGATCACGGCCGGCGCGGCCAGTGGCACGTACTGCAGCCGCGAATTCTCCGGCGTGTCCGACACCGATCCGATCTGCTGGATCACCATCACCACGGGCGTGGACGTGGTCACGCACTGGTTGCCGCCGACGACGGTGAACGACGCGGCTTCTCCGGCTTCGAACACGGCGACCGGATCGCTGCCGTGCGGCGTCCCGCAGGGCGACACCCATGCCACGCCCGCCGCGTCGGCCGCGATGCCCACGTCCGCCAACGACGCGGGCACGGCGATGGGCCCCGTCACCTGATGCGCGCCGGTTCCCATGCGCGAGTCGAAGACCGGCCATCCGGGCGCCAACAGCACCCGTCCGTACCCGTCCGCCGCATGCGCCGACCTCGACGGTCCGACCGCCATCAGCAGCGAGGAGGCCAGCATCAGAACCAGGTACGCGGGTGCAATTCGTCGCATCACGAGCGGGCAACGTAGCCGAGATCGATTCCTCAGACGGTGAGCGAGTCGGCGATGCGGCCGAGCAGGCTGAGGTGCTGGCGCTCGCGTGTGTGGAACGGGCGCCCGGCACGTCCGACTGCGATCGCGACGTCGCTGCGCGCCAGCCGCGCCCACGCGAGATCGCCGGGCGCACCGGCGGCCTGGTCCGCGTCGCTGAGATGACTGCTGCCGGCCAGGAACGCGGCCAGCCAGATCTGGTCGGGCGGGTTCCCGATCGTGACCACCACCCGCTCGGCGCCGACCGCGAATGCGACCGCCCACTCGCCGTCGACGAGGTCGAGCATCTCGTGGCAGGTGAGGTCCAGCCGCTTCTCGGCCTCGGCCTCCGCGAGCCGCGCCGCGACCTCGAGCGCGAGGATGCCGGGTTCGGGTCGATCCGACGCCACCTGGCGGACATCTTCGACGGCGACCCCGTCGACCTGCTGGATCTCCGCGAGGAGCAGATCGACGACGCTGCCATCGGGCAGGCTGATCACGAGGTCGTCGACCGCCCGGCCACCGCCGCGCTCGAGGATGTCGATGCCGACCACGTCACCGCGCACGGCGCCGATGCGGCTCGCCACCTGGCCGAGCGCACCCGGACGATCGGGCAGCCAGACTCGCACGACGTAGGTGTCCACGGGTCGGCAAACTACCCACGCAGCGTGGCGGCTCGGTTCCGAGTGTGTGACGGCTCCGTGAACCCACCCCCAACGCGGGCGGGTCTGTCACGTCATCCGACAACGTCGACGGGAACGATCCCGCACAGCACCCCGGGGGCGGACCGAGCGGGTCAGCCGAGCTTGGTGAGGCCGCGCTTGAGGTTGCGGATGCCCTGGGCGATGCGCTGCTCGTTCTCGATCAGTGCGAACCGGGCAAAACCCTCGCCGCCGGGGCCGAACCCGCTGCCGGGCGACAGTGCGACGTCGCACTCGCGTACGACGTGCGAGCAGAACTCGACCGAATTCATCTCCGCGTACGGCTCCGGAATCGGGGCCCAGACGAACATCGATCCCTTCGGCTTCGGGATCTCCCACCCGATGCGGGCGAGCCCGTCGATGAGCGCATCACGACGGCTCTCGTAGATGGCGCACACCTCGGCCGGGTACTCCGGGGCCTCGTTCATCGTGACGGTGGCGGCGATCTGCACCGGCTGGAACGTGCCGTAGTCGAGGTAGCTCTTCAGCTTCACGAGCGCCTGGACCACCTCGGCGTTGCCGAGCAGGAAGGCGACGCGCCAGCCGGCCATCGAGAAGCTCTTCGTCATCGAGTACAACTCGACGGCGCACTCCTTCGCGCCCTCCGCCTGGAGGATGCTCGGCGGCTGGTAGCCGTCGAAGCCCATGTCGGCGTAAGCAAAGTCGTGGACGACGATCATCTCGCGCTCGCGACAGAAGTCGACGACGCGCTGCATGAACGGCAGGTCCACGACGGCACCGGTCGGGTTGTGCGGGAACGAGATGACGAGCACGCGCGGCTTGGGCCAGCCGACGTCGTAGGCGGTGGTGAGGCTGTCGAAGAAGTCGGTCGCGAAGTCCTGCACGCGCGGGTCGGCGAGGTGGCGCATCGGCACCTGGCGGAGATCGGCACCGGCGAACAGCGGGCCGTAGATGTGGATCGGATAGCTCGGGCTCGGCACGATCGCCGCGTCGCCGCGGTCGAGCAGCACCCACATCAGGTGGCTGAAGCCTTCCTTGGAGCCGATCGTGTTGGTGATCTCCAGCTCGGGATCGAGCGTGACACCCCACTTGCGCTCGTACAGCGCGGCGACGGCCTCGCGCAGCTTCGGCAGGCCCTTGCTCATCGAGTAGCGGTGGTTGCGCGCGTTGTGCGCTGCCTCGCCGAGCTTGTCGACGGCGATCTGCGGCGACGGGATGTCCGGGTTGCCGAACCCGAGGTCGATCACGTCCTTGCCTGCTCGCCGTGCGTCGATCTTCAGGCCGTTGATGATGGCGAAGACGTACGGGGGCAAGTTGGTGATGCGGCGAAATTCCATAGCACCCGGAACGCTAGTTCCTCCGAGGGGGTGACCAGCAGCCAGTTGGCGTCACGTACGGTGGGGTGGGCGGACGCGCCCGTCTGTGCCAGCATGCAGGACATGTCGAACCCCCTTCCCGACGGTTGCATCCACGTGGTCATCGAGATCCCCCGTGGCAGCCGCAACAAGTACGAGATCGACCACGAGACCGGCCGCGTGTTCCTCGACCGCCGGCTGTTCACGGCCACCACGTATCCCGCCGACTACGGGTACATCCCCGAGACGCTCGGCGGCGACGGAGACCCGCTCGACGCACTGGTGCTGCTCGAGGACCCGGTCTACCCGGGTGTGTGGGTGCAGGCTCGCCCGCTCGGCGTGCTCTACATGCACGACGAGGCCGGCGAGGACGCCAAGATCATCTGCGTGCCGCCGCGCGAGCCGCGCTGGGCCGACGTGCAGGACCTCGGCGACCTCACGCCACAGCTCGTCGAGGAGATCCAGCACTTCTTCGAGGTCTACAAGGCGCTGGAACCCGGCAAGACCTCGTCCACGGCCGGCCTGGCCGGACGCGACGCCGCATGGGCCGAGATCGAGTCGGCGCGCAAGAACTTCCAGCCGCACGACTGAGCATCGACCCGGCTGCGGGCCGGGTCGACCGGGCCGGCAGCGGGTCAGGGCTCGAGGGTCAGCAACGCCGCGCCGATGGCGCCCGCATGGGGCCCGAGCTCGGCGAAGCGCACGTCCGGCCGCGGTCGCAGCTCGGTACCGAACAGCCGCCGTGCGTACGAGTGCTCGATCGGCGTGAGGAAGATCTCGGGATCCGCCGACAGGCCGCCGGAGAGGACGATCATGCCGGGATCGAACAGGTTGGTCAGGTTGACGAGGCCGAGGGCGACCCACCCCGCATAGATGTCGACGACGGCGAGCGCCTGACGGTCGCCGGCTCGGGCGGCGGTGGTGATGTGCTCGCCGCGGATCCCCTCGACGCTGCCGACCCGCTCGAGGATCTCCTCCAGGAGGCCGTCGCTGGCGGCGCGACGGGCGAGGTAGGCGAGGCCGCTGCCGGATGCGTACCGCTCCCAGCACCCGCGCTGGCCGCACGGGCACGGCACACCGTCGATGTCGACGATCATGTGGCCGAACTCACCGGCGAAGCCGTGGTGGCCGCGCTGCAGCACCCCACCGGACACGAAGCCGCCGCCGATGCCGGTGCCGAGCCCGACGAGGGCAAGGTCGTCGACCCCGCGCCCGGCGCCCAATCGCCACTCCGCGAGACACGCGACGGTGTTGTCGTTGTCCACCATCACGCGCATCCCCGTCGTTTGCTCGAGACGGTCGCGCACGGGCAGCATCTGCGCGGACGTCAGGTTCGGCGCGGCCACCAGCACGCCGTCACGAGTGACGAGTCCGGGAACGCAGATGCCGACGGACCCGACGGCGCCGAGCTCCTTCGTCATCTGCGCCAGCGTGGCGATGAGATCGTCCGGATCGTTGGGCGTGGGGATGCGCAGGTCGCCCAGACGCTCACCGTCGGGGCCGAGCGCGACGCCCAGACACTTGGTCCCGCCGACGTCGATGCCGACGGCGGACGGGGTCACGCCTCTGCTCGGGCTTTGAGCTCGCGCACGGTGTTGAGGATGCGGACCTCGGCACGACGCTTCACGAAGCCGGGCAGCGGCACGACGAGCTCGATCGCGAGGTCGTAGCGAACCTCGGTCCCGCCATCCGCCGTCGGCGTGAACCGGTAGGCGCCGTCGATGGTGCGCATGATGTCGCCACGGATCATCCGCCACGCCAGCACATCGGGCGCAGCGGCGTAGTCGTAGCCCAGCGTGTAGTGCGTGCTGCGGCCGAGCGCCGAGGCACGGAACTCGACCTCCGTCGGACGACCCTGATCGTCGCGCGTGCGGACGATCACGTCCTTCACGTCCTTGGCCCACTCCGGGTAGCGCTCGAACTCGGCCGCAATGGCCCAGACGCGCTCCGGAGAGGCTGCGATGGTGGTGGTCTGGAAGGCCGTCTCTGCCATGGCTCTGTGTTCTAGTCGATGCGGCGGTCGGATGGTTGCACGCTCCGCTCGAGCCGTGGCCCGAACGTGCCGTGACGCACCGCCCAGATGCCGTTCAGCCCGATGCCGAACATCGGCACGAGAATGCCGAATGCGAGCGCGTTCACCTGCGAACCCGACAACCCCGCCGCGCCGATGATCGCACCGGCGAAGGCGACCACCACCTGGACGGCCAGCAGCACGGACATCGTCCGCTTCACCCGACGACCTGCGGTGGGCCCGGTGAGGAGGTACAGGTTCGCGACACCGATCTCGTCGGTGCGAGAACGCTCGAGCGCGGCGACGTACGCCCACAGCCCGGTCACGGCGCCGGCGGCGAACAGCACCATCGAGACGACTGCCACCACCACCTGCATCGGGCGATGATCACGCAGCGGGATGCCCAACGCGATCGCGACCACGAACACCGCGGTCCCGAGCAGATCGGCGCGCACCCACGCATCGCCCGCGGTCGGGCCGTTCGGCCCCACGGCGCCCGCGGCGGACGCGGTTGGCTGATCGACGCTCATGGCGCCGTCCATCATGCCAGCACTCCCAGCGAGGCACCCAGCCTGGCGGCGAGCACGTCGTACGAGAATCCGGCGACGGCCCGTTCTCGCGCCACGCGACCCATGGCGGCTCGGCGAGCCGGGTCGTCGAGCAACGTCTCGAACGCGCGGACCACCTCGCCGATGTCGTCCGGTCGGCGAACGACGATGCCCGTCTCGCCATCGGCGACGGCCTCGGCGGCGCCGCCGCTGTCGCCCGCGACCTGCGCCACGCCGCACGCGGCCGCCTCGACGAACACGATGCCGAACCCCTCCTGCTCGAGCCCGCCCCAGCGGTTGCGGCACAGCATCGCGTAGATGTCTGCGCAGCCGTAGAGCCGCGGGAGATCGTCGTTCGAGACCCGACCGAGGAACCGCACCGGCGCGTCGAGCTCCGTTGCCAGCCGGCGAAGGCGCTCTTCGTCGCGGCCGCCGCCGGAGATCGCGAGCACGAGGTTCGGCCGCGTGAGCCGCAGGCGTGCGGCGGCACGGATCGCCGTGTCGAACCCCTTCCGGGGCACCAGTCGGCTGATGCTCACGATCAGCTCGGCATCGACCGGGAGACCGAAGTGGGTTCGCGCATCCACCCGCTCGGCGTCCGTCAACGGGTGGAACCGTTCCACGTCGACACCGGGTGGGACGATCGTGATCGGGAGCTTCGTGCCGGCGGCGTGCTCGGCCTCGGCCGCCGGGTAACCGCCCGCAGCGACGATGTGGCGTGCGCCGCGCAGCACCCGGCCCAGGGTCTGCTTCGTTCCCGGCAGCCGCCCTGGCACCGTCACCTCGGCGCCGTGGAGCACCACGTCGTACGGCAGTTGCAGGAACGGTCCGACGAGCCCGAGCGGCAGCGCCGGGTCGAGCACGATCAGCTCCGCGCCGACCTCCCTCGCCATCGCGTCGATGCGGCGCACCATCCACGGGTGCGGCAGCAGCACAGGCTCTCGCGTGCGCTCGATGCGGTACGGCTGCGCCGCGTCGAACTCCTTCGTGCCCGCGTACGGGCTGGTGAGCACCGCGAACGACTCCGGTGGCAGCCGGCGCCACCACTCCCACAGGAGCGACTGGATGCCGCCGATCTTCGGAGGGAAGTCGTTGGTGACGAGGAGGTGCTTCACGCTGGAGCGCTCAGTTCGGCTTGGACCATCGGGTCGGGATCGGAGGTCGGCAGCGAGGCCGTGAGACCCAGGCGACGGGCGGCCCACACGGCGTGGGCTCGCAACATCGGATCTCGGTGGGCAAGGTAGCGGTCGACGACCGCGGTGACCCGCGCCGAGGCCGCGGGATGCTGCCCACCGATGTTGCCGAGCACCACGAGTGCGTTGCGGCGCAGCCATCGCGGGTCACGGTCGGCCAGGTACCAACGGCCGCACTCGGCGAGCACGTGGGCATCGTCGCCCTCCAGCAGGTCGAGCACGTCGACCGTTCGCTGCTGCGGAGCATCGAGGCGGCGGCGGACGCGCTCGCCGAGGCGCACGGTCGGCGGGCACGCCTCCTGACAGTCGTCGCAGCCGTACAGACGGTCGCCGAGTGCCACGCGAAAGCGCGGGTCGAACACTCCGGGCTTCTGGAGCAGCCACGCCAGGCACCGGCTCGCATCGATCACGCCGTCGGCGACGATCGCGCCGGTCGGACATGCGTCCAGGCAGCGGCGACAGCTCCCACAGCCATCGGCGACGAGCGCCGGCGCCGGCTCGAACGGGGCCGTGGTGACGACGCTGCCGAGCACGAACCAGCTGCCGGCACCGGCGAGCAGCAGGTTGGCGTTCTTGCCGAACCAACCCAGGCCGGCGAGGTGGGCGATCTCGCGATCGACCATCGAATTGTCGTCGGCGAACGCGACCGCCTTCCAGCCATCCCGGCGGAGTTGCTGGGCCATCGCCCACAGGCCGGCTCGCAGCGGCGCGTAGTGGTCCACCCAGGCGTAGCGGGCCACCCGTCCGCGCGGGGCCGACGAGCCGGCACCGTCGAGGGTGTCGCCGGGGTCCTGCAGGTCGTCGAGCAAATATGGCAGGGCACCCACGATGACCGAGCGGGCGCCGCGCACCGCCTGTGCGGGATCCGTCGAGCGATCCGGGTTGCGGTACGTGAACGACATGCCGTCGTGCAGCCCGAGATCCCGTCGGCGGATCAGCTCGGTACGCGCACGACCGAGCACGTCGGCGGGAGCGACACCCGTGCGCGTGACGCCGTGCTCGGCGGCGAGTGCCGTGAGCTCGGCCAGATACGCGGCGGTGGCCGCCCGAGGCGGTTCAGATCGCCTCACGATGGCGCAGAGCCGGCACGAGGCCGGCAGCGACGAGCAGGCGGACGGCCCGCTGCTCCGAGAGGTCCAGGACGACGGCCTGGTGCTCCTCCACGCCGTACATGGCCGTGACCATGCAGTCGTCGCAGGCGGTGGTCGCCCGCATGACGCACGTGTCGCAACTGATGGTGAGGGTGTGCTCGCTGGTCATGTTCCCCAGCATGAGCCGCGGGTGTGACAGGGTTCCGTGGCGGCTGCGCCAACGATCGTTCGACGTCGGCGAACCCCGGGCTCAGCGCCGCGCGAGCTCGAGCCACTGCTCGCTCGTCATCGTGTTCGCACCGTGCAACCGCACGTCGTTGGCGACCGCCTGGTCGTTCGTGACCACCACGACCGCGACGTCCGCCGGCAGCGCCGAGACCTCGGCGCGCAGCACGTCGTCCGCCGACACGCCATCCGCCGAGAACTGCACGCGCACGAGCCGGCGACCCGGCGCGGCAGCGCCGGGGATGAGGGTGCCGTCGAACACCACGGCGATGTTGGTGCCGTACCGGCGAGCGACGTCCTCTGCCGCATCGATGCACCGCTCGCGCTGCTGCTCGAGATCCAACCTCGGCCAGCCGAGCTTGGCGACGTTGTAGCCGTCGATCAGCACCGCCACGCCGGGCAGGCGGACGAAGAACTCCGATGCGGCCGCCGAGGAGCCGTAGATCCCGCCGGGCAGCGAGATCGGTCGCCGCGTGGTCGGACGTCGCCCC
>Ga0209023_10008686_pt1 | contig 10142 bp, 9 predicted proteins | sample LakOneMetagenome_FD_187468 | JGI IMG/M metagenome (GOLD analysis project Ga0209023, IMG submission 187468) | Freshwater and sediment microbial communities from Lake Erie, Canada (SPAdes) (version 2) | ecosystem: Environmental > Aquatic > Freshwater > Lentic | place: Lake Erie, Canada | collected...
CACGCCGGGGATCAAGATCGACAAGTCGGCTGGTCACATCCGTGATGCGAACCACGATGGGATCCTCGGCGACGCCGGTGACACCATCCCGTTCAGCTTCGTGGTCACGAACACCGGCAACGTCACGCTCACGGGTGTGACGGTGAACGACGACATGGTCGGCCCGGTCACCTGCGCTCCGACCACGCTGGCCCCTGGCGCGTCGTCCTCTTGTGGTCCGGTGGACTACGTGATCAAGCAGTCCGATGTGGATGCCGGTTCGGTGGACAACACCGCGACCGCCACGGGGACCCCGCCCACCGGTCCGCCCGTTGTGTCGCCCCCAGACTCCACCTCGACCCCGCTGGCCGACGAGCTCCCGGGCATCGCCATCGACAAGTCGGCGGGTGCGATCGTGGATGCGAACCACGACGGGATCATCGGGAACCCTGGTGACACGATTCCGTTCAGCTTCGTGGTGACCAACACCGGCAACGTGACGCTCACCTCGGTGAGGGTGAACGACGACATGGTCGGCGCGGTGACCTGCACCCCCAGCACGTTGGTCCCTCGGGCGGCGGCGAGTTGCGGCCCGGTGAGCTACACGATCACGCAGGCCGATGTGGATGCTGGTTCGGTGGACAACACCGCCACCGCCACGGGTACGCCGCCCACCGGTCCGCCGGTCACGTCGCCGCCGGACTCCACCTCCACGCCCATCCACCCGGTGATCGTGCCCCCGACGTCGACCACGACGTCGACGACGACTTCGACGACTGAGGTGCCGACCTCGACGAGCACGTCGACGACGACTTCGACGACTGAGGTGCCGACGTCCACGTCGACGACGACCTCGACGACTGAGGTCCCGACTTCGACCAGCACCTCGACGACGACGTCGACCACGGTCGTCCCGCCCACGCCGGGGATCAAGATCGACAAGTCGGCTGGTCACATCCGTGATGCGAACCACGATGGGATCCTCGGCGACGCCGGTGACACCATCCCGTTCAGCTTCGTGGTCACGAACACCGGCAACGTCACGTTGACGTCGGTGACGGTGGACGACGACATGGTCGGCCCGGTCACCTGCGTGCCGGCCACGCTGGCCTCTGGCGCCGCGGCCTCTTGTGGTCCGGTGGACTACGTGATCAAGCAGTCCGATGTCGACGCTGGTTCGGTCGACAACACCGCTACCGCAACGGGGACCCCGCCCACCGGTCCGCCCGTGGTGTCGCCCCCAGACTCCACCTCGACCCCGCTGGCCGACGAGCTGCCGGGCATCACCATCGACAAGTCGGCGGGTGCGATCGTGGATGCGAACCACGACGGGATCATCGGGAACCCCGGTGACACGATTCCGTTCAGCTTCGTGGTGACCAACACCGGCAACGTGACGCTCACCTCGGTGAGGGTGAACGACGACATGGTCGGCGCGGTGACCTGCACCCCCACCACGTTGGTCCCTCGGGCGGCGGCGAGTTGCGGCCCGGTGAGCTACGTGATCAAGCAGTCCGATGTGGATGCTGGTTCGGTGGACAACACCGCCACCGCCACGGGTACGCCTCCGACGGGCCCGCCGGTCACGTCGCTTCCGGACTCGACCTCCACCCCGATCGAGCCCGTGATCGATCCCCCGACCTCGACCACGACGACCACGTCGACGCCGAGCACCAGCTCGACGACGTCGACCACCTCGACGCCGAACACCTCCTCGACGACGTCGACCACGTCCGTGCCGACGAGCACGAGCACGTCCACCACGACCTCGACGACCGAGGTGCCGACGAGCACGAGCACGTCGACCACCACGTCGACGCCGACGACGAACTCGACCACGACGTCGACGCCGAGCACCAGCTCGACGACATCGACCACCTCGACGCCGAGCACGTCGTCCACCACCTCCACCACGGCGGTCCCGTCGTCGGCATCGATCACCATCGACAAGTCGGCGGGCGCGATCGTGGATGCGAACCACGACGGGATCATCGGGAACCCCGGTGACACCATCCCGTTCAGCTTCGTGGTGACCAACACCGGCAACGTGACCCTCACCTCGGTGACGGTGAACGACAACATGGTCGGTGGCGTGGTGTGCGTCCCGCCGACGCTCACGCCTGGCGCGGCGGCGAGCTGTGGCCCGGTGAGCTACACGATCAAGCAGTCCGATGTGGATGCCGGTTCGGTGGACAACACCGCCACGGCAACCGGCACGCCGCCGACCGGTCCGCCGGTCGTGTCGCCGCCGGACTCCACATCGACTCCCATCCAGCCGGTGATCGTGCCCCCGACCTCGACCACCACGTCGACGACCGAGGTACCCACCAGCACGTCCAGCTCGACGACCGAGGTTCCCACCAGCACCTCGACGTCCACGACCACGTCGATCCCGGCGACCAGCTCGTCGACGACCACGTCGATCCCGGCGACCAGCTCGTCGACGACCACGTCGGTCCCGGCGACCAACTCGACCACGACATCGACCACGACGTCGATCCCGGCCGGTAGCACGACGACCACGTCGACCACGTCGACTACGGCCGTGCCCAGCAGCACCTCGACGACGACATCCACCACCCAGACACCGAACAGCTCGACCTCGACGCCGGCCACGAGTTCGACGTCGACCTCGACCACCGAACCGACCCAGGTGCTCGACAACAGCGACAACGGCAGTGGGACGGGGAACACCACCGAGGTGCACACCTCGTACCGTGACCAGCCCCTGCCCATCATCGGCCGGCTGCCCCGCACCGGAGCCTCGGTGGTCGGCCTGGTGCTGGCCGGCATCGGACTGCTGATCGGTGGCTTCTTGCTGGTCGCCTCCAGCCGTCGGCGGTCGGTCAGCTGAAGTTGTTCCCCATCCCCGTCATCGATGGCCCAGGAGCCACCTCAACTCGCATATGTCCAATATGAGCGAATTCAAGACCAAGCCCCAACGGTTCGTCGCCGCCGTCGCCCTCGTGGCGTGCCTCGTCGGCTCGGCCTCGGCCTGCACGTCGGGCGCCACATCTGACGGAGCGGGGACCAAGACCACGACCACCCCCAAGACAGGGAAGGGCAGCGGAAAGGCCGACGTGTCGGGCGTCTACTCCCCGGCCCTTCCCCAGGAGCCGACGCTGACCAAGGCGGTCGGCATCCGCGACGACGCCACCATGTCGAGCTGTGACACAGGGGCCGGGACGGTCAGGGCGGTGGGCACGGTCACGAACAGTTCGAAGGCGGCGGCCGACATCTTGGTCACCGTGAGCTGGACCACGGCCATGAACGACGTCGTCGCCCGGGCCTACGCAGTCTCCAAGGCCGTACCGCCGAACCAGAAGGTGACGTGGAAGGCCTCGGGCAAGTTGGCCAAGGGGAACAAGGACGTCGAGTGCGTGATCAACGTGCGGCGTGGAACCCTGAAGTAGCCAGCGGTGGACGCAAGCCGCGGCCGTGAGGCTGGATGGCCCCCGGAGGCCCTCGAGATCGAGCGGCTCGCGTTCGCCGTCCGCCTGGTGGGCCTGGTCGTTCTGGTCGCCGTTGTTCTGGCCCTCGCTACGTGAACGAGCGGCGGCTCACAACGTGCTCGATGACGACGTGAGCTTGCTGCCCCACGATGCGCTGGTGCGCGCGTTCCGGTCGTTGCCGGTTTCCCAGCGAGAGGTCCTGTTCTGGACCGAGATCGAGGGGCTGTCGCCAGCGGAGCTCGGCGAACTGCTCGACATCGCCTCGCCGGCCGTCTCGTCCCTCGTGCTTCAGGCCCGGCAGGGCCTCCGCGAGGCCTACTTCGCCCTCTTCGACGACGTCGTGATCGATCTTCGCGATGGGAGCCACTGACCACCCGAACGGGTCGGGGTTGTTTGGCCCGACGCCATCGTGGGCATAGGACGGCCATGACTGCCACCCCCCAACCCATCCGGGTGATCCTCGCCAACGACGCCGAGATCATCATCGAGGGCCTCAAGGGTTTGCTCGCTCCGTTCTCCGACCGGATCGACATCATCGGGACTGCCACCGGCGACCCGGAGATCCTGCACGAAGCCCTGGTCGAGAAGGCCGCCGACGTCATGTTGCTCGACGCCTTCGGACGCAGCGGCCTGGGCCTCGACGCAGCTCGCAAGGTCCTCGAGACCAACCCCGACTTTGGGGTTGCTTTGTTCACGGAGGCCGACGACTTGCAGCACCTGTTCTCGGCACTGCGCCTCGGCGTGCGCGGCTACCTCCTCAAGTCGGTCCCCACCGAGGAACTGGTGTCCGGCTTGGAACGGGTAGCGGCCGGCGAGACGGTGGTGGATCGTCGCCTCGCGACCAGTGCCGCACTGGTCGCGGCTCGCTCGACCGCTCGCATGAGTTGGTCGGGGGCCCATCTCGGGTTGTCGAGGCGGGAGTCCGAGGTCCTTCGGGCGTTCGCCCATGGCGGCTCGATCGGCGATGTCGGCGAACAACTCGGGATCGGCCGTGAGACGGTCCGCACCCACATGCAGCAGGTGTATCGCAAGCTCGGTGTGAACCATCGCTCGGCGGCCGTGGTGGTCGCGTGGCGCGAAGGCCTGGTGGATTAGTCGGCAACCGGGTCGTCGGGTGCCACGACCTGGTCGCTGAGATCTCGGAGGGCCCGACGGAGCAAGCGCGACACGTGGACCTGGCTCGTTCCGACCCGCTCGGCGATCTCGCTCTGGCTGAGGTCCTCGAAGAACCGCAGGTACAGGATGGTCCGCTCCCGCTCGGGGAGGGTCTCGAGCAGCTGGGTGAGCAGGACCCGCTCCTCGGGGGCCAAACCGGGTTCGTCGCCTGCAGTGCTCATGGCGTTGTTGGCAGCGGCCGCGCCGGCGGGCACGTCGGTCGAGGTGGTCCGGTAGGCGGTGCCGGCATCGAGGGCGTCGAGCACATCATCGACGGTGATGCTCAACTCGTTGGCGATCTCAGCTGGTGTGGGGGCGTGGCCAAGCTCGGCGCCGAGGCGCTCGATGGCTCCCGGCATCCGCACGTGGAGGTCCTTGGCCCGGCGGGGCACTTTCAACGCCCAGGTGGTGTCGCGGAAGTGGCGCCGAAGCTCGCCGGTGATGGTGGGCACGGCAAACCCGGCGAACGGCACTCCCTGAGCGGGATCAAAGCGCTCGACGGCCTTCACCAGACCGAGGAACGCAACCTGTTCCAAGTCTTCCAGCGGCTCGCCCCGGTTGGCGAAGCGTCGGGCGCAGGCCTCCGCGATGGATCGCGTGTCGGTGACAAGCTCGTTGCGGATCCGGCGATCATCGGTGGCGCGGTACTGCCGAAAGCGTTCGGTGAGCGCGTCTGGGTCCCCGTCGCCGTATCGGGCGGTCGCGGTATCGTTCTCGTCGGCCACGAGGCTCAGCCCTGGCTGACAGCACCCGGGTGGGGGACGAGATCGCGCTCCAACCAGCACCGCACCTGTCCATCCTCCACGGCGTACCCGTAGTCGTCGGCCACCACGGACAGGATCTGTCGGGAGAAGGCGAACCGGTCCTCATCGACGGGGGTCGACCCGGCGGGTGTGGAGCCTTCGATGCGCAGCACGTCACCGGGCTCGGCGCAGATGTCGAGCCGAAGATCTTGGTCGTCGCCCGCTTCGATCAGTGCGGCACACAGCTCGTCGACGCCGATGCGAAGGTCTTCCATGGCATCCACGTCGAAGCCCACCAAGGTGGCGAGGCCGCCGACGGCGAGTCGGACCGAGCGGAAGTAGCGCACGTCGGCTGGGACGATGAGGGTCACCACTGACGGTTCGTCGTTGGTCATGGGGCCATCCTCGCGCCGCTGGGTCACTGCGGTATGCGGGCGACGTTGAGGAAGAACTCGTCGATGCTGCGGATCACGGCGTGGAACTGATCGAAGTCGACCGGCTTGGTGATGAAGGCGTTGGCATGGAGCTCGTAGGTGCGCACCACGTCCTCCTCCGCCGCGCTGGTGGTCAGCACCACGATCGGGATGTGGGCCAGGTGCGGTGACGCCTTGGCCTCGGCCAGCACCTCGCGCCCGCTGACCTTCGGGAGGTTCAGATCCAGCAGGACGAGGTGGGGGGTGGTGACGCCGACGTGGTCGCCTCGCTTGTGGAGGTAGTCGAGGGCGTCGGCTCCGTCGCTCACCACGGCCAGGTCGCAGCCGAGTCGGGACTCGGCGAGCGATTCGCGGGTGATGAGGACGTCGCCTGGGTCGTCGTCGACGAGCAGGATTCGAGCCACCTCTGGTTCGGCGCGGAGGAGATCATTGAGCGGCATCGAGTGGTTCCTGACGGGGCGTTGGCGAAGGGGCGGGCGGGGAGGCGGGCAGGGTCCACTGGACGGTGGTGCCGATCTGATCGGCGGTGCCGCCGATCCAGATCTGCCCACCGCTGAACTCCACGATCTTGCGGCACAGGGCAAGGCCGATTCCGGTACCGCTGTAGGCGTCGCGGCTGTGGAGTCGCTGGAAGATGGCGAAGACCCGGTCACGGTAGGTCGGGTCGATCCCGATGCCGTTGTCGGCACAGGTGAACTGCCAGATCGGACCGTCTCGGGTGGCCGACAGCCGGATCACAGGAGCGACGCCCTCGCGGTGGTACTTGACGGCGTTGCCGATCAGGTTCTGGAACAGCGCGGCGTAGAGGGTGGGATCGCCGGCCACCGTCGGCAGGTCGCCGACCTCGACCGTCCCGCCGGCCAGGGCATCGTCGAACCTCGAGGCGGTGTCCTGCGCGATCTGCTGGAGGTCGCACGGCACGAACGAGGTGGTGGAGCGACCGAGCCGGGAGAACTCCAGCAGGTCGGCGATCAGGGCCTGCATCCGCTTGGCGCCGTCGACCGCGAACTCGATGTAGGACTGGGCCCGTTCGTCGAGCTGGTCTCCGTAGCGCTGCTCCAACAGCTGGCAGAACGAGGCCACCTTGCGCAGGGGTTCCTGCAGATCGTGCGACGCCACGTACGCGAACTGCTCGAGGTCGGCGTTGGAACGAGCGAGCTCGTTGGCTCGATCAGCCAACTCCAGTCGGGCCCGGTCGACCTCGGCCAGTTCCTCGAGGATTCGGTCCCGCATGAAGCTCACCTGCTGGGCGAGGTACTCGATCTCGGCGGGGCCCTTCACGTCGATGGGTTCGTGCAGCCGGCCGGCGGTGATGGAATCGGCCGCCACCACAAGCTCGTCGATCGGGGCCACGACCTGGTGGCGCAGGAGCAGGCTGCCGGCCAAGGACACCAAGCCGAGCAGCGCGACCGCAGCGCCGACCGAGATCACCAGCTTCTCCGTGGCCTGGTTCAGTTGATGGGTTGCGTGGCCGCGCTCGATGACCAGGGTTCGTTCCAGGGCATCGATCTGGGCCCGCACCCGGTCGAACGATGCCTTCGAGCGGGTCATGGCGGCGTCGACGCCATCGGAGGGCAGCGGTGCGGACAGGATCGGCGCCGCGACCTCCTCACGCCAGGCGCGCAGCGCGTCGTCGACCTTGTCGACCCGCGCGTCGAGGCTGGTGTGGAACGGATCGTGTCGGAGCAGCGCCCGAAGTTGGGCCTCGCTCTGCTGTTGCTGCGGTTCACCCTTGACGTACGGCTCGAGCAGGCGCCGATCTCGGGTGAGCGCATACCCCCGGAGCCCCGTCTCCTGATCCACCGCGCTGGCTCGCAGTCGCTGCGTCTCGACGATTGCCGGCTCCAGCCGGTCGAACACACGGGATCGTGCGTTCAGCAGGCTGGTGAAGCCGGCGGCGATGACCACGGTGCCGACGACGAGCGAGATCGCGGCGCTCACCCATGCGATGGTGGACAAGCGTCGCAGCGAACGCGCCGGTGACAGGGAGCGCTTCACCAAGGTTCGTGCTCCATCAGCGGCGGACGATCACGAGGGGCCGGTGCCGTCGATGGTGATGACGGCGACGTCGTCGCGCCACACCTGATCGCCCCGCTGGGCGAACGCGGCGATGAGCCGATCGGGTTGGACGGCGCCACTGGCGTCGCGCGTCTCGTCGACGATCGCCGGGACCTCGTCGACGGACAAGATCTCCCCGCCTCCGGTCCGGACCTCGAACAGGCCGTCGGTGTAGGAGACCAGGCTCCACGGGCCGTGAAGCCGATAGGTGGTGCCGGCCATCCGGCGTCGGCCGAAGGCCACGCCGAGGGGTGCCCGGCCGTTGAGGTCGGACAGCGCACCCCGGCCGGCGAGGATCGGCGGCGGATGGCCGGCGCTGCGAACAGTGACCGAGCCAAGGTCGGCCGAGATCGTCATGTCGCACACCGTGACGAACTCGTCGCCGCAGGTCCGTTCGGTGTTCAGGAACTCCTCGAGGCGCTCGAGCACGTCGGCCGGGTCGAGCTGGGCCAGCACCAGGGCCCGCCAGCCGGCCCGAAGGCTCACGCCCAGCGCCGCCTCGTCGGTGCCGTGACCGGCGACGTCGCCGATGATGAAGCGGAGGCTTCCATCGGGCATCTCGAGGCCATCGAAGAAATCGCCGCTCACCACGCCTTCGCGAGCGGCGATGTAGCGCGACTGCCACTGCACGTCGGGACGACGGATCGCTGGGTCCACCAGCAGGGCTCGTTCGAGCCGGTGCTGCTCGAGCTGGCGGAGCTCTGATGCGGCGAGGGCGGCCACCGAGAGCTCGGCTCGCTTTCGTTCGACCGCGAACCGGATCGACCGGGCGATGGTGCGGCCGTCGGCCTCGCCCTTCACCAGGTAGTCCTGCGCGCCACGGGCCACGGCAATGGTCCCGGCCTCGGCGTCGCCCCAACCGGTGAGCACCACCACCGCAACGTGCGGGGCTCGGGCCACGATCTGGTCCAACGCCTCGAACCCGGTCAGCCCGGGAAGGCCGAGGTCCAACAAGATGCACGAGATCGGCCCGTCAGCGAGCTGGTCCGGCACGGCCTCGGCCGAGCCGACGCAGTGGATGTGCAGCTCCGGATCGGCCTCGCTGACCGCAGCCTCGAACAGCACCTGGTCGCCAGGGTCGTCTTCCACCAACACCACCACGTGTGGTGCGTCGCGAGGGGACGCGTACAGGTCGGCAGCCCGGAGGGGCAGAGGGGCATCGATCATGGCGTTCTGCATGCTCGCCGAGCCAATGGGAAATCGCACCCCCTCCCGGGGTGAAATGTCGGTCACCTTTGCTGGGCGGGGGATCATCCGTCGGCTCTCCTGTACGGCGCTGGCCGGTCGGCCCCGTAGGCCACCGAGCCGTGCGGCCTCAGCTGGTGATGACGTCGGTGAAGCCGGTGACCTCGAAGATGCGTCGCACGGGATCCGATGCCGATGCCACGGAGAAGGGGAGCCCGGTGGAGTGGGCCCGGCTCAGCTCGGCCGCGATGACCCGGAGACCGGACGAGTCGATGAAGGTGACGCCGCCCAGGTGGAGCTCGATCCCCTTGGCGGCCTGGTGAGCCTGGCCCAGCTTCTCGGTGAGGGTCACGGCCGATGCCGCGTCGAGCTCGCCGTGAGCGGTCAGTTGCACGGGGTCGGTCGCGGCGTCGAGCTCGACGTGGAAGTAGGGCTCACCGGGTGACATGTCCGAAATCCTAGCCCTGCTGGGGGAGACCCAGGCCGGTGAGCGGTATCGGTGGGGCCGCTTGGGGGTAGTGACCGTCGATCGCATTTCGACACAAGGAGAGCACTCATGGTCGCTGCCACAGAGGTTGCCGGGAACATCGCCACATCGGTGACGGACGCAGCGGCGTCCGTGCAGGAAGCAGGCGCCCACGTCGTCGACAGCGTCCGGACGTCGCTGGACGGATCGCTCGATGCCGTCCGGTCGAGCCTCGACGGGCAGTTCGACACGGTGAGGTCGGTCCTCGACGATCAGGTCGACACCGTTCGGTCCTCGCTCGACGATCGCATCGCCGCCTGGGCATCCGGTGCCCACCAGACGGCTGATGTGCTCCGGACCACCGGTACCCAGATCGGGCACACCGCCGATCACGGGGCCGGAATCGGAGCTGACGGCCTGGCCGACGAGGTGCAGCGGTTCGCTCGCCGGCGGCCATGGTCGTTCGCCGCAATCTGCATCGGGGGAACCCTGGCCGCGGTCGTCGTGTTCAAGGTCCGCGCTGCGGCCAAAGCCAAGGTGATCGCAACGGCGGAGGCCGCCGGCCGAGTGGCCAGCGGCCCGCGGCTGGGCGAGGCCAAGGCCGAGCAGCCCCAGGTCGACGGTCCGCTGCTCGCCGAGTCCGACGACCTCACCCCGCCGCCCTACCTCG
>Ga0209023_10008687_pt1 | contig 10140 bp, 9 predicted proteins | sample LakOneMetagenome_FD_187468 | JGI IMG/M metagenome (GOLD analysis project Ga0209023, IMG submission 187468) | Freshwater and sediment microbial communities from Lake Erie, Canada (SPAdes) (version 2) | ecosystem: Environmental > Aquatic > Freshwater > Lentic | place: Lake Erie, Canada | collected...
GACGTGCACGGCCCGAGCCGCCTGCCCGCCGGCCATTGGCGCGTTTATCAGGACATGCTCGGCGATGCCTTCGCGCTGTTGACCCCGGCCGCGGTTCGGCTGGGCTACCCTGCGGAGTGAGTTCGGGGTTCGACGTGGAGGACGCCATGCACGTGCGCAGCGACAGCTTCGGTCACCGCGAACCGATCCCGGCGGAATTCGCGCTGGGCGCACCCGGTGGCTTCGGCGGCAACCGCAATCCGCACCTCGCGTGGGGCGGTGCGCCCGCGGGAACGAAATCCTTCGCGCTGTTGTGCGTCGACACCGACGCGCCCACCGACGGCGCGCTGGTGGCGAACGCGGACGTGCCGATTCCGGTCGAACACCCGCGCGGCGATTTCGTGCACTGGGTCGTCGCCGACATTCCCGCGACCGTGGGTGAAATCGCCGCCGGCAGTTGCAGCGATGGCGTCACGAAACGCGGGAAATCCGCGGGCAATGATGCCGGAGGTGCGCGCGGACTCAACGACTACACCGGCTGGTTCGCCGGCGATGCGGACATGGGTGGTGAGTATTTCGGCTACGACGGTCCGTATCCGCCGCCGCACGACCTGCGCATGCACCGCTATTTCTTCCGCGTGTTCGCACTCGACGTGGCGAAGCTCGATCTTCCGGGCAAATTCGCCGCGGGCGACGTGTTGCGTGCGATGCGCGGACACGTGCTTGGCGAGGCGTCGATTTACGGCACGTATTCCCTGAACGCTTCCGCGAAAGGCTGATACACCACCGCGCCACGGCTCAGTCGGCGAGCATCGCCATGACCTCGCCGCGCAGCGGTTCGCGCTCGAATTCGCCGAGCAGGCGCCGCGTCGCCATCGCCACGCCGTGCATGGCGATGCCGCGCGAGGAAATGCATTCGTGCGCGGCGCGCACCACCACCGCCACGCCACGCGGTTGCAGCACGCGTTGCAGCGTGTCGGCGATTTCCACGGTCAGCCGTTCCTGGATCTGCAGCCGGCGCGCGTAGGCGTCCACCAGCCGCGCCAGCTTGGAAATGCCGACCACGCGTTCGCGCGGCAGGTAGGCGACGTGCGCGACGCCGCGGATCGGCGCCATGTGGTGTTCGCACACCGACCGCAGCGGGATGTCGCGCAGCAGCACGATGTCGTCGTAACCGGCGCGGTCGAAGGTACGGCCGAGGATGCGCTCCGGATCCAGCGCATAGCCGCCGAACCATTCCTCGTAGGCGCGCACCACCCGCGCCGGCGTGTCGTGCAGGCCTTCGCGCGCGGGCCGGTCGCCGGCCCAGCGGATCAGCGTGCGCACCGCGGCTTCGGCTTCGCCGCGGCTCGGGCGTGTTTCGACGGCGTTGTTCTCCGCGCGTGCGGGAGAAGGATCGGCGGACAGCGTGCGGGGATCGAGCATGGCGGATTCCATCGTGCGTATTCCCCTAAGATGCATGCGCGGGTGCGAGGTTCCCGCGCTTGCGTACGGGAACCGGTCGCGCTTCGCTGCATCCAACAGGCAGGAACGGCGAACGGAGGCAGGCCATGGCACACGATGCGCAACCCACCGGACCCGATCTGCGCGCGGGCGTGGCCCTGGCCGACGTTCCGTCGCAGGGCGTGCTCGCCGGCCATGTCGATGGCGAAGCGGTATTGCTGGCGCGGCTCGACGACGGACTGCACGCGGTCGGCGGCGCATGCACGCACTACGGCGCGCCGCTGGCCGAAGGCCTGGTCGCGAATGGCGAAATCCATTGCCCGTGGCACCACGCCTGTTTCAGCCTGCGCACCGGCGCGGCATTGAAGGCCCCGGCCTTCGCGCCGCTGTCGCGATGGAAAGTCGAAACCATCGGCGATCGCGTGTTCGTGCGCGAGCAGGATGAAACGCCATCGCCGCCACCTGCGCCGATCGCATCGGCGCCGGAACGCATCGTGATCATTGGCGGCGGCGGCGCGGGTTTCGCCGCCGCGGAGCGCCTGCGCGCGCTCGGCTTCGACGGTACGCTGACCATGCTCAGCGCCGACCGCGATCCGCCCTGCGACCGGCCGAATCTCTCCAAGGATTACCTCGCCGGCACCGCGCCGGCGGAATGGATCCCGTTGCGCGAACCGGAGTTCTATTCGTCGCAGCGCATCGATTTGCGGCTGGACCGCGAAGTCGATTCGATCGATCTGCACGCGCGCGAAGTGCGGACGATGACCGGCGAACGCCACGGCTACGACCGTTTGCTGCTCGCCACCGGCGCGATGCCGTCGTGGCTGTCGCTGCCCGGCTTCGACCTGCCGAACGTGCATTGCCTGGGCTCGCTGTCCGACGCGGGCAAACTCATCGCCAATTGTGCGAACGCGCGCCGCATCGCGGTCGTGGGCGCCGGCTTCATCGGCCTGGAAGCCGCCGGCGCCTTGCGCGCGCGCGGACTCGAGGTGCACGTGGCCGCGCCGGAACCGCTGCCGATGGCGCGCCTGCTCGGGCCGGAACTAGGACGCTTCCTCGTCGACCTGCACCAGCGCAACGGCGTGCGCTTCCACCTCGGTTCGGGCGCCGTCGCTTACGACGGGCATGCGCTCGCGCTGGCGAACGGCGAGTCGATCGACGCCGACCTGTTGCTGGTCGGCATCGGCGTGGTGCCGCGCGTGCGCCTGGCCGAAAACGCCGGACTCGCGGTTCGCAAGGGCATCCTGGTCGATGCGCGACTGCGCACTTCGGCCGAGCACGTCTATGCCGCGGGCGACGTGGCGCGTTATCCGCATGGCGACGGCGATGCGCGCATCGAACACTGGGTGCATGCGCAGCGCCAGGGACAGCTCGCGGCAGAGAACATGCTCGGCGGCGAACAGGCCTTCGACGAGGTGCCGTTCTTCTGGACCCACCACCACGGCCTCGACCTGCGCGTCTGCGGTTATCTCGATGGCTGGGACGAAGTGCGCATCGACGGTGACCTGCAACAGCACGATTTCATCGCGCGTTATTTCCACGATGGACGGTTGGTCGCCGCCGCATCGCTCGGTCGCGATCGCGCACTGCTGGAAGTCGCGCAGGAATTGCGAATCGCCGCAACGGCATGAACGCATCGATGCCGCGAAGCGCCGACGGAATTCAATGCCGCGTGTTTTCCGACTCGACCACCATGTCGAGCACGTAGGCGTAGCGCGAACCATCCGCTGGCGGGTTCTCGATCGTGTAACGCTCCACGCGCAGCACGTTGCGCACGCCGTCTTCATGCGTGTAGCCATCGATCGAGTCGTAGAAGTTCCCGAATTCGCCGGGCGTTCCGACCTTCAGCCCCTGGTCGTCGTACTTCACCTCGCGCACCTGCAGGCACTGCATGTCCGGGATCAGCGGATGGCTGCAGGGCTTCGCGTGCGCCGCGACCTCGAGGAACATCCGTTCGCCCGGACCGCCGTGGCGCGTGTCCGCGGTCGGTTCTCCGGCGAACACGAGCGTGTTTCCGGCGCCGTTCGCGAGCGTGAGCGTCGGCGTGTCTCCGGTCAGGAGCGTGAGCTTCGACGCGCCTTCGAGGCGCTTGCCGATTTCGCCGTCCAGCGCCATCAGCTTCGGATCGGCGCAGGCCATCATGGTCGACGCCATGCGCGCGATCGTCAGCGATTCGCCTTCGAGCGAATAACCGCCGCCCATGCGGTTGCAGGCATTGGCGACGGCGATGTGGCCATCGGCGAAGTCGAGCTGCAAGGGCTTGTCCGCCTGCACGAACAACGCGTCGATGCGCTTGCCGTTCGCATCGGTCGCGTCCTGCAGGCGCCAGTGGTAGCGGCCGAGCTCGACATTGGCATCGCTCGCGGCCGGGGCTGCGGCGGAAGCGGGCGTCGCGGCCGTTGTCGCGGACGCAGTTGGCGCGTCGGAACCCTTTTGCGGACAACCGGCAAGCAGCGACAGCAGGGCAAGGGCAGGCAGCAGGCGTTTCATCGTGGAATCCTCTGCGGGAATGACGCATGCAAACGCGCGGGGCGTTCGCTTCAGGTGAAACTCACGCCGTCGCCGGCAGCCACAACAACAGGATCGCGCCGAGCACCAGGCGATACACCGCGAATGCGGTGAAGCGATGGCTCTGGATGTAGCGCAGCAGCCACTTCACCGCGACGAAGGCGGTGATGGTCGAAGCAGCGAAGGCGACGCCGAGCGCGGTCCAGTTTTCATCGCCGATGGCGCCGCGCTTCAGCATCGACAGCAGTTCGTAGCCGGTCGCGGCGAACATGGTCGGGATTCCGACCAGGAACGCGAATTCGGTGGCGGCGGCGCGACTGGTGGTGCCGGCGAGCAGGGCGATGAAGATCGTGGCCGCGCTGCGAGAGGTGCCGGGGAACACGCCGGCCACCACTTGCGCGATGCCGACCAGGATCGCCGTCGTCCACGAGATCGCCGTGCGCTCGCCGCCGCGCATCGCCGCCAATTGTTCGGCGACGAGCATCCACACCGCGCCGATGACCAGCGCCCAGGCGATCGGGCGCACCGTGTCCGGCAGTTCCCATCCGAGCTTCTTCACCAGCAGGCCGCCGGCGGCGGTCACCGCGAACGAGAGCAGCAATTTCAGCGCGTAGCTGCGCGCCTGCGCCGGGCCGAGCGCGATGCCGGCCGGGTCGTGGCTGGCCGGCGAACGATGGCCGAGGAAGCCGAGCAGCAGGTCCCACAGCCGTTGGCGGTAGATCGCGACCACGGCGAGGATCGCGCCGGCCTGGATCGCGATGTTGAACAGTTCGCTGCGCGCGCCCAGCCAGTGTTCGGCGATCAGCAGGTGTCCGGTGCTCGACACCGGCAGGAATTCGGTGATGCCTTCGATGATGCCCAGCAGGATCGCGGAAACGAGGTCGGACATGGCGGCGGCGGTGCCTGCACGGGCGGAAGCCTTGCGAGCATAGCCCATGCGCATGCATCAGACGGGTTTGGTGCAAACGATCACCAACAAGCACCATACCGGTGCGAACTACTTTGGCTTAGAACATGGAGCCATTGAAAATCAATGGTTTGCGGAGATCTCAGGCTGGCACGACGCTTGCAGTAGCGGTGGCATCCCAACCGCCGAGGCCGCGCCATGTCGATCGAGAACGTCGAGAAATTGATCCGGGACCACAAGGTCGAATTCGTCGACCTGCGCTTCGCCGACATGCGCGGCGTGCAGCACCACGTCACCTTCCCGAAGTCGATCGTCGATGCCTCGCTGTTCGAGGACGGCAAGATGTTCGACGGCTCCTCGATCGGCGGCTGGCGCGGCATCCAGAACTCGGACATGGTGCTGCTGCCCGATCCGGCCACCGCATTCCTCGATCCGTTCACCGCGGACCCGACGCTGGTGCTGACCTGCGACATCCTCGACCCGGCCACCATGCAGGCCTACACCCGCGATCCGCGCGGCGTGGCCAGGCGCGCCGAGGCCTACCTCAAGGCCAGCGGCATCGCCGACCAGGCCTTCTTCGGCCCGGAACCGGAATTCTTCATCCTCGACAGCGTGCGTTTCGCCAACGACATGGGCCACGTGTTCTACCAGGTCGATTCGGAGGAAGCGCACTGGAATTCCGGCCGCGATTACGAAGGCGGCAACAGCGGCTACCGGCCGATGGTGAAGGGCGGCTACTTCCCGGTCGCGCCGCTGGATTCGCTGCACGACATCCGCGCCGAGATGTGCAAGACGCTGGAACAGGTCGGCATCGAGGTCGAGGTGCACCACCACGAAGTGGCGAACGCCGGCCAGTGCGAGATCGGCACCCGCTTCAATTCGCTGGTGCAGAAAGCCGACGAACTGCTGACGATGAAGTACGTCATCAAGAACGTCGCGCACCGCAACGGCAAGACTGCGACGTTCATGCCCAAGCCGATCGTCGGCGACAACGGCAGCGGCATGCACGTGCACCAGTCGCTGGCGAAGGACGGCAAGAACCTGTTCACCGGCGATGGTTACGGCGGCCTGTCGCAGATGGCGCTGTGGTACATCGGCGGCATCTTCAAGCACGCGCGCGCGATCAACGCGTTCGCCAACTCGACGACCAACTCGTACAAGCGCCTGGTGCCGGGCTTCGAGGCGCCGGTGATGCTGGCCTATTCGGCGTCGAACCGTTCCGCTTCGTGCCGCATTCCGTATGTCGCGAACCCGAAGGCGCGCCGCATCGAGATCCGCTTCCCCGATCCGATGAACACCGGCTACCTCATCTTCGCCGCGCTGATGATGGCCGGCCTCGACGGCATCAGGAACCAGATCGACCCTGGCGCGCCCAGCGACAAGGACCTCTACGACCTGCCGCCGGAAGAGGAGAAGAACATCCCGACCGTGTGCCATTCGCTGGACCAGGCGCTGGACGCGCTGGACAAGGACCGCGAATTCCTCAAGGCCGGCGGCGTGTTCAACGACGACTTCATCGACGCCTACATCGGCCTGAAGATGAAGGAAGTGACCGCATTCCGCGCGGCGACGCATCCGCTCGAATACCAGATGTACTACACGATCTGATCACGAGTCGAAATCCGATCACCACGACTTCGAAACGGCGGATGTCCGGCCCGGCGCAGCGCGCCGGGCGTTCGGAAGGGATGCGCGGCAGTGCCGCGCAAACACCCCTTCCTCACCCGCTCGAATACCAGATGTACTACACGATCTGATCACGAGTCGAAATCCGATCACCACGACTTCGAAACGGCGGATGTCCGGCCCGGCGCAGCGCGCCGGGCGTTCGGAAGGGATGCGCGGCAGTGCCGCGCAAACACCCCTTCCTCACCCGCTCGAATACCAGATGTACTACACGATCTGACGGACGAATCTCCGGACCGCTCCTCCCGAAGGCCCGCACCCGCGGGCCTTCGCTTTTGCACGATAATGGTGCAATGCATCCGGATGCCGCCCCGAGCCTCGACCAACTGGCCACGCCGGTGCTGTGGCTGGACGAGGACGGCCGCATCGCCGGTGCCAACCCGGCCTGTGCGCGCTGGCTCGGAGTGGGCCTGCGACGCCTGCCCGGCCTGCCGCTGGTGGCGTTGGAAACCGAAGGCGATGCGCTGGCGCGGGCCTTGGGCGATACCGGCTCCGATCGGGAATTCGCGCGCCTGCGCCGGGTGCCGATGGCCTTTCCCGGGGTCGAGGCTCCGCGTTTCGCCGATCTCCTGCTGTCGCGGCGCGAGGATGGCGGCTGGTGGCTGGAAGCGCAGCCGGTGGAGGAATTCCCCGGCGAGGATCCGGCCGTCGCATTGCCTTCCGCTCTTTCCGCGGCGCTGAAAGGCCTCGCCCACGAACTGCGCAATCCGCTGGCCGGGATCAAGGGCGCGGCGCAATTGCTGGCGCGCCGCGCCGGCATGCGCCTGGACAACGACGAGGAGCGCGAACTGCTGGTGCTGATCGACGGTGAAACCGCGCGGCTGGCATCGCTGCTCGACCGTCTGCTGTCGCCGGCGCCGGCACGGCCGTTCGAAGCGCTGAACATCCATGCGGTGCTGGAACGCGTGCTGCGCCTGGCGGAAAACGACGCCGGCTGGGCGGTGAAGCTGATTCGCGACTACGACCCCAGCCTGCCCGAACTCGACGGCGATGCCGATCGGCTCACGCAGGCGACGTGGAACCTGGTGCGCAACGCGATCGAGGCCGGCGCCGCGAACGTCACCTTGCGCACCCGTGCCGAACACGGCGTGCGCATCGGCGATGCCGCGCCGGCGACGGTGCTGCGCATGGAAATCGTCGACGACGGCCGCGGCGTTCCGGAAGACCTGGCCGAACGCCTGTTCCTGCCGCTGGTGTCGGGTCGCGCCGAAGGCAGCGGCCTCGGCCTCGCGCTGGCGCAGCAGGTCGCGCGCGAGCACCGCGGCTCGCTCGCCTATCGTTCGCGCCCGGGGCACACGGTGTTCACGCTGCTGTTGCCGTTGCAGGCCGAAGGAGCGGCGCATGCATAAAGCGGAATCACGCGAGCTGTCTTTTTCTCCCCCTCGTGGGGGAGGATGCCCGCAGGGCAGGAGAGGGTGAAATGAATGCCGCGTGCATCTGGGTGGTGGACGACGACCACGGCGTGCGCTTCGTGCTTGCGACCGCGCTGCGCGAAGCCGGCTATGCGGTCGAGGGTTTCGATTCGGCGCAGGCCGCGCTCGCCGCGCTGCAATCGAAGCGCGTTCCCGATCTCCTCTTCACCGATGTGCGCATGCCCGGCGACGACGGGCTCGCGCTGCTGGAACGACTGAAATCGCGGGAGCCCCAGTTGCCGGTGATCGTGATGAGCGCGTACACGGATCTGGCGAGCACCGCCGGCGCCTTCCGCGGCGGCGCACACGAATTCCTGTCCAAGCCCTTCGACCTCGACCACGCGGTCGCGCTCGCGGCGCGCGCATTGCCGGAATCGCGGTCGACGCACGCGTCGTCGGAAACGCCTTCGCAATCGCCATCGCCCATGCTCGGCGAAACGCCGCAGTTGCTCGGCGATTCGCCGCGGATGCAGGCGCTGTTCCGCGCCATGGGCCGGGTCGCGGCCGCGCCGCTGAACGTGCTCATCACCGGCGAAACCGGCACCGGCAAGGAACTGGTCGCGCGCGCGCTCCACCGCGAATCGCCGCGTGTACGCAAGCCGTTCATCGCGCTCAACACCGCGGCGATTCCCTCCGAATTGCTGGAAAGCGAATTGTTCGGCCACGAGGCCGGCGCGTTCACCGGCGCGACCAAGCGCCATGTCGGGCGCTTCGAACAGGCCGATGGCGGAACGTTGTTCCTCGACGAGATCGGCGACATGCCGCCGGCCTTGCAGACGCGCCTGCTGCGCGTGCTGGCCGAGGGCGAATTCTTCCGCGTCGGCGGGCGTGAACTGATCCGCGTGGACGTGCGCGTGATCGCGGCCACGCACCAGCCGCTGGAAGCGCTGGTCGCCGACGGGCGTTTCCGCACCGACCTGCTGCATCGGCTCGACGTGGTGCGGCTGCGCCTGCCGCCGCTGCGCGAACGCCGCGAGGACGTGCCGCTGCTCGCGTCGCGTTTCCTCGCCGCGGCCGCGGGAAAACTGCAGGCGCCGGCCAAGCGGCTTTCAACCGCGGCATTGGAACGGCTGCAGGCGCACGACTGGCCGGGCAACGTGCGCGAACTCGAGAACCTGTGCTGGCGGCTTGCGGCGCTCGCGCCGGGCGCGACGCTGGGCGTGCACGATCTCGACGAAGCGGCAGGTCCGCTGGCGTCGTCCGCGAACGAAGGCGATGCCTGGGAAAACGCGCTGGCCGACTGGGCGCGCGCGCAACTGCGCGATGGCGCGCCGGATCTGCACGCGCAGGCGCGTTCGCGCCTCGACAACGTGCTGTTGCAGGCAGCGCTGGCGCACAGCGACGGCCATCGCGGCGCCGCCGCGGAAAAACTCGGCGTCGGCCGCAACACGCTCACGCGCAAGCTCGGGCCGGGGCGCAAGCGGCGCTGACGATTCACCTTCGCGCAACATGCGTTGCGCGAGCATCGCGAACTTCGACCGGAGATCGCCATGAAACCTCGAATCCTTCCTCTCGCGGCCTCGATCGCCTTGCTCGCCGGTTGCGCCAGCTCGCCCACGCCCGGTTCCGCGAGTGCCGCCGGCGGCAGTGCCCTGTCCGATGCGCGCGTCGTGCTCGCGCCGGCGTCCGGCAGCCTGGTCAGCGGCACGCTGTCGCTGGTGCCGATGGGCGACGGCGTGCACGTTACCGGCGACATCGGCGGGCTCGCGCCGAACAGCACGCACGGCTTCCACATCCACGAGAAGGGCGATTGCAGCGCCGCCGATGCGTCCAGCGCCGGCGGACACTTCAATCCGGGCGGCGACGCGCACGGGCGCGCCAGCGCACCACACCACCACCTCGGCGACAACGACAACCTCGTCGCCGACGCGAACGGCATCGCACACGTGAACGCGCATTTCGCCGGTGCGGTGCTCGGTGGCGGTGGCGCCGACGACATCGTCGGCAAGGCCGTGGTCGTGCATGCGAACGCGGACGACTACACCTCGCAACCGGCCGGCAACGCCGGCGCACGCATCGCCTGCGGGGTGATCACCGCACCATGAAATGTAGGGGCACGGCATGCCGTGCCCCTACGTATAGCGCGCCTACGCGTCGACGTAATCGAACACCACGTCGATGCCGTGCGCACCGAGCACCGCGGCGAACTGCCGCAGCCGCGCTTCGTAAGCGGCGTAGCCGCGCGCAGCACGTCCCGGGTCGAGATCG
>Ga0209023_10008688_pt1 | contig 10140 bp, 6 predicted proteins | sample LakOneMetagenome_FD_187468 | JGI IMG/M metagenome (GOLD analysis project Ga0209023, IMG submission 187468) | Freshwater and sediment microbial communities from Lake Erie, Canada (SPAdes) (version 2) | ecosystem: Environmental > Aquatic > Freshwater > Lentic | place: Lake Erie, Canada | collected...
GCCGAGTGCAGGCTTTTCGCGCGGCCGACGAGGTGAACCTGTTTGTGCGGCAGGGCGAAGTGCTCGGACTCGTGGGCGAATCCGGATCCGGCAAGACCACTCTCGGCCGCGCCGCGATCGGGCTGCTCCCGATCACATCGGGACGGCTTGTGGTGGCCGGGCAGGACATCTCCCAGGCCGGGCGGGAGCAGATCCGTACCCTGCACAAGAGTGTGGGTATCGTCTTCCAGGATCCGTCGTCCTCGCTCAACCCACGGATGCCGATCGGCGACAGTATCGGTGAGCCGCTGCGTCTGGCCCGAGGGCTCCGCGGCCAGGCACTGAACTCCGAGGTGGAACGGCTTCTCGACAGCGTCGAACTGCCACGCACCTATCGAAGCCGATTCCCGCACGAGCTCTCGGGCGGCCAGAAGCAGCGGGTGGGAATCGCCCGGGCGCTGTCACTGGAACCGCGCGTGCTCATCGCCGATGAGCCCACGAGCGCCCTCGATGTGTCGGTTCAGGCCCGGGTGCTGGACCTGATTCAGGCGCTGCAGGTCCAGCTGCAGTTTGCCTGCCTGTTCATCACCCATGACCTCGCGGTCATCGATGTGCTGGCCCATCGCATCGCCGTGATGCACCACGGGCACATCGTGGAGACGGGAACCCGGGACGAGATTTTGCGCTACCCGAAGCATCCGTACACCCAGCGGCTGCTGGCTGCGGTTCCGCTTCCGGACCCGACCGAACAGCGGGCGCGGCGGGAGCTGCGACGCACCCTGCTCGTGGCCGGAGCGGACGGGTAAGCGGCGAGCGATCCTCAACTGCCAGCGGTGGCGGGTAGTGTTTTGAGCAATGAGATTCGCAAGCGCTTTGGTCGGAGTTGTCGCCGCCAGCCTGGTTTTCACCGGGTGCACGGCTTCAACTGCCGAATCCGGACTCGACAAGGGCGCGAGTGTGACCATCGCAACGAACGATGCGTTCGACTCCGGCAACCCGGCCACCACGTTCGGCAACACCGGGGCGAACACCAGCGTCGGTTCACTCACCAACGATTGGTTCTCGAGCGTCGATGACACCCCGAAACTCGTTCACGACACGGACTTCGGCGAATCGACGGTGGTCTCGACGAATCCGCTCACGGTGACCTACACCGTGCGTCAGGGCGTGAAATGGTCCGACGGGACGGCGGTCGACGCCGCCGACCTGATGTTGGACTGGGCCGCCAACTCACGGGCCCTGGACACCGACGGATATACCCCCGACCTCCCCGCTGATGCGCAACGACAGGGCCTGAACGGTGACCTGCCGGAAGACGTCGTGTACTTCGATTCCGGGGCGCAACCGGATTCCGGGCTGGGGCTGGTGCACGACATACCGACGGTCAGCGACGACGGGCGATCCATCACTATGGTCTACTCCGCCCCGTATGCGGACTGGGAGCTTGTCTTCCCGCGGGCGCTTCCCGCGCACGTGGTGGGTGAGAACGCCCTCGGCGCCGCCGATGCCGCCTCGGCCAAGACGGCCGTGCTCGACGCCATCACGCAGCGTGACGTGGGTGCGTTATCGGAACTCGCCTCGTTCTGGAACTCGGGCTTCAACTTCACCGAGCTACCCGGGAACAGCGATCTGCTGGTGGGCACCGGCCCGTACACGGTGACCGGCATCACAGCGGGGGAATCCGTCACCCTCACGGCGAACCCCGAGTACACCGGTTCGCGCAAGCCCTCCATCGAGACAATCGTCTTCCGCTTCATCGCCGATCCGCTCACGGCCGTGCAGGCGCTTCGGAACGGCGAGGTCGACGTGATCTCGACTCCGGCCATCCCCGCTGTCATGAGCTCCCTTGACGGCGTCGACGGCACCGAGGTGATCACGGGGTCCGAAGGCACCTACGAGCACATCGACTTGCAGACAAGCCAATCGAAGAGTGGTGTTTTCGACGATCCCCGAGTGCGCGAGGCTTTCCTGAAGGTCGTGCCCCGCCAGGAGATGCTCGATGAGCTCGTGACGCCCATCGTGGGTGCAGGAGCGTTCCTCCGTAATTCCCAGGTACTGGTGCCCGGCGCGGAGGGGTATGCCGACGCGACGGCGCAGAACGGTTCCGAGCAGCTCACCGAGGTGGACGTGCCGGGCGCACGCGACCTGCTGGCGCAGGCCGGCGTGTCCGCGCCGGAGGTCTGCATCCTCTACGAGTCGGGCAACCCGAGGCGGGTGCAGGAGTTTGAGATGATTCAGGCATCTGCTGCCCAGGCCGGTTTCGCGGTGACAGACTGCGGTGATCCCGATTGGCGCGAACTCCTGGGGGCATCGAACAATTACGACGCGGCCCTGTTCGGCTGGTCGACACCGTCGCTCGCGGTATCTGCTGCCAGCGCTACTTTCACCACCGCGGGAGCCAACAACTACTCGTTCTTCTCCAACGCCGAGGTGGACGCCGTAGCGGCCCGGCTGGGGATGGAGACCGACCCGCAGACACAGGTCGCCCTGCAACAGCAGCTCGACGGCCTGCTGTTCGACAATTTCTACGGCCTGCCGTTGTTTGACCTGCCCACGGTGACCGCGCACAGCAGCCGGATCGAGGGTATTTCACCGTCGATCATCGCTCCGCACCTGGCGTGGAACCTCCCCGACTGGACCGTCGTCCCTGCGGACTAGTCGCGTGACCGCCGTCGCCCTAGACGGAGCGTTCTGCCGTTCTGCCTGAAATTGAACCGCAGCCTAACGCACAAGTGCACTTCCGCCGGTGCTCATTTGAGCATTAAGTCATCAAAAGCCATCGATAGTGAGCACATCTCACTGTTTCGGCACTTCTGAGTTACCAACGTGTAACGTTTTGTTCACTTTTCGGGTGAGAACCATCGTGGCACCTAGTGTCGGGGTACCACCCCCGATCATGGTGCGAGAGATCGCGCGTCGGGGCCCTTTGTACATACTGCACAGGAGGAACAATTTGTACATTCCACGACCTCGCGTCAAACGATTGGTCACTGCGGGTGCAGTGGTCGGCGTGACGGCGCTTGTATTGACGGCCTGCACGACCACCGAGTCGGGAACCACGGCAGAGTCCGCGGGAACCGTGCGCATCGCCGAAGTGAACGAGCTCACGTCGTTCAACCCCGACACGTCCGAGGCGAACGTCGACATCAACAGCCAAATCCAGTACCTCACCCAGGGTGCGTTCTTCCGGCTGGACGACACGGCCTCCGTGGTCTACGACGAGAGCTTCGGCGTCGTCGAGGTGCTCGCGGAGGAGCCTTTGTCAGTCAAGTACACGATCAACGAGGGCGTCACCTGGTCGGACGGCGAACCGTACGACGCCGACGACATGCTGCTCTCCTGGGCCGCTCAGACGGGCTACTTCGATGACGCGGATGCCGAGGGAACCGTCGGCACGACGTACTTCTCCCCGGCCGGCAGCACCGACGGCATCAACCTGACCGCTCTGCCCGAGGTCGGCGACGATGGCCGTTCGATCACCCTCAACTACTCCGGCGTCTTCGCCGACTGGAACCTGTTCCAGCCGACCGGCGTTCCCGGACACGTTGTCGCCGAGCAGGCCGGAATGGATTCCGCCGGCTTGATCGACCTGATCACGACCATGCCCCAGGGCGACGTTGACGCTCCGGTCGAGCCCAATGCGGACATGCGTGCCGTGGCGGACGTCTGGAACAACGGATTCGTGTCGGCTTCGCTGCCGAGCGACGCCTCGCTCTTTCTCTCCTCCGGCCCGTTCGAGGTCACCTCGTGGGATGCGGCACAATCGGTCACCCTCGGACTCAACGAGACCTACAGCGGCGATAAGGCTCCGGTGGGAATCGACCAGATCGTCGTACGCTTCATCGCCGACGCGAACGCCCAGGTGCAGGCGCTGCAGAACGGTGAGGTTGACATCATCAACCCGCAGTCTTCCGCAGACACCCTGTCCGCCCTCGAGGCACTCGACGGCGTGAACGTGCTCACCGGCGATACCGGCAGCTATGACCACATCGACCTGAACTTCGCGGCCGGCGGTGTGTTCGAGACCGCCGACGTGCGTGAGGCCTTCCTGAAGACCATCCCGCGCGAGCAGATTCTTGACGCCCTCATTCGCCCGCTCGACCCTGAAGCCGGCCTGCTTGACTCGCAGATCTTCTTCCCGGGCACGAACGGCTACGACGAGTCGGTCGCGGCCAACGGTTCCGCAGAATTCGCTGAGGTCGACATCGCCGGTGCCACCGCGCTTCTGGCCGGCGCCACCCCGACCGTTCGCCTGGCCTACAACGAAGCCAACCCCAACCGGGTTGACGCGTTCCTGGCCATCCAGGCCTCCGCGGCCGAAGCCGGCATCATCGTCGTCGACGGCGGGCTGCCGGCCGACCAGTGGGGTGAGGCGCTGTCGCTGTCCGACACCTGGGACGCCTTCATCTTCGGCTGGAGCACCGTGGGCGCGGGAGTGACCGGAGTGCCGCAGCTCTTCAGCTCCACCGGTGGCGGCAACTACACCGCCTACAACGACCCGGCCGCTGACGCGCTGATGAACCAACTGGTCAGCGAGACCGACCCCGACGCGCAGGTCGCCCTGCAGATCCAGATCGATGCCCTGACCTTCGACGCTCAGTTCGGGCTGCCGATGTACATCACGCCCGGCGTCATCGCGTCCGGCGGCAACGTCGCCGGCGTCGAGTACAGCCCCTGGCAGACTGGCCCGATCTGGAACTTCTGGGATTGGACCATGGCCGAATAAGGCCCCTGCTCCGTCAGGGCATACGGCCCTGTCGGTGGAGCGAGTGGTACCGGGAACTACGGTTCCCGGTACCGGTCGCTCACCTGTCGTAACCGCTCATTCCTCACCGCACACGCGGACGCCTCGCCCGCACGCCTGACCCGCCCGCACGCCTGACCCGCCCACTCTGTGCAGACCGATCGGTGACAATGATGTCGCCTGACCCGCCCGGCCCAATCGAGGTTTCTGAACACTATGTTGAGCTTTATCGTCAGACGAATCTTCGTCTCCGCCCTGCTGCTGCTGGGCGCGTCCTTCATCATGTACGTCCTCACCGCCATATCGGGTGACCCGCTCGAGGAACTGCGCATCAGCCGTGACCCGAACCGCGAACAGCTGATCCTGAACCGCACCGAGCAGTTGCAGCTTGACCTGCCGATCCCGCTGCGCTACCTCAGTTGGCTCGGCGCCGCAGCCCAGTGCCTGATCCCGTTCGCCAAATCGTGCGACCTGGGGGTCAACATCCTCAACCAGCAGGTCACCGAGTTGCTGCCGCTGGCGCTGTCTTCGACCATCCAGCTGATCACCGGCGCCACCGTGCTGGCCATCATCGTCGGGATCACGATCGGAATCGTCTCCGCACTGCGCCACAACTCGGGTTTCGACTACGCGGTCACCTTCGTCATCTTCCTGTTGTTCTCCATGCCGGCCTTCTGGATCGCCGTGCTGCTCAAGGAGTTCGTCGCCATCGGCTTCAACGACTTCCTCTCCGAGCCGATGATCCCCCTCGGGGCAATCATCGGTATCGCCGTGGCGGCCGGCTTTATCTGGCAGGCTATGGTCGCCGGCCCGGTCAGGCGCCGGATGTCCGTCTTCGGCGGCTCAACGGCCGCCACCGCGGCGCTGCTGCTGTTTTTCAATTTCAGCGACTGGTTCAGCGACCCGGGCCTCGGGCCGGTCATGATCGCCGTGTCCGCCCTGGGCATCTCCGTGCTCACCGTCGGGCTCATTGCCGGATTCCAGGACCGGAGGGCCATGCTCACCGGCCTGATCAACGCCGGGCTGGCCGTCGTGTCTTATTTCAGCCTGCAAAACCTGTTCGACATCTCCAGCTGGGGCACCATCATCTTCCTCGGCCTCGGAGCCCTCGCTGTGGGCGTGCTGACCGGCTTCCTCGTCGGCGGGGACGACCGGGCGATGAACATGCGCATCGGGGGCATCACGGCCGGTTTGTCTGCCGGCCTGCTGCTGCTTGACCGGTTCATGCAGTCCTGGGGTGACTACGCGTCGAACCGAGCCATCAACGGGCGTCCGATCGCCACGATCGGCTCGAGCACCCCCACCCTCGACGGTGACATCTGGATCATGGGGATCGATACCTTCACCCATTTCCTGCTGCCGACCATCTCACTCACCCTGATCTCCCTCGCCGGATACACCCGGTACGTGCGTTCGGGAATGCTCGACGTTTTGGACCAGGACTACATCCGCACCGCCCGGGCCAAGGGACTCGACGAGCGCACCGTGATCGTGCGCCACGCCTTCCGCAACGCACTGATCCCGTTGGCCACGCTGGTCGCGGCCGACATCGGGGCCATTATCGGTGGCGCGATCATTACGGAACAGGTATTCGCGATCAGCGGCATGGGCCAATTGTTCATCCGCTCGCTCGGAAATGTGGACCCGAATCCGGTGATGGCTTACTTCGTGGTGATCGCCATCGTGGCCCTGATCGCCAACCTCGTCGCTGACCTGTCCTATGCCGCCCTCGACCCGAGAGTGAGGACCCACTAGTGACTCTTCAACAGCCCGTCATCGAAGCCGCCTCCGCCAACGAGGTGGGTCGCAGCCAGGCCCGCCTGGTGTTCGCCCGGTTCATCAGCCACAAGATCAGTCTCGTGTCGATCCTGATCGTGGCGTTCATCGCCGTGCTCTCCTGCTCGGCCGTCGGCATCGGCCCGGTGCCCGGCTGGTGGCACCTGACCTACGGCCAGCTCAACCCTCTCGTCAACGGTGGAGCGCCGACGATGTCCGTCGTGCCGCGCTGGCTCGGGGGCGACGGGCTGTTTCTCGGCGAGCATCCGTTCGGTCAGGATCGCATCGGCAAGGACTACTTCGCCATGACCATGCGCGGGATCCAGAATTCGCTGACCGTGATGTTTATCGTGGGAATCCTCGCGACCGTGATCGGTACCGTGATCGGTGCCGTCGCCGGCTACTACCGGGGCGTTGTCGATGCCATCCTGATGCGCTTCACCGACCTCATCATCATCATTCCGGTGATCGTCGTGGGCGCCCTTGTCGGTGCCATCGCCGGTCGTCTCGGTGGTGCCATCGACGGGCCGGTGATTCTGGCCGTTCTGCTCGGCCTGTTCACCTGGACGACCCTGGCCCGGCTCGTGCGCGGCGAGTTCTTCACCCTGCGCGAACGGGAATATGTGGAGGCTGCCCGCGTGGCCGGGGCATCGGACCTGCGCATCATCTTCAAGCACATCCTGCCCAACGCCATCGGCGTGGTGATCGTGGCGGCGACGCTGCTGATGGCCGGAGCCATCCTGCTCGAGGTGGCCCTCGGTTTTCTGGGTCTCGGCGTGAGACCGCCGGACGTGTCGCTCGGGCGTCTGATCAGCGACAACCAGTCTTCTTTCTCGACGCGGCCGTGGCTGTTCTGGTGGCCGGGCGTTTTCATCATCACCCTCGCACTGTGCGTGAACTTCATCGGCGACGGTCTGCGCGACGCCTTCGACCCGCGCCAGGGCCGATTCCGTCCACGTCGAGTGAAAAAGGCCCTCGCGTGAGAGGCCGCGTCCCGATTCGGCGCGTGCCGACAGGTTTAAACGAGGGCGGCCGTGAGGCTCAGGGCGACCAGGAGCAGCAGAAGCACGAGCAGGGTCAGGTGCACCCTGCGGATGACCGGTGTGGTCTCGGCCACTCCCGTCTGCACTGCTCCCGCCTCGATCAGTGCGCTCCAGCGGGCGCGAACCCGACGGGCGGCGTTTCCGGATTCCCCTCCGAGGAGCTCGCCGGGCAGGCTTCGGTCGGCAGCCGACCGCTCCAGGGGATTCTCGCTCTCGCTCCGGCGGGCGCGTCGACCGATTCGCTGGGAGGTGAGGGCGCCCGGGGCGGGCGCGACCCACGCGGCGTAGCGATGACCCGGTGTCACCAGGGTGAGCGCAAACCGGGTATCCACCTGGATGAGTGCCGACCAGGGCACCACGATGGTGGAGAGCACATTGCGCACCGAAACGTGTTCATCAGTGATCACCAGGTTGGGTCGCCACAGCACCACCCAGCCGACGAAGGCGATCAGGGCAATCGTCGGAGCCGATCGGAGGGTGGCTTCCGTGCCGCCCCAGAAGGCGCTCAGCATCATGACGGCGGCCACGGCCCAGACCACGATGCAGATCGTCCTATTGAATGTCGAGCCGATCATTTCGGGATTCGTTGCACGATGAGTCATTTTCCAATGATTACAGGGAGAGCCACACATGCCTGACCAGACGGCCCAGAGCGCGGTTCCGGTGCTCGAGATGATCAACGTCGGTGTCGAATTCGGCGTGGAACGTGACTGGGTTCCGGCAGCGAAGAACCTGTCCTACTCGATCCGGCGCGGCCAGATCCTCGCCGTCGTCGGGGAATCCGGTTCGGGCAAGAGCGCGAGTTCGATGGCGATCCTCGACCTGTTGCCTCGCAACAGCCGGGTGACCGGCAGCATCAAACTCGACGGCCAAGAGCTGCGGGGGCTCACGGCCAGTCGAATGCGGCAGGTGCGCGGTGAAAAGGTGGCCGCTATCTTCCAGGAACCGATGACCGCGCTCAACCCGGTCTTCACGATCGGTTTCCAGATCGTGGAGACCTTGCGCGTGCACACGGGAATGCGCCCGATCGATGCCCGGGCCCGTGCTCTGGAGCTCTTGACCATGGTGGAACTGCCCGATCCGGAAAAGGCGTACAACTCATACCCGCACCAGCTCTCCGGCGGTCAGCGGCAGCGTGCCATGATCGCCCAGGCGCTCTCGTGCGACCCCATTCTCTTGATCGCCGACGAGCCCACGACCGCCCTCGACGTGACGGTCCAGGCTGAAATTCTTGAGCTGCTGCGGGACCTCAGGGACAAGCTCGACAGCGCCGTCTTGCTGATCACCCACGACATGGGCGTGGTGGCCGACCTCGCCGATGACATCGTCGTGATGAAAGCGGGCGAGATCGTGGAGGCCGGGGACGTGCGCCAGATCTTCCTGAACCCGCAGCACGAGTACACCAAGGCCCTGCTCGCGGCCGTGCCGCGGCTCGGTTTCGGTTTCGGCGCCGCGGATGCCACGGGCGCGATCGACGTGACCGCCGCCCTGATCGAGGCGCTTGAGGTCGGACCGGCGATCGTCACCGAGCGGGCCGCGGCTGAGCCCGAAGCGGCGGAGCCCGTGGTCGACGGCGAGGCGGTGCTTCGGATGGAAGACATTGCTGTGGAGTTCGGAAAGCGGGGCAAAGTCAAGGCGTTCCGAGCCGTCGACGGGGTCTCCCTCAGTATTCGCTCGGGTGAGGTGCTTGGGCTCGTGGGCGAATCGGGCTCAGGCAAGACGACGGTCGGCCGCGCCGCCGTGGGCCTCCAGCCCATCGCGGAAGGTTCGCTGATCGTGACCGGCCGGGACATCACGAAAGCGACCCGCAAGGATCTGCAGGGTCTCCGCCGTCGGGTAGGCATTGTTTTCCAGGACCCGTCGTCGTCCCTGAACCCCCGTTTGTCGATTGGGGACAGCATTGGGGAGCCGCTGAAGCTCGCCGGCGAGTCCAGGGGTAAAGCCCTCGGCCTTCGCATCGAAGAGCTGCTCGACAGCGTGCAGCTGCCTCGGTCCTATCGCAATCGCTATCCACACGAGCTTTCCGGCGGACAGAAGCAACGCGTCGGCATCGCCCGTGCGCTCAGCCTGAGTCCGCTGCTGCTGGTGGCTGACGAACCGACGTCGGCGCTCGACGTGTCGGTGCAGGCGACCGTGCTTGAGCTGCTCAAAGAGCTGCAGTCCCAGATGAAGTTCGCCTGCATGTTCATCAGTCACGACCTGGCCGTCGTCGACATCATGGCCGACCGCATCGCGGTGATGCATCACGGTCGGATCGTGGAGACCGGAACCAGGGACGAGGTCTTGCGTGCCCCGAAGGACCCATACACGCAGCGCCTGATCGCCGCGATTCCGGTGCCGGATCCAGACGCGCAGCGCGACCGCCGGGAGCTTCGAATGGCCCTGCTCGCGGCCGCGGCTACCGACGGCGGTCGTGCGTAGACGCTCCCCGCGACGCGGGTGCGCAGATACGGTAGGATGATTCCTTGGGCCTCACTGTGGCCCCGCTCATCCATTCTTCGTCGCCAGTGTTACTCTGCGGCATTCATTCTTCGTAAGGATCTACTTTTATGGCGATTGCTACGCGCAATAACCTCCGAAATGTTGCCATCGTCGCTC
>Ga0209023_10008689_pt1 | contig 10139 bp, 9 predicted proteins | sample LakOneMetagenome_FD_187468 | JGI IMG/M metagenome (GOLD analysis project Ga0209023, IMG submission 187468) | Freshwater and sediment microbial communities from Lake Erie, Canada (SPAdes) (version 2) | ecosystem: Environmental > Aquatic > Freshwater > Lentic | place: Lake Erie, Canada | collected...
ACGGCGCGTCGCGCACGCTGGCGACCAGAGCGCCAGCCCCTCCCTGGAAGCGCGGCTGGAAGTTCGCTGCGTCACCTTATCATTTGCATTGGGGCCGGGCTGCGTTAATTCTGGAGCCAAGCGCGCCGACGCAGGGGGCAAACGCCAAACATGACCGGATCACAGGGCTGGCATGTCGATTATGACGCTGCGAACGCGCGGCCGGCACCGTATCGCGGGCTGGGCTTCGAAGCCTTCCGCTGGATCTGCCTCGCCTATCTCAAAATCGCCGGCTGGAAAATGATTGGGGATTGGCCCAATTTCCCCAAGGCGGTGATGCTCGCCGCGCCGCACACGTCGAACTGGGACGCGCTCAATATGCTCGCGGTGGCATTTTATTACCGCGTGCGGCTGCGCTGGATGGCCAAGGTCAGCCTGACACGCGGGCCATGGGGGCCGGTTTTGCGCTGGGCGGGGTGCATCCCGATCGACCGCAGCAAATCCAATGACATGGTGCGCACGATGGTCGAAAGCTTTGCCGCAAGCGATGCACTGATCCTCGCGGTCGCCCCCGAAGGCACGCGCAGCCTGCGCCGCGAATGGAAATCGGGGTTTTACCAGATCGCGCGGCTGGCGGGCGTCCCGATTGTGCTGACGGTGCCCGATTACGCCACCAAGACCTGCCGGATCAGCGGCGCGCTCTTCCCAGGCGGCGATTACGAGGCCGATCTGGCGCGCATGAAGCATCATTACCGTAACGCCCAAGGCTATCACCGCAGCAATTTCAGCGCCGATTGACGCTCAGCCAACCCAATCGGCGCGCGCATAGCCCTGCGCATGGAGCAGCACCGTGAGATCGCCGTGACGCACGGCGGCTTGCGCTGCGGCGGCGGTTTTGGGCTTGGCGTGATAGGCGATGCCGAGGCCGGCGGCGGCGATCATCGGAATATCATTCGCCCCGTCGCCCACTGCCAGCACCGCCCCACGCGCGACCCCCGACGCATCGAGTTCGGCGAGCTTGGTCGCTGAATCAACCACCGGCCGCGCCACCTTGCCCGTCAGCCTGCCATCGGCAATCTCCAGCACATTCGCCACCGCGCGCGCAAAGCCGATCTCCGCCGCCACGGGCGCGGCAAACGCCGTAAATCCGCCCGAAACGAGGATGGTTCTGGCGCCATTGCCGCGCATCGTCTGCACCAGCGTCCGCGCGCCGGGCATCAACCGCACGCGCTCGGCGCGGCATTGGTCGATGACCGCGGCGTCCATCCCCTTGAGCAGCGAGACGCGGGCATCGAGCGCGGCGACGAAATCGAGATCGCCGCGCATCGCGGCTTCGGTAATCGCGGCGATCTGCGGCTTGATGCCGGCATAATCGGCCAGTTCGTCGATGCATTCGACGGTGATCATCGTCGAATCCATATCGGCGATGATGAGTTGCTTGCGGCGCGGTGCGGCGGTCGATTGGACGATGATATCGAGGTGCGGCAGCGCGGCTTCGAGCGTGGCGCGGGCAGTGGCGATGTCCCCGCCTTCGAACGGCAGATCGGCGGCAAGGCCCGCGTCGATCCAGCGCCAGTGCTGCGGGAGGCTGCCGATGGCGGCCAGAGCGTCGCTCGCCACGCGCAGATCAGCCGGCGACAGATCGGCGCCAACCAGTGTAGCTAGCAGCATGGGCGAATCCTCCAAACAACGGCTGGTGGTTATCGCGGGGCCGACCGCTTCGGGCAAGTCCGCCGTCGCGCTGGCGCTCGCCGAGGACGAGAATGGTGTCATCATCAACGCCGATGCCAGCCAGGTTTATGCCGATCTGCGTGTGCTGAGCGCGCGGCCCTCGGCTGCCGAGGAAGCCCGCGCGCCGCACCGGCTGTACGGTGTAATCGACGGCGGCGTCGCCTGTTCGGCGGCAGCCTGGGCGACGCTGGCAAAGGCAGAAATTGCCGCCGCGCGCGCCGCCGGGCAACTGCCGATCATCACCGGCGGCACCGGGCTGTATATCCGCACCTTGCTCGACGGGATCGCCCCCGTCCCCGAAATCGACCCTGCCATTCGCGGCGAGGTGCGCGCGCTGGGGACCGAGGCCGCATGGGCGGCGTTGGAGCGGGAGGATGCGGCGATGGCAAAACGCCTCAACCGCAGCGACCGGCAACGGGTAGCGCGCGCGCTGGAGGTGATGCGCGCGACGCGACGCTCGCTGGGTGATTGGCAGCAGGAACTTGAAGGCGGGATCGGCGGCGATGTCGACCTCGATGCGCGCGTCGTGACCGTGCCGCGCGACCTGCTCTACCGGCGCTGTGACGCGCGGCTGGTGGCGATGGTTGCGGAAGGCGCGCTTGACGAAGTCGCGGCGCTGCTGGCGCGCAACCTCGCGCCCGATCTGCCGGTGATGAAGGCGCTCGGCGTGCGGGCGTTTGCCGCGCAACTGGGCGGCACCAGCGATGCCGCGACGGCGCTCGCGGCGGCGCAGCGCGAAACGCGCAACTTCGCCAAGCGCCAGACGACATGGTTCGCCAACCAGACGCCGGGCTGGACGCGCATGACGTCCACAGTGGCCCCCGCACAGGTCTTCGCGTAACACCTTGCCAAACCGGGGTTAATAGGAGCAGACTGGCGAAAATCAGGCCCAAAATCGGGCTGATAACAGGGGAGATCGACCATGAAACTGCACGCCCTTCTGGCCGCCGGCATCGCGCTGACCTTCAGCGCCGCGACCGCGCAGGCCACCCAAGTCTATGTCTTCGGCGACAGCCTGGTGGACGCCGGCAACATCTTTGTCGCGACCGGCGGCGCGGTCCCCAGCGCGGCGCAAGGCTATTTTCAGGGGCGCTTCAACGAAGGCTATGACTTTACCGATTATCTGCAAATCGGGCTGACCGGCGTGCCGACGACACCGTCGCTGCTCGGCGGCACCAACTATGCCTGGGGCGGCGCGCGCGCGATTGGCCCGGCGTATGGCGGGGTGCCGGTGCCGGGGCTGCCGCAGCAACTCGGGTCGTATCTCGCCGCCAGCGGCGGTGTCGGCGATGCCAACGGGATCTATGTGCTCAACTTCGGCGGCAATGATGTGTTCGGGATCAACAGCAACGATATTGGCGCGCTGACCGCAGCGCAGGCGGGTGCACTGGTGGTCAGCAACCTCGTCAGCGCAGTCACGACGCTGAGCAGCATCGGCGCGGGCAATATCTTGGTGATGGGCATCCCGAACAGCGACGCCACCGGCTTTGCGATCGACTTTGCGCTGCAATCAGCGCTCGACACGATCGAGCCGGGGCTCGCCGCCAATCTCTATCGCTACAGCTACTACGGCTTTTACAACCGCGTTTTGAGCGACCCGACGGCCTATGGCTATCCCGCCAATCTCGATGTCTCGACGCCGTGCATCGCGGTGCAGCCGGTGATCAACGGCAAGATCGATTGCACCGGTTATTTCAGCTTCGACGGGACGCATTTCACCAATCAGGCGCATAGTGTGATTTATCGCGACCTCGTTCAGGTGCTGGGTGTGCCCGAACCGGCAAGCTGGGCGATGCTGATTTCGGGGTTTGCGCTGGTCGGCGGTGCGCTGCGGCGGCGGCGTGCAACGGTGGTCGCCGCCTGAACGCGGTGAAATCGCCGATTGTGTCGGTTGAGCAGGGCACAAATCGATGATTATTGCTGATACTGGCCGATCAATAGCAATTTAATTACCACAACCGGGGTTGACACGGCAATTTTGCGTCCGTATTGCGACGCTTCGCTTTTGTCACACTCATCACCGGAGCCGGCCATGGCCAGCCTATCATCCTCTGCCCCGCGCGACATGACCGGCGCCGAGATCATCGTCCAGGCGCTGAACGATCTCGGTGTCGAGGTCATCTTCGGCTATCCCGGCGGCGCGGTGCTGCCGATTTATGACGCGCTGTTTCATCAAACGCGGATGCGCCACATCCTCGTCCGCCACGAAGCCGCCGCGATCCACGCCGCCGAAGGCTATGCGCGCAGCACCGGCAAGCCGGGCGTGGCGCTGGTGACCAGCGGCCCCGGCGCGACCAATGCAGTCACCGGCATTGCCGACGCGATGTGCGATTCGATCCCGCTCGTCGTGCTGACCGGCCAGGTACCGACGCATCTCATCGGCACCGATGCGTTTCAGGAATGCGACACCGTCGGCATCACGCGGCATTGTTCGAAGCATAATTACCTCGTCAAGGATGTGAGCCGCATCGGCGACACGATCCACGAGGCGTTCCACATCGCGACCGCCGGGCGTCCGGGGCCGGTCGTCGTAGATCTGCCCAAGGACATCCAGGTGGCACGCGCGCGCTACACGCGGCCGGGCAAGATCGAGCACAAGACCTACAAGCCGCAGATCAAGGGCGATCTCGCGTCGATCGAGGCCGCAATCGAAATGATCGCCGCCGCCGAACGGCCGATCCTGTATACCGGCGGCGGTATCATCAACGCCGGCCCTGCCGCGTCGCAGATGCTGCGCGAACTCGCGAAACTGACCGGCGCGCCGGTGACCAGCACGCTGATGGGGCTAGGCACGATACCCGACGATGACAAGCAGTTCCTCGGCATGCTGGGGATGCACGGCAGCTACGAAGCCAATATGGCGATGAACCAATGCGATTTGATGGTGTGTCTGGGCGCGCGGTTCGATGACCGGGTGACGGGGCGCCTCGATGCCTTCTCGCCAAACTCAAAGAAAATCCATGTCGATATCGACCGGTCGTCGATCAACAAGGTGGTGCGCGTCGATCTCGGCATCGTCGGCGATGTTGGGCATGTGCTCGAGGATATGCTCAAAATCTGGAAATCGCGCCGCCTCAAAGCCGCCGATCTGCAGCCTTGGTGGGCTAAAATCGCCGGTTGGCGGGCGCGCGACAGTTTCGGGTTCAGCCAGACGGGCAGCGAGATCATGCCGCAGCACGCGATTGCGCGGCTGTATGCGGCAACGCGCAAGCTGCAACCGATCATCACCACCGAAGTCGGCCAGCACCAGATGTGGGCGGCGCAGCATTTCGGTTTCGACGCGCCGAACAAATGGCTGACCTCGGGCGGCCTCGGCACGATGGGCTATGGCTTGCCCGCGGCGATCGGCGCGCAGCTCGGCAACCCCAATGCGCTGGTTATCGATATTGCCGGCGAAGCATCGATCCAGATGAACATCCAGGAACTCGGCACCGCGATCCAGTACCGGCTGCCGGTCAAGATTTTCATCATCAACAACGAATATATGGGCATGGTCCGCCAGTGGCAGGAACTCAACCACGGCAGCCGCTATTCCGAAAGCTATTCGGACTCGCTGCCCGATTTCGTCAAGCTGGCGGAGGCCTATGGCTGGACGGGCATCCGCATCGAGGATGCGGGTGATCTGGACGCCGGGATTGCCGCGATGATTGCCACACCCGGCCCGGTGATCGTCGATTGCCGCGTCGCCAAGCTGGCGAACTGTTTCCCGATGATCGCATCGGGCGCGGCGCACACCGACATGATGTTCGGCCCCGATGACAAGACATCGGCGGCGGACGAAGACGCACAGGCATTGGTATGAAACAGCGGCAATCCTTCCCTCTCCCCTTGCGGGAGAGGGACAGTGAAGACCGTCGCTTCCGAACGCCACACACTCTCGATCCTTGTCGATAACGAGGCGGGCGTGCTGGCGCGTATCGTCGGGCTGTTTTCGGCGCGCGGCTATAATATCGATAGCCTGACGGTGGCCGATGTCACCGGCGATCACGCCGTCAGCCGGATTACTGTGGTGACCAGCGGGCCGCCGGCGGTGATCGAACAGATCATGGCGCAGCTTGACCGGCTGGTGCCGGTGCATCGTGTGCTCGATCTGACCGCGCTGGGGCCGCATGTCGAACGCGAGATGGCGCTGGTCAAGGTCGCGGGCGTCGGTGACAAGCGCGTCGAGGCGCTGCGGCTCGCGGACATTTTCCGCGCGCGGCCGGTCGATACCACGACGCAAAGCTTCGTCTTTGAAATCAGCGGATCGACCGACAAGGTCAACCAGTTCATCGAATTGATGCGCGAAGTCGGGCTGGTTGAAGTCGCGCGCACCGGTGTCGTGGCGATTGCGCGCGGCAAAGAGGCGGTTTAGCCGGCGGGTCCCTCGACTTCGCTCGGGATGAGCGGTTCGGGGATGCGTTCGCCGCGAGATTTGGTTTGAGTTCAACGGTTCCTCACCCGCTCATCCCGAGCGAAGTCGAGGGACACACAACGGAAGCAGCAAGGACAATCTACATGCGCGTTTATTATGATGCCGATGCCGATATCGGCCTGATCAAGACCAAGAAGATTGCCATCATCGGCTATGGCTCGCAGGGCCATGCCCATGCGCAGAATTTGCGCGATTCGGGCGTCAAGGAGGTTGCCGTCGCGCTGCGTCCGGGTTCGGCGACCGCCGCCAAGGCCGAAGGCGCGGGCTTCAAGGTGATGTCGAACGCCGACGCGGCGAAATGGGCCGATGTGTTGATGGTGCTGGCGCCCGACGAGCATCAGGCGGCGATCTACGCCGATGACCTCGGCCCCAACATGAAGCCCGGCGCCGCGCTGGCGTTTGCGCATGGCCTCAACGTGCATTTCCAGCTGATCGAACCGCGCGCCGATATCGATGTGTTCATGATCGCGCCCAAAGGCCCAGGCCATACCGTGCGCAGCGAATATGTGCGCGGCGGCGGCGTGCCTTGCCTGATCGCCGTTCACCAGGACGCCAGCGGCAACGCGCATGACCTCGGGCTAAGCTACGCCAGCGCCGTCGGTGGCGGTCGGTCGGGGATCATCGAGACCACCTTCCGCGAGGAATGCGAAACCGATCTGTTCGGCGAGCAGGCGGTGCTGTGCGGCGGGCTCACCCACCTCATCCAGGCCGGCTTCGAAACGCTCACCGAGGCGGGCTATGCCCCCGAAATGGCGTATTTCGAATGCCTCCACGAGGTCAAGCTGATCGTCGATCTGATGTATGAGGGCGGCATTGCCAACATGCGCTATTCGATCTCGAACACCGCCGAATATGGCGATATCACCACCGGACCCCGCATCATCACCGATGCCACCAAGGCCGAGATGAAGCGCGTGCTGGCGGACATCCAGGGCGGGCGGTTTGTGAAGAACTTCATCCTCGACAACCGCGCCGGGCAGCCCGAGTTGAAGGCGGCGCGCAAGGCGGCGGCGGCGCACGAGATCGAGGAAGTCGGGTCGAAACTGCGCGCGATGATGCCGTGGATTGGCAAGAACCAGTTGGTGGATAAGGCCCGCAATTAGCGGCCGCTGATCAAGGCGAAAATTGCCCTTCGCGATTTTCGTCTTGGGCTGCGGACACGCTCCGGGCCGGCCGGCGGGGCGGAGGCGAAAACGCCGACGATCCCGTCCGACGGCGTGGCTTTGCCACGACGCGGCTGCGATTCGCTGAATGCCGAACCCCCACCCCGCTCGCTGGCGCGAGTCACCCTCCCCGCAAGGGGGAGGGAGAGTGTTACCCGATCCGGTCGCGGTAACTCGACTGCAACGCTGCTGCTGCCGCGATGATGATCTCGCGATCGAACTGCTTCGAATGTTCGCTGAGATCGGCATAGGGGCGCAAATCGGGGTGGATGCGGCGGACATTGTCGCGCTTGTTGCCCGGTTGCCAGCCGCCGAGCCGGCGCTCCATCATCCAGCGTTCGTGTTCGAGTTCGGCAAGCGCCTCGAGCAAATGCGGTTCGGCGGCGAAATTGGGCAGCACCACCAGTTGCGCGCCTTCGGCATCGAGCCCGCCGGGCTTGTGTTGCGCATCAATCCAGGTACGTAAATCAAACCCGCTGCTCGCCAGCTTCGCCGGCAAATGCATCACCAGCCGGCGGTTCGATTCGCGGTGCTCCTCGCGCAGTTCCTCCCACGGCATATTCGCCGAAGCATGGTCGGGCGCGCCGCGGCGATAGGCTTCGTGAAACTGCCGTGGCAGCGCATCCGAATCGGCATCGAACAGCCCGATCCCCGCCGCAAAATCATACATCGAACCGAACGACACCAGCCCCGCCGATTGCCCCGCCTCGCCCTCGACGCCCTGGTCAGGGAGCGCGCCATGCGCGCTGACGCGGGTGAAAATCGGTCCGATCGTCCAGCCGGCGCGGCGTACCAGCGCCTGCATCGAAATGGCGCCGGCCATACTGCGCTGATCGTTATCGAGGCTGACATAGACCAAGGTAATCGGCAGGTCGGCGTGCGCGGCTTCGAGCGCGGCGCGCGGCACAATGCGCGAATCATAGCTGAAGCCCGGGTCGATGATTTCGATATCGACGCTGCCGCCGAGGTCGGGGCAACGCAGCGCGAGGCTCGCCTCGATCTCGCGCGCGCGCGGGTCGATAATCGTCAGCTTGGGCTTGCCGAGAAACGTCACCAGCGACGACAGCAGCAAATCGGTCATCGCCGCCTCGCCGCCGCGCCCGAACCCGAGCATCACGGCGTGGATACGCTGCTGCCCCAGCGCCTTGGCCACCAGAAACGGCGGGTGCGTCCAGTGTAGCGCGCGCAGTGCCAGTTGCGCTTCGGAAACGATGCGGACGCCCGAGATATTTTCGATCTCGTCCATGCGTTCGGCAAACCACGGGTCGGCGCAGTTCATCACCACCGGCACGGTCGGCGCGACTTCGCGCAGGTCGCGCACCGCCGCAATCAACCGCGCTTCATCGTCAAACGCCACCAGACATTTTCGTGCGCGCGCGGCACCGAAGGTTTCGGCCATTTCGGCATCCCAGCGCCGTTCGATGACCAGCACGCCTGCCACCGGCGGCTCGGGTGCGACGCTGTCGGTGATCCACGTCGCCTGCACCTTGCGCGCGCCGGCGGCCTCGGCGACCCAGCGCGCGACGCTGTGATCGCCAACGATGAGCAAATGTCCCGCACGCTGGCGGCCGCCGATTTCGGCGAGTTGCCGCGACAGCAACAGCATCACCGCCTTGAGCCCGATGACGCTGAACGTCGCCAGTCCGAGGAAGCGCGCGATTTCGATGCGCCATTCGCCGTTGAAACTCGCGGTGTCTTCGTAAAACGTCAGCAGCGTGATGCTGCCGAACGCGCGGTACAATATGTCGCTGACCGTCAGCCCCAGCGCCCCGGCCTGAACGCTCCAGCCCCAGATCGCAAAACCGATCGAGCCGGTGGCGAGCGCCACCAGCAGCACGGTCAGGTTGAGGAAGCGGCGCATCGGCGCGGACGTTACCGCGATTGCCCGCCGTCAACCGGCACCACCGCGCCGGTGACAAAGCTGGCGCGCGGTGACAGCAGGAACGCCGCCATCGCGCCGATTTCTTCGGGGGTTCCATAGCGCCGCAGCGGCACTTCGCGTTTGATCCAGCCCGCCCAGGCCGCCGCGCGATCCCCCGTCGAGCGTTCTTCCCAGCCGCCGCCGGGAAAGATGATATTGCCCGGCGCCAGCGCGTTGACGCGGATATTGTTGCGGCCGTTCATCAACGCCAGTTCGCGCGCCAGATGGTTCATCGCGGCCTTTGACGTGCCATAGGTCAGCGGTGTCCCCAGCCCGGTCAGTCCGGCGATCGAACTGATCAGCAGCAGAGCCCCCTCGCCGCGCGGTGTCATGTTGCGCAGCACGGCGCGGCTCAACCGCAACGCCGATGTCAGATTCTGCGTCAGTCCGGCGTCCCAGGCTTCGTCGGTGATATCGAACCCCGGCGGCGTCTCGTCGAGCCCGACATTGGCGACCGCGCCCCAGATCGGCCCGAGCGAAGCTTCGGCACCGCGCACGGCAGCTTCGATATCGCCACTGTCACGCATGTCACCGGCGAAGCTCCACAGCTTTTCGGCGCCATATTTCGCGGCCAGCCGTGCACGTGCGGCATCGAGCGCCTCGGCACCGCGCGCCGCCATCGCGACGCGCGCGCCTTCGGCGAGGCAGGTTTCGACAATCCCGAGTCCGATGCCGCGACTGGCACCGGCAACGAAGATCACCTTGTCACGAAGTTGCAGATCCATTGTTTCCCCCAAGGGCCATTTCGGCCAATCCAAAGCGGCGCAGCACCTCTTGCGTGTGCTCCCCCAAAAGCGGCGGCGCAACCATCGATACCGGCGGCGTCCCCGAAAGTTTGAGCGGCGAGGCAATCAACGGCACTTCACCAGCGGTCGGATGCGGCACTTTGCCGACCATATGGCGCGCCGCAGTTTCGGGCGAGGAGAGCGCG
>Ga0209023_10008690_pt1 | contig 10138 bp, 10 predicted proteins | sample LakOneMetagenome_FD_187468 | JGI IMG/M metagenome (GOLD analysis project Ga0209023, IMG submission 187468) | Freshwater and sediment microbial communities from Lake Erie, Canada (SPAdes) (version 2) | ecosystem: Environmental > Aquatic > Freshwater > Lentic | place: Lake Erie, Canada...
CGCAGGCCGGATCCAGTGCGCGCGCCTTGCGGAAGGCGCGGACCGCCTCGGTATGTTCGAAGGCCCAGCGCAGGCGGACGCCCTGGTTGAACCAGACCTGGGCCTCGGGGGTCGCGTCGACGGCGTAGCCCTCGTCCCCGAAGCCGTCGACCAGCACCATGTCGGCGACCGGCGCCGTGGTCATGGCCGAGCCGACCTTGCCGCATTGCGGGGCGTTTTCGATGGCGTCGAGGACGGCCTTGTCGGCGGTGGCGTCGGCGACGGCGGCGGGCCCGATCAGGGCCAGGGCGCACACCGTGAAGGCCAGCATCTTCAAACGCATCGTCATCTCCCCAACCGCCGGAAGACAGTCTGGCCGAAAACCGGCGTCAGGCCAATGCGGCGGATTGGGCGGCGGATGGGGCGCCTAGATCAGGCCGGCCAGCGGCGAGGACGGGTCGGCGTACATCCGGCGCGGCATCCGCCCGGCCAGATAGCCCTGACGCCCGGCGATCACCGCGTGCCTCATGGCGCTGGCCATCAGGATCGGGTCCTTCGCGCCGGCGATGGCGGTGTTCATCAGCACGGCGTCGCAGCCCAGCTCCATCGCCAGAACCGCGTCCGACGGCGTGCCCACGCCCGCATCGACCAGCACAGGCACCTTCGCCTGTTCGACGATCAGCCGGATATTGACGGGGTTCTGGATGCCCAGGCCCGAACCGATCGGGGCGGCGGCGGGCATGATGGCGGCGGCGCCGGCGTCTTCCAGACGCTTCGCCATGACCACGTCGTCGGTGCAGTAGACCATGACGTCGAAGCCGTCCTTGATCAGCAGATCCAGCGCCCGCAGCGTCTCGATCATGTCGGGATAGAGGTGGGCCGTATTGGACAGGACCTCCAGCTTGACCAGATCCCAGCCCCCGGCCTCGCGCGCCAGCCGCAGCGTCCTCACCGCGTCCTCGCCGGTGAAGCAACCGGCGGTGTTGGGCAGGAAGGTGAAGCGGTCCGGCTTCACATGGTCGACCAGCATCGGCTGGGACGGATCCGACAGGTTCACGCGGCGCAGCGCCACGGTGACGATCTCAGCCCCCGCGGCCTCGGCGGCGGCGGCGTTCTGGGCGTAGTCGGCGTATTTGCCGGTCCCGACGATCAGCCGCGACGAAAAGGTGCGGCCGGCGACGGTCCAGCGATCCGAGGTTTCTGTGGCGATGGGGGCGTGCGCGTTCATGCGCCTGATCTAGGCCTCCGGAGCCCGAAACGGAACCCGGGGATTCACCCGCCGCCGACGAAGACGACCATCTCGATGCGGTCGCCCTCGGCCAGGGCGGTCTCGCCGTGCAGGGAGCGGGGCACGATCTCCAGATTTCGCTCGACGGCGACCTTGCGCGGGTCCAGGCCAAGCTCTCCGACGAGGTCGAGAATCGTCCGGGCGGAGACCTCTCGCGTATCTCCGTTGACTTGAATACGCATACCGCTACGTCAGCCTTTCGCCTTGGCCGCTTTGACCCGGGCCGTCAGTCAGTTAAAAGGCCGCCCGATTCATCGGCGTCCTCACGCCCGGAGCCTCACCGCAGGTAATGCCCGAAACGCCCGTCATCTACGTCCTGAACGGTCCCAATCTCAACCTCCTCGGGGTTCGTGAGCCGGATATCTATGGATATGAGACCCTCGCGGACGTGCAGGCGCTCTGCGAACAGGCAGCCGCCCAGTCTGCAGGGGGAGGCGCGACCGTCGTCTTTCGCCAGACCAATCACGAAGGCGAACTGATCGACTGGGTTCAGGAAGCCCGCACCGAAGCTTCGGCCCTGGTCATCAATCCCGCCGGCTATGGCCATACCTCCGTGGCCCTGCTGGACGCGCTCAGGACCCTGACGGTCCCGATCGTCGAATGTCACCTGTCCAACCCGGCCGCGCGCGAGCTTTTCCGGCACAAGACCTATGTTTCGCTGGTCGCGACCGGCGTCGTCGCGGGCTTCGGCCCGCAAAGCTACGAACTGGCTGTCAAGGCCGCGGTGAAGCTCGCTGCGGAACGTGCAGTGGCTTCCGCCCGTTCGTCCCAAGGTTAAGAAGAAGGCTCGAGAGAACCCATGGCCGATCCGAAATCGTCCCCTGCCAAACTGAAAAATGATGTCGAGATCGACGCGGCGCTGGTGCGCCAGCTCGCCGACATCCTCAATGACACCGCCCTGACGGAGATCGAGGTCGAGCGCGGCGAGCTGCGCATCCGCGTGGCGCGTGAGATCACCGCCGCCCCGGTGATGCAGTACGCCGCCGCTCCGATGGCGGCTCCAGCGCAGGCCGCGGCGCCTGTCGCAGCCGCGCCGGTGTCCATGCCCTCCGATCCCGCGACGATCGTCGCCAAGGCCGGCGAGACGGTGAAATCCCCGATGGTCGGCACCGCCTATCTTCAGGCCTCTCCGGAAGCCCCGCCGTTCGTGAAGGCCGGCGACAAGGTCAAGAAGGGCCAGACCCTGGTCATCGTCGAAGCCATGAAGACCATGAACCCGATCCAGGCCCCGCGCGACGGCGTCGTCGCCGAGGTCCTGGTCGGCGACGCCCAGCCCGTCGAATACGGCGAACCGCTCGTGCTGCTGGAAAACTGAGCCGGCTGATGTTCACCAAGGTCCTGATCGCCAACCGCGGCGAAATCGCCCTGCGTATCCACCGCGCGTGCAAGGAGATGGGCATCTCCACCGTCGCCGTGCACTCCGAGGCCGATCGCGGCGCCATGTGGGTGCGGCTCGCGGACGAAAGCGTCTGCATCGGCCCGGCCCCGGCGGCCAAATCCTATCTGAACATCCCCTCGATCATCGCGGCGGCCGAGATCACGGGCGCCCAGGCGATCCACCCGGGCTACGGCTTCCTGTCCGAGAACGCCCGCTTCGCCGAGATCGTCGAAGCCCACGGAATGACGTTCATCGGCCCCCGGCCCGAGCATATCCGGGTCATGGGCGACAAGATCAGCGCCAAGAAGACGGTCATGGAGGCGGGCATCCCCTGCGTTCCGGGCTCGGACGGCGAGGTCGAGACGATCGAGGCCGCCATCGAAGCCTCGAAGACCATCGGCTTCCCCCTGATCGTCAAGGCGGCGGCGGGCGGCGGCGGGCGCGGCATGAAGGTGGCCCTGACCGCCGATGACCTCGTCGAGGCCGTCCAGACCGCCCAGTCGGAGGCCAGGGCGGCGTTCGGAAACGGCGCCGTCTACATGGAGCGCTATCTCCAGAAGCCGCGCCACATCGAGATCCAGGTCATCGCCGACAGCCACGGCAACGTCGTTCACCTGGGCGAGCGCGACTGCTCGCTGCAGCGCCGCCACCAGAAGGTGCTGGAAGAGGCCCCCTCGCCCGCCCTGTCGGCGGAGGGGCGCAAGGCCATCGGCGAAACGGTCAACAAGGCTATCGCCGCGATCGGCTATCTGGGCGTCGGCACCATCGAATTCCTGTGGGAGGACGGCGAGTTCTTCTTCATCGAGATGAACACCCGCCTGCAGGTCGAACACCCGGTCACCGAGGCCATCACCGGGGTCGACCTGGTGCGCGAACAGATCCGCATCGCCGCGGGCCTGCCGCTGTCCTTCACCCAGGACGACATCCATTTCGAGGGCCACGCCATCGAGGTGCGGATCAACGCCGAGAACGCCGAGACCTTCACCCCCTCGCCCGGCACCATCACCGACTTCCACGCCCCCGGCGGTCTGGGCGTGCGGCTGGATAGCGCCATCTACGCCGGCTATTCGATCCCGCCCTACTACGACAGCCTGATCGGCAAGCTGATCGTGCACGGTCGCGACCGGGCCGAATGCGTGGCGCGGCTCAGGCGCAGCCTGGGCGAAATGGTCATCGGCGGCATCGATACGACCATCCCGCTGTTCCAGAAGCTCTTGGCCGAGCCCGACATCCTCAGTGGCGACTACGACATCCACTGGCTCGAGAAATGGGCCGCGCGTCAGGCTGCGAAAGCCTGACCGAGCCGGGCTTCAGCGCCAGTCCCTTCGGCGGCTTCGGCCCCGAGGAACTGCTGAACTGCTATGCGACGGGCGTCTTCCCCATGGGCGAGGCGCGTGACGATCCCCGGATCTTCCTCGTCGAGCCGGACCAGAGGGGCGTCATTCCCCTCGACGGCTTCCACATCCCGACGCGGCTGAAGCGGACGGTGCGGGGCGAACCGTACGAGGTGCGGGTCTCGACCGCCTTCGACGTGGTTCTGGACGCCTGCGCCGCGCCCGGGCCGGGGCGTGAGGACACCTGGATCAACGGCCCGATCCGCCGCCTCTATCTGGCGCTGCTCGCCATGGGCCACGCCCATTCGATCGAATGCTGGAGAGACGCGCAGCTGGTCGGGGGCCTGTACGGGGTGACGCTGGGCGGCGCCTTCTTCGGCGAGAGCATGTTCAGCCGCGAACGCGACGCCTCAAAGGTCGCCCTGGTGCATCTTGTGGCGCGGCTCAAGCGGGGCGGCTGGCGGCTGCTGGACGCCCAGTTCCTGACCGAACACCTGAGCCAGTTCGGAGCGATCGAAACGCCACAGGCGGCCTATCTGAAGCTGCTCAAGGCCGCCCGGGCGGTAAAGTCCAATCCCCGGTCGCTGTTCGAGCCCATGACCGGCGCGGCGGCGGTCTTCTACGCCTTGCAGCCCACGACCCAGGCGTCATAGATCGGGTGCTGCAGGCCGCTGATGGCCGGGGTCGAGGCGAACATCCAGCCCCGGAAAATCTGGCGCGGCTCACGCACGGTTGTCGTGCCCCTGGGCTCCAGACTGATGTCCAGATAGGCGATGGCGTCCGAGACCAGTTCGTTGTCGGCCGAGACCTCGCAGGCGCGGGCGCTGAAGATCAGGCTGTCGTTGAAGCGCACGGGGCGACCGCCGACCACGACCTCGAAGCGCATTCGCTCGGCGGTGATCTTGTCGATCGCCTCGATAACGGCGACGCGGCGACGCTGGCGCGGCAGCGGCGTATCGGCTTCCTGGATCTTCTCCTCGGCCGGGACCCTGGCGTCATCCTTGGCCTCGGCCGCGTCGGCGACCGTCTCCTCGGGCGGCGCGCTCATATCGACAGGCGCGATCGGGACGATCGGGATCGGGGCGTTGGGCGCGGGCACGCCGGCGGGCGCGGCTTCGACCGGAGGTGCGTTCCTGAGGATGTCCCCGATCGGATCGCCGGCAGGGCGCGCCTCCTGCGGAGGGCTGTTCTGCAGGCCGCCGGCGACCACGACGCCCCCCACTCCGACAAGCGCCAGAGAGGCCAGGGCGGCGGCAATCAGCCCGGCGCGGTTCACTATTCGGGCTTCCAGGCTTCGTAGTCGCCGGTGGCGGGCGGGCGTACGCCCTCCGCAGCCAGCGAACCCGGCGGACGCCAGGCCAACGGGGTGCCGGTCAGGTTGGGCTGGTGGTCCAACTCCCAGGTGCGACGTTTGAGCGGCTCGGCGGTCGGGGGCTCGTCGAAGGTGTAGTGCAGCCAGCCGTGCCAGTCGGGCGACACCTTCGAGGCCTCGGCATAGCCGTTGTAGACGACCCAGCGGCGCTTGCGGCCGTCATAGCTGATGTTGTCGCGGGACTCGTAGTAGCGATTGCCCATCTCGTCCGCGCCGATCAGGTTCGCGCGCTTGGCGATCGTGAACAGGGTGCCGATGGTGGCGCCGTTCCACCAGGTGAAAATCTGAGCAAGCACTGAGTGGCGGTCCCGTCGAATCCGTGGGCGCCGGTCGATCCGGCGACGCTGTCCGATCATAGAAACCGGGAGCGTCCGCGTCCAGAGTCCCGCCAAAATCCTCCAGACCAACATCTTGGGGGTAACCCGCCCCCAAACCGCTACATCTATTGCAGCAGGGGCCCGGAGCGCCCTAGGCTGACAAAACGATCCTGTCCGGGCCCGCGAATGCGCTTCACCCCTTTACTGACCGACCTTTCCGCCTCCGTCGTGTGCGAAGCGCGCGAGATCGAGCGCGCCGACCGCGTGATCACCGTCATCGCGCCCGCCGGGTGGAGCGACGCCCGGGTGGAGGCGTGGCTCGACTGGTACGATCGGTCGCCTGACGACTGGCCGCGGCTCGAAGGGTCGCGTCTCGAAGGGGCGCCGGGCCGCCCGGTGGCTGCAGGATCGGCCGTTCTCGACGGTGCGCTGGATCGCTGGGCCGCCCGGCTCGCCGCCTGGGGGCGCGCAGCGGATGTGTTCCGGTCCACGACCGATGCGGAAATCTTCGCCTCGGAGCTGGTCGCCAGTATCCTTCTGGGACTGGCCGCCCCTTCCCCGGTTTTGCTCGAGGGCGCGCGAACGCCGCTGGGCGCGGAGGAGCCGGCCGGCCCGACGCGGAATGCGGCCATCTTCGACCTCGGCGACCCGGGCGTCCGCGCCCGGTTCGAAATCGACACCGCGCGGCGGCGCACGGCGCGCGTCACCGCCCACGCCCTCGCCGGGGTCACGCGCACCCTGCGTGCGGTGACGGCCGCCGTCAGGCGATGCGACGGCCCCGCCTCGGTCTGCGCCGACCCCGCCAACAATCCCGCCCTGGCCCGAGCCGCGCTCGCAGCGCGCCGGGCGGGGGCCGACGACACGGCGATCCTCGACGCCATCGCCGGACGCCAGTTCTCCGCGCCGGACCCTGAACCGGTCGGCCAGACACGGGTTGTCGCTGTCCCCGATCCCGCTTCGGCGGCGGACGCCGCGCTTCGCGCCGCCGCCGACGGCTGTCTGGCGGATGACCTGATCGTTGCGTTTTCGGTGCGGGACGCCGAGGCCCTCGCCGACCTCGCCCTCGCTCCGGGATGCGCTATCGCCCTGCCCGCCGTCGCCGCGGTTCTTCCGGATCTGATCCCGGGACTGGACGCCCTCGCCCGGCTCTGGACGACGGCGCTGGAGATCGAGATCGCCAGCGGCTTCGCTCCGGATGGACGGCTGGCGCGACGGCGCCACGCCGTACGCCCGGTCGCCCTGACCCTGGCCGGCGGCCTCGACTGGCTGATCGCCCGGGCCGACGGCGCGATCGACGAATCCGAATTCACCGCAGCGTCCGCCCTGTTCGCTGCGGCTGCATCCCTGACCTCCAGCGAACTGGCCGAAACCCTGCGTCCGGCTGCGGACTGGCCCGCCGCCTCGCAGACCGTTCTGGCGAGCCTCGTCGACCGTGAGGCTCGCCTCGCCAATCTGCGGAGCGAACTCGGACGAACGGCCGCCTTACGGACCGCCCAGGCGCACGCCGCCGCCCTCGCGTCCGGTCGTCGGCACTGCGCCATCGCGACCCTGGCCCCGGATTCCGAGCGGGATCTTCGCCTGGGCGTCACCCCTCTCGCGGCCGTGGACCTCTTCCAGACCCGCGACGGCCAGCTCATCCGTCGCCTGCATCCGGTGCTGGCCTCCGTGATCGTCACCCAGGGCGGCGATGTCGAGGACGCCGAGCGCTGGCTTCTCGGGCGTCGAACGCTCGTGGATTCGCCCGGCTTCGGCCATGCCGAACTGGCGGCGCGCGGGTTCACCGCGGCGGAGTCGGAGGCGGTCGAAGCGGCGCTGGCCCACGTCGATCGTCTCGAAGACGCCTTCACTCCGCCCGTTCTCGAGGCGGGCTTCATTCGCGACGTCCTGGGCGTCGATCACGACACGGCGGTCCAGGGCGGCGTGCTGAACCTGCTGGCGTCCCCGGAAGATATCGCCGCCGCGACGGCGTACGTCTTCGGTCACCGTGAACTGTCCGGCTGGCCGTCGGCGCCCCTGCGGCTGAAGACGATTCTCGCCGACCTCGACGCCGCCGCCACCGCGCTCACCCTTGCGGCCGAGCCGTTCAGTGACGTCGCGGAGACCACCGCCGCCGAACTGCCGAGTCGGGCGGGAATCGCCGCCGCCATGGCCATGCTGACCCAGGGCGCGTCGGAAGGCCGCCGCGCGATGCGTCTGTCGCGCCGTCCGGCCTCGGACCAGCCCCTGCTTTCGCTCCCCGACACGGAGCCCGCGCGACGGGCGCCGGAGCCGGCCGCAGCGCCACGGCCGACCGTCACCGAGAAGATCGTCGAGCGCGTCATCGAGCGCGACCGGACCCGCCGCAAACTGCCCGACCGCCGCAAGGGCTATATCCAGAAGGCGGCCGTCGGTGGCCACAAGGTCTATATCCACACCGGCGAGTACGACGACGGGGAGCTCGGCGAGATCTTCATCGACATGCACAAGGAAGGCGCAGCTTTCCGCAGTCTTATGAACAACTTCGCCATCGCGATTTCCATCGGACTTCAATACGGCGTGCCGCTGGACGAGTTCGTCGACGCTTTCGTCTTCACCCGTTTCGAGCCCGCCGGACGGGTCACGGGCAACGATTCCATCGGCTCGGCGACCTCGATCCTCGACTACATCTTCCGCGAGCTCGGCGTGTCCTATCTGGACCGGCGCGAACTGGCCAACGCCGACGCCGAGCCGCTGGACGCCGACGGCCTGGGCTCCGGCAAGGCCGACGAACTCGTTCCCGCCGCCCATTTCATCTCCAAGGGCTTCGCCCGCGGCGCTGCGCCCGACAACCTCGTGGTCCTGCCCTTCGGCAAGCGCGAGCCCGAGCCCCGGACGGTGTCTGTCGCCAACGCCGAGCCCTGCCCCGCCTGCGGCGACTTCACCCTTCAGCAGCGCGGCGCGGTCCGCGTCTGCGACAACTGCGGGGCGGCGGAATCGAAGAAAGGCTAGGGGCAGGCGCCAGCCACGGATCGTAAACACCTCTGCTGTAGGGATCTTTCAAAGATCACAGCGCCGGCTCAGCCGGTCCGGAGCCCGTCCGTGAAGAAAGCCCTCGTCCTGATCGCGGCCATCGCCGCCGTCGCCACGCCTGTTCTGGCCCAGAACGCCGGACAGATCGCCAGTGTGCGCGCCGGCCGCGACTGCCGGGGCTGCAACCTGTTCCAGGGCGATTTCTCGGGTCTGGAGAAGCGCGGGCTGAACCTCACGGGCTCCCGCCTGCGTCAGGCGGACATGAGCCTGGCGGTCATGAACCGCACCCGATTCGCCAACACCGACCTGCGCGACGTCGAGGCCTATGGCGGCGTCTTCTCGAGTTCGAACTTCTCGGGCGCCAACCTGACCAACGCCAGTTTCGTCGGCGCGTATCTGGAGGGCGCGTCCTTCGTCGGCGCGACCCTGACGGGCGCGAATTTCTCGGGCGCCCAGTTGACCCGGGCCACAGGATTGACCCAGCGTCAACTTGCTCAGGCCTGCGGCGACGCCTCCACCGTCCTGCCCGGCGGCCTGCATATTCCGGCCTGCTGAGCGACCGGACTGTTACGGCGATTTAAGTAGGCTTTCAGGGGCTTCGGCCTCATTGAAGCGATGTGAAACAGATCGCAGCACTCATCCGTAACGCCTCCGCCGCCGCCCTCGGGCTGGCCGCCGCGGCCTGCGCGAGCCAGGCCGCCGCCGAGGTCCGTATCAGCATTCAGGATCGTGACGTGGCCCGCACCGTCACCCTCGGCGGATCCTGCAACCGGTGTGAGCTTTCCGGCCGCAACCTGTCGGGCGCCACCTTCACCGGCGCCACCTTCATCGGGGCCACCATGGTCGGAACCAATCTGCGCGGCGCCGAGATGACGGGCTCCAACTTTTCCCAGAGCGATTTCACCCGCTCCAACATGACCGGCGCCGAACTGAACGGCGCCAATTTCACCACCGCCGCCTTCGTCGACGCCGCGATGAACGGGATCGAGGCCTCCGGCGGCGTCTTCACCCGCGCCAACATGGCCCGCGTCAACCTGACCGGCGCCGAGATGAGCGGCGTCAACATGAACGGCGCCACACTGCAGGACGCCCGTCTGGACGGAGCCGAGATGTTCGGCGCCACACTGGCCAACGTCAACGCCCGCAACGCCTCCTTCCAGCATGTCGAGATGCAGGCCTCGAACATGAGCTCCGGCGACTTCTCCGGCGTCAACTTCTCGGGCGCGACCCTGGACAACGCCCGGTTTTCGGGCGGCCTGTTCGCCCGGGCCAATTTCAACGGCGCCTCGCTGCGCCGGACCGACATCCGCGGCGTCGACCTGTCGCGCGCCGTGGGCCTGACCCAGGACCAGGTCGGCGAGGCCTGCGCCAACGACGAGACCCGCCTGCCGCGCGGTCTGCAGATCGGCAACTGCCGCAGCCGGGTCTTCGTCCGCGTGGCCCCGCCGGTCGCGCCGCGCCCGCCTGCGGTCCCGACACCGC
>Ga0209023_10008691_pt1 | contig 10138 bp, 11 predicted proteins | sample LakOneMetagenome_FD_187468 | JGI IMG/M metagenome (GOLD analysis project Ga0209023, IMG submission 187468) | Freshwater and sediment microbial communities from Lake Erie, Canada (SPAdes) (version 2) | ecosystem: Environmental > Aquatic > Freshwater > Lentic | place: Lake Erie, Canada...
GCGCCAACTGCCTGATCCGGTCCTCCGGCAGCGCCTTTTTCCAGGGCGAGGCGCTGATCGGCTTCACCGGCATGTTCTGATCCCGGCGCGCGCCGCTCAGACCGACGTGCCCGTGATCAGGTCGCCGCGGCCGGTATGACTTCCGCGGCGAAGATCGCCTGCGCCACACCGGCGACGATCGAGGCGACCTTGAGTGCCTCCAGCACCGCCTCGCGGCTGACACCCGCCTCGCGCACCACATGCTCGTGGGACGCGACGCAGGCCTGGCAGCCGTTGATCGCCGACACCGCGAAGCTCCAGAGCTCGAAGTTCGCCTTGTCGACCCCCGGGTTGCCGATGATGTTCATCCGCAGACCGGCACGCAGGTCGTCGTAGGCGCCCTCCAAGAAGTGCCGGCCACGGTAGAACACGTTGTTCATCCCCATGATCGACGCCGCGCCCAGGGCGGCCTGGTAGGCCTCGGCCGAGAGATTGTCTGCGGCTTCGGCGCTGATCTCGGTCAGCACGGTGGCGTTGCGAGTCGCCGCGGCAGTGGCGAGCAGGGCACCCCAGAGCTGCTCATCGTTCAGCTCGGTGGTGCGGGCGATCGACCCCAGGTTGAGCTTGAGGTCCTTGGCGAACTCGGGGATCGCGTTCTTGAGGTTCTCGATGCTCATGGGATGTCTCCGATCACAGGGATTCTTTGAGCAACTCGCCGACGTTCAGGGTGGCCTCGCCCTTCTTCCAGTTGCAGGCGCACAGCTCGTCGGACTGCAGCGCGTCGAGCACCCGCAGTACCTCTTCGACGTTGCGGCCCACCGAACCCGCGGTCACCGAGACGAACTGGATCTCGTTGTTGGGGTCGATGATGAAGGTGGCGCGGTCGGCGACGCCGTCGGCGTTGAGCACACCGGTCGCGGTCACCAGTTCGCGGTTGAGGTCCGAGAGCATCGGGAACGGCAGGGTCTTGAGGTCCTCGTGCTGCGCCCGCCAGTTGTAGTGCACGAACTCGTTGTCGGTCGACGCGCCCAGAACCTGGGCGTCGCGGTCGGCGAACTCGTCGTTCAGCTTGCCGAACGTCGCGATCTCGGTGGGGCAGATGAAGGTGAAGTCCTTCGGCCAGAAGAACACCACGCGCCACTTGCCCTTGTGGTCGTCGCTGGTGATGGTGGTGAAGAAGTCGTCGGGACCCTTGGCGTCGACCTTCGAGAGGTCTCCTCCGATCAGCGCGGTCAGGCTGTAGGCCGGAAACTGGTCGCCGATGGTCAGCAGTGCCATGTCACTCCTCGTGATCTTGAGTTGTCGTCGGTGTGTGGGAGCGGATTCACCGCCCGCATGCACCATGGTGCCCCATTTCGATTAAAAATGAAAGGTGATACCACCCACTATACTTATCGGCATGACCGATACGAACTATCAGCCGACGCTGGCCGGGTTGCGGGCGTTCGCCGCAGTGGCCGAGAAGCATCACTTCAGTCTCGCGGCGTCGGGGTTGGGGCTGAGCCAGTCGACCCTGTCGCAGGCGCTGTCGTCGCTGGAAGCCGGTCTGGGCGTCCAGTTGATCGAGCGATCCACCCGGCGGGTCTTCCTGACCGCGGAGGGCGAACAGCTGCTGGCGTACGCGCACGCCGTGCTCGATGCGGCGTCGCAGTTCTCGGCCGCGGCGGCCGGGGTGGCCGATCCGCTGCAGGGCACCCTGCGGCTCGGCCTGATCCCGACGGTGGCGCCCTACGTGCTGCCCGCCGTGCTGGCGGGCGTGTCCGAACAGCTGCCCGAGCTGAACCTGCGGGTGATCGAGGACCAGACCGAGCGGTTGCTCACCGGGCTGCGCGAGGGTGCGGTGGACGCGGCCCTGCTCGCGTTGCCGGCAGGTTCGGTGGGAATGGCCGAAATCCCGGTCTACGACGAGGATTTCGTGTTGGCATTGCCGCCGGGACATCCGCTGGCGGGTAAACGCAAGGTGCCGGCCGCGCAGCTGGCCGACCTGCCGCTGCTACTGCTCGACGAAGGTCACTGCCTGCGCGATCAGACCTTGGAGATCTGCCGCAACGCCGGCGTGCGGGCCAAGCTGGCCAACACCCGCGCGGCGTCGCTGGCCACCGCGGTGCAGTGCGTCACCGGGGGACTGGGCGTGACGCTGATTCCACAGACCGCGGTACCGGTGGAGGCTGAGCGCAGCCGGCTGGCGCTGGCCTACTTCGCTGCCCCGCGTCCGGGCCGGCGAATCGGGCTGGTGTTTCGCGCCTCCAGCGGGCGCGACGAGCCCTACCGGAGGCTGGCGGACATCATCGGCGAGGTGGTGGCGGCCGGCCACCAGGTCGAGCTGGTTCGCGAGGACCTTGTTTAGGCTGCAGAGATGATCCTGACGATCGGGGACCAGAACCGGGTTCGGACGCTGACGCTGAATCGCCCGGATGCACTCAACGCATTCAACGAGGCGCTCTATGACGCCACGGCCGAGGCGCTGCTGGCCGCCGCCGATGACCCCGACGTGGCCGTCGTGCTGATCACCGGAACCGGGCGATCCTTCAGTGCCGGTACCGATCTCGCCGAGATGCAGGCCATGATCACCGACCCGCAGTTTACGCCCGGCAAGCACGGATTCCGCGGCCTGGTCGACGCCCTGGCACGCTTCCCCAAGCCGCTGATCTGCGCCGTCAACGGTATCGGCCTGGGCATCGGCGCCACCATCCTCGGATACGCCGACCTGGCGTTCATGTCCACCACGGCCCGGCTCAAGTGCCCGTTCACCAGCCTGGGTGTGGCGCCGGAGGCCGCGTCGTCATACCTGCTGCCGCAGTTGATCGGTCGTCAGAACGCCGCGTGGATGCTGATGTCCTCGGAGTGGATCGACGCCGACGAAGCGCTGCGGATGGGTCTGGTCTTTAAGGTCTGCGAACCTGCGGAGCTACTGGCGCAGGCCCGCCGGCACGCCGAAGTTCTTGCCTCCCGGCCGATCACGAGTTTGATCGCGGTGAAGGCGACCATGGTCGCGCCGCATCGAGATGAGGTATCCGCGGCAACCGCGCGGGAGAACGCGTTGTTCGCCGAATTGATGGGCGCTGCGGCCAACGCCGAAGCGCTGGCCGAGTTCACCGGGCGGCCGCGCAGCGGATCAGCGTGATCCGACTGCGGTGATCTGCAGGGAGAGGTGGCGTAGTGCGCCGTCGCTCGGGGCCTGCGGCGCTGCGGCCAGGGTGGCTTCGATGATGCCGCGGACCGTGCACCGGCACCGGCCGCAGTCGCCGCCGGCGCCGCACATCGCTGCGACCTCTTTTGACGTGGACGCGCCGGCGGCGACGGCGTCGGACACCATCTGATTGGTGGCTCCGACACAAAGGCACACGTACATCGGCTATCCCTACCGGCCGTCGTTCTCTGGGGAGTTGACATCGACTGCCGCGGCGAATTCCCCGACGAAGGGTTTGGGGTAGCCGCCCATCCCGACGCCGGTCATCCATTCCGCGGCGGTGTCGGGGTGGTCCATCCAGCGCTGAGCGCTTGCCGCACTGTCGATTTCGAGCAGTGTCATCACCTCGCAGCCGTCGTCGACGGCCTGATACACCCACACCTTGCGCACGCCGGCGTCGGAGAACCGGTTCAGCCCGCCGTGCACCTTGGTCATCAGCTCCTCGGGATCGGCGATCGTGGACACCGCCCCGACGATCACCGCTGAGCCGGCCTGAGCGTCCTCGGCGTCCTCAGCGTCCTCAGCGTCCTTGGGTCCGGCCAGATTGATCTTCTCCCGGACCTCCCCGGCGAAGATCGCCGGCAGATCGTTGACGCCGCTGCGGTCGAACCATTCGAAGACTGCGGGGGAGCGCAGCAGTTCCTTGATCGAGATCCGGTGTCGCAGGCCTATCGTCACCAGTACGCGCCGGGGCTCGACCGTAGAGGTGTAGAGCACCGCGTGGCGGGCACCCAGTGCCAGCAACGGGGAGTGGTCGTCGCGGATCAGGGACCAGGTCCGCTCGACGTCGTCGACCTGGTAGTCCAGCGCGAGCACCAGTGAGTGCGGATCGCGGCGGGTGGAGTCGCAACTGCCCGAAACGCCGGCACGCCGACTAGGCGAAGCGAGTCTCATGTTAGTAGAGTCTAACCTAAGTTCAGCGCATCGGGCAGGGTCGGTGGAGATCCGTCGTCGCCGACACGGGCGGCCGGTGTGCTGATTCGACGCGCCGGGACACGGCCAAACAACACCCTCTGACCGCATGCCTGCACTAGATTGAATTCGGCGCGATCAAGCCCCATCTTTCGCGGCCGGCATGCGAGGTTCTTCACATCAGAGGAGTGATCATGCAAGGCGACCCTGAGGTTCTCAAACTGCTCAACGAGCAGCTGACGAGCGAACTCACCGCGATCAACCAGTACTTTCTGCACTCCAAGATGCAGGCCAACTGGGGGTTCACCGAGCTGGCCGGACGCACCCGCGACGAGTCGTTCGAGGAGATGCGCCACGCCGAGGCGATCACCGACCGCATCCTGCTGCTCGACGGGCTGCCGAACTACCAGCGCATCGGGTCGCTGCGGATCGGGCAGACCCTGCGCGAACAGTTCGAAAGCGATCTCGCGATCGAAATGGACGTGCTCAACCGGTTGCGCCCGGGCATCGTGATGTGCCGCGACAAGCAGGACAGCACCACCGCCCAACTGCTCGAGGGCATCCTGCTCGAAGAGGAGTCGCACATCGACTGGCTCCAGACCCAATTGGAGCTGATGGACAAGCTCGGCGAGGCGCTGTACTTGGCGCAGTGCGTCGCCCGCCCGCCATCCTGATCGCCATCGCGGGTACCCGTTAGCGCGTAAGCCGACGGGAGGACCGCGATGACCACGATGACGAGCTCACCGCCGGGCCCCGGCGACCTGCGGCCCACGGTCAGCCCGCAGCGCCGCAACCTGATCTTCCTGGCGATCGTGTTCGGTCTGCTGATGGCCGCCCTCGATCAGACGATCGTGGCTACGGCACTCCCGACGATCGTGTCGGATCTGGGCAACGCCGGGCACCAGTCCTGGGTCGTCACCAGCTATCTGCTGACCTCGACCATCGCGACGATCCTTGCCGGCAAGCTCGGCGACCTGTTCGGCCGCAAGCGCGTGTTCCAGACCGCCGTGGTGTGCTTCGTGGCCGGGTCGGTTCTCTGTGGGTTGTCCGCCTCGATGGGGATGCTGGTCGGCGCTCGGGCACTGCAGGGTCTGGGCGGTGGCGCGATCACCGTCACCGCCGCAGCGCTGATCGGTGAGGTCATTCCGCTGCGTGACCGTGGCCGCTATCAGGGCATGTTGGGCGCGGTCTTCGGGGTCACCACGGTGATCGGCCCGCTGCTGGGCGGGTATGTCACCGACTACCTGACCTGGCGGTGGGCGTTTTGGATCAATGTGCCGATCTCGGTGGTCGTGTTGATAGTGGCCGGAGCGGCGATCCCGGCGCTGGTCGGCCGGACCAAGCCGACCATCGATTACGCCGGGATCGTGCTGGTGGGATTGGGCGCCACCGGGTTGACGCTGGCCACCAGTTGGGGCGGCAACCGCTACGCCTGGGGATCGCCGGCGATCATCGGGTTGTTCGCCGGGGCCGTGGTGGCGTTGGTGCTGTTCGCCCTCGTGGAGAGTCGGGCCGCTGCACCGATCCTGCCGCCGAGGCTCTTCGCCGACCCGGTGTTCGCGGTGTGCTGCGTGCTCGCGTTCGTGGTGGGCTTCGCGATGTTGGGCGCACTGACCTTCCTGCCCACCTTCATGCAGTACGTCGACGGCGTCTCGGCCACCACTTCGGGGCTGCGCACGCTGCCGATGGTGGTGGGCATGCTCGTGACATCCACGGGCAGCGGCGCCCTGGTCGGCCGAACCGGTCGATACAAAATCTTTCCGGTGGTCGGCACCGCGCTGATGACGGTGGCGTTCGCGCTGATGTCGCAGATGGACACCGCTACGCCGGCGCTGCTGCAGTCGCTCTACCTGTTGCTGCTGGGCGCCGGTATCGGGCTGTCGATGCAGGTCCTGGTGCTCGTCGTGCAGAACACCTCGACCTTTGCCGACCTCGGAGTGGCCACCGCAGGCGTCACGTTCTTCCGGACCATCGGCAGCTCGTTCGGCGCCGCGGTATTCGGCTCACTGTTCGTGAATTTCCTGAACGGCCGGCTCGGTTCGGCGCTGGGCACAGCGGGGCTACCGCCGGAGGCCGCCGATTCCCCGGAGGCGGTGCATCGGCTGGCGCCGCAACAGGCGGCGCCGATCGTGCAGGCCTACGCCGAATCACTCGGCCAGGTGTTCTTGTGGGCCGCGCCGGTGGCACTGCTGGGGTTCGTCCTGGCGCTGTTCCTGCGTGAGGTCCCGCTCAAGGAGTTGCACGACAACGCGGCCGACCTCGGCGACGGCTTCGGCATGCCCACCGATGAGACGTCGGACGAACTGCTCGAGACCGCGATCGGACGGCTGCTGCGCACCGAACCGGGGGTGCGGCTGCGCAGCATCGCGATGCGGTCCGATTCCCCACTCGACGTCGCCGGGTTGTGGACGGTATTGCGCATCCATCGCTACACGCAGGTGTTCCGGACCGCGCGGCTCAGCGACATCGGCAAGGGGCTGCGGGTGCCCTACGAAATCCTTGAACCCACCGTCGATCGCCTGACGGCCGAGGGCTATGTACTGCGTGAAGGTGATCACCTGGGCCTGACCCGGGCCGGCCTGCGTCAGGTCGCCTTCGTGTCGTCGCTGGTTCAGGAGTGGGTGGTGGACAAGCTGGCCCGCTCGCCCGGATTCGCGGGCCGACCGGATCGCGGGGAGGTCGAGGCTGCGCTGCAGCGGATCGCCTATCGCAGCCTTGCCGACCGTGATTAGGCCGCTAGTATCGCTCGGTATGAGCCGCATCGGAGACTTCGAAGCCCACGACATGATCGGCTGGACAGCCAAGTCGCCTGACCTCGCCGCCGGAATCGGCGGATTCAGCACCGCGGTCTACAACAAGGGCAGACTGCCGATGCGCACCCGCGAGCTGGCTCGGATGGTGATCGCCCAGGACAACGAGTGCACGGTGTGCATGAACACCCGCGACGCCGACGGCCCCGCGGCCGGGGTCAGCGAAGAGCTCTACGACCACGCGGCCGAGTGGCGCACCTGGCCGGGCTACAGCCCCCAGGAACGCATCGCCGCGGAGTTCGCCCACCGATTCGCCACCGACCACACCGGCCTGCGCGTCGACGAGGACTTCTGGTCACGCTGCTCGGAGCACCTGGATGACGAGTTGCTCGCCGACCTCGCGCTGTCGTGTGCGCTGTGGGTCGGTATGGGGCGTCTGCTACGCACCCTGGACATCGGTCAGGCCTGCGCATTCACCCTGCCCAGCCGGGTCTGACCCCGGCTCTGGGGGCGTAGGTGGCCGGCGGGTGGGGGCGTCGGGCCGGCTGGGCCCTGGCGATGGCCGGCGCGGCCGGGGCGGCCGGTCTGGTGCTGCGAAACACGGGTCGCACCAAGGTCCGTAAGCACAACCCCGCGCCGTTCGGCCCGCCGTGGACCGCCTCGCCTGCGCGGTTCGGCATCGGGATACACCGCAACGTGGCCGTCTCGATGAGCGACGGGGTCGTGCTGCGAGCCGACATTCATTACCCCACCGTGCCCGAGACCGGGGCGCCGGCCGCCGGACCGTTTCCGGTGCTGCTGTCGATGACCCCGTACGGCAAGCTGGCGCCGCCGCCGGCGGCACAGATCGGCGGCGGTCCCGCCCCGCACCTGATCCGGCGCGGCTACATCGAGGTGATGGTCGATGTCCGAGGTACCGGGGTGTCCGGCGGGTCGTTCGAGATGTTCGGCCCGGACCAGGCCCGCGACGGCGTCGAGCTGGTCAGCTGGGCGTCGACACTGCCGAACTGCAACGGTCGGGTCGGCATGTTCGGTATCTCCTACCTGGCCATCAACCAGCTGTTCACCGCGGCTGCGGTGGGCCCGGACTCACCGCTGAAGGCGATCTTCCCGGTGATGGCGGCCAACGACTTCTACCGGGATGCCGCGGCCATGGGCGGGACGCCGCACCTTCCCACCGTGCGTGGCTACGGCGCGCTGTACACCATGCTCAACGTCATCAATCCGACCCTGGAGTTCTTCGTGCCCGGCGGGCATCCGCGGCCGCGGGCCGGTGGGATCGCCGCGGTGCGCCAGCGCGGCAAGGACCAACGCGACTACTTCGGGCCACTGGTCGCCCAGGCGCGCACCGGCGGTGACGCCGCCTTCGACGGGCCGTTCTGGGACGCCATGCGGCCCGATCGGGTGCTGTCCGAGGTCGCTGCCAACAATGTGGCGGTCTTTCTGACGGGCGGTTGGCATGACGCCTTCCAGCGCGGTGCGCCGCTGAACTACACCGGCCTGCAGAACGCCTGCGCCGGCCGTCCGGTGAGCGTCCCGATGGAGGCCGGACAACCGCTGAGTGATCGCATCAAGCTGATGATGGGGCCGTGGTATCACGTGTCGGACTACGACGGGCTCAACATCTTGGACCTGCAGTTGCGCTGGTTCGACTACTGGCTCAAAGACGATGCGGCGGCAGCCATCTCCGGCTCGTCGTTCACCTTCCAGCCGATCGGCGACAGCCGTTGGTACCACGCCGGCGCCTACCCCATCCCCGAGGCCACACCCACCCGGCTGTATCTGGCTGACGGCGGCAGGCTGGCCGCGGACGTCCCCGCGGAACAGACCGACGCGGCGTTGCCGTACCGCTCGCGGGGTCCGGCCTCCGGGCGCAGCCTGGAGCAGTGGACGCTGGGGATCAACAGTTTCGCAACCGCCCAGTCCGGCGGCCGCACTCGCCACGATCAGGACAACCGCCGGGTGCAACCGGGGGCGCTGACCTACACCAGCGCACCGATCGACGCGCCGACTCTGATCGCCGGACCCGTCACGCTGAGTGTGGCGGCCACCGCGGACACCACCGAGACCCTGTGGGTCGCCCATCTCGACGACGTGGCCCCCGAAGGGGTCAGCCGGCCGCTGACGCAGGGCGCACTGCTGGGGTCACATCGGGAGCTGGATGCCGATCGCACCTGGTACCTGCCTGACGGCACGGTGCTGCGGCCGCACCACATCAGCACCCGAGCCGCGGTCCGGCCGGTCGAGCCGGGGGAGTTGACCCGCTACGACATCGAGATCTTCCCGACTGCGGCGCTGATCGCTCCCGGTCACCGGCTCCGCCTGACGCTGACCACCTACGATTTTCCGCACCTGGTGCCCACCGAGCCGGCTCGCAGGGCGCTGGCCGGGGGAATCTACCGGGTGCGCCACGGTGGGTCCGACGCGTCGTATCTGCTGTTGCCGCTGGCTGATCCTGCCACCTTGGACTGATCAGCGCTGGTCCATCAACCCTGCTCTACGACATCCCGAATGCGCTCCAGAGTGCGCCGCATGTCTCGGATGTTGTTGCGCTGCCGCAGGAATCCGCCGAACGCGTAGTAGTACACGTTGGTCAGGAAGGAGTTGGCCATCCGGAACGACTCGGTGACCGAGGTGCCGTCCGCGGTGGGTGCCAGTTCGTAGCGCCACTTGTTCAGCGCCCGATCGCCGGCGAGCACCGCGAACTCGAACACCCGCCCCGGCTCGCATTCGGTGACGCGACAGACCGTCCAGTACACCGGCCCGATCCCATTGCGCTTGACGTGGCCACGGAATCTGGCCCCTACCGCCGGACCGGTTGCGCCGTCGAGCCATTCGGCTTCGAAGGTCTCCGGCGAGAACTGCCCGATCTTGCGGACATCTGCCACCAGATCCCAGATGCGTTCGGCCGGAGCCGCCATGTGGACTGTCGCTGAACCCTGCATGCTCGCAATCCAAGCAGTTCCGCCGCGGCGGGGTAACCCCACCCGCCCAAAAAGCTCTGAGCCCCACCCGGAATCGGGTGGGGCTCAGATGCGAGACTCCGTGCTGGTTGGACTCAGCCGGCGCTGGCGCCCAGGTGGCTCTGCAGGTCGGACTTCATGGCCTGCAACTGCTGACCCCAGTACTCCCAGCTGTGAGTGCCGTAGTCCGGGAAGTTGAAGATCGCGTTGCTGCCACCGGCTGCGGTGTAGAGCTCCTGGAACTTCTTGTTCTGGCCGATCATGAAGTTGCCCTCGAGGAACGTGGCGGGAATGTTGTCCCCACCGAGCTCGTTCGGGCGACCGTTACCGCAGTAGACCCACAG
>Ga0209023_10008692_pt1 | contig 10138 bp, 9 predicted proteins | sample LakOneMetagenome_FD_187468 | JGI IMG/M metagenome (GOLD analysis project Ga0209023, IMG submission 187468) | Freshwater and sediment microbial communities from Lake Erie, Canada (SPAdes) (version 2) | ecosystem: Environmental > Aquatic > Freshwater > Lentic | place: Lake Erie, Canada | collected...
ATCATGTACAATGATCATCGCTTTAATTTTTAAAGTGTGAGATAAAATGGTTGGATAGAATTTATGGGGAGTACAACCAAGTTACAAAAATTATTTTGAGATATCCAACTCCCATTCCAGACATGCCGCCCATTTATAAAGCAGCTCAACCTTTCATACAATAAAATAAAACCGGGAGTTTTGTTTTGTAGATTTGTAACACTTCAACGGGTTCACTGCCCACTCAACTTTTTCGAAACGGCCGGCCACTGGCGGCAGAACATTTATTCATTTCTAAATAATTTTTATGAAAAAGTTGATCATGCTTTGCTGCCTTGTGCAGTGTATGTTGCTAAATTCCTGCTGGCACCATTCCAATGACATCAGTATCCGTTACCAGGACAACAGCGATTCCTATACCATGGATGCCCGGTTTGGGAGGAACAAGACCAGAAAGGCCGAACGGTATATGAATGACATGATCGGCCGGGAAAATAACATGTCATTCATCAATACACGTACAGATGCCGTGTTCACACTCGATGACGGTTCAAAATTTTACATGAAGAAATCCCCGGGCCATATCCTCATCCGGATGAAAAGGGAAGAAAGCTCCGACCGGGCTTTTCATGCCATGAAAGAGATGTGCGTGGGTTTGAAAGATGTGGTGCTGAGGTAATGTCTTGGTTAACCTCCGTTTGTGTAGTTTCATATTTTTAATATATGTTAATTAATTAAAAAGGAGAGATAGCGGCATGATTGATGCAATATAGGAGACAGCAATATCTTACAAAAAGACATCCTCCAATTCCTTTTCAATATCCGATCAACCACACTTAGGATGATTCTACTTTTTTATAAGGTCACAGTTATACTGTGACCTTTTTGTTTATAAGCATTTGCCGTTAGCCATACCCTGGTTCGGCTCATCTACCTATCTTTGCCGTATCATCCGTGTTAATTAACACGGATGATACGAACCTGTCCCGAACTTGACCCTATGCTGGCGGCAGGAAGGGATAACCAAATCTTAAATAATGGCAAAGCAAAAAGACTTACAATTAGAGGGCACTTATGACGGCGTGATCTTTTATAAGTGGAGGGGCAAGTATTGTATGCGTGCCAAGGGTCTTACGGGTAAGCAATCGCCTGTAGCGAGGCAGCAGGCATCCGTGCTGGGGCAGGCTTCTGCCCTCTCGGCCAGGATCCGCAGGGCGCTGAAACCCTTATTGCCCGGCCCTGCCAACCGGCCCATGATGTATCGCCTCAACCACAGCCTGCAGCAATGGTTGCGAACAGGACAATCAATACAAACCGGACCCGCAGATGATATAGCAGCATTAAAGGGCTTTTCATTTTCTCCCGGTAAAAAAGCCGGGGCATTTTATGCGGCCATGCCGGTTAGCCGCTCAGCCGATGGAAACCTTGTATTGCATATACCTGCATTCGATTCACCCAATCCCATTCACCCGCTCCCCTTTGATGGTAATATTCGACTGCACATCATGGCAGTATCCTGCAAACTGGATGATGCCCATGATAACCGGGTTTATGAAACCAACCTTGATATTCAATATACCGGCAGCCCGCTTCCAGCGCAGGACCTTTTATTACCCATACAAACCATGCCCGGCTGCATTAATATAGTGGCGCTTGGGGTGAATGGGATGAGTAAGGGGGTGGTGGGGGCGGTTTGGAATTAAGAATTGGCTATTCCGGAGAATTTATCCTGAATATGAATGAGTAAAGCCCAGGATTTGGCTGTTGATTATCGGCAAGGTTAAGGAGGTACTTACCTTTGTAAAATGGCAGATGTACACGATAAGAAAACCAGGAGTTTCAATATGAGCCAAATCAAAAGTAAGGATACAAAGCCTGAACTTTTGGTTAGGAAATTTCTTTTTGCAAACGGGTTTCGGTATAAACTGCATGATAAAAAATTGCCTGGTAAACCTGATATTGTTTTACCCAAATACAAAACAGTCATATTTGTGCATGGTTGTTTCTGGCACGGACATAAAGGATGTAAATATTATGTTGTGCCGAAGACAAGAACTGAATGGTGGCTGAATAAGATTAATAGGAATAAGGCGAATGATGAAAAAGCAGTAACGGCATTGAGAAAGGATTATTGGAAGGTTATTAATATTTGGGAGTGTGATTTAAAGCCCAAAAACATTGAGAAAAGACTATTAAAAATACTAAATAACCTGGAAAAATAGTACTAATTTTGTTAGCGTGACAAAAATGTACATTATTTATACTTAACGACATTTTAGTTTTACACAGAACCCATTACTCAATAATCTATGGTTTAATTATGATCGGCGCAAAAGTAGACATTAAGGCATACCAGAAAACAGGTAAGGTAAAAAAGCTTGGTAAGCCTAAAATCGAGGAAACTCTTCTTACACATTATGATAATCTTTCGAGTGCAAATAAGAAAGCGGCAAAATCTTTTTTCAAAGAAACTTTAAAGCCTCTCAATGGGTTTAAGGAAATGTCGCTGGAAGAAGCAGTTCAACAATATCTCCTAGAGGTAAAAGCTAACGTAAGATTCCCCGGCCCTGATAAAGGAGAGGAGAAATTTACATTTATCGATTTATTTGCCGGAATTGGGGGGTTCAGAATGGCATTGCAGAATTTAGGTGGCAGATGTGTATTTAGTTCGGAGTGGGATAAGTACTCCCAACAAACTTACAGGGCAAATTATGGTGATATTCCCTTCGGCGACATAACAAGTGATGAAATCAAAAGCTTCATCCCCAAAAAATTTGATTTGCTGTGCGGTGGTTTTCCTTGCCAACCGTTTTCTCTTGCGGGCGTTTCGAAAAAAAACAGTTTGGGCAGAAAACATGGATTTGAAGATATAAAACAGGGAAATTTATTTTTTCATGTAGCAGAAATAATTAAAGAACATCGACCAAAGGTCTTTTTCCTGGAAAATGTAAAGAATCTTGTCTCACATGATAAAGGAAATACTTTTAAAGTAGTAAAAGAAACACTTGAAAGTTTAGAATATTCATTTGACAAGCGAATATTGGATGGAAAGCATTTCGTGCCTCAGCACAGGGAAAGAACCATCATGGTAGGATTTGACAAAAAGATTTTCGGAAAAGGTATTTCATTTGATTTTGATAAAGTCGTTTTGCCTGAGCCTAGACATAAGATAAAAGATATTCTTGAGGAAAAAGTTGACCCAAAGTATACTTTATCAGAACATCTTTGGAATTATCTGCAGAACTACGCAAAAAAACACAAAGAAAAAGGTAATGGCTTTGGTTTCGGTTTAGTTGATCTTAATGGAATTTCAAGAACAATGAGCGCTCGATATCATAAAGATGGTGCAGAGATTTTAATACCTCAAGACAATAAGAAAAAGATACCGAGAAGACTTACTCCAAAAGAGGCAGGCTTGTTACTCGGCTTTCCGAAAAATTTTACAATACCTGTTTCTGATACACAGGCATACAGGCAATTTGGGAATTCGGTTGTAATGCCATTGATTCAAGCCGTGGGCAAGGAAATTGTAAATAAACTTTGAAAATAAATGGATAGTTCTTTAGTAAGCAAGGTTATACAAGAGGTACAAAAGTCTGAGATTTCTTATTGCAAATTTCTAGCTCCAAATGATACAAAATACACGAAAGCCCATCAGGCGGGATACTTAATTAGTAAGTCTGCTTGGCAAATGTTTTTAGATAAAGAACCCCTAAGAGGTCAAAACATTAAAGCAAATATCACTATTAAATGGCAGGATGATTTTGAGACCTTCAGCACTTTTACTTATTATGGCGCTGCAAAAAATGAGTTTAGGTTAACAGGGTTTGGCCGTAATTTTCCTTTTCGTGAAGAAGAGAATTCTGGAGACTTGTTCATTTTGTGTAGGATCAGTAACAAGTATTTTAAATCTTTTATTTTAAGTCATGACGAAAATATTGAAGATTTTTTAGCAGCATTTAATATTTCACCAAATCAGACTAATGCTATAATTCCCTCACAGTATAAGCAAACAGAAGAAAATGGGCTTATTGCTTGTTTTAAAAGTTTTCTAATTTCTTTAAAAACAGATTTTCCTTCAACCTTAGAATTGTCTTCTGTCGCTAGAAAATGTTATAATCAGTCCTATAAAATAAATGATCAAATCATAAAATTAAATCCCGACAGGGAAATTTTAAAATGGCTTGATGCCGAGTTTCAATTATTTAAGATAATAGAAAACGAAAGATATAGTCAAACTATTAAAACTCCTTTCAAAAGCGTTGAGGATTTGGTAGACATAGCGAATACAATTTTAAACCGTAGAAAAAGCAGAGCAGGTAAATCACTGGAACATCATCTTGCTGAAATTTTCAATATTTTCAACGTTATGTTTGATAAGCAGGCAAAGACAGAAAAAAATAAAATACCTGATTTTCTCTTTCCAAATGAAAAAGCGTATAAAGACCCCCATTTTATAAATACTAAACTATTGATGCTGGCAGCTAAAACAACTTGTAAAGATAGATGGAGGCAGATTCTGAATGAAGCAGATAGAATAAAAATAAAGCATCTTTTTACGCTTCAACCAGGTATTTCCAAAAATCAACTCGACGAAATGTACAAATATGATGTGTGTCTTGTCGTGCCGCAACCCAATTTGGAAACTTTCCCCAAAGAATATAAGGACAAGATTTTAACTTTAAGTGCTTTTATTACGAAAGTCAAGTCTTTACAATAAAAAAATAATACATAGCAATTGCTATTTTTTAAATTTTAATCAAGAACTGTATTACGCCCTTTGGTGTCCGGGCGAATTACTTGTATAATTAATTTATCTTCCATCCGAATAGTAATAACAAATAATAACTAATATGGGAAAATTAAAAAAAGAAAAGTCATTTAGTTTATCTAAGGCTTTAAAAAATAAGCTTCCATTAAGTGAACGGGACAACGCCGATAAGATACTTTGGGATAAATCTAAGGGGTTATGTGCGTTATGTAGTAGACCACTTGGAAAGAACTCCGATTTAATTACTGCAGATCATAGATTAGCTGGAGGAAAGCATACATTAAGTAATCTTTATTTGGCACATAAATCTTGTAACTCAAGCAGGGGAAATTTGGATTTTGACTTAGCCAGGCCACTCGTTGAATTTAAAGTATTTTCGGAAGAAAAAAGAGTGGTAACATTCGATGATGTTATAGATGCTTATATTCCGCATGGGAACAAGCAAATTTCTTTCTCCATTAAAGACGATAAAGTAACCCTTGGTACACCACAAAAAACCGTTTCGCCAATATTCAATGACCCTGCAACAAAAACAAAATATTTTTTTAGTGAAATTCCAAAAGAGTTTATTCATAACGACGTAGAGGTACAACCCCGGCTTATTACTTATTCACATGTCCGGAAATTAGCGCTAGATTTTTATGAAAGACCCGTACATGAGCCAAGTAATTGCCGCTTAAAAATTGATAAAAATGGAATTGGTGAGTTGTTGCAGTTTGACGGTCAACATAAAACAACTGCCCAAATATTAATTGGAAGGCAGCTTATACCATTCAAAATATATATAACTCCAGAAATTGCCATGTTGCAATCATTAGTTGTTAAGATACAGCAGGAAATAAAGAAGCAACCGCTAACAAGAAGCGATACATTGGCAAAAATGGGAGATGTTATTTCAAGCTTATTGGAAACATATAAACCTGGAAAAGGTAAATCAAAAACAGAAAAAGGTTTTGTCGAATCTCAACCCAAAACAAAAAGAGCCGAAATTAGAAAAAGCTACTTTGATGAACTCGCAAGAATTATTTTTTTTGATGAAGATAATGAACTCAGGGATTGGGTTAAACCTGGGGCTACCAATTCACCAACAACAGATAAAGTCGTTATAGATAAAATAATTAAGCCTTTAATATTTCAAAACCTGCTAGAAGTTGATATCGAAGAAAGCGGCGGTCGGGATAATGAAAGAAAATTAATTATATTAATTCTGAATACACTAACCAGAAAAATGCTTCCAAAGGATTGGTATTTAGAAACGAATAAAGTTCAGAAAATAAGAACAACTAACTTTTTCTATCAGGGATCTATTGGTTGGTGGCTGAATGAAATATTAGTTCCTACATTGAGATATGTATTATATCGTGTAGGCGATAAGAAACCGCTTTTGATTAATGAAATTGACAGTGAACAAGAAAACAGACTTATAGAGGCAGTGGAAACATTATGTGACTGGGACTGTTGGTCGACTGACGACGATGAACAATTGAAAGCAATGCGTAGTAATACAATTAAGAATGTAGCAGAGGCTTTTCAAGAATACGATGAAAAGAAATTAATTGACGAAGTAATACAATAATAATTCGATTTTTGTCGTAAGGATTGGTTGTATATAATTTAAATTTTATGATCGAATGGCGTTTTAAACCAAACTCTCGTGATGATATGGATGTTGATCCCATTCAGGGAGAATTCTTTACAACCAGGGATATAGATAATATTTCCACTGCTGTCGTAAGAGAAGGCATCCAGAATGCATTGGATGAAAGGAACAGGGAAAAAACAGAAACTGTAAGAGTAAGAATATTTCTGTCTGGAGATAAGTATGCATTGCAGAGTAAGGATTACCTACCTATGATGGAAACCCTGCAACCTCACCTGAGAGCAAAAAGTTCAGGTATACCATTATTACCCGATTTTACTGCGCCCATGAAATTTCTGGTATTTGAAGATTTTAATACTAAAGGGCTTGAAGGAAACCCTGAAGAATTTTATGTAGAGAATAATAACGATAAAACAGCCCACAATTTTTATTATTTCTGGCGCAATGTAGGCCGCTCAGGCAAAACAGATGATAAGCTGGGCAGATGGGGTTTGGGTAAAACGGTTTTTCCGGCTTCCTCCAGGATCAATACTTTCTGGGGTTTAACTGTCCGCAAAAGCGACCAACGCAAAATGCTGATGGGGCAAAGCATTCTTCGCATTCACAACCGGGAAGATGAAAAAAAACAGGAAGCCGGATTCAAGCCCTATGGCATGTTTGGCAAATACAAAGAGACAAATTGTTTTGCTGTTCCTATAGAAGAAGAAACAGAAATTCAAAAGTTTGAAGCCCTGTTCAGGTTGGAAAGAAAAGATCAGTCAGGCCTGTCATTGGTTATTCCGTTTGTTACGGAAGAAATCAGCATTGACCACCTGGCATATTCTGTAATTGAACAATATTTTTATCCCATTCTGGAGGGAAGGCTTGAAGTGGAAATTATTGAGGAAGATAACAGCATCCTGCTGGCAAAAGACTCGATTCAGGAATCTATTGATAAGATCGGTTTTCAGCATCTTTCAAACGGGGATGATAAAAGAATTAAAAGTAAAGAAAGCCTTGTCAAACTTTTTGATTTTGCCAAATGGACTTTTCAGTTGCAGGAAGAAGATTTCTTTAAGCTTAAGGAACCTGATATAAATGCAAAACCCCGCTGGATTGCCAAAATCCTGTTTGCGGATGAAGAGGGCTTAAGTATTTTCAGGGATGAGTTTGAGAGAAACGAACGGGTGGCTTTTAAAGTTCCGCTGAAATACCAACCGGTTAACGGTACAGCAAAAATTTGCTGGTACAATGCTTTTCTGGAAAAAGATACATTGCTTTCAAAACCTGAGAACCTGTTTGTAAGAGATGGAATCACTATCTCAGGTATTACTTCTCTCGACAAAGGCCTGGTCAGGGGCGTTGTTATAATACATGATACCGACCTGGCACGAATGCTGGGTGATTCGGAAAATCCGGCACATACCGAATGGCAGCCCGACTCAAGAAATTTTAAAGGAAAATATATTGATGGCAAAGAAGCGCTGGTATTTGTAAAGAGTACATTAAAAAAAATATACGACCAGCTTCAAAGGCCAATAGAAGGAATACAAAAAGACCTGCTGATTGATTTCTTTTCCATTCCTATAGAAACACCCGAAGAAAAGAAACAAAAAAATTTGCCCAAACATGATACAGGCGATGATGAAACTGAAGAACCGGATATTCCCGGACTGACCGGAAGGAAAAGACCGGTATTGGTGGAAAAGGTTTTATCCGGTCTCAAGATAATTAAAAATCCCGCTGCAGAGGAATTACCCGAGAGCATCCGGCTGAAACTTGGCTACGATGTACCCAGAGGCAATCCGATTAAAAGCTATCAGGAACTTGATTTTGATGTAGCCAAGTCACCCATCAGTATTGAATCATCAGGAGTATATTTTACAAAAAAGGAAAAGAACGAAATGGAGTTTAATATTGAAGACAAAAGTCACTTTGAAATCGTACTCACAGGATTTGATGAGAAAAGAGATTTATTTTTAAAACTACAGTAAATGATCCGGAGGTTTAATTATACAGGAAGAACCAAAATTCCCAGAAACAGGGTTGATATTTCCCTCTTTAAGGATAACGAAGGAAAATACTTCAGGGCAAAGGTTAATCTGGAAGGATTGAATCTGTCTCCGGAAGCGAAGATTTATATTGAAGCAAATTATAAAGGCGTTTACCAGCGTTTTTATTTTGGCACTGTTGCACATTTTAAAGAGCCGGAAACTACCAGACTGAATGAACTGCCAGAAACAGAGCTGGCTTATTTTGATATTTCTGTGGTGGATGAAACAGGGAAAGTTGGTTTGCTGTTAGGGAAGGCCAGAGGGATTGCGGTGAGTACGGATGGGATGCCTAATGACAGAATACCATTGCTTCCGGTAAATCCGACAGATTTAAAAAATCAGTTTTGGCGGCTTAGTTTCGATTCAGGAAATGAAGGGGGGCCTGTATTGGAAATTAACAAGAACATTCCTGAAGTTTTTGAAATGGCAAGAAATGATATAAAGTTTATCAGCCTTGTTTATCCGGCAGCTTTCAGGGCTGTTCTTACAAAGCTGCTTGAACAAGGCGATTTTGATTCCGAAGAAGATTCCTGGGTGAACCAGTGGAATAAATTTATTACGTCGGTACTTGGAATTAAAAACTTTCCTGAAATGGATAATGATACCGATACTTTAACGCCGGAACAGGAAGCATGGATTGATGATTGTGTAAATGAGTACTGCAAAAAATTTCAGTTGTTTGAAAAATTCACCGCTTTATGAACAATCAGTTTTCAATACGATCATTTAATGAAGAAGGGATCAACGAATTCGAAAGAATAATCAGTGAGATCAGGAATAGTAATATGAAAAATATTCCGGAAGATCTGTTGTACGATGAACAGTATTCTGAAACACATGAACCAGTTATTAATGTTGAACGGGTTGATTATAAAAATAAAAATGAACTGGTTCCCTATCTGGTCAGCCAATTGAATCTCAAATTAAATAAGCAGCTGTATTTTGATAAGGGCATGTGGACCTGGCTTTCTGCTTTTTTTTTCAATAATATTTGTCCTGCAGACGGAAACGGAAAACGAAAAGTAAATGAAACAGCTTTTTATATTTTAAGAGACCCCAGAAACTATACAAAATATTACAGACACCTTTTGGCATATCCTTGCAGGCTTTACTCGGAACTTGCTGAATCCTCAAAAATATTTTTAATAGGAACCTTTCAGAAAAGAGGTGAGATCACAGAACAATTTGGAGCCTACCAGGAGATTGCATTAAATAAGGGAATTCTTGATGCAGCTAATCAGATGTACTGGGACAACGTCTCAGGGAATTTAAAAAAAGGGGCAGCTGGTAAAGGCGGAGGTTCTGCGAGGAGATTTGTTAGAATAATACGACAATATCAACTTACATATGATTTGAATTCAATGCAGGGAAATCAAATTGTTTCATTACTTCCATCTGAGTTTGCGAAATGGGCCGTTTAAAAAGCCTTCTTCCCAGCAACGTCTCCGGAACGCTATGTTGCGTATTTATTCTCTCATATCTTTCGTTCCTCATTATCTGAATAAATGTAATTCACGCATAATAGGGGAATTAGCACTAATGGCAACCCTGCCGGGAACACTTGCCCAAGTTTTTTATTTTAACAAGTTGTAAGGAAACTTAGCCCCCTGTTTGCCATCTGATGGTTATAATCATTAAAAATTTTACTCATGAAAAAGATTATTACCTATTCAATTGTAGCAGCTGTGCTGGCAGTGTTATTTACCAGTTGTGTTAAAGAAAAAGTATATGATAACAGTTCTTACTGGCTTTCGC
>Ga0209023_10008693_pt1 | contig 10136 bp, 9 predicted proteins | sample LakOneMetagenome_FD_187468 | JGI IMG/M metagenome (GOLD analysis project Ga0209023, IMG submission 187468) | Freshwater and sediment microbial communities from Lake Erie, Canada (SPAdes) (version 2) | ecosystem: Environmental > Aquatic > Freshwater > Lentic | place: Lake Erie, Canada | collected...
GGGCGGGCGGGTGCGACCGGGTGCGACCGGTACCCCGGCGGCGGTCAGGGTGCGCGACAGTGCGGTGCCGACCCGGGGCACCGAGCGGACGATGACCGCCATTTGCGACCAGGGGGTGCCGTCGATCAGGTGCGCGCGGCGCAGCGCGTCGGCGATCGCCAGTGCCTCGGCGTGCGGGGACGCGGCGAGCAGAGCGGAGACGCGGCCGTCGTCGTCGGTGGCGGTGATCCGTCGGGCCGGTCCGACGCCGGGCAGGGCGGCGGCCACCGCGGTGACGGCGTCGGCGACCGGGCGCGAGCAGCGGTAGGAGGTGTGCAGTTCGATCACCGGGTCGTCGGTGTCTTCCAGCAGCAGTTCCGGGGAGGCGCCGCGGAATCCGAAGGCGGTCTGGTTGGGGTCACCGGCGATGACGGTGAGCTCGGGGCCTGGTGCCAGCAGGCGGATCAACCGCACGGCCTGCGGGTCGAGATGCTGGGCGTCGTCGACCAGCAGGGTGGACAGCCGGGCGCGTTCGGCGTCGAGCAGGTCCGGGTCGGTCTGCAACAGGTCGGCGGCGGCGCCGATCATCTCGGCTGCGCCCAGTGCGGGGATAGTGGCCTGCGGGGCGGCCATGCCGACGGCTGCGCGCAGCAGCATGACCTGTTCGTATTGCTGGGCGAACCGGCCGGCGGCCACCCAGGCGGGGCGCCGGGTGCTCTTGCCGAGCCGGCGCAGGTCGGTGGCGTCCAGGCCGCGTTCGGCGCAGCGGGCCAGCAGGTCGCGCAGTTCGGTGGCGAATCCGGCGGTGGCCAGCGCCGGGCGCAGGGAGGCGGGCCAGTAGTCGGCGCCGTCGGCGACGTCTCCGGCCAGGAGTTCCCGGATGATGCCGTCCTGCTCGGTGCCGGTGATCAGCCGTGGCGCCGGGTCCCCGGCGCGCTGGGCGGCGCGGGCCAAGAGCGCGAAGGCGTAGCCGTGCGGCGAGCGGACCAGCGGTTCGCGGACGACGGCGAGGCCGGGGCGGGCGGCCAGCAGCGCAGTGGTCAGCCGGGCCCGGGTGGCGGTGGCGGGGCGGCCGGCCCCGGTCAGCAGCAGCACCGATTCGACGTCGGCGCCGGCGGCGATCCGGGTGGCGGCCAGCTCGACGAGCAGGGTGCTCTTGCCGGTTCCGGGCCCGCCCAGCAGCCGGACGATTCCGCGGGCGTCGGCCGTCAGCCCGTCGGGACCGAGGCCGGGCTGCGCCAGGAGGATCGTCATGAGCCCATGACATCACGTGGGTCCGACAAGTCGAGGCGGTGAGGCCCGGCACGTCGAGCGGCGACGAAGGAGCCGCGATGAGCGTGACGGTTACGAACCCGGAGCCGCGAAGAGCTTGGCGGAAGCTACAGGTGACAAGTCCCGGTGACGCGGCCGCGGCGTCGGATCGCGGCGCCTGGCACGATCTAGGGCGTGACCGCACACCTGCACACCTACCGCTACGGCCCCGAGGGACCGGCCCGCGTCCTGGCACTGCACGGGCTGACCGGGCACGGCAGGCGCTGGGAACACATCGCACAGAATTTCCTTCCCGAGGTGCCGATCGTCGCGCCGGACCTGATCGGACACGGCCGCTCGTCATGGGCAGCGCCGTGGAATTTCGATGCCAACGTGCAGGCACTGTCCGCGCTGCTGGAGGCCGACGGCGGTGAACCCGTTGTGGTGGTGGGGCATTCGTTCGGCTGCGCGGTCGCGCTGCAGCTGGCTCATCACCGCCCGGATCTGGTGTCCGGGCTGGTGCTGCTGGACCCCGCCGTCGGCCTGGACGGGGAGTGGATGGCGGAGATCGCCGCGGCGATGCTGGCTTCCCCGGACTACCCGGATCCGGCCGAGGCGCGCGAGGAGAAGGCCGGCGGGTCCTGGGCCGATGTCGACCCCGCACTGCTGGACGCCGATATGGACGAGCACATGATCACGCTGCCGGGCGGCCGCTACGGCTGGCGCATGTACGTCCCGGCGATGGTGTCGTACTGGAGCGAGCTGGCCCGGCCGGTGGTCTATCCGCGCCCGGGCACGCCGACGATCCTGGCCCGCGCGCTGTGGACCGACCCGCCGTATGTCACCGATTCCCTGATCGCCGGGCTGCGTGGGCATTTGGGCGAGAATCTGCAGCTGGTGGACCTGGAGTGCCTGCACATGGTGGCCCAGGCCAAGCCCGCCGAGACCGCCGCGCTGATCCGCGGACTGCTGGCGGAGTAGCCGGTGGCCAAGGTCAGCGATGCCGATATCGAACGGGTCCGCGGGCTCGTCGCCGCGATACCGCCCGGCCGGGTCGCCACCTACGGTGATATCGCCGCTGCCGCAGGACTTTCCAGCCCGCGAATTGTCGGGTGGATCATGCGCACGGATTCCGCGGACCTGCCGTGGCATCGGGTGATCGGCGCCTCCGGTCGGCCCGCCGCCCACAAGAGCGACCTGCAGCTCGAATTGCTGCGCGCCGAAGGCGTTTTAGCGAACGACGGGCGAATCCGCCTGTCGGAGTACCGGTTCGAGTTCTAGATCACGGATTCCACGACGGCGGCGGTGCGCGCCAGGCCGGGGAAGGCCGCGGCGGTCGACCGCGGGTGCAGGGCGTGCACGGCAAGCCGGAACATCAATGCGCGCAACAACATCTGCGGCCACTCGGGCAGCGCATCCCAGCGCTCCACCAGGCCGTCATCGGCGTCTCCCCAACTCAGCGCGTCGACGACGGCAACCCCGGCCGCCCACGACGTCGGGCGCCAGTACGGGGTGATGTCGGTGATCCCGGGAGCCGCGGCGCCGGCGAACAGCACCGTGCCGTACAGGTCGCCGTGTACCAGCTGGTTGGGACTGCGGGTCGGCTTGCGCAGGATGGCCAGTGCCTGCAGCAGGTCGATGCTGCGCTGCCCGTCGGCCGAGCCGGGCGCCAGCCGCGCCCCGGACGGCAGCGAGTGCAGCGGCCGGTCCTCCCACGCCGCGCGGTCGGCGGCGATGAAGACGTCCACCTCGGCCCACGGCGCCGACGGCGGCTGGGTCAGAAAGCGCGGGCGCTCCAGTTTGGCGGTGGCCTCGTGCAACCGGACGGCGGCCGAGACCACCTCGTCGTAGCGGGGCTCGGGGGTGCCGGCGACGAAGGTGTCCGCCCGCCAGCCCGACACCACGAACCGACCGTCGGTGGAGCGCACCGGGCGGGCCAGCCGCACGCCGTCGACGAACAGGGTCTCGCGGACCTTGGCCGACCAGGCGGCCCGGGCGTGATCGGCGACCTGCGACAGCACCACCTCACCGCACCGCCAGCCGTCCTCCCAGCCTGCGCCGAGAGCCGCGGGGCGCGCGGCGTTGAGCCCGAATGCGGCGAGCACATGGTCGGGAGGCGGTTCCACACTCACCCCGTCACCCTATCGACCGGCCGCTGACCTGCGGTGCCAGCTCCCGCGGCGTGTCGGGCGGTTCGGCGAGGGTAGGCGGAGTTGGCGCGAGCGCAGCGAGTGCCGGCGGAGCCGGACCGACACCGGGACCGCCCGCAATAGAATCAGTAACTGACCATGTCGGGGTCGAATTGCTGGGCCCAGGCCAGAATCCCACCCGTCAGCGACACCACGTCGTCGACGCCGGCCGCGCGCAGCGTCTCGGCGACCGCCGCCGAGCGCACCCCGGACTTGCAGTACAGCACCACGCGACCCGGGGGTAGCCGGTCGGCACCGGTCCCGGCGTCGAACTCCGACTTGGGGATCAGCACCGCGCCGTCGATCCGGTTGATCTCCCACTCGGCCGGTTCCCGCACGTCGACCAGCGCCAGCGGAACCGCCTCGGCGCGCAGTCGGTGCAGCTCGGCGGGGCTGATGGAGGCCTCCGCCGGTGCGGCGTCCGGGACGACCCCGCAGAACAGCTCGTAGTCGATGAGCTCGGTGATCGGCGCCCGGGCCGGGTCCCGCGCGACGTTCAGGGTGCGGTGCGTCATGGCCAGTGCGTCATAGAGCAGCAGCCGGCCCAGCAGCGACTGCCCGATGCCGGTGATCAGCTTGATCGCCTCGGTGCCCATCAGCGAGGCCACCGCGCCGCACAGCACCCCGAGCACCCCACCCTCGGCGCACGAGGGCACCGTGCCCGGTGCGGGCGGCTCGGGGAACACGTCGCGCAGGGTGACGCCGCGGCCGTCGGGGGCGGCGTCCCAGAACACCGACACCTGCCCGGAGAACCGCAGGATCGAGCCCCACACGTACGGCTTGCCGGCCAACGCGGCGGCGTCGTTGACCAGGTAGCGGGTGGCGAAGTTGTCGGCGCCGTCGAGGATCAGGTCGTAGCCGGCGAACAGGTCCGCCACGTTGTCCGAGGTCAGCTGCAGATCGTGGCACACCACGTCGACCAGCGGGTTGATCGCCCGGATCGAGTCGGCAGCGCTGTGGGTCTTGAGCCGGCCGACGTCGGCCTGGCCGTGGATGATCTGGCGCTGCAGGTTGGACTCGTCGACGACGTCGAAGTCCACGATGCCGATGGTGCCCACCCCGGCGGCGGCCAGGTACAGCAGCGTCGGGGCGCCCAGTCCCCCGGCGCCGATGACCAGCACCCGGGCGTTCTTGAGTCGGCGCTGCCCGAGGGCCCCGAACTCGGGTATCAGCAGGTGCCGGCTGTAGCGGGCGATCTCGTCGCGGGTCAGCTCGGCGGCCGGGGCGACCAGCGGCGGCAACGGGGAGGGCCCGGGAACCTGCATGACGGCGGCTCAGACGATCGGGAACGGCCAGGAGTTGGGCCGACACTTCTTGCCGTCGGCCTTGACCTGGTCGGGGTCGAACTTCGACTCGTCGTCGTTGGCGATCGAGAAGGTCTGCTGCATCATGATCGGCGCCAGCGCGCCGTCGTTCTCACACGGCTGGTGCTTCTGGAAGCCGATGGCGTGGCCGACCTCGTGATTGATCAGGTACTGCCGGTAGGCGACGTAGTCGCCCTCGAACGGCATGGCGCCGCGGACCCAGCGGGCCTCGTTGATGAACACCCTGGACTCGGGCTCGCCGCCGCCGGCCGGGTGGAAGGCGGGGTTGAAGCAGGAGGATTCCAGCGCGATCTCGTAGCCGCAGCCCTCCCGGACGGTCATCGACGAGGTCAGCGACACCCGGAAGTCCGGGTCGATACCGGAGCTCGCGTCGACGCGGCGGAAGGCGATCCGGGGGTCGTGGGTCCAGCTGTGCGGGTCGGCCAGCGTCTTGGTGACCATCGAGGCGAACGCGTCGTCACCGCCGAAGTCGTCCGGGTCGAGCCCGTCCTCCACCTCGACGGTGTAGTTGAAGACCTTGACGGTGCCCTCGCCGACCTGGTCGGTGGTTCCGGGCACGATGTGCCAGGTCCCGTGGCCCGGCTCGGTGGTGTAGTGCCCGCCGTCGGGCAGCTTCCCGGTCGGCAGGTTGGCGTCGAACTCGGTGAGCCCGCGCGGCGGAGCGCCGACGATGGTGGTGGCGTGCTTGCCGATGTCCGCACTCTGGCCGGTCTCGGCGTCGTCGGCCACCGGTGCCTGGACGGGTTCGGCGGTCACCGTCTGATACAGCACGATCACGGTGACGACGACGAGCACCGGCAGCGCGTAGGCGCGCCAGCCGTAGGTGGAGATGAATCGGCCGAGCCAGCCCTGCTTTTTGAACTGCCCGCGGTCCTCGCGGTTGGCCCGGGGCCGGCCGGCGCCGGACGCCAGCGGGTCGCGCTGGGCGCGCAGCGGTTCCCGAAGGTCGCTGCGCAGCACCGGGGCGTGACTGCCACCGCCACGGCCCGGGTCGAAGGTCACCGTCCCAGGATGCCACGGGTCGATGGCATGACCGCGTTTCAACGCGCCCTGAAAGAGCCGCCGTCACATGCGGAGTAGTGTCGTCACGACCCCCCGCCCCACTTCCGCCACTTGAATAGAGGATCTAGCAATGAGTGAACTCGCCAGCGCCGGCCGCCCCCGTGGCGACGGTATGGACGGCGGGACGGCGCGACGGGGTGTCCGGCTACCGCGCGACGAACGCCGCGGGCAACTGCTGGCATCGGCCAGCGAGGTGTTCGTCGAGCGCGGTTACCACGCGGCCGGGATGGACGAGATCGCCGATCGCGCAGGCGTCAGCAAACCCGTCCTGTACCAGCACTTCTCGTCCAAGCTGGAGCTGTACCTCGCGGTGCTGGCTCAGCATGTGGACAATCTGGTGTCCGGCGTGCGCCAGGCGCTGCGCACCACCACCGACAACCGGCTGCGGGTGCGCGCCGCGGTGCAGGCGTTCTTCGATTTCATCGAGCACGACGGCCAGGGCTACCGGCTGATCTTCGCCAACGACTACGTCAGCGAGCCGCAGGTGGCCGCGCAGGTGAAGGTGGCCACCGAGTCCTGCATCGATGCGGTGTTCGACCTGGTCGCCTCGGATTCCGGGCTGGAGCCGCACCGCGCCCGGATGATCGCCGTCGGCCTGGTGTCGATCAGCGTCGATTCGGCCCGCTACTGGCTGGACAACGACCGCCCGATGCCGAAGGAAGACGCCATCGAGGGCACCGTCGCGTTCATCTGGCGCGGCCTGTCCCACGTGCCGCTGACCCGCCCGGAAAAGGGCTGACGGTCTTCGCCTGAGGGCTGGGCGGCTAGGAGCTCTTGCCGACGCCGAAACCGACCCGGCGGCTGTCGGCGGGCCCGATCTCGATGTAGGCGATCTTGGCGGTCTGCACCAGGATGCGGCGGCCCTTCTCGTCGGTCAGGCTCAGCACGGAACCGCCGTCGAGCGCGGCGACGACCTGCTTCTCCAACTCCTCGGGAGTCTGGGTGCTGGAGAAGACGAGCTCCCGCGGGCTGTCGGCGACACCGATCTTGACCTCCACGCTGCACCCTTTCGTCGACGGTTGTGCTCCGCCAGGCTAGCAACCCGGCGAGCGGCGTGCGCCGGGTGCCCGACACGCCCGGCGGCTTCACCCCCGATCCGCTGAACGCCCGTACCCTGTTAAAGAAGTTGCAAAAGTGACTTAAGTGATTGATGTTTCTCGGGTGGTGACGCAATGAGCAAGTCGCATTGGAATGGCTCGTCGACCGGCTATGCCGACGACGTCGACGATCGCGGACCCCGTCGCTACGCACCCCGCTCGGCGACCACCGCGCTCTACGACGACGCGCCCGAGTACCGCCCGGACTACACCCGCGGCGACGACGACACCAGCGACCTGGGCGAACCCCTGGACTACGCGGAGTACGACGACCCCGAATTCCTCGACGCCGACTACGACGAGGACCACCCCTCGGGCGGCTACGACGGGTTCGCCGGTGACGGCTACTACTACTCCACCGACACCCGGTGGCGCTGGGTCGCGATCGGCGCCGGCGTGGTCCTGCTGGTGGCCGTCATCGCCATCGCCATGGCCCTGCAGAGCGGCGACTCCTCCACCGCGACCACCACCCCGACCCCGGGCGACGACGCGGTCGCCACCAGCAGCCAGGCCGCCGCGACGTCGGCCCCGGTGTCCTCGGCGCCGCCGAAGGCCACCGTCTCGGCGACCCGCGCGCCCGGCGGCGGTCTGCCGCCGGAAACCGTGGTGACCGTGCCGCCGAGCGTCTCGGCGCACCAGAACCCCGACACCCCGGCCATCGCGGGTGAACCGGCCGACCCGGCCACCGCGCCCGAGCGGACCATCACCTACACCGTCACCGGCGACCGTCAGCTGTTCGACCTGGTCACCGTCATCTACACCGATGAGCAGGGCTTCCCCCGCACCGACATCAACGTGGCGCTGCCGTGGACCCGGACCGTCGTGCTCAACCCCGGCGTGAACCTCAAGTCGGTGACGGCGACCAGCGTGGCCGGCAAGCTGAACTGCGCAATCAGCAACGGCTCCGGTGACCTGCTGGTTCAGCAGAACGCCGGGACCATCCTGGCCGCCTGCACGAACTGAGCCCGCTCGCCTAGGACCTGTGACGAACGTCGTTTGAGCCAGTGGTTGATGCTGGCGATTTCGATGGTGACGTTCGTGACAGGACCTAGGCCAGGCCGAGCTCCGTCATCCGCTCGGAGTGGGTGCGCTGCAGCCGCTCGTAGAACTCGGCCAGATGCCCGAGCCCGCCGGTGCCGGCGACCACCAGATCCACCAGTTCGTCGCGCTCGGCCAGCACGTACTGCGCCTGGGTGATCGCCTCGCCGAGCAGCCGGCGCGACCACAGCGCCAGCCGGTGCTTCTGCTGCTCGCTGGCCTCCACGGCCGCGCGGACCTCCGAGACGACGAACTGGGAGTGGCCGGTCTCGGCCAGCACTCCGCGCACCACGCCGGCCACCCCGTCGGGCAGCGCGTCGACGATCTCCAGGTACAGATCCGCCGCCAGCGCGTCCCCGATATAGGTCTTGACCAGTGCTTCGAGCCAGGTGCTGGGGATGGTCTGGGCGTGGTAGGACTCCAGCACCGCCGAATAGTGGACCATCGCGGCCTGCACGTCGACGCCGCGGAGCTCCAGGGCGTCGCGAACCAGCACGTAATGGCCCATCTCGGCGGCGGCCATCAGCGCCATATTGATCCGCCCGCTCAGGTCCGGGGCCATCCGGGCCTCGTCGGTCAGCCGGTAGAACGCGGCGACCTCACCGCAGGCCAGCAGGGAGAACAGTTCGTTGATCCCGGGGTGGTCCGCGGTGATCGGCGTCGAACTCATGAGCCCACTCTAAGGCCCGTCCCGCGTCGGTTTCGCGGGAGGCCGACCGGCCACCGGCTATGATGGGAGCCAGGCGGTGGCCTATCCACCACCTGAAGAAGTGTGCGTGCACGCAGTCGGTCCGCCGCGGAATCCCCGCGATCAACGCCGGACCCTCGATTCGACATCCGAACTCGTGCGCGCGATGGACAACGCGACGAGCAGACAACTCGGACCAGAATCGAAAGGCCCCATCGCACCGTCATGACCCATATCAACAAGTCGTTCGCCGAACTCGGCGTGCGCGACGAAATCTGTGAAGCGCTGCGGGAACGCGGCATCGAGCACCCCTTCGCCATCCAGGAACTGACCCTGCCGATGGCGCTGGCCGGCGACGACCTGATCGGCCAGGCCCGCACCGGCATGGGCAAAACCTTCGCCTTCGGCGTCCCGGCCCTGCACAAGATCACCACCGACACCGAGCGCCCGCTGACCGGTGCGCCGCGCGTGCTGATCGTGGTGCCCACCCGCGAGCTGTGCATCCAGGTGTTCGACGACCTGACCGGCGCCGCCAAGAACCTCACCGCCCCCGCTGAAGGCGGCGGCACCCGCCCGCTGTCGGTCGTCGCGATCTACGGTGGCCGTCCCTACGAGCCGCAGATCGAGGCGCTGCAGGCCGGCGCCGACGTCGTCGTCGGCACCCCGGGCCGCCTGCTGGACCTGGCCAACCAGGGCCACCTGCAGCTCGGCGGGCTGTCCGTTCTGGTCCTCGACGAGGCCGACGAGATGCTGGACCTGGGCTTTTTGCCCGATATCGAGCGGATCCTGCGGCTGACCCCGGACACCCGCCAGTCGATGCTGTTCAGCGCGACGATGCCGGACCCGATCATCACGCTGGCCCGCACCTTCATGAACCAGCCGACCCACATCCGCGCCGAGGCCCCGCATTCGGCGGCCACCCACGACACCACCGAGCAGTTCGTCTACCGGGCGCACGCACTGGACAAGGTGGAGATGGTCGCCCGCATCCTGCAGGCCGAAGGCCGCGGCGCCACGATGATCTTCACCCGCACCAAGCGCACCGCGCAGAAGGTGGCCGACGAGCTCGCCGAGCGCGGGTTCAAGGTCGGCGCCGTGCACGGCGACCTGGGCCAGATCGCCCGCGAGAAGGCGCTAGCGGCGTTCCGCGCCGGTGACGTCGACGTGCTGGTCGCCACCGACGTGGCCGCTCGCGGCATCGACATCGACGACATCTCCCACGTCATCAACTACCAGATCCCCGACGACGAGCAGGCCTACGTGCACCGCATCGGGCGTACCGGCCGGGCCGGCAAGACCGGCATCGCGGTCACCCTGGTCGACTGGGACGAACTGCCCCGCTGGTCCATGATCGACAAGGCCCTGGGCCTGGAGTCCCCGGACCCGGCCGAGACCTACTCCAGCTCGCCGCACCTGTACACGGAGATGAACATCCCCGCCGAGGCCAAGGGCAGCATCGGCGAGCCGAAGCGCTCGCCGGTCAAGCGCACCGACCGTGCACCCCAGA
>Ga0209023_10008694_pt1 | contig 10136 bp, 7 predicted proteins | sample LakOneMetagenome_FD_187468 | JGI IMG/M metagenome (GOLD analysis project Ga0209023, IMG submission 187468) | Freshwater and sediment microbial communities from Lake Erie, Canada (SPAdes) (version 2) | ecosystem: Environmental > Aquatic > Freshwater > Lentic | place: Lake Erie, Canada | collected...
GATCTGGGACGGATGCCTACGGCGCCGGGACCGCTGCCGTCACCGTCCGCGGGAAGATCGCCCCGAGCAGCGTGTCCGTCCAGGCGATGAGCGTGGCGTCGTCCACCGGCTCGGCCGTTCGCACGTCGGTGCTCGTTCGGGGCAACGGCACGATGAGCGCCCCGTTGGCCGGCGTGTATTTCGCGCCCGGGTACATCCGTCGGAGCCGAATTTGAATCGAATCCGCGAGATCCGCGGAGGAGACGCGGAGGTTGGAGCCCATCGCAACCACCTCGCTCAAGCCGGCCTGCTGCGCGTGCCACCGCAGACGCGACACGGCCACAAGGTTTCGAACCGGCAGCGGGGGTTCGCCGTAACGGTCGGTGAGTTCCTCGAGCACGAGGTCGATCTGGTCGTCCGTCGCGGTGGGTGAACTCGCACTGGACAGCTTTTGGTAGGCCTCGAGACGCAGCCGTTCGCTGTCCACGAAGTCGTGCGGGATATGCGCGTCCACCGGCAGCTCCAACCGCAGCTCGGTCTGCCCCTCGGCGACATCGCCGCGGAAGGCGCTCACGGCCTCACCGATCATGCGGAGGTACAGGTCGAAGCCCACTCCGGCGATGTGGCCGGCCTGTTCACCGCCGAGCAGGTTGCCTGCACCGCGAATCTCGAGGTCTTTCAAGGCCACCTGCATTCCGGCGCCCAGCTCGTTGTTGGCCGCAATCGTGGACAGGCGGTCGTGAGCCGTTTCCGACAGCGGCTTGTTGCCGTCGTAGAGAAAGTACGCGTACGCGCGTTCTCGTCCGCGTCCCACGCGCCCGCGCAGCTGGTGCAGCTGGCTCAGCCCGAATTTGTCGGCGCGGTCGATGATGATGGTGTTCGCGTTGGCGATGTCCAGGCCGGTCTCGATGATGGTCGTCGACACCAGGATGTCGAACTTGCGTTCCCAGAAGTCCCCCACCACCTGCTCCAGCTGCGCCTCGGGTAGCTGGCCGTGCGCCACGGCGATGCGCGCCTCTGGTACCAGCTCCGCGAGCTGCGCGGCCACCCGGTTGATGCTCGTCACCCGGTTGTGCACGAAGAAGATCTGCCCCTCGCGCAGCAGTTCACGGCGGATTGCCGCGGCAACCTGCCGTTCCGAATAGGGGCCGACGAAGGTGAGGATGGGATGGCGATCCTCCGGCGGGGTCGCCAGCGTCGACATCTCCCGGATGCCGGTGACGGCCATCTCCAGTGACCGGGGAATCGGCGTGGCACTCATCGCCAGGATGTCGACGTTCGTCTTGAGCTTTTTCAGCGCATCCTTGTGTTCCACACCGAAGCGCTGTTCCTCGTCGATGATGACGAGGCCGAGGTCTTTGAAGATGATCGACGGGGACAGCAGCCGGTGCGTGCCGATGACCACGTCCACCGTTCCATCGAGCATGCCGGCAATCGTTTCGCGGGATTCCTTCTCGGTCTGGAACCGAGAGAGGGCACGCAGGTGCACGGGAAAGCCGGCGAAGCGTTCCTTGAACGTTTCCATGTGCTGGCTCACGAGCAACGTCGTGGGCACGAGCATGGCGACCTGCTTGCCGTCCTGAATGGCCTTGAACGCGGCGCGCACGGCGACCTCGGTCTTGCCGAATCCCACGTCGCCCGAGAGCAGGCGGTCCATCGGGATGGGCCGCTCCATATCCGCCTTCACCTCGTCGATGGTGGTCAGCTGGTCCGGCGTCTCCACGAACGGGAAGGCTTCCTCCAGCTCACGCTGCCAGGGGGTGTCGGGCGCAAACGCGTGGCCTTTGCTGGCCATCCGGGCCGAGTACAGCTTGACCAGCTCCACGGCGATATCGCGCACGGCCCGGCGGGCCTTGGTTTTGGCCGACGACCAGTCGCTGCCGCCCATTTTGCTCAGGGTGGGCGCTTCGCCGCCCACGTAGCGAGACACGAGGTCGAGCTGGTCCGTCGGCACATACAGCTTGTCGCCCGGGTGGCCGCGCTTGGACGGCGCGTATTCCAGCACGAGATACTCGCGGGTGGTCTTGACCGGGTGCCGCCCGCCGCTGGACACCTCGCGCTGGGTGAGCTCGAGGAAGCGCCCGATTCCGTGCGTCTGGTGCACCACGTGGTCCCCGGCGGTGAGCTGGAGGGGGTCTACCACGTTCTTGCGCCGGCTCGCGAGCTTCTTCACCTGCCGGGCGTCGTAGCCGATGGTGCGTCCGTAGAATTCGGACTCGCTGATGAGGGTGAGCTTGTTCTGCGTGATCTCGAACCCGTGGTCGACGCCGGCCTTGAGCAGGTAGGCAATGCCCGGTTCGGGATCGTTGGGCCACATGTCCACCACGCGGGCCGGCAGCTCATGCTCGGCCAGCACCTGGGCGGCGCGCTCCACGAGCCCGGTACCCTGGGCTACGATTCCCACGGTCCAGCCGTCTTTCAGCCGCGCCGACACGTGGCCGACCGCGCCTTCCACGTTGCCTTGGAAGCTCGGCACCGCCTCCGCGTCGATGCGGATGGTGAGAAGGTCGTCCATTTCCCGGTGTTCGGGCAGCACCGGCAGGTCCGTCGGGGCCGCTTGGAACGAGCTCAGCGTCCACCAGGAATGACCGGATGCCGCAGCCCCCGGCCGCGTGTACGTGACGGATTCCCGCAGCCGCCCCAGGGTGAGGAAGTCCCCGGATTCCAGGTCGATCGGAGAATCGGCGCCGGCCGTGGCGGCACTCCATGCCGCTCCCAGAAACTCACGGTTGGTCTCGGCCAGGCTGATCGCGCGGCTCGCCACCCGTTCCGGGGAGATCACGGCGACGGCCGCCCGGGCGGGCAGGTAATGCGTCACGGGCACGAGTCGGTCCACAAGCGCGGGAGCGAGGCTTTCCATGCCCTCCACCGGGATACCCTCGGCGATCTTGGCGAGCATGCCGGACAGGCTCGGAAACTCGTTCTCCATCTCGCGGGCGCGCTGGCGCACGGCGGGACTCAGTAGCAGTTCACGGCTCGGCGGCAAATACACCACCTCCACCGGCTCGGGGAGGGACCGCTGGTCCGCCACCGAGAACTGGCGGATCTGTTCCACCTCGTCTCCGAAGAATTCGATGCGGAACGGATGCGAGGCCACCGGCGGGAACACGTCGAGGATGCCGCCGCGCACGGCGAACTCGCCGCGCCGGGTGACCATGTCGACGCGGGCGTAGGCCACGCTCACGAGCTGCAGCACAATGGCCGCGAGGTCGTGGCCACGGGCCGACACCCGTAGCTCGATGGGTTCGTAGTCGGTGAGGTTGTCGGCAACGGGTTGCAGGGCCGCTCGCACCGAGGCGACGACGATGAGCGGGCGACGCTCGTCGACCGGGGCCTCGTCCCACTCGCGCATGCGCCGCAGCGCATGCAGCCGGTTGCCCACGATCTCGGCGCTCGGGCTGAGGCGCTCGTGCGGCAGGGTCTCCCAGGCCGGAAAGTCGATGATTTCCGCGTCACAGGCGAAGCTCGCCAGGTTGTCCCGGAGGGCCTCGGATTCGCGCCCGGTGGCCGTGATCACGAACAGGGCCTGCGCCTCGTCGCTGCGCTGCTCAAGCAGGGCCGCAAGCAGCGGCGCCCGCAGCCCCTCGGTGAGGGAGAAGTCAGCATCTCGACTCGCGTAGGCGAGGGCGCTGTCGAACGTGGAGGCGCGCTTGAGCGCAGCGATTAAGCCCTGAAGGATCACCGCACGAGTCTACGCAACCCCGCTGGGAGGCGCATCCGGTGTCTTCCAATATTGGAGAATCGGACGCAGGTTCAGGAGGGGGCGTGGAACTTCTGCTGGGCGACGCTCAGGCCGTCGCTCGCGATGAGTTCGATCGCGTCCGCGGCATCCGTGAGGATGTTGGGCAACACGGCCCGCTCGGAAGAGGTGAAGTCGTGCAGCACGAAATCCGCGGCCGGCTGCCGGCCCGGAGGACGGCCGATGCCCATACGCACGCGGAGGAAGTCCCCCGTGCCCGTTGCGGCGATGATGTCGCGCAGGCCGTTGTGGCCGCCATGGCCGCCGCCGACCTTGAGTTTGAGGGTGTCGAACGGAATGTCGAGGTCGTCGTGCACCACGATCAGGTGCGAGGCCGGCAGCGAGTAGAAGCGCAGCAGGGCTGCGACGGGGCCGCCCGACACGTTCATGAAGGTGTTCGGTTTGGCGAGCACGAGCTTCGGGCCGCCGGGCAAACTGCGTCCTTCGGCGACCGACGCGGCGGTCTTGTGGTTCTTGAAATTGGCACGCAGGCGCTCGGCCAGCTGGGCCAGCACCATATGCCCGACATTGTGGCGGTTACCGGAGTAGCCGGGCCCGGGGTTACCGAGCCCGACTACGAGCCAGAGATTCTCGTCCAGTGGAATCCTCCGCTTACGACGGAACCAGAAAGGGATGACTACGCGGCGGGGGTGCCGGCCGTGATGACCTCGGTCTCCTCGGACTCAGCTTCGCCACGGGGCGTCTGCACGTTGATGATGAGCGTCTCGGGATCAGAGATGAGCACGGCGCCTGCAGGCAGCTCGATCTCGGATGCGTGGATCTGGGCGCCGTCCTCAAGGCCCTCGATCGAGACGGTGAGCTTCTCGGGAATGTCCGTGGCCTCAACCTCGAGCAGAAGAGTCTTGGTGTCGAAGTCAGCCAGCGTGCCGGGGAAGGACTCGCCGGTCATGTGGACCTGCACCTCAACCTGCACCTTTTCGCCCTTGCGCACGACGATGAGGTCGATGTGCTCGATGATGGCGAGAACCGGGTCCTTCTGAACGTCCTTCACCAGAACGAGCTGGCTCGTGCCGTTGATGTCGAGGTCGAGGATCGCGTTCGAGCGGCGCAGCAGCAGGCCCATGCGGTGCGAGGGAAGTGACACGTGCACGGGCTCGGTGCCGTGGCCGTAGATGACGGCGGGGATCATGCCCAGCACGCGCAGCTTGCGGGCCGCACCCTTGCCGAACTTCTCGCGCAGGTCAACGGTTACCTTGTTGATCTCTTTAGCCATGATGTGTCTCCTTGCGGACCCCGTGGGTCCTGATCGTTGTCTGGTGCAGCGTCGTTGTTTGGTGATGTCAACTCGAACGCATGTCAGCGTGAGGAAAAGCCCAAAGTCTCGTCCGCCGCGTCGATAACGGATGCCGGTGGCCCGGTTTCCCGAGCGGGTGACATCCCTCGCCGAAGTTCAATTGTCAACTTTACACGTTTCGTAGGTCTTTCGAAGCCCGGGCGTGTCGGCTGCCTGCCCGGCGAGGCCTCTTCGACGGTGTCCGGGAGCCGATAGGGTCTGAATATGCCTTCGAGTCTGCACAACCGTGTCGTCGACGCGGTCGGCCAGCCGATCGTGGACGGCCGCACACCGACGGGTTCGATCATGCTCTCCGACGACATCGTGCGTGGTCAGGGGGTGAGTCGGTCCGTCGTCCGCGAGGCGGTGCGCGTGCTGGCGGCGATGGGCCTCGTCGAGTCCGTCAAGCGCATCGGCATTCGGGTGCTCCCCCAGGATCGATGGAACTCCTTCGACCCCACGCTGATCCGCTGGCGCCTGGCCGGCCCGGGACTCGGCGCACAGCTGCGGTCACTCACCGAGCTACGGGCGTCCGTCGAACCGATGGCGGCTGAGCTGGCCGCCCGCCATGCGCCCGCGGATGTCGCTGCTGAGCTGATGACGGTGGCCGCGCAGATGAAGACCGTGGGCCGTTCCGGCGACCTGGACCGCTTCCTTGAGCTGGACATCCGCTTTCATCGCCTGGTGTTGCACGGCTCGGGGAATGAGATGTTCGCGAAACTCGATGAGGTGATCGCCGCTGTACTGTCGGGACGCACCGGCCTGGGGCTGATGCCGCGGCAGCCGCACGAGACGGCGCTGCAGTGGCATGTGGACGTGGCGGATGCCATTCAGAGCGGAGACCCCCAGCGAGCCCGCGAAGCGATGGAGCTCATCATGCGCCGCACGATCGCGGAGGTCGAGCCCACCTGGGCCGAAACTCCGCGACCGTACTTTCCCTAGGTTTCTAGAACATGCCGGCCACACCGTAGATCGCGAAGGCGATCACGAAGCCGATCACACCGACCAGGGCCTGGCCCACCGTCCATGTCTTGAGGGTCGTCTTCGTGTCCATGTGGAAGAACCGGCTGACGAGCCAGAACCCGGAGTCGTTCACGTGGCCGGCGAACACCGATCCGGCGGCCAGGGCGAGAACGATCGCGGCGAGTTCAACCGGGTTGAACGTGGTGTTGGCCATGACGACGGGCTGAAGCAGGGCGGCCGAGGTCGTGAGGGCGACTGTCGCGGAGCCCTGGGCGATGCGCACGACGGCCGCGATCACGAAGCCGGCCACGATCACCGGCAAGCCGATGGCGTCAAGCGACTGGGCAATGGCGTCGCCGATTCCGCTGGCCCGCAGCACGCCGCCGAACATTCCGCCGGCACCGGTGATCAGGATGACCGATGCAACCGGCCCGAGCGAGCTGTCGACGACCGCCTCCACGAGGTTGCCCGACTTGCGCTTGCGCCAGCCGAGCAGAATCATGCCCAGCAAAACGGTGATGAGCAGGGCGACCGGAGTTTCACCGAGGGCCCGCAGAATCTGAACCCAGGTGTCGTCGAGGGATACCAGCCCGGCGGTCGCGGCCATGTTGAGGCCGGTATTGAGAAAGATCAGCCCGATCGGCAGGAGCAGGAGCGTGAGGACGGTACCGACCTTAGGCGCCGAAGCGAATTCCTCGAAGTTGCCGGTGCTGCCTGTGAGGGTGTCCGGCACCGGGATGTCGTACTTACGTCCGACGTAACGACCGAAGAGGTGGCCGACGAAATACCAGGTGGGCAGTGCAACAAGGAGGCCGAAGATCAGAACGAGGCCGACATCGGCGCCGAGCAGGCCGGTGGCAGCCACGGGCCCCGGGTGCGGCGGAACGAAGATGTGCATCACCGAGAAAGCGAGTGCCGACGGGAAGGCATAGCCGAGGAACGACCCACCGAGACGACGGGCCACCGCGAAGATGATCGGCAGCATCACCACGAGGCCGGCGTCGAAGAAGATCGGGAATCCGAGCATCAGTGACGCCACGGCGAGCGCGAGCGGCGCGCGCTTCTCCCCGAAGCGGGTGATCAGGGCATCCGTCAGCACCTGAGCGCCGCCGCTGGTCTCGAGCATCCGCCCGAGCATGGCGCCAAGGCCCACGAGCAGGGCAACGCTCGCGAGCGTTCCGCCGAACCCGTTTAGGAGCGTGGGAATAAGGTTCGATGTGGGGATGCCGGTGGCCACGGCCGTGAGCAGGCTCACGATGATGAGGGAGAGGAAGGCGTGAACCTTGAACCTCATGATCAGCACCAGCAGGAGGGCAATCGCCCCGGCGGCGACGCCAAGGAGGGCGGGCGTGGACAACACCCAGTTCATATCAAGATCGGTCATCGGTGAGCTATCTCTTTCTTGTTTCTTGTTTCTTGTTTCTTGTTGCGAGGTCAGGTCAGGAAGTCCAGGGCAAGGCCGACGATCTCGTCGGGGGTGTGGGTGAGGTCGACACGCAGGCCGGCCTCGTCCGCAGCGAGGGGCTCGAGGATCGCGAATTGCGAATCCAGCAGGGTCGGCGGCATGTATTCGTGGTCACGGTGCGTGAGCCGTTCGGCGATCAGCGCCTGGTCGCCGAACAGTTCCACGAAAACGAGCGAGGGCACGACGGAGCGCATCAGGTCGCGGTAGCTGCGCTTCAGAGCGGAGCAGGCCACCACGATCGGTTCGTTCCGCTCGACTGATTCGGCAATGCGTTCGGCGATGCGGGTGAGCCATGGCAAACGGTCAGCGTCGGTCAGCGGACGGGCCGACGCCATCTTGGCGCGGGCCCCGGCACTGTGGAGGTCGTCGCCGTCTTCGAAACGAGCGCCGAGGACTTCGGCAAGCGCCCGGCCGACAGTCGACTTGCCGCAGCCCTGCACTCCCATCACCACGATGGGTGAGCGGGTAACGCCGTTCAGGATTTCATCAGTCATTGACGCGCTCCACTGGTAAGCCGTTGTTTCATGTTTCGTTGCCTAATACACCGGATCTCTTTGCGGTATCGGCGCAATAAATCAGATTACATTGATTCACACTACTCCTGATGTCCTGTGATCTCACGCCCTGCATCCCCCAGGTGCGGGTCAGCCAAGGCACCGAGTAAACTTAAAACCGGTCTGCAGACCACAGCCCTTAAGGAGCAAACGTGTCAGTATCTGATGCAACACAGGCAAACATCGGCGTAGTGGGCCTGGCGGTGATGGGCTCGAACCTCGCCCGCAACCTCGCCAGCCGTGAGGGCAACACGGTCGCGGTGTTCAACCGTTCGCCGGAGCGCACCCGCCTGCTCACCCAGGAGCACCCGGAAGCCGGCTTCGTGGCCTCCGAGACCATCGCCGACTTCGTTGCTTCCCTGTCGAAGCCACGCACCGCCATCATCATGGTGCAGGCCGGCGCCGGTACCGATGCCGTCATCTCACAGCTCACCGATCTGTTTGAAGCGGGCGACATCATCGTGGACGGCGGCAATGCCGACTTCACCGACACCATCCGTCGCGAGAAGGCCGTCAGCGCCACCGGCGTGAACTTCGTCGGCGCCGGAATCTCCGGCGGCGAAGAGGGCGCTCTCAAGGGCCCGAGCATCATGCCCGGCGGTTCCGTCGAGGCTTACAAGACCCTCGGACCGATCCTCGAGTCCATCGCCGCGGTCGTCGACGGCGTTCCCTGCGTGACGCACGTGGGAACAGATGGCGCGGGTCACTTCGTGAAGATGATCCACAACGGCATCGAGTACGCCGACATGCAGCTCATCAGCGAGGCCTACGACCTGCTGCGCCGCGTGGGAGGCCACTCCCCCGCTGTCATCGCGGACGTGTTCGCTGACTGGAACACGGGAGAACTCAACAGCTACCTGATCGAGATCACGGCCGAGATCCTGCGCCAGGTCGATGCCAAGACCGGCCAGCCGTTCGTCGACGTCGTTCTCGACGAAGCCGGCTCCAAGGGCACCGGCGTCTGGACAGTGCAGAACGCACTGGACCTCGGCGTTCCCGTCGGCGGCATCGCCGAAGCCGTCTTCGCCCGCGCCGTATCGAGCCACCCGGAACAGCGCGTTCCGTTCCGCGCCGTGGTCACCGCCCGCCCCGAGGTCGCCGTCGTGGGCCACACCTTCCAGGACGACGTTCGCCAGGCGCTGTACGCCTCCAAGATCGTCGCCTATGCCCAGGGCTTCGACGCCATCGCCGCCGGAGCGAAGAAGTACAACTGGAACATCGACATGGGAGCCATGGCCACCATCTGGCGCGGCGGCTGCATCATCCGTGCCCAGTTCCTGAACCGCATCGTTGACGCCTACGCCAAGGACCCCGCGCTACCGACCCTGCTCGTGGACCCGTACTTCGCCGAGGCCGTGGCCAACGGCGAGGCCGCCTGGCGCCGCATCGTGTCGACGGCGGCTCTCTCCGGCATCCCGGTTCCCGGCTTCGCCGCCTCGCTGAGCTACTTCGACTCCCTCGCCAGCGAGCGGCTCCCCGCCGCTCTCGTGCAGGGTCAGCGCGACTTCTTCGGCGCTCACACCTACAAGCGCGTCGACATGCCGGGCACGTTCCACACCCTCTGGTCGGGCGACCGCACGGAGATCGAGTCGGAGGGCTCCACGCACTGAGCCTCGTTGCGACTCGGTGAATTACGCGCGGTGATTTACGCGCGGTGATTACGACGCTGGTCCCGCCTGAATTGATTGCCCTCGGGCCGATTCAGGTGGGACCTTCGTCTTTCCGGTGGGATCGGCGGCGGTCGGGTGGGTTCCGAGCCTGGTCTGGGATACTGGAAACCCCATGAGCGATAACCACCCCGAACTTTCCGGCTACGAGCCCAACGACGACAAACGTCCGCTGCGCAGCCCGCATGTGATGCGCCTGATGCGCGTGGTCGTGGTGCTCGGCCTGCTCGCTCTCGTGGTTCCCGGCGTACTCACCACCATGCGTGTGGCCAGCGGAACCGCGACAGCCGCGTGCACGTATGACGTGGCCCGGTATTACCCGAATTCCGTGGCGGTCTCCGCCCGATTCGAATTCTTCGGCGCCGGCGGGCTGGGCTGGCAGTGCTACGCCATCGACATCAACGAGCGTGAGACATTCGTCACCCAGCTCGGCCTCATCCCCTCGGCTCCCCGCCCCGACGTGCCGGGACGCCCG
>Ga0209023_10008695_pt1 | contig 10136 bp, 10 predicted proteins | sample LakOneMetagenome_FD_187468 | JGI IMG/M metagenome (GOLD analysis project Ga0209023, IMG submission 187468) | Freshwater and sediment microbial communities from Lake Erie, Canada (SPAdes) (version 2) | ecosystem: Environmental > Aquatic > Freshwater > Lentic | place: Lake Erie, Canada...
AAACCAACATGGAACAAGCCGTCATCTCCGGTATCGCATTCACCCGTGATGAAGCCAAGATTACCGTCATCGGCGTGCCCGACAAGCCGGGCGTCGCCTTCCACATCCTGGGTCCGGTATCGGACGCCAATATCGAAGTGGACATGATCATCCAGAACCAGTCGGTGGACGGCAAGACCGACTTCACCTTCACGGTCTCGCGCGGCGACTACCAGCGCGCGCTGGCGGTGCTGGAAGGCCAGCGCGCCGAGCTGGGCTACGACCGCGTCGTCGGCGATGCCAAGGTCTCGAAGGTGTCGGCGGTGGGCGTGGGCATGCGCAGCCACGTCGGCGTCGCCTCGCAGATGTTCCGCACGCTGGCCGAAGAGGGCATCAACATCATGATGATCTCGACCTCCGAGATCAAGATCTCGGTGCTGATCCACGAGAAGTACATGGAGCTCGCCGTTCGTGCCCTGCATAAAGCTTTTGACTTGGAGAAAGCTTAACTTTTTCCATATTTTTGGCCGCGCCGCCTTGACCAAACGGGCACCGGCCATTAAGATGCTTGCACTCAGCGCTAGCGCAATCTGCTGGAGTTGATTGGAGACGTGGCCGAGTGGCCGAAGGCACATCCCTGCTAAGGATGCATACGGCTTATACCTGTATCGTGGGTTCGAATCCCACCGTCTCCGCCAAGATTGAGAAAAGAAGCCCTCGAAAGAGGGCTTTTTTTCGTCTGTCTTCATAGGAGAAAAGGGCGAAATCGTCGTCCAGTAAGCTCCGCCGCAATCCCGTTGAATCCAGATCAAGCGCGGGGGTAAAGGCGGGGGTAGGATTGAGCCATCATGCCGCTCAACCTCAACAAGCTGTCCGCTCTGGCAGTGACAAGGACAAGCAAACCCGGCTACTACGGTGACGGAGGGGGCTTGTGGCTGCAGGTCGCAAAATCTGGTTCCAAAAGCTGGATTTTCCGCTTCAAAGTGGCTGGCAGGCAGCGCGAAATGGGCCTCGGCGGCTTGATTACGGTAGACCTTGCCAAAGCGCGAGTGCTGGCCCGGGAATGCCGGGCGCTCCTTCTTGATGGTAAGGACCCGATCGAGGCCCGCAAGGCCGTGCGGCTCGCGGATGCGCTGGAGCGGGCACGCGCAATGACATTCGACCAGTGTGCAGCCGCCTACATCGATGCCCATCGCAGCAGTTGGAAGAACGCCAAGCACGGTGACCAATGGAAGAATACTCTCACGACCTATGCCTCGCCAATTATCGGCGCGTTGCCCGTGGCCGATGTGGACACGGATCTCATCGTCAAGGTGCTCAATCCCATCTGGGGAACCAGGACCGAGACGGCGACGCGCGTGCGTGGACGGATCGAAAGCATTCTCGACTGGGCGACCGTAAGTAAGTTCAGGCAGGGTGATAATCCGGCTCGCTGGCGCGGACACCTAGAGAATCTACTCGCCAACCCCAACAAGATTGCACCGGTCAGGAACCATCCTGCGCTGCCGTGGCGCGAGGTGCCCGCGTTCATGGGCTTGCTAGCGCAATCTAAAGGTGTCGCGGCGCGCGCTGCCGAATTCGCGATATTGACTGCGGCGCGTTCAGGAGAAGTGCGGGGCGCTTCATGGGAGGAAGTGGATCTTGAGGCGAGGCTGTGGACCATCCCGGCCGCGCGCATGAAAGCAGGCAAGGAGCATAGGGTTCCTCTGTCCTCCGCTGCGGTGAACTTGCTAACCGCAATACAGCGCCGGGATGGCCTGATCTTCCCCGGCCGCTCCGACAGTGTAGCGCTGTCGGACATGAGCCTGACAGCAGTCCTGCGCCGCATGGACCGCAGCGACATCACCATCCACGGCTTTCGCTCCTCGTTTCGCGACTGGTGCGCTGAGGCTGTCGGCAACTCGTTTCCTCGGGAAGTGTGCGAGCACGCATTGGCGCACAGTTTACCGGATAGGGTTGAGGCAGCATACCGGCGGGGTGATCTGCTCGACAAGCGGGTGATGCTTATGCAGGCTTGGGCTGAGTACTGCTTGCGAGCCGCATAAGAACGCCTAACAAAACCTGTTGCTTGCTCTGACGACAACATTCTCGTACACTGAGCCATACCGACCGTCCGCTATCGGCCAGTCGGTTCAGCAGCGACGACTGGCGCAATGGTTTGACGGCGCACGCGCCGGGGCAACGCATGCGCCAGCGCAGCGACCGCCATGACAGGGTGGTCGCAGGCAGTTTTTTCTGGTTTCTGAAGCGCGAGGCACGTCCCTGCGGAAAAACGCATGCGCGATCCGCATCCTGGCACCGCCGTGCGAGGCGCCAGGCTGAATCAGGCAGAGAGCTGCGCCTGCGGCTGGACGTTATACGAAATCCGTCCGGCCGGCAGGAAAAACAGTGCGATCACGGCCCCGCCGCGGATTTCCGGATAATGGTGGCTGCCCGGCGCGGGCGCGGTCCAGCCGGCGCCCGACCAGCCGTTCGGTCCGGCGAGCTCGGCGCCGTCGTTCAGGGGCACGACCATATTCAGTTCGCCGTAGGGATGCCCGTGATAGTCGCCGCGCAATACCTTGCCGCCGTCCGCGACCGCTGCTGCGCTGCTGTCCATGTACACGGCGGTAATGCTGAAATAGCTGGTCTGTGCGCAGGGATCGCAGATCCGGCTGCGCCGATAGTGTGGGCCAGTCACCTCGGTGTTGGCGGCCCAGCCTTCTTTCACGCCGGCCCGGACCAGCGCGGCCAGGTCCCGATACAGCGCGCTGTCCGCGTCGTATTCGCTGTTGAGCCATTGCTCGACCTCGGACCCTGGCGTCAGATCCTTGACCAGCTCGAGGAAGCCGGCGCTGCGTTGCACTAGTTCGTCACGCTTGTTCATCTGTTCTCTCCCATGGCCGCTTGCACGCGCTGACGGCTCTGCCGGAACTTAGGTTTTCCTTGAACGGATGTCAAGAAAACCGCGTGAATGTTCGCTATCTGAACAAATACTTGCGGCGCTGAAATTACTGCCGGTAAGGCCCTATAATCATCGTATGAGCACTGAGGAAAAACAAACCCTGACAGCCATGGCGCCAGTTCGCACCAGCGAAGAGAAGGAATATGTGGTGGGCCTCGAAAAAGGCCTGGCCATCATCGAAGCCTTCGGCATCGCCAATCGGGCACTGACGCTGAGCGAAGCGGCCGAGATTACCGGACACTCGCGGGCATCGGCACGCCGCTCGCTGCTGACCTTGCGGCGCTTGGGCTACGTGGAATGGGACGGCAAGCTGTTCAAGCTGGCACCCCGTGTATTGCGCCTTGGGCATGCCTACGTGACATCGACCTCGCTGGCCAAGATCGTCCAGCCCACCCTCGAAGCCTTCAGTGAACGGACCCACGAATCGAGTTCGCTGGCCGTACTCGACGGTTCCGACGTCGTGTTCGTGGCCCGCGCCGCCACCCGCCGCAGCCTGGCCAACGGGCTCGGACTCGGATCGCGCCTGCCGGTCCACAGCGCGGCCACCGGACGCGTGCTGCTGGCGGCCTTGCCCGAGGCCGAGGCCGAGCAGCGCCTCAAGCGCATGGCGCGCCGCCAGCTGACGCCGCATACCCGCACCGATATTGCGGTCCTGATGGCCTTGCTGGACGAGGTGCGCCACCAGGGCTATGCGATCAGCAATGAAGAACTGGAACTGGGCGTGCGTTCGCTGGCGGTGCCGATTCATGATGCGCAGGGACGCACGATTGCGTCGATGAGCGTGGTGAGCGCGACCACGCGGCGCACGATCGACAACATGCTCGATTACCTGCTGCCCGAGCTCGAAAGTGCGCGCCGCATGTTGACCTCGCTGCTGTAAGCGCTCACACGCCCAGATAGTCTTTCAAGCGTTGCGGATCCGCTTCCAGTTCGGGGCCCGAGCCCTGGAACACGATCCGGCCCTTCACCATGATCAGGTTGCGGTTGCTGATTTCGCTGACCGCCTTGAAATTCTTGTCGATCAGGATGGTCGCCATGCCGGCTTCGCGGATCGCCGAAATCATGCGCCATATATCTTTCGACACCAGCGGCGCCAGGCCTTCGGTCGCTTCGTCGAGGATCAGGAGGTCGGGATTGGTCATCAGCGCGCGGCCGATGGTCAACATCTGCTGCTCCCCGCCCGACAATTGATGCCCGCCGTTGTACAAGCGTTCGGCCAGCCGCGGAAACGCGGCAAGCACGCGCTCGTACGTCCAGTCGCGCTGTCCATCGACGCCGGGACGGGCCGACACCATCAGGTTTTCCTTGACCGTCAGGTTCGGAAAAATCCCGCGTCCTTCCGGCACATAGGCAATGCCCATACGCGCCACCTTGAACGGCTCGAGGCCCACGGTCGGCACGCCGCGCACCCGGACTTCACCCCGGCGTGGCCGCACCACACCGACCAGGCTTTTGATCAGGGTCGATTTGCCCATGCCGTTGCGCCCCATCAGGCCGATCGTTTCGCCCTTGCGGATTTCGAAATCGATGCCATGCAGGATGTGGCTCTGGCCGTAAAAGGAATGGAGGTCTTTCGCCTGCAGCAAAATATCGTTCACGGTCTGTCCTTTCAATGGCCGAAGTAGGCGCGCTGGACTTCGGCGCTGGTGCGGATTTCCTCGGGCGAGCCGGTGACCAGGACGCTACCGTTGACCATGACGGTGATCACGTCGGCGATCGAGAACACCGCGTCCATGTCGTGCTCGACCATCAGGATCGCGTGCGATGGCACCAGGGTCCGCAGCAGTTCGATCATGCGCGCCGATTCCTCCGCGCCCATGCCGGCCAGCGGTTCGTCTAGCAGCAATACTTCCGGCTGGGTGCACAGCACGATCGCCAGTTCAAGCTGACGCTGCTCGCCGTGGGACAGGTCGCCGGCCTGGCGGTGCGCATACGCGGACAGGCCGACGTCGGCCAGCGATTGGTAGGCCATCTCCAGGTAAGGCGCATGGGCGAGCGCACGGGAAAACAATGCACCGGCGCGCGGCGCGCGTGACTGCGCGGCCAGCCGGCAGTTTTCCAGCACCGTGAAGCCGGGGAAGATATTGGTTTTCTGGTAGCTGCGGCCGATCCCGATGCGCGAACGCGCATCCGGGGCCAGCCCGGTGATGTCGCGGCCGTGGTATAGCACCGAACCGCTGGAGCAGGCGAGGTCGCCCGACAGCAGGTTGATCAGCGTCGACTTGCCGGCGCCGTTCGGCCCCAGCACGACATGGACCTGGCCGCGCCGGATGGCGATGTCGACTTCCTTGTTCGCGGCCAGGCCGCCGAACAGACGCGAGACCTTCACGGTTTGCATCACGACTTCGGTTTTCAGTTCAAGTCCGGCATTCATGGTTTTTTCTCCAGCAGCGCTTTGATACGGCGGCCCAGCGAGGCCAGCCCGTCTGGCAGGAACAGTACGGCGAACACGATCACGAGGCCCAGCCACAGGTGCCACAGCTGGGTCGTGCTCATCAATAATTCCTTGAGCAGGGCGAAGGTGAACGCGCCCAGGATCGCGCCCCACACCGTGCCGACGCCTCCGAAGATGAGCATCAACAGGACGTCGGCCGACTGGTGCCAGGACAGCAGGTCGGGGTTGACGCCGTCGGTCAGCACCGCGAACAGGTAGCCGGCCAGGCCGGCAATTGCGCCGGACAGGGTGAACGCGGCCAGCTTGTAGCGGAACACCGGGAAACCGATCGACTTCATGCGGTGCTCGTTGGCGCGGATACCCTGGATCGCGCGCCCGAACGGCGAGCGCAGCACGATCAGCGTCAGTGCCACTACCAGCAGCAGCATCGCCACGATGAAGTAATACAGCGTGAGCGGGTTTTCCAGGTCGAACAGGGTCACGCTGCCGATGGTCGCGGTCGGCTTGGTATACAGGTTGATGCCGTCGGTGCTGCCGCCGATCGCCTTGACGTCGTGGAACAGGAAATAAAAGACCTGGGCAAAGGCGAGCGTCACCATGATGAAGAACAGGCCTTTGGTGCGCAGCACGAACAGCCCGACGAACGCCGACAGCAGCGCCGTCAGCAGGATCGCGAGCGGCAGGGTGAGCCAGAGGCTCGCGCTGATCTCGTACTGGGTCGACAACAACGCGAAGGTATAGCCGCCGATGCCGAACCAGGCCGCATGGCCCAGGGTGACCAGGCCGGTGTAGCCGACCAGCAGGTCGAGGCTGACGGCAAAGATCGCGAAAATGGCGATGCGTGCGAGCAGTTCATTGTAGAAGTCGAGCTTGAGCAGCGGGAATGCTGCCAGCGCCGCGAAAAACAGGGCGGCGGCAAGCAGGCGCGGCTTGGAGGTGGGAATCGTGTTCATTGTTTGAAAAGACCTTCCGGACGCCACAGCAATACGATTGCCATCACGATATAGGTGACCATGCCGGCATAATCGGCAAACAGGATCTTGCCGAAGGTATCGGCGAAGGCGATCAGCAGGGACGCGAACAGCGCGCCCCAGACCGAGCCGATACCGCCGATGACGACCACCACGAAACTGATGATGAGCACCTGCATGCCCATGCCCGGCGACGCGCCCGACAGCGGCGCATTGATCATCCCGGCAAAGGCAGCCAGTGCGACCCCGAGCGCGAACACCAGGCGATTGACCAGGTTGATGTTGATCCCGAGGATCTGGACCATGTCCCGGTTGGAGGCGCCGGCCCGGATCATCGCGCCGACCCGGGTGCGCTGGATCAGGAAGTACAGGCCGATGGCGACGACCATGCACACGCCGGACATGAACAGGCGGTAGACCGGGTAGGTCATTGTGTCGCCGAGCGGAATGGAAAAATCGAGCCACTGCGGCACGTCGAGGCCGTGCACTTCATCACCGACCATTACGCTGCGCAATTCTTCGAAGATCAGGATCAGGCCATAGGTCAGCAGCACCTGCTGCAGGTGGTCGCGCTTGTACAGGTGGCTGAACAAGGCCCACTCGAGGAAGGTGCCGAGCAGTGCGGCCAGGATGGCGCCGGCGACGATGGCCAGGAACAGGTTGCCGGTCAGGCCAGTCAGCGTGAAGGCCAGGTAGGCGCCCATCATGTAAAAGCTGCCGTGGGCCAGGTTGATGACGCCCATGACACCAAAGATGAGCGTGAGGCCGCTCGCAATCAGGAACAGCAACAAGCCATACTGCGTGGCATTCAATATCTGTATCAGAAACGGTCCATAGTCCATTGCGCTCTCGTTCGAAATGCTGGGGAAGAACGGCGCGCCGCAGTGGCGCGCCGCCGGTCATGCTCGGATCGGAGGAGTTACATCTTGCATTCGGGACTAGGATCGACCAGTCCCTTGACGGCGACGCCGACCATCACGTTCTGGTTGCCCCTGGCTTCGCGCACGTACATGTCCATCACTGGGTTGTGCGAACGCGAGAACGACAGGGGGCCGCGCGGGCTGTCGATCCTGGCGTTCGACATGGCCTTAATCATGTCGGGAAGCTTGCTGGTGTCGCCCTTGACCGCGTCCAGACCAGCCAGGAACAGTCGGGCCGAATCGTAGCCCTGGACCGAGAACACGTCCGGCATCACGCCGTAGGCTTTCTTGTACGACGCGATGAATTCCTGGTTGCGCGGCGTATTGAGGCCGTCGGCATAGTGCAGCACGGTGAGCATGCCCTGCGCCGCCGCGCCCTGCGCCTGCAGCGTGCCCTCGGTCAGGAAGGCGCCGTAGAGCGGGATCTTGTCGCGCAGGCCGGCGGCCTGGTAATCCTTGACCAGGTTGACCTGGGCGGCGCCGGCCACGAAGGCGAAGGTGGCGTCCGGCTTGAGGGATGCGATCTGCGTCAGCAGCGGCTGGAACTCGGTGTTCGGGAAGGGCAGCGACAGGTGGGTCAGGACCTTGCCGCCGCCCTTTTCGAATCCTTCCTTGAAGCCCGCGGTCTGCTCGTCGCCGCCGGCGTATTTCCAAGCCAGCGAGACCGCCGTCTTGTGCTTCTTGGCCATCATGGCGCCCACCGCATAACCGGTCTGCCAGTTCGAGAACGAGGCGCGGAAGATGTTCGGGGCGCACAGCGCGCCTGTGAGTTCATCGGCGCCGGCATTCGGGATGATCATCAGGGTGCCGCTGCGCTTGGCGAGGCGCGCCATGGTCAGGGCCACGCCCGAGTGGACGGTGCCGACCAGCACGTCGACCTTGTCGCGCTTGATGAGCTTGTTGGCGTTCTCGTTGGCCTTGGCCGGATCCGATTCGTCGTCGACGGTGACGAACTCGACCGGGCGCCCGCCGATCTTGTTGCCGCGTTCGAGCAGGGCCAGCTTGAAGCCGGTGGTGATGTTCTTGCCGAGATCGGCGAAGGTGCCGGAATAGGGCAGCATCAGCCCGACCTTGATCGGTTCTTGCGCCTGGACAGCGCCTGCGCCGATTGCCAGCGAGGCGGCGACGGCGATGCGGATGAAGTGGTTGGTCATGCTTGTCTCCTGGTATAGGGATGTGCTTTTTTTTCGATTCGTCGCCGTCGCCCGCCGTGGCCGGACGGGCCGTCAATACATGGCTCTGGTCGGCTGGAAAGTGTAGGTTCCGCTTGTTAACCTGGTCAACAATGTCGATTCGCTTGTGCGCAAAGCGAACACGCGCGGTGGGTATGCGAAAGGCCGCCGCAGCGAGAATTCGCATTGCGCACAACCCGGCCGCATCGATTGACGCTGCCGTTCGGGCGTCAGTAGACTCATCCGGTTTTAGCCTGTGATAACTGGATGAATCTGGAGACGAATGATGAGCATGAAAAAAAGCTTGAAACGCGCCGCAATCGCCAGCCTGCTGGCGACCCTGTGGGCGACCGCGTACGCGCAGGAGACCATCAAGATTGGCCTGGTGGCGCCGTTTTCCGGCGCCTATGCCGACTACGGCAGGCAAATGGAAGCGGGGATCAAGGTGTATATGCGGCAGCACGGTGACAGCGTCGCCGGCAAGAAAGTCCAGATCCTGGTGCGCGACACCGCTGGCGCCAACCCCGACATCGCCAAGCGCCTGACGCAGGAGCTGGTCGCGCGCGACAAGGTCGATTTCCTGGCCGGCTACGGCTTCACGCCGGAGGCGCTCGCCGCGGCCCCGGTTGCGCAGCAAAGCAAGACGCCGATGGTCATCCTTAATGCGGCCGGATCGGTGATTCCTTCCAAATCGGACTACGTGACCCGGGTCTCGATGACGATCGCGCAGAACGCCGTGCCGATGGCGACCTGGGCGCTGAAGAACGGCATCCGCAAGGTCGTAACCCTGGTCGCCGACTTCAACCCCGGCATCGATGCCGAAAACGCATTCCGGTCCACCTTCAGCGCCGGCGGCGGCCAGGTGATCGAGACCATCCGGGTGCCGCTACGCAGCCCGGAACTGGCACCCTACATCCAGCGCCTCAAGAATGCCAAGCCGGACGCGGTATTCCTGTGGGTGCCAAGCGGCGAACACACGATCTCGTTCATGAAGAACTACGGCGAGCGGGGCCTGGCCGCGGCCGGGATCAAGATCATCGCCACTGGCGACCTGACCGACGAGCAGGTACTGCCGGCGATGGGCGACTCCGCGCTCGGCGTGATCACGACCTTCCATTATTCGGCCGTGCACGATTCGGCCCTGAACAAGGCTTTCGTCAAGGGCTTCACGGAAGTCGCACCGCAATCCGGATTGCCCAATTTCATGGGCGCCGCAGCCTATGACGGGATGGCTGCGATCTACTCGGTGGCGAAAAGCCTGAACGGCAAGATCGACGGTGACAAGGCGATGGCTCTGTTGAAAGGCATGAAGATCGACAGCCCGCGGGGACCGATCACGATCGACGCCCAAACCCGCGACATCGTCCAGACCGTCTATGTGCGCAAAGTGGAAAAGGTCAACGGGAAACTGGTCAACGTCGAATTCGACAAGTTCCTGAATGTGAAAGATCCGGGCCTGTAAGAGGAACTCCTTGCCCAGCAGGCGGGAGCGCATGCTGGGCTGGATGCAGCGGCCCCTCCCGGATGGGCGGCCGCCCAGGCAGGTTTGGCAAAACCTCGTTCGCGTGGACGAGGTTTTGCTGTTGACTCACATAGTGGCGGGGGCAGCCTGCTCGGTCACGGCGAACGCATCGCAGTAGTACGCGTCGGAGGGCAGGTCGCGTTGCGTTACGAAGTCATGGCGCGCAGCGTTGATCATGACTGGAGCACCGCAGGCATACACTTCATGTTGTGCCAGGGATGGAAAATCGTCCA
>Ga0209023_10008696_pt1 | contig 10136 bp, 8 predicted proteins | sample LakOneMetagenome_FD_187468 | JGI IMG/M metagenome (GOLD analysis project Ga0209023, IMG submission 187468) | Freshwater and sediment microbial communities from Lake Erie, Canada (SPAdes) (version 2) | ecosystem: Environmental > Aquatic > Freshwater > Lentic | place: Lake Erie, Canada | collected...
ATCTCAGTGTTGAATTCCGCGTTAAAAGGCTTACCCACCGCGTCTCTCGATGTATCGACGGTAGGGCCTTCGCTTGGCGCATCGGCGGCCGTGCCCCTCTACCGCGCGGCTCGCGCCGAGCGTGCGCTGCCCCGTTCGGAACTAATGCTGGCGTTCCCTCTCACTATAGGGCGCGCGGCTATTAGCATCGCCGGTTCGGGTGGCACGGCAGGAACGAACCGCATGACCGTTCCACTCTTCACCGGTATCTCGTCACAGGTTCAGCGGCAATTCGCCGGGCCTGGACTGACCTCCGGACCACCGCGCGTCGAGTTCCCAGCCGGCGCTGGCGCGATAGCCTTGATTGACCTCTCCGCCGAGCACGCGGCAGGCGGTTTAGCGGCACGCAGTACCCGGGAAGACGGTGCCCGTACGTTGTGGTTCGACGCGTTTTCGATGGCGCCGTCGCGAGACGAATTGCCGCTCGCGTTCGGACCCCAACGTCGCGGCGTCGCGACGCCTGACACGGGCGTGCATGCGAGTGGCCCTCAAGGTGCTAGCGTGATGCCGTTCCCCGCACCGGACCGGCTGAGCGTGTCGCACACTATGCCGCTCGTCGTTTCACGCGAGGTTTCGGCTACGTCGGCGCCCTATGAACTACCGGGTGTAGCCCCGATGACCGGTCCCGCCACGCCGACACCGCTGGCCAGCGTACGCGCAGAAAGTCCAGGGCACCCCGCAAATCGTGATGCTGAGGCTGACGTCGACGACATTGTAGAGCGGGCATGGCGTGCCTTGATGTCGCGACTCGTGATCGAGCAGGAAAGACGTGGGTTCGGGCGATGGGCCTAAGTCTGTTGACTATTCTCGTCGAGGAACCGGTGGGCACGTTGCAGTTTGGCAGCGACACCTCGCCCAATACTATCGTCGCATTGTTTAATCCGAACAAGCTTACGGTGAGTCGCTCAGTACAATGGCAGAACCAGCAGGCAGCCAAGCGCGACAATCCGGAAATGCAGTTCACTGGCGCCGAGCCAGCGACCATCACCATCGATCTGCTTTTCGATACCTACGATACGCCACAACCCGAAGATGGCAAGGCAAGCGTCAAGAAGAAATACACCGACAAACTTCTCCACCTGACGACGGTGGAGAAGCACGGCGAAAAGCATCGACCCCCCATATGTCGACTGAAATGGGGCAACCTAGGCATGTTCTTTCAGGGTGTATTGCAGCAACTCGAAACCACTTTTACGATGTTCACGTCGCTAGGCACGCCGGTGCGTGCGACAAGCAAATGCACGTTTAAGCAGTGGGTGACGAACAACCGGGATTTCTGCAATCAAGACCTCATGTCGTCCGACGTCACCAAGGTCTGGGTTGTCAAGCGCGGCCAGACACTCGCGACCATCGCCGCAATGGAATACGGCGATCCACGAGCATGGCGCGTGATAGCGGATGCAAATGGCATCGATGATCCACTCGGGCTTATACCCGGCACGCGTCTGTTGCTGCCGGCCCGGCGCATTGAGTGGAATCCGAGGTTGTCATGACAGCACGTGATCCATTCGACACGCTGGCGCCCGAGTTCACCGTGCGCGTCAATGGGCAGGTGTTGCCCAATCAAGCGGCGGCCGATCTGATTCAGCTCAGCGTGCTTGACGATGTCGATGCGCCAAGCATGTTCGCGGTCACGATTGTTGCGTGGGACACAACTCAGATGAAGCCAAAGTGGATTGATGACGCACTCTTTCGCGAGGGTAATTCGCTTGAGATCGCCTTCGGTTACCGTGATACCACATCGACCCTAATTAGTGGCGAGATCACCTCCCTTGAGGCCAACTTCCCGGAGTCGCGGCCACCGACGCTGACGGTGCGCGGCTACGACCGCCGCCACCGGCTGATGCGCTCGCGCAAAACGCGCTCTTTTACCAACAGCAAGGACAGCGATATCGCCAGCCAGGTGGCGTCCGAAGCGGGCTTGAAGCCGCAGGTCGAGGACAGCGGCGTCTTACTGCCCTACGTGCTACAGCACAACCAGACCGATCTCGAATTCCTTGCGATGCGCGCATCCCGCATTAACTTCGAAGTGGTCGTAAGAGACCGCGAACTGATATTTCGGCCACGCAAAATTGATGGCAAAGCCGTGTTGACTCTGCATCGCGAAGTTGAGCTACTTGAATTCTATCCACGCCTGTCGACGATCTGCCAGGTGCCTCAACTCGAAGTGCGAGGCTGGGATCCGGCGCAGAAGAAGGAGATCGTCGGCAAGGCTGGCATGGGTGACGTGCAAGCGATGGAGGGGTCGAGTTCTGGCCCGTCGGCGACAAAGCGCGCCTTTGACACTGTGGCGAGCGCGAGAGTTACCTCGCCGGTGCAAAGCCAGGATGAGGCTGATGCGATGGCCAAGAGCGCCTTTGCTGAAATGGCACTCGGTTTCATCCGTGCCAATGGTGTGTGCATTGGCGACCCGCGCTTGCGTGCAGGTACCGTTGTGCAGATCGAGAGTGTCGGTGTTCGCTTTAGCGGCCCCTACTACCTGACTTCGGTAGAACATTCCTTCCTGCCAAAGAAGGGTTACCGAACGTCCATTTCAGCAAGGAGGAACGCGTCGTGATCCACAACGAGTTGCTGCGTGCGTTGCTTGTTCCAGCCGACAATGATGGTCGCTTCTATGGAGTTGTAGTGGGCATCGTCACTAATAACCAGGATCCTGACGGCATGCACCGCGTGAAGGTGCGCTTTCCTTGGCTCAACCTCGACGACGAGAGTCATTGGGCACGCGTCGTTGCGGCGATGGCTGGCAACGACCGCGGCGCCTATTTCCTGCCCGAGCCCGACGATGAAGTCCTCGTCTCCTTTGAACACGGCAGCCTCGAGCACCCCTACGTGATCGGCGCCCTTTGGAATGGTAAGGACAAGCCGCCCGAGAACAACAGCGACGGCAAGAACGACAGGCGCACGATTAAATCGCGCAGCGGTCACTTGATTCGCCTTTGCGACACGAACGGCAGCGAGTCCATAGAGGTTATCGACAAAACAGGCAACAACAAGATCACGATCACGAGTTCCGACAACAAGATCGCGATCGAGGCGCAGGGCGACATCTCGATCAAATCGGCAACCGGCAAGGTTAAGATCGATGCGGTCGGCATCGAGATCATCTCATCGACCGACGTGAAGATTCAGGCGCAGACGAGCATCGATGCATCGGCCACCGGGCAGGTGAACATCAAGGGCGCGCTGGTCAACCTCAACTAAAACTCATGGAGGCAAAGGCATGACCCCCTCGAAACGCGCTGCGCTCGTACCGATGCTCGGCCTCGGCTTTAGCTTTCCAGTCCAGCGCGAAGATGGGGCGCGTCTCGCGAACCTAGACATGGCCGCCGATGAGCGGAGCGTGCGCCAATCGATCGAGATCATTCTCTCGACGAGCAAAGGCGAACGCGCGATGCGGCCGGAGTTCGGCTGCGACCTAAACAAGCTGCTGTTCGCGCCAAACAACGGAGCGACGCAGGCGATGGCGGTGTATGAAGTGAGCGAGGCGCTGAAGGCGTGGGAGTCCCGTATCGAAGTGCTCGATGTCAATGTACATGCGGGTGGCAGCGATGGCCAGGAGTTGCTGATAGACATCGGGTACCGGGTGCGCAGCACCGACAACCGTTTCAACCTCGTCTATCCGTTCTACCTCGATCGCGCATTGACCTGAGGACGATCTCGTGAACCCACAATCTTCACCCCGTCTGATCGACGGTCCGCACACGGCAAGCGAAATCGCAGTCATGCTCGATCGGCTGCTCGAGGGTGCGGACTTTGTCCCTACTGGCGTCGATCCGCTGCGCAATGCGCTGGTGCGCATCGCTGCGCGCTACGGCGAGATTGTCACGCAGTGCCTGAACTCAGCACCGGATCTGCACCTGCAGGCTTTCGCCGAGCTGCTCGGTGGCCAAGTGCACCACGCAGAGGCAGCGCGCACGCACGTGAGCTTCAAGCCCGCGGCAGGGCGCAGGGCGGAGCCGGTGGTAGTGCCAATGAACACGCGGCTGGCGGCGCCGCCAGTGGAGGGCGACAGCGAACCGGTCGTGTTCGAAACGCTCGCCGACCTCGAACTCCTTCCCGCAGAAGTCATGCGCGCGCGGCTCGTCAATGCCGGCCACACGCGCATGTCCGATGCTGGCGCAATGCTCTTGCCGGTGGGATTCGAAGGTGATCCGATGACATTGTCCGAGCCGGTGGCCAACGAGCTTCACATCGCGCAGCGCGCTACCCTCGGCGTCACAGGATTGCAGCAGGTCAGGGTGCAGGTCGGCGTGGTGGATGCGCCTTCGCACGATCTTTCAGGGCATCTCGAATGGGTCACGCAGACGCCGAAGGGCGACCTGCCGCTGGCTGTCGAAAGCGATACAACCGGTGGCTTGTCGCACAGCGGCGAAGTTGTCCTTACGGCACCGCCAGCCTGGTCTGTGGCGATGGTCGCGGGCGTCGAATCCATCTGGCTGACCCTGCGCCTGCGCCGCGTGCCCGACCTGACCGCCGCGGACGCATCGACGCCCCCTTTGGCCTGGCGCCCGCCAACGCTCTCCGCAATCACCATTCAAGTAATCGCCTCGACCGCGGCGCAGCCGGTGGCGGCTGCGTGCCACGACGGCGTGCTGCTCGACATCAGCAAGGATGCCTTCCCGTTCGGCGAGCGTCCACGCTTCGGCAGCGTGTTCCAAGTGCAAAGCCCGGCGTTCGCCGAACCGGGAGCGAAGATCGAGATGCGCGTGCGACTCACAAATCCGGAAGGCGCCACGTCGGCCCCGATCCCGCCCGTGAGTGGCGAAGGGCGTCCTGTCGTGGAGTGGGAGATATCCACGACGAGCGGCTTCCGGCCGGTGGGCGCGCACGACGGCACGCGATCGCTGACGCAGGATGGCACGCTCATGCTGACGATACCGGCGGATGTGGCCGCCGTCACAATTGCCGGCAAGAGCGGCCCCTGGCTTCGTGCACGTCTTGCCGCCGGCCACTATGGCAGTACGAAACCGACCGATGTTTCTATCATTGCCGTGCCTCGCGCACCAGCGATCCGATCGCTCGCGGTGCAGTCGACGCTGGAGCGTGGTCCCTTGGCACCAGAACATCTCATCTCGCAGAGCGCCCTGACGAGTAGGCAGATCGATCCGCGCCTGCCGTCACCGGTGGATGCGTTTCCCTTGCCCGATGTCGACGGACCGACGCTCTATATCGCGCTAGATGCTGCTGCCGAGGCGCTGGTGAAGGGTCGTGAAATCAATTGGCATGTTCGGCCAGCACTGCCCGAACCGCCATTGGTTCTCGGCAAGCAGGCACCAAGCTCCACCGCTCCGCGCTGGCAGATGTGCGGCGCAGATGGATGGAGCGACGTCCCAGTGCGGGACGCGACAGAGGGTCTCAGTCGGTCGGGCATCGTTACGCTGACGCTTCCGGTCACGCCGTCACCCTGGCGTGGCAGCATGCTCGATTCGGCGCCTCCATTTCCGCCGTTTGCCTGGCTGCGTATCATCTGGCCCGCTGAGGCATCAACTCGGGCGGCACCGGTCGGACTGGCGCTCAACAGCGTCGCAGTGTGGCAATCGCAGCGCATACGCAACGAGGTTGTCGGATCAAGCAACGGGCGTTCGGGACAGGTTTTCAAGGCCTTGCGCACGCCGATCGTTGGCGGCGTGCGCCTCCAGGTGCGCGAAACGGACGACGCCTGGGCGTCTTGGGAGGAAGTTGACGATCTGTCGAGGTCGCACGCGGCATCGCGGGATTTCACGGTCGACCGTTCGACTGGCGAGCTGCGTTTCGGCGACGGTCGCTTCGGCCGCATTCCGCCACTCGGTGCGAACAACATTCGCCTGCGCGAATACACGACGGGTGGTGGCTCTCGCGGCAATCTGCCGGCTGGCGCCATCGCGCAGATGCGTAGCGCGGTGCCTGCCGTCGAATCGGTGATCAACGTCGAACCCGCGACCGGTGGGCTGGATGCCGACGACGCAGTCCGCGTGCGCAGCCATGCCTCAGCCTGGCTGCGGCATCGCGATCGAGCAGTCTGTGTCGACGATTTCGCCGACCTCGCGCAAAAGGCGTCAGCGGAGGTCGCACGGGCGTTTTGCATCGCCGGCCGGGATCTCGGCGCCGGCTCGCAGGCTAGCGGGCGCGAACCGACGGAGCAGGCGGGCGTCGTCAGCGTCATCGTAATACCCCAGTACTCTGATCCCCTCCCGCAGCCCAGCCTTGACCTGCTCGCCACCGTGAAGGCCTATCTCGACACTCGCCGGCCGCCGATGGGCCGGCTCGTAATCGTCGGACCGACCTACGCGCACGTGGCAGTGAGATTGCAGGTTGTGGTTGAAGGTGGCTGGTCGCCGCATGAGGTAGCGGCCGAGTGCGCACGGCGGATCTCCAACTACCTGCATCCGCTCTCCGGCGGCGACGAGGGTCGCGGCTGGGCACTCGGGCAGCGACCGCACCGCTCCGATATCCACGGCCTGCTCGGCACGGTCGATGGTGTCGACATAGTGCGCGGCCTGAGCCTTGCGCTCAATGCGCCGGCGGGGATGCCCTTCGTCGTCTCGGCGGGAGCGATCGACGTTAGCCCCGGCGAGTCGTCATGATGGACTCTCTGGTCGACGATCAAGCGCGAGCCTGGAGCTTCGATGAGCTCCTGCGCGAAGGGATGTCGCTGATTCCGGCGTATGCGCCCGAGTGGACCAACCACAATCCTTCCGACCCCGGCATTACGCTGGTCGAACTGTTCGCCTACTTCAGCGAGATACTCGCTTATCGCGCGTTGCGCATCACGCCTGATGCAAAGCTGCACTTCCTGCAGCTGTTGGAAGGCGGCGAAACATTGGAGTCGAAGGCGCTGCGCGGCGCGTCGGGGACGGACATAGAAAAAGCCATCCGGGCGCGCGTGCAAGCGCTTTCGCAAGTGCAATGCGCGGTTACTCCGCGCGACTTCGAGCAGCTCGCGGTAGATGCCGCGGCGCACTTGGGCGAGCGAGCCGTCGTGCGCGCGCTATGCGTGCCAGGGACCGATCTTCGGCACTCTCTCGGTGAGCGCAATACCGCAACGGCTGTCGATGCGCCAGCTGATATGAGTGTGGTGCTCGCGCCGGAACGCGAACTGGCGGGTGATGGACTCGATCGACTTTGCGCTCAAGTGCAAGAGGCGCTGGCGCCGCGCTGCCTGCTAACGACGCGGGTGCACGTAGTCGGGCCGGTTGTCCTGAACGTTTTCGTCGGTTGTCGCATTGCACTGCACCCCGGTGTATCGCTCGCCGATGCGATGGAGCAGATCGACAAGGCGTTGCGCCGCCGCTTCGGCCCGCTGCTGCCCGACGAGCCGCTGGCCGATGCGCGGCCTTTCGGCAGGCCGCTGTATCTCGCGGAGATTGCCGAGGCGATCGACCGCAGCGACGGCATCGACTATGTGGATGGCATCGACATCTTACGCATGAACACCCACGGGTCCGCCCATGACGACGACGATTCCCGGGTCGGCATTCGCGTCGGGATGATGGCGCGGCCGGGTGAAGACGCGTGGCTCGGCGGTCGGGTCAGTGTCGGCACTCGCCGAATCCTTCGTGACGAAACGGGCGAGGTTGAGTCGGTAAAGCTGCATCCATGGGAACTGGTGCGCGTGCAGTTGGCACGCGAGGCTGTGCACGAAATCGCTCGAGGAAATCGTCATGGCCACTGAACCGGGCGATCGCATGTTTGCGAGCCTGCCAGCGATATTCCGGAGCAGCGACGATTCCGGCGACCTGGCGCAGCTGCTTGGTGCCTTCGAAGCGCTCTTCTTTTCAGGGGGCAGCGCGCATGCAGCTGTGCTGCCGGGAATCGAGCGACAGCTGCCGATGATCCCGGCGCTCTTTTCGCCTCAAGCCAGCGCCGAATTCCAAGGCGACACATTGTGCACGCCGGATGCCTTCCTGCATTGGCTCGCGGCGTGGCTGTCGTTCACACCGCATGCGCATTTTCCACCCGAGGCGTTGCGCCGCATCGTCGCCGGCATCGTGCCGCTTTACGGACTGCGCGGCACGCGCATGTATCTCGTGCGCCTACTCGAACTATGCTTCGGCGACGAGGTGGCCAATATTCATATTGACGATCGCCCGCATGTCGGCTTCCTGATTGGCAAATCCGTCATCGGCACCGATACGCGGTTTGCGAAAAGCCGGCCCTTCTGGTTCGGTGTTCGTGTCGAGCCGCGCGAAGCGCCCCTGACGAGGTCAGCGTCGAATCGCCATGCTGAGCTTGAACATCGACTACGTGCCGTCATTGACTTCGCCAAGCCGGCACACACGGCCTATCAGTTGTCATGGCATCCGTCGCTTGCCGCCGCTCCACCGTCAAAGGGATAGAAATCATGCAGAAGAAGCAGCTAATGACCCGCAAGCCGGCCTACCGCACCGGCCAGTTATTGCTCGAAGACGATTTTATCGCGGAGCAGCAGTACCACTCACACGCACGCTATCTGCATGCGCGCTACCTGCATGGCTTCGGCGCCGTGCACGGGCTCGAAGTGTCACGCGCAGGCGACCTGGCGATTACCGTATCACCCGGCTTTGCCGTCGACCGGAAGGGGCGCGAAATTGAGCTGCGGAACCCTGAAACGCTCGAGTTGCAAGGCCTGCCTGCCGGCGCAATGGCGTGGGTGACCATCGGCTACCGGACCGAGCGAGAAGAAAAGCAGGGCGAAACTGATCATCGCATCGATTGTTATGCCTATCTGCGCGTCGCCACAGGCGTGGAACAATTCGACGTGCGCCTCGCGAGCGTGCAGCTCGACGAACGCGGCCGGCTGGTGCACGAAGCGATCGGTCATCTGGAACGTGATCAGCTGCGCACCGTCATCGCGCCCGGCGCAGTGACGGCCGAGGCGCTGGATGCACAGCTGCGCAAGGGCTGGATCACAATGGCTTTCCATCCGTCGGCAATTGCGCAAGACGAGGACGACGCGCGCCCGCCGTTTCGCATTGGTGCGACGCAAGCCCAGGCGCATAAGAAACTTGGTGAGCAGCCGAACACACTCGGTGCCGCAGGTACGATGGCGATCATTCTGCCGCCTGGCGTGCGCCATATCCACCGCTTCCGCGTCGCCGGCACCGCCAACGACAAGAAGCTGACGGTGTCACTGGTCAAAGGCGGCTTCGATCCGAATCCCGAAAGCATGAAACATTTGCGCGACGAAGTGGTCTCAATTCAAATTGGTGCCGGTGCCTACTGCAAGACCGTCGAGATTCCAGAAGCCCATCGCAGCATGAAAGACCATTACCGCACGCTGGCGGTGGACATACGCGCCGAAGGCTTCGTGAAGGTCTCTTTGGTGGCGATCGAAGTGTCCTATTAGATAAGGAGTAGCTGTACCAAGGGAGTTGACCATGGAACCGTTTGCCAATTCGTCGGACCATCTTCTCGCCGAACTCGAGCGCATCGACCTCCTGATCCGCTCGCGCGTTGCTCACCTGCGCCGCGTGCAGTCCGAGGACGAGCATTTCCGCGGGCTCTATATTTCCGAGCAAGAAGTCGATGCTCTGCTCGCACGGCCGCTCGGCGCGCCGCAATGGCTCAACGCGCTGAACGGTGAGCATCTCGCCGAAGTCGATGCCGCCTTGCACGACCTGCGCGAGACAAACGCGCGCCGCCGCGCAGCCAGCGTCGCACGCGACATCGAGTCGCGGCTAGATACGCTTGCGCGCACGTTCGGTCTCGACGAGTTCGACGTCGACCTGCTACTCGTGTGCCTCGCGGTCGAAATCGATCTGCGCTACGAAAAACTTTATGCCTATCTGCAGGACGACGTCACCAAGAAGCGGCCAAGCGTCGACCTGACCATCCATTTGCTCGCCTTAACGGGCTGCGACGTGCTGGAAATGCGCCGGCATTTCCTAGCTGCGGCGCCGCTCGTCTCAAACCAGATCGTCCATCTTCTGGAAGACCCGTCGCAGCCCCAGTCGCCGCTGCTCGCCCGCATATTGAAGCCGGACGACCGCATCGTACAGTTCCTGCTCGGCAGCGACGAGATTGATGCCCGGCTGCGCGACGCGGCTCGGCCGGTAGAGCCCCGGCGCACTCTCGACGATTTGCTGCTCGACGACGACGCGCGACACGCGTTCCGCCATGCGTGGCCGAAGGACATCGGA
>Ga0209023_10008697_pt1 | contig 10135 bp, 9 predicted proteins | sample LakOneMetagenome_FD_187468 | JGI IMG/M metagenome (GOLD analysis project Ga0209023, IMG submission 187468) | Freshwater and sediment microbial communities from Lake Erie, Canada (SPAdes) (version 2) | ecosystem: Environmental > Aquatic > Freshwater > Lentic | place: Lake Erie, Canada | collected...
CGTTTCACGGGAGAGGGACGAAACGCCCCCCTACGCCGCCAGCTGCCGCAGCACATACTGCAAGATCCCGCCGTTCCGATAATACTCCAGCTCGTCCAGCGTATCGATCCGGCAGAGCAGCGGCACGTTCTTCGTCTTGCCATCCGCGTAGGTGATCTCAGCGCTCAGCGTCGCGCGCGGCTTCAGCGCGTCGCCTTCCAGGCCCTTGATCGTCACCGTCTCGTCGCCGGTCAGCCCCAGCGCCTGCCACGTCATGCCGTCGCGGAACACCAGCGGCAGCACGCCCATGCCGACGAGGTTCGAGCGATGGATGCGCTCAAAACTCTGCGCGATCACCGCGCGCACGCCGAGCAGTTTCGTGCCCTTGGCCGCCCAATCGCGCGACGAGCCGTTGCCGTATTCGGCGCCGGCGAACACCACCAGCGGACGCCCTTCGGACTCGTATTTCATCGCCGCATCGTAGATCGACATCGGCGCGCCGCCGGGGAAGTGCTTGGTATTGCCGCCCTCCGGCACATTGCCGCTCGCATCCTGCATCATGAAATTCTTGATGCGGATATTCGCGAACGTGCCGCGCATCATCACTTCATGATTGCCGCGCCGCGTGCCGTACTGGTTGAAATCGTCCGGCCGCACCTGATGCTCCGACAGCCATTTGCCGGCTGGCGAATTCAGCTTGATCGAACCCGCGGGCGAAATGTGGTCGGTCGTGATCTTGTCGCCGAACAGCGCCAGCACGCGCGCGCCCTCGATGTTCGTCACCGGCGTCGGCGTCATGGTCATGCCGCGGAAATAGGGCGGGTTCTGCACATAGGTCGAGCCCATGTCCCATTTGTAGGTCTCGCCCGCAGGCGCGCGCACCTTGCGCCAATTGGCGTCGCCATCGAACACCGACGCATATTTCGTCGCATAGATCGCACGCGTGACGTTCTTGCGGATGAAGGCTTGGATTTCGGCGGACGTCGGCCAGATGTCGCGCAGGAAGACAGGCTCGCCCTTCTTGTCGTGGCCGAGCGGCTCCTTCGACAGGTCCTTCTGCACGGAGCCCGCCAGCGCATAGGCGACGACCAGCGGCGGCGAGGCCAGATAATTCGCCTGTACATCGGGCGAGACGCGGCCCTCGAAATTGCGGTTGCCCGACAGAACGGCGGCGGCGACCACGCCATTGTCGTTGATCGTCTTCGAGATGGGCGCCGGCAGCGGGCCGGAATTGCCGATGCAGGTCGTACAGCCGTAGCCGATGAGATTGAAGCCGATCTTGTCGAGATATTTCTGCAGGCCCGCCTTCGCGAGATATTCGCCGACGACCTGTGAGCCAGGCGCCAGCGACGTCTTCACCCATGGTTTCGAGGTCAGGCCGCGCTCGACCGCATTGCGCGCGAGCAGGCCCGCGCCGATCAGCACGCCGGGGTTCGACGTATTGGTGCAGGAGGTGATCGCCGCGATCACGACATCGCCGTGGCCGATATCGAAATTCGCGCCGGCGACCTTGTAGCGCGAGGCAATGTCCTCGGCCTTCTTGTATTCGGCCTCCATCGCCGCCGCGAATCCCGCAGCGACATCGGTCAGCGCGACGCGTCCTTCCGGCCGCTTCGGGCCGGCAAGCGAGGGCACGACATCGGCGAGGTCGAGCGCCAGCGTATCGGTGAAGACCGGATCGGGCGCGCCCTTCTTGCGGAACAGCCCCTGCGCCTTCGAATATTTATCCACCAGCGCGATGCGCGGCGCTTTTCGCGCAGACGTCTTGAGATAATTCAGCGTCTCGTCGTCCACGGGGAAGAAGCCGCAGGTCGCGCCATATTCCGGCGCCATGTTCGCGATCGTCGCGCGATCGGCGAGCGTCAGATGCTCGAGCCCGTCGCCATAGAATTCCACGAACTTTCCGACCACGCCCTTCTTGCGCAACATCTGCGTGACGGTCAGCACGAGGTCGGTCGCCGTCACGCCTTCCTTCAGCTTGCCGTGCAGCTTGAAGCCGATTACCTCCGGCAGCAGCATCGACTGCGGCTGGCCGAGCATCGCGGCCTCGGCCTCGATGCCGCCGACGCCCCAGCCGAGCACGGCGAGCCCATTGACCATCGTCGTATGCGAATCCGTGCCGACCAGCGTGTCGGGATAGGCGACTTCGACCGTCTCGGCCTTGGCCGCGCGCGACGCCTTATGCTTCTCCTTTTTCGTCCAGACGGTCTGGGCGAGATATTCGAGATTGACCTGGTGGCAGATGCCGGTGCCCGGCGGCACGACGCGGAAATTGTCGAACGAGCTCTGCCCCCATTTCAGAAAGCGATAGCGCTCGCCGTTGCGGCTGTATTCGAGATCGACGTTCTGCTTGAACGCCTTCGGCGTGCCGAAGGCGTCCACGATGACGGAATGGTCGATCACGAGATCGACCGGCACCAGCGGATTGATCTTCTGCGGATCGCCCTTCAATTGCGTCATGGCGTCGCGCATGGCGGCGAGATCGACCACCGCCGGCACGCCCGTGAAATCCTGCATCAGCACGCGCGCCGGGCGAAACGAGATTTCGCGCTCGGTCTTGCCCTTGTTGGCGAGCCATTCGGCGACGCCCTGGATGTCGCTCTTCGTGACGGAGCGGCCATCCTCGTTGCGCAGCAGGTTTTCCAGCAGCACCTTCATCGAATAAGGCAGCGCCGATATGCCCTTGAGGCCATTCTTCTCGGCCGCCTTCAGCGAGAAGTAATGATACGTCTTGTTGCCGACGGTGAGCTTCTTGCGGGATTTGAAGCTGTCGAGCGACGCCATGGCGGACTTCCTGCGCGATGTGAAGGGAAGAAGGACTTATAGATAATTTGCGCGAAGCCCGCTACACGACAAGCCCGGCGGCGTTCATTTGGCAGGCGCCTGCGCGAAAAGGGTCGACGTTCAGCGACATGCGTCTTCTGGCAGAAAATGTCTGCGTGGATCGTGGCGGCCGCCGCATCGTCGAAGGCGTCGATTTCGCGCTCGCCGACGGGCAGGCGCTGATCCTGTCCGGCCCCAACGGCGCCGGCAAGTCGACCCTCCTGCGCGCGATTGCAGGACTGCTGCCGCTCGCTGCCGGCGCGCTCACCCTCGACGGCCAGAGCGAGGAAATCGCATCCGCGCTCCACTACATCGGTCACGCCGAGGGCATGAAGCCCGCGTTGACGGTGCGCGAGAACCTCGACTTCTGGGGCGCCTTTCTGGCGCGTGAGAACGCCAAGGCAGCGCTCGCGCCGGCTGACGCGCTCGACGCCTTCGGCCTCGCCCATGTCATCGACATTCCCGCCGCCTATCTCTCGGCTGGCCAGAAGCGCCGCGTCGCGCTCGCGCGCCTGCTCGTCGCCCCCCGCCCGATCTGGCTGCTGGACGAGCCCTCGACCGCGCTGGACGTGCGCGCGCAAGCAGCCCTGGCCGCCGTCATGGCGCGCCATCGCGCGGGCGGCGGCATGGTGCTCGCCGCCACCCATTCGCCGGTCGGCCTCGAAAACGCCAGCGAATTGAAACTCGGAGCGGCGCCATGAAAAGCCCGCTCGCCGCTCTCTTCGTGCGGGAATTCACGATCGCCCGCCGTATTGGCGGCTCCGGCTCGATGGGCGTCGTCTTCATGCTGATGCTGGTGACGATCCTGCCCTTCGCCATCGGGCCGGATCTCAACCTCCTGCGCCGCATTGGCCCCGCTATCCTCTGGATCGCAGCCCTGCTCGCCATGCTGCTCGGCCTCGACCGGCTGTTCCAGGCCGATTTCGAGGACGGTTCGCTCGACCAGCTGCAGCTTGGCGCGACGCCGCTGGAACTCGTGGTGCTCGTGAAGTGTCTGGCCCATTGGGCGACGACCGCCCTGCCGCTGGTGGTCGCCGCGCCGCTGTTCGGCGTGCTGATGGCGCAGGAGGCGGCCTCAATGCTCGGCGTCGGCGCGTCGCTTCTGGTCGGCACGCCCGCGCTGACCTTTATCGGCGCGGTCGGCGCGGCGGCCACGGTCTCGCTCCGGCGCGGCGGGTTGCTGATGGCGCTGCTGGTGCTGCCGCTCTGCATTCCCGCGCTCATCTTCGGCGTCTCGGCCGCAACCGCCGCGTCTGGCGGCACGATCCCGTTCGCGACCCCGCTGGCTATCCTCGCGGCGCTGACGCTGGCCGCCGGCGCGCTCTGCCCCTTCGCCGCCGCCGCCCTCCTGCGCCGGCTCGGCGAATGATTCAGGTCAAATTGCCATCGCATTTCTGCAGGCATAAGAGGGAGACGGACCGCGAGCCTTCAGGCTCGCAATGTCGAGAGCGAGCCTGAAGGCTCGCGGTCCAGATACGGAACCCGATGCTTCGTTTCGCCAACCCCTCCTTCGTGCTGCGCTTCGCCGCCCGCGCCGTGCCGATCTTCGGCGCGCTGGCCGCGCTGCTGATCGGCGTCGGGCTCTACCTCGTCTTCTTCGTCGCGCCAGCCGACTACCAGCAGGGCGAGACGGTGCGCATCATGTACATCCATGTGCCCGCCGCCTGGCTCGGGCTCTTCGCCTATATGGTCATGGCCTCGGCCGCGCTCGGCACGCTGGTGTGGCGCCACCCCGTTGCGGATGCTGCGCAAAAAGCCGCCGCGCCGCTTGGCGCCATGTTCGCCTTCATCTGTCTCGTCACCGGTTCGCTCTGGGGCAAGCCGATGTGGGGCACCTATTGGGTGTGGGACGCGCGCCTCACCTCCATGCTCGTGCTGCTCCTGATCTATCTCGCGCTGATCGCACTGTGGAACACGATCGAGGAGCCGCAGCGCGCCGCCCGCGCCGCCGCCGTCATGACGCTGGTCGGGCTCGTCAACATTCCGATCATCAAGTTTTCGGTCGATTGGTGGAACACGCTCCATCAGCCCGCTTCCGTCTTCAAGACGAGCGGACCTGCAATCTACGCTTCCATGCTCTGGCCGTTGCTGATCATGGCGGTCGGCGCGACATTCCTCTTCCTCGCGCTCCATCTCATGGCGATCCGCAACGAGATCCTGCGCCGCCGTCTCGACCGCCTGACGCGCCTTGCCGCGAGCGCCAACGATATGCCGCGCACGGCCCGTTTCGAGGCCGCGCAATGAACCCGGATCACGCCTTCTTCATCACGCTCGCCTACGGCATTTCCGCCATCGCGGTGCTAGGCATGATTGCAGCCATCGGGCTCGACTATCGCCGCCTGAAGAAGTCGCTCCGGACCATGGGCGTGACCGTGGCTGCGCGCGACGACCGCGCCGATCTCGACTGATTTGCGCAAGGCCCCAGCCTGAGTGACAGTGCGCGCGGGACACGGAGCGCGCGATGAGTTTTGCAGGCAGGCCCGACATCAGCGAGGCCTTCGAGCGGCAGGCCAAGGCCTGCGCCGACATGGGCGCGCCCTTTACATCCAACCTCTGCCGTGTGCTGGACAAGCGGCTCGACGAGACATCCGCGTTCGGCCGGCGCGTCGCGGCCTGGCCCTCCGATTCGCTCTGGCCCGATCTCGTGCCGCTGCGCTGCACGGCTGCACTCAACAATCTCGTGCGCACCGGCCGCGCGCCGACGCTTGCCGCCTTCTATCCGCCGCACACGCCCGGCGACGACGATGCCTTCTGGGGCGCGATCTCCGCCACCATCGCCGAGCACGATGCGGAGATGACCGCCTTTCTCAATTCGCCGCCCCAGACCAACGAGGTCGTGCGTTCGGCTGTCCTGCTCGGCGGCTTTCTGACGATTGCGGCGGCGACGAACAAGCCGCTCGCGCTCTACGAGCTCGGCGCCAGCGCCGGCCTGAACCTGCTGTTCGACCGTTACGCCTATGATCTCGATGACGGCCGCAAGTGGGGCGACGCGAAATCGCCCGTGCGCATCGGCAGTCCGTGGTCGGGCGCAGCGCCCGCACTCGACACGAAGCTCGAGATTGTGTCGCGCGCCGCCGTCGATCTGAAGCCCGTCGACGCGCGCTCGCGCGAAGATCGCGAGCGCATGCTCGCGTACATCTGGCCCGAACAGACCGAGCGCCTGCGCCGCATCGAGCCGGCGCTGGACATGGTCGCGGCGAGCGCTCTCGTCGTGCAGGCGGGCGATGCGCTGCAATGGCTGAAGACCGTCGCCGCGGGCCCGCCGCCGGAAGGCGTCTGCCGCGTGATCTTCCACAGCGTCTTCTTCCAGTATCTGCCCGCCGACCTGCGCGATGCGCTGCGCAAGGAAATCACCGCGCTCGGCGAACGCGCCACGACGCGCGCGCCGCTCGCCTGGCTGTCGATGGAATCAGGCGCCGACCGCATGTCCTGCGAATTGCGGCTGACGCTTTGGCCCGGCGGCGAACGGCGGAAGCTCGCCGATGTCGATTGGCATGGCCGCTGGGCGAAGTGGGTGTGAGCGACGGCTGTCATCCCGGCCGCAGCGAAGCGGAGAGCCGGGAACCAGTTGACAGGATATCCAGCGCTGGGTCCCGGATCGGCCCTGCGGGCCGTCCGGGATGACAACGCTTACAAATTCTCCGGCGCCTTCTCCGCGTCTTCCGCTTTCAATTCATGCTTCAGCATCAGCGGCGTCTGCGACAGCGCGAATACGATGGTCAGCGGCACGAAGCCGAAGACCTTGAAGTTCACCCAGAAATTTTCCGACTGCGTCCGCCACACGACTTCGTTGACGACAGCCATCGCGATGAAGAACAGACCCCAGCGCAGCGTCAGCCTGCGCCAGCCCTCTTCCGTCAAATTCATCACGCTGTCGAACGCGACCGACAGCAGCGCCTTGCCGAACAGGAGCCCGCCGAGCAGCGCAGCCGCAAACAACAGATAGACGATAGTGGCCTTCATCTTCACGAAGGTCGCGTCGTGCAGCAGCAGCGTCGCGCCACCGAAGATCACCACCATTGCCGCCGTCACCATCGGCATGACCGGCAGATGCTTCGTCAGCACATAGGTCACCGCAAGCGCGATCACGGTGGCGACCATCAACGTGCCGGTGCCGGCGAAAATGCCGAACTTGTTGTAGGCCAGGAAGAACAGGACGAGCGGCCCCATCTCCAGCACGAATTTCAGGCCGGGCTTCAGTTTTTTGCGCGGCGCCGCCGCCTGCGTGTCGCTCACGCTACCGTCTCCTCGTCAAATCCAGCAATGGCGCGCGCGAAATCGCGCGCTTCGAATGGCTCGAGATCGTCGGCGCTTTCGCCGACGCCGATGAAATGAATGGGCAGGCCGAACTTGTCGGCGATCGCCACGAGAATGCCGCCGCGCGCCGTGCCGTCGAGCTTCGTCATCACCAGCCCGGTGACGCCCGCCACGCGCCCGAAAATCTCGACCTGCGAGAGCGCGTTCTGGCCGACGGTGGCGTCGAGCACGAGAATGACCGCATGCGGCGCGCCGGCGTCGACCTTCTTCATCACGCGTACGATCTTTTCGAGCTCGGCCATCAGCTCGGCGCGGTTCTGCAGGCGCCCCGCCGTATCCATCAGCATGACGTCGGCGCCGCTTTCGCGCGCTTGTGTGAGGGCGTCGAAGGCGAGGCCCGCAGCGTCCGCGCCCTGCGCGCCCGAGATCACCGGCGCGCCGAGCCGATCGCCCCACACGCGCAATTGCTCGATGGCCGCTGCGCGAAACGTGTCGCCGGCCGCCAGCACGACCGACTTGCCTTCGGCGCGCAGCCGCTGCGTCAGCTTGGCGATGGTCGTCGTCTTGCCGGACCCGTTGACGCCGACGACCAGCACGACGAAGGGCTTCTGCGCAGCGTCGATCACCAGCGGCTTGGCGACGGCGGCAAGCGACTTCTCGACTTCCGACGCGAGAATCGCGCGCACTTCGTCCGGCGCGACTTCCTTGTCGTAGCGCCCCTTGCCCACGGCCTGCACGATGCGCGTGGAGGCCGCAACGCCGAGATCGGCGCGCACGAGAATGTCTTCGAGATCCTCGAGCGAGGACGAGTCGAGTTTGCGCTTGGTGAAGACGTCCGTGATGCCCTGCCCGATCGAGGAGGACGAGCGGGCAAGGCCCGTTTTAAGCCGCTTCCACCATGACGGTTTTTCGGCGGGCGCTTCGCCGGACCGCGAGCCTTCAGGCTCGCTCTGCTGCGACGACGACGATCCTGCGACAGGAGCCGCCTCCAGCTGCGAGCCTGAAGGCTCGCGGTCCGGCTCCGCCTTCCGCCCGAACATGCGGCCGAACAATCCGGGCTTTTTCGTCTCGCCGTCGCCGTCGGCCATGCTCTCCCGATCCCTGCCTGGCGCCGCGAAAACTTGACGTCGCGCCGCGCGCCTCAGATAGCCTCTAACGCATGAACCCGGAAGAGATCATTTCCCGCCTCATCCACCGCGACGGGATGATGCTGATCATCGACAAGCCAGCCGGCATCCCCGTGCATAGGGGCCCCAAAGGCGGCGAAAATCTGGAAGACTCGTTCGACGCGCTGAAATTCGGCCTGCCGCGCCGCCCCGCCCTCGCCCATCGGCTGGACAAGGACACGTCCGGCTGCCTCGTGCTCGGCCGCCACCGCAAGGCGCTGGAACGATTGATGAAATTGTTCAAGGCAGGCGCGATCGACAAGACCTATTGGGCGGTCGTCGAGGGCGGCCCGGAGGCGGACGAAGGGCTGATCGATATGCCGCTCGGACGGCTCGACCCGACGCGCGGCTGGTGGATGAAGCACGATCCGGAGGGGCTGCCGTCGCAGACGAAATGGCGCGTGCTCGGGCGCGGCGCGGACGAGGCCGGCCAACCGCTCGCCTGGCTCGCGCTGTCGCCGCTGACCGGCCGCACGCACCAGCTGCGCGTCCATTGCGCGACCATGGGGTTCCGGATCGTCGGCGATCCGATTTATGGGGCGGGCGGCGTCATGCCGTTGCAGCTGCATGCCCGCGAGATCGTCGTGCCTATGGCCAAGAACGGGCCGGCGACGTCAGCCGTCGCTCCCGTGCCAGCGCATATGCAAGTGATGCTCGAGAAATGTGGTTGGAACCCCGACTGTCATCCCGGCCGTAGCGAAGCGGAGAGCCGGGATCCAGCGGCGGCGCCCTGATAACTGGGTCCCGGATCGGCCTTCGGCCGTCCGGGATGACAGCCTACTTCTTCTTTTCCAGTTCCGCCTTCAGCGCCAGCAGCTTGGCGAAAGGCGAATTCGGATCGGGCTGCTTGTCGCCCCCGCGCTTCTCGGACGAGGTGAACGAGCGTTCGTTTCTGTTGTCGCGCGGACGGTCGCCGCGCGGCTTGTCGAAACGCGGCTTGCCTTCGAAGCGCTTGCCCTCGGGACGCGGCCTGCCCTCGAAGCGACGGCCGCCCTCGCGCTTCTCGCCTTCGGCGGGCGCGCCCTCGACCGGCGCCGGGCGCTCGGGCTTTTGCGGGATGATCCATTCGCGCGGCGCGCGCTTTTCGGGCCTGCGGCCCTGCGGCCGTCCGCCCTCGCGGCGATGCTGGTGCGGCCGTCCGGGGCTCCAGACCTCGATCATGATCGGCTCGGCGGTCTCTTGCGCGGCAGCCGTGTCCTCGGCGGCGACCGGCTCGACGGCCTCATCGCCCGCCGCCTGAAGCGCGGATTCGGCAAGCACGGCGTCTTCGCCCTGCGCTTCGCTCGCGGCTGCTTCGGCAGCCTGCTCTTCCTCGACGATTTCAGACTGCGCTTCGGCGGCGGCAGCCTCGATCTCGACAGGCGCCGGTTCGGCGGGAGCTTCCGCGCCCGACTGTTCCGCCGTCAGCACAGCCTCCTCCGACGCCTGGCCCTCGGCCTGCATCTCCTCGATGGCAGTCTCGGCCGAAGCCTCGGTCAGGCCATCCGCCGCATCGGCTTCGCCTGCGGGCTCCTCCGCAATCTTGGCCTGCACGGGCTCGGTCGGCGCCTTGGGCACCAGCGGCACCGTGATCGCCGGGCCGGGCCGCGTTTCGACATGGAAACCAAGCGACTTTAGGATCGAGGCGAAGGCCTCGCCCGAGCATCCCGCGAGCGAGGTCATGCCGACCGTCACCACAAAGGAATTGCCATCCGCAGCGCCAGCCGGCGGATCGCCGGGCGTAGTGCCCGGACGATAGGCCACGGCCGGGCGGATGAGATCGGCGAGCCGCTCCAGAATATCGACGCGCACGGCGCGCTCACCCGACACGCGGAAGCCGGCGACGCGATAGAGATCCTTGGAAATCTCGGGGTTCGCCGAAAACGACGTGCGGCCGGAGGACGCGAGATGCGCCACTTCCTCCAAGAGAT
>Ga0209023_10008698_pt1 | contig 10134 bp, 8 predicted proteins | sample LakOneMetagenome_FD_187468 | JGI IMG/M metagenome (GOLD analysis project Ga0209023, IMG submission 187468) | Freshwater and sediment microbial communities from Lake Erie, Canada (SPAdes) (version 2) | ecosystem: Environmental > Aquatic > Freshwater > Lentic | place: Lake Erie, Canada | collected...
ATCCATTGTCCGGCACGACGGCAATCGCGCGCCGAAATGTCGTTGATGATGGTATAGCCAAAAACGTAATCTAAAGCATTTTCTTTGTTTACGTATTTCCCCTTTTTGCCTATTACTACTGCTAATTCTACTTCCCAGTCGAGTTGCTTCGTTAGTTTGGAATTCAGCAAGATGTTTGTATTCGTTGCCGTGACGGTTGTGGGTGGTTTTGAAAAGATCACCGGTTTTTGTGGCAATTCGTTAGACGTGTCCAAGGTTCTGGCACTTTCGGCTACGTGTTCGGTGTAGTTGAGTCCGATGCCAATAATGTTCTTTCGCGGTTTTGGAATTGGAGCCAAGAAAGTCACTTCCTCTGCGGCAAAAGTGAATCCTTGCAATAGGTTTTTGTCGACTTGTTCGAATAAAGCATTGATTTCGGGGATGATTTCGCTGCCCATATCAATAAGTTCTAGCATGGTAGCTGGCAATTCGAGTTTGACGGTTGCTCCGAAATTGGCCATGTCGATGACTTGGTTGTTATGGAGAAATCCAAGGCGTGGTTCGGAATTTTTTATTTGATAGGTGAGGAGTTTCATGAATGATTTATTTTTGATTTACGATATACGAAGTATGATTTTTGATTTAATTATTTTCTTTCTTTTCGGTTTCTTTGAGATTTAAATTGTACCAATCGATTTTTCTGGAAAAATACATGACTAGTCCTAGAATGATAAAGATTCCGATGCTACCAATCAGCAAAGCAAAATCTTGCAATTGGATAATTACAAATATAAAGGAATACAGAATCAATAAAATACCCGTTAATAAATACGTCAGCGCATTTGATTTTAAGATGGCTTTGACATAGCCGGCAATTAAAAGTAAGGTTGCCAATGCTGCCATGATAAAGGCGAGATTGAAGGCAAGATGTTCTGAAATGGACAATAACAAGGTATAGAAAACAATCAAGGCAATTCCCACTAAAATGTACTGTATTGGGTGGATAAACACTCGATTCAAGACTTCAATAAAGAAGAACGTTAGAAAGGTAAACCCGATAAATAAAATAGCGTAACGAATGGATCTAAATGTTTTCTGATAATTTCCTACAGGCAATAAAAGGTCGATACCAAAACTCGATTCTTTAATGGAGTAGCTATTGCCAATCCACATTTGAGGATAGTTTCTGTTTAGATGCAAAACGTTCCAATTGGCTTTAAACCCAGCATCGGAAATCGTTCTCGAATCGGGTAAAAAGGCGCCGTTAAAACTTGGGTTTTTCCATGGAGAAGTCACGGTAATATCCGTTACTTTTCCGACGGGAGTAAAATATAAAAGTTGGCTTCCTTTTAAATCTAAGTCGAATGAAAAGGTGTGTGATAAACTGTCATTTGATTTGACATCCACGGTAGCATTGATGCCGCTATTAATAATATCATTTGAAACCACGCCGGGATTGAAAGAGGATTTTTGGTTGTTCCAATCGAGTTGAACTCCTTTTTCGATGCCACGCAAATCGTCAATACCTACTGAAAGTCGGGCTTTATCGAACAAGATGTCTTTCTCTGGTATGTCGAATTCCGAAAGATTGAGTTCTTTGAATTTTCCTGAGACATTGATTTTTGAATTGTAGACCACGATTTCATAGATGCCTCTGTTGCGCAATTCGGGGTTGATTTTGCCTGTAATTTTGAGTTCCGTTGGCAGAATATGAATGTATTCTTTCACCTGAACTATTTTATTGACGGAATCTTTTTTGGAAAACTCTTTGATGTATTTGTAGTACGGAATGGAAACAAACGGCCCTGAAATGGTTTGCTCGTTGGCCCATTTAGAGCTTACTTCGCTAATGGCTTCCTTTTGAGTGTTTTCTCGCTCGAAAATTAGGCCTTCAATCATCGAAGTTGGAATCAACAAAACCAATCCGATAAAAATAATGGTAGCCACTTTGAAATAGATGTTGTATTTGAGTCCTTTCATGGTTTTATTTGTTATTTGGTTATTGCTTGTTCTTTATACTGTGATGCCTAGCCCCGATAGTAGCGGCATCCTTTTGCGTAATGTAATGAAGCAAAAGATATAGCGAATAGCGGGAAGTAGCTTCTACTTCAACATTTGAAATCCGTTATTTTCTTCATAAGTTCTTTCTTGATACAAGCCTAGTTTCTCTATGGTCGGCAGATCGTTGAAAGAAAAGAGGCACGCATCTTCAGAATCAGACCCATTAACATGTTCGTGCCATGCCCAAGAAGGCACGCAGAAAATATCGCGTTCTTTCCAATCGAAGCGTTGGCCGTTGATGATGGAGTAGCCTTTGCCTTTGGCGCATTGGTACACGAAGGAACCGGTGTGTTTGTGGGCTTTTGTATGTTCACCTGCCCGTAACAATTGCATGGAAGCGCCCATGGTTTGCATGACATGACCTCCGGTGAGCGGATTGGAGTATTGCATGATTATGCCGTCGAAAGGCGAACCTTCGTTGACTTTAGCGGTTTCTAATAAGGCGGGGTAGACATGTTTCCAAGAGTACTTGAAAAGTGGTGAGTAAGGTTTGTCCCAGGCGTTATCGGGCGGAATTAGCCCTGCGCCACCAAAAGTTAGTGGGGAATGATTTACCGGAGCGGTTAGGGGTTGTTTGCCATCGTATACTGCGTAGTCATTGGCTTCGAGTGCATTCACTAACGGAATGTCGAGCCCGTCTTGCCAGATGCAGGTTTTGCCGCCTTCTTCTACGCCGTGTTCGTGCCAGGTGGAGTTGGGTGTGATGACAAAATCATTGACTTCTAGCATGATTTTATTGCCGTCTACTACAGTGTATCCTTTTTCGGCTTCCATGATGAAGCGCAGTGCGGAGGCTTTGTGGCGGTGGGCGGAGGTGCTTTCTCCGGGACGGGTGACTTGGATTCCGGTATAGAGCCAACCGACGGCAGCGCTGACGTCCTTGCGTTTGTCGTTGACTAAGTACACTACTCGGCGGCCGGCTTGTTCTGGGGTCACTAGTTCGGACGATTTAAGCACTAGGCTTCTTAACTCTTCGTATTTCCACAGCATTGGAATGGAGGAAGAGCGGGGTTCCCAAGGTTCGATATCGTTGGCTACGGTCCATAGGGCTCCGGCACCGAGTGCTTCGAGTTCTTTGTAATAGGCTTCTAATTCGGGAGTATCTTGTACTCTTGCGCGGCCTATGACGTCGTCGGAATGATTTTCGTTCATTGTTGTATGTTTTTTAATTAAACTTTTTCAGAGTTTCTTTTAGTATTAATTTTTAATTTAACCCTTTCAGAGTTTCTTTTAGTATTAATTTTTAATTTAACCCTTTCAGAGTTTCTTTTAGTATTAATTTTTAATTTAACCCTTTCAGAGTTTGAAACTCTGAAAGGGTTTTAGATTCGACGAGGGTAGTAAATTCGACGAGGGTTGTTAACTCTCAGAAGGTTGTATTTATTCGATAATTAAATCTATAATTTCATTAAAATTCTGTTTTTGAGAATGGTAATCGATAAAGTTCTCTCTAGTTTCAAAGATAGTAATCACTTGCTCACGTCTTAATCTTGTTGGCTTATCAGAAAGAATTGTTTCGAAGGAACTCCAAGGATAGTCACTAATTCTATCTGTAAATCTATGAAATACCGGATTATTATGAATGTAAAAAATTAAGTTTTGAAAATATTTATCAGATTCCACTACTTTTCTTTCAAACGGTTTTTCAAACAAACTTCCTGTTCGATTAAATTTCTTATTTATTGCTTGTGTGTAGGCGTTGAATAGATGTCCGAATTGTTTTGAGGCATCGATTATTTTTGGCTTTTCTACCGTTGAATATTCTAATTTCGATTGATCTATTTCATCCTCTAATTTGATGTATACCAACACATGAAAATGATTTTTCAATAAACACCACGCAAATGTTTCCGCAATGGGTGTAACGTATTTATCATAAAGTCGAAGAAAATGATAATAACTATCAACATCAAAAAAAATATCTATTCCGTTGTTACCACGATTGTAAATGTGGTAATATTTTCCTTTTTCTAATGGGATTGGCTTGTATGATTTCATTTTGGCTTTATTTTTAAATAACCCTTTCAGAGTTTGGAACTCTGAAAGGGCTTGGAACTCGGAAAGGGTTTAAACTCTGAAAGGTTCTATGGCGGGTACTATTTTTTATTAAAGTCTTCGTGATTGTCAATAAAAGTAATGTTTCTTGTAGGAGCCGTATTGACTCTCAAATCGAAAATATCAAAGCGATTGTAATGTCCGAGAATGTCGTGCATTTGTTTGGGTTGGATGCATTTTTCGAGGTCGATATCGGCATAAATAATACCTTCGTCATCAATTAATGGTTCTCCGATAACGGCACCATTAGGTCCGATAAAGCCTGAGAAAGCGGACTTCTTTCGGGTTAAAACTTCTTCTACATTGGGAACATCAGGTTTAAGTGCTTCCATGATCTCTTTAGAAATGGTGGAACAAGATACTATGGTGAATAATTTCCCTTCGAACGAATGGGCACAGGCACGAATTTTTATGGCCTCAGCCATATCGTAATCGGGTGGGGCCACCGGTAAAGAGATGTAATTGGCAATGTGAATTAATTCGCCTTGCGTTAGTAAGGTAAACCGTGCTAGGGTATTGGTGTTCTCACCACAGGCTAAGGTTCCGATAGGTCCGACTTCTGTTTTGTACACTTTTAAAGATGAGCCATCTCCAGAAGTCCACGTTAGTTTTTCGGCCCAAGTGGGTACTAGTTTGCGGTGTTTTCCAATTAGAGTTCCGGTATTATCAATGATTAAATTGGTATTGTAGATTTCGCCGTAGCTGTTTCCTCGTTCGTTGATTCCGATGACAATGTGAATGTTGTTGGCTTTGGCGGCTTGACAAATTCTGTCGATTTCTGGACTTGGCACTGCGACGGAGTTTTTGTACAACTGCTCGTACCATTTGCTGCCTTGAACGGGTGTCATAATCCAATTCCAGTAGGGATAGCCTGCTACGAATACTTCTGGGAATGCGATGAGTTGCGCACCATTGGAGCTTGCTTCTTTGATGAAAGCGATGGCTTTGTCAATGGTTTTGTCGACGTTTAGAAAAACGGGCGCCGTTTGAACGGTGGCGGCTTTGAATTTTGGGAAGGTCATGGTTTTTGAGTTGTCGGTTGTCAGTTACAATTCGTAGTTTTTGATTTTCGCTTTTATTTCTTCGGAAAACGGCTCCGCTTTGATATCGTTTCGATCATCGTTGAAGGCTACATTTACTAAGGTTACTTCTCCTGATAGGGTTGTTTTACCCTCTTCGTCTTGGAATTCAAAACCACATAGTACGGAAGCAAAGCCTAAGTTTTTTACCCAAAGTTTCTTTTGCAATACTTGTCCCAATCTTGCGGGGTTTTTGAATTGGATTTTTAAATCTACGGTTGGAATTCCGTTAGTTTCGTGCATTTTGGAAAACGGGCGATCTAGGGCTTCTTCGAACCAATCTTCAACTAAATCGTTGAGCATTTCCAGAAACCTTGGATAGAACACGATTCCAGCGTAGTCTACGTGCTTGAATTTGATTTTTTCGGTTTTGATAAAAGGTTGGTTCATGTTTACTTCAGTTTAAAACGTTGTATTTTTCCTGTCTCTGTTTTAGGCAAATCGTCTACGAAATTTATAATTCTAGGATATTTGTATGGAGCAGCTACTTCTTTAAACCACAGCTGTATAGCTTTGGCTAAGTCATCCGATGCTTTGCTTTTTTCTTTCAGCACCAAATGCGCGCAGACCAACATGCCTCGTTCTTCGTCGGGCCATCCTACTACAGCACATTCTAGAACTTCTACGTGAGTTAAAAGTACGCTTTCTACTTCAATGGCGGCAATGTTATAGCCTGAAGAAATGATCATGTCATCGCCTCGTGCTAGGAACCAAAAATAACCGTCGGCATCTTTCTTGAAAATGTCGCCTGTGATGTTCCAGCCGTTTTCGGCGTATTCTATTTGTTTGTCGATTCGGTTTAAGTATTTGCAGCCTGTGATTCCACGAACAGCTAGTCGGCCAGCTTCGTTTGGCGGAAGCTCATTTCCATCAATATCAATAATTTTAGCTTCGTACCCCGGAACTGCAACTCCCGTAGCCCCTGGTTTCATTTGCGTTTCGTTGGAGGAAATGAAAATGTGTAATAATTCGGTTGCACCAATCCCATCAATGATTTTTAAACCCGTTGCTTCGTACCAATCTTGCCAGACTTTCAACGGCAATGTTTCACCGGCGGATACGCATTTTCTTAGGCTTGAAATATCGTATTCTTTTACTTTAGTAGTGATGATGCGCCAGGCGGTAGGTGCTGTAAAACAAATGGTGATGTGTTGTTCTTGTATCGCTTTCAAAAGCAAATCGGGAGACGGTTTTTCCATTAAGAAAGTAGAGGCTCCGAAATACATGGGAAACAAAACCAAGCCGCCTAGACCAAAGGTAAATCCGATTGGTGGGCTACCTGTAAAAATATCGTTTGCTGTGGGTTGCAATGCAAAAGGTGGAAAGGCCTCGCAAATGTTGAGAATGTCTTTGTGGTAATGCGCTGTCATTTTGGGCAAACCTGTGGTTCCGGAAGTAAATCCGATTAAGGCTACAGCATCTGATTTGGAATGATAATTATGGAATGTGCTTGGCTTGTGTTGCATTAAAGATTCCAATTCGGAAGCTTGGGTTTCGGAACCGTCAAAATAACAACGTTGTTTTAGGAATGGGGTGTTTACCAGATTCATTTCCTCTTGTAAAGAAATGTCGCACAATGCGTGCGAGATTTCGGCGCAGTCTATAAAAGTGGTAATCTCTTTTGATCGCAGAAGTGGCATAGTAGCGACTACTATTCCGCCTGCTTTGAGAATTCCGAACCAGCAGGCGACCATCATCGGATTGTTGGCGGAACGCAGTAATACTCGATTTCCCGATTGTAAACCTAGATCTTCCACTAAGACCTGCGCGATTTGGTTGGCTTTTTCGTAGAGTTGCTGGTACGTCCATGTGGTTTCAAACGTTCGCAAACAAATGGCATTGCCGTTCCCAGAAAGAATGTGAAAATCAAGTAAGCGTTCGACGCAATTCAAAAACTCTGGTTGCTGGAATTGTGGTAAATCTAAAAGATATTCCGGTTGCAAATCAATTGGAGGCAGGCTATTGAAGGCGAAAAGATCATCGTATTGTTTCATTGGTTTTGAGACGTAACGGGTTCCTATTATTTTTTATGACTTTCCGGTTTCAGTGCTTTTTTCATCGATTCCATGCTCTTGCGTTCCGCTAGGTGCAAGGGATACAGATGGGATGATCCCGAAACATACTGATTGGGGATATCTCCTGAGCTATAATCTTCATAAGCCTGAGCATGACGTACAAAGCTAGGATCGAGTAACAAAGGTCGTCCTAAAGCCACCAAATCGGCCCTTCCGTTCAAAAGGATGGTATTGATTTGATCAATATTTTGAATGAATCCAGCAGTTATGGTTGGAATGTTTATTGTATTTCTAATCGTTTCGGAATAAGGCGTTTGCCACATGCGTCCGATTTGAGGTTTTTGATTCTCAACGGTATTTCCCGTTGATACATTGATGATATCGCAACCAGCGTTCTTGAATGCTTCTGCAATAAACAGCACTTCCTCGGGTGTTATTCCGTTTTCAGCCCAATCAGAGGCCGAGAGCCGAACAGACATCGGTTTGTTTTCCGGGAATACTTCGCGCATGGATTGAAATACGTAGAGCGGGAATTTCATTCTATTTTGAATGCTTCCGCCAAATTCATCGGTTCTATTGTTGGTTAATGGTGACAAAAACGAAGCCAATAAAAAACCATGATGCGCTTGCAATTCAATCATATCGAATCCTGCTTCATCGGCTAGTATTGTTGCGTTGACAAATTCGGAAGCGATGTTATCCATATCGGAACCCGTCATTTCTTTGGGTATTGGCATTCCGGAATTGAATGGAATTGGTGACGCTGAAATTAGCTCCCAGCCGTTCTTTGCCAAGTGAATTGAATTTCCAACAGAAGGCACATTTATCGAACCTTTTCTTCCGGAGTGTCCTAATTGAATTCCGATTTTAGATTTGCTATTTTTATGAACAAAATTGGTTACTTTTTTCCACTTAAGTGCTTGTTCTTCTGTCCATATTCCGGCACAGCCTAAAGTGATGCGTCCTGTTTTGGAGACGGCGGTCATTTCGGTTATGATTAATCCGACACCACCTGTTGCTCGAGCTCCATAATGAACTAAGTGCCAATTGGAAACCATTCCGTTTTCGGCGGCATATTGTCCCATAGGCGCCATGACAATTCTGTTTTTCAAGGTCATGGAGCGCAAGGTAAATGGAGTAAAAGCGGCAGGAGTTTTCACTTTAAAATTTCCAATATTGCAATTGAATTCGGTGAGCACTTTTTCCGTAAAAGTGGCATCTCGTAAGGCTAAGTTCTCGAACGTTACTTTTTTAGATCGGGTCATGACCCCAAAAGCGAATTGCATGAAATCGTGATTGATGTGCCGGTCCATATTTTCAAACCAATCTAGAGAAACGTTCGCGGCATGTTGGATCATTTCCACTTTGTTGCGGCGTAATTTCTCGTACTTGTCGAAGGCTTTTTCTTTGTTGGTTTGGAATTCTGTAATGGAATCGGCTAGCGCTATGGCACATTCCATGGCCAATTTTGTTCCGGAACCGATGGAGTAGTGGGCGGTAGCTTTCGCATCTCCCAATAAAACAATATTGTCTTTATGCCACTTTTGATTGGTAATGTGCGGGAATTGTCTCCAATGAGACTTGTTAGAGATCAAAGGATGGCCTTCTAATTCATCGGCGAAAAGTTCGCTTAACTTTTGGATGGTGTCGTTTTCATCGGTTGTTTCAAACTTGGCATTGGCCCAAGTGTCCTCGGTACATTCAAAAATCCAGGTGCTTTTTCCGGCTTCATATTGATACGTATGCGCTGCAATGGTACCGTAAATGGTGTTCTTAAAGAAATAAGTAAACGCATCCAAAGGTCTTGTAGAACCTAGCCATACAAATTTATTTTTTTGAAGGGCGATTTTAGTACCGAATTCTTCAGCGTTTTGATCTCGAATGGGGCTATTGATGCCATCGCTGGCAATGATGTAATCGGCGTCTTTAAATTGAGTTACGTCGTCAATAGGGTGCTCGAAATGCAGATTTACTCCTTCTTCAAGGCATCGCTGTTGCAATAATTCTAATAATGTCTTTCTAGAGCATCCGCAAAATCCATTTCCTGAAATGCGAACAATTTCTCCGTCTCGTGCGATATCAAGGTTATCCCAATAAGCAAATTTACTTCGAATTAATTCGTAGGACTTTAAATCGCGAGACAGGAATTCGCTTAAAGTTTCATCGGAGAATACTACACCGAATCCGAAACTGTCATCGGCTTTATTACGTTCGTAAACATCAATTTGACACTTTGGATTGGCTTTTTTTAAGAGAATGGAGCAATATAAACCACCTGGGCCGCCTCCAATTACCGCTATTTTCATTTTAATTTCTTTTAACAGAGAAAATCTCTCCAATTTTTGAATAGTTGGAACCTGCTAGTCGCGCAACAGGTTTATAAGTTTCCATATTGATTTTAAAATCTTCCAAAAAGACGGATTCATCAATATGAAATTGAACAATTCTACCAATAATGATAGTGGCTCCACCAAATTTATGGTTCTCCAAATTATAGTGATGAACCAATTCGCATTCCATGGTGATTGGGCTTTCTTTGACTCTTGGAGGTTTAATTTTAAGGGAAGGAATTGGCGTTAGATTCGCAAATTCGAATTCGCTTTCGTGCGCTGGAATACTTTGTGCCGTGGTATTCATTTGCTCTACCAGGTCTTCGGTGACCATATTTACAACAAATTCTCCGGTCGCTAATACATTATTAACGGTGTCTTTGTTGGTGTGGCTGGCACTACCTACCGAAAACATCACGTGTGGAGGATCGTCACCCACAGCATTAAAAAAAGAAAAAGGGGCAAGATTTAGGATTCCGTCGGCACTGATACTTGATATCCAACCTATTGGTCTCGGGATAATGGCTCCAGTAAGTAATTTGTAAATGGATTTTTGATCCATATCCAGTGGGTCGAACTGCATGTTATTTGTTGGTTGGTTGTTACAAATAACGT